>Ga0265327_10004963_pt1 | contig 11431 bp, 8 predicted proteins | sample 41621metaG_FD_202089 | JGI IMG/M metagenome (GOLD analysis project Ga0265327, IMG submission 202089) | Rhizosphere microbial communities from Carex aquatilis grown in University of Washington, Seatle, WA, United States - 4-16-21 metaG | ecosystem: Host-associated > Plants > Roots > Rhizosphere >...
TCGAAGCTCTTGGTCGAGCCGGGATGGTTGTTGAACGCGACGCAGGGCGAGAGGCAGTCGATGAACGCCGCGCCGCGATGCGTCAACGCCGCCTTCAGCAGCGGCACGAGCTGCGCCTTGTCGCCGGAGAAGCTGCGGCCGACGAAGGTGGCGCCGAGTTGCAGCGCCATGCTGACGAGGTCGATCGGCGCATCGGTGTTGACTGCGCCACGCTTGCTCTTCGAGCCGCGGTCGGCGGTCGCCGAGAACTGGCCCTTGGTCAGGCCGTAAACGCCGTTGTTCTCGACGATGTAGACCATGTTCACGCCGCGGCGGATGCTGTGGGCGAACTGCCCCAGCCCGATCGAGGCGGAATCGCCGTCGCCGGAGACGCCGAGATAGATCAGGTCGCGGTTGGCGAGGTTGGCGCCGGTCAGCACCGAGGGCATGCGCCCGTGCACGCTGTTGAAGCCGTGCGACGCGCCGAGGAAGTAGGTCGGCGTCTTCGAGGAACAGCCGATGCCCGAGAGCTTCGCGATGCGGTGCGGCGGCAGCGACAGCTCGAAGCACGCCTGGACGATCGCCGCGCTGATCGAATCGTGGCCGCAGCCGGCGCACAGCGTCGACACCGCGCCCTCGTAGTCGCGCCGCGTGTAGCCGAGTTGGTTGACCGGCAGCTTCGGGTGGTGGAGCTTCGGTTTCGTGAGATAGGTCATGGAACCATTTTCCGGAGCGGGACGACGTTGAGCGCCGCGAGGCGCTCGCCGATCTCGCCGATGATGAAGCGCGCGGTGATCGGCGTGCCGTCGTAGTGCAGCACCGAGATGAGCCGCGCCGGGTCGATCGCCCCCTCGTTGACAAGCAGCATGCGCAGTTGCGCGTCGCGGTTCTGCTCGATGACGAAGACCTGATCGTGCGCGGTGATGAAGTCGATCACCTTGTCGTGGAACGGGAAGGCGCGGACGCGCAGCGTGTCGAGGTGCACGCCCTGCGCCTCCAGCGCCGTCATCGCCTCGTCCATGGCCGGGCTCGTCGACCCGAAATAGATCGCGCCGAAGCGCGTCGGCTGCGCCGCCTCGCGCAAGATCGGCTTCGGCGCCAGCTCCTTCGCCGTGTCGAACTTGCGCAGGAGCCGCTGCATGTTGTCGACGTAGGCGCCGCCCTCCTCCGTGTACTTCGCGTAGCGGTCCTTGCTGGTGCCGCGGTTGAAGTAGGCGCCGCGGCTCGGATGCGTGCCGGGATAAGTGCGGTACGGGATGCCGTCGCCGTCGACGTCGAGGTAGCGGCCGAAGTCGCGGCCGGCCTCAAGCTCCTCGGCGGTCATCACCTTGCCGCGGTCCAGCCGCCGCGCGTCGTCCCATGCGAAGGGCCGGGTCAGCCAGTCGTTCATCCCGATGTCGAGATCGAGCATCACGAAGATCGGCGTCTGGAGCCGGTCGGCGAGGTCGAAGGCGAGCGCGCCGAACTCGAAGCACTCGTGCGGGTCCTCGGGGAAGAGGAGCACGTGCTTGGTATCGCCGTGGGACGCGTAGGCGCAGGCGAGGATGTCGGATTGCTGCGTCCGCGTCGGCATGCCGGTGGACGGGCCGCCGCGCTGCACGTCGAAGATCACCGCCGGGATCTCGGCGAAATAGGCCAAGCCGAAGAACTCGGACATCAGCGAGATGCCCGGCCCTGAGGTCGTGGTGAAGGCGCGCGCGCCGTTCCAGCCGGCGCCGATCACCATGCCGATCGAGGCCAGCTCATCCTCGGCCTGCACGATGGCGTACCGGCCCTTGCCGGTGTCGGGATCGGTGCGGAACTTGCGGCAGTAGCGCTGGAACGCCTCGGCTAGCGAGGTCGAGGGCGTGATCGGATACCACGCGGCGACCGTCGCGCCGCCATAGACGGCGCCGAGGGCCGCGGCGCTGTTGCCGTCGATGAAGATGCGGTCGCCCACGGCCTCGGCGCGGCTCACGCGCAGACCGATCGGCCCGCCGAGATGCGCGTTCGCGTAGTCGCGCCCGAGCTGCATCGCGTGCACGTTCGGCGCGATCAGCTTGTCCTTGCCCCTGAACTGCTCGCCGAGCAGCCGCTCGATCTCGGCCTCGTCGATGCCGAGCAGCGCCGAGAGCGCGCCGACATAGATGATGTTCTTGAAGAGCTGCCGCTGCCGCGCGTCGTCGTACTCGCGGTTGCAAATCTCGGTGAGCGGCATGCCGATGACGGCGATGTCGTCCCGGAACTCGGAGTCCTGCCGCGGCTTCGTCGAGTCGTAGAAGAGGTAGCCGCCGGGATCGATCGAGGCGACGTCCTTCTCCCAGGTCTGCGGGTTCATCGCGACCATCAGGTCGACGCCGCCGCGCCGGCCGAGATGACCGGCCTCGGAAACCCGCACCTCGTACCAGGTCGGCAGCCCCTGGATGTTCGACGGGAAGATGTTGCGCGAGCTGACGGGCACGCCCATGCGCAGGATCGATTTCGCGAAGAGCTGGTTCGCACTGGCCGAACCGGAGCCGTTAACGTTCGCGAACTTGACGACGAAGTCGTTGGTGCGTTGGATCATCTGCGGCATGCCGCCCCGGCCTGTGTCGTTTCGTACAAGAACTTGCGCATGTCCCACGCGCCGGTCGGACACCGCTCCGCGCACAACCCGCAGTGCAGGCACACGTCCTCGTCCTTGGCCATGATACGGCCCGTCTTGAGCGGGTCCGAGACATAAAGATCCTGGGCAAGGTTCTCCGCCGGCGCCTTGAGGCGCAGCCGCAGATCGCCTTCCTCGCCGTTCTCGGTGAAGGTGATGCAGTCCACCGGGCAGATGTCGACGCAGGCGTCGCACTCGATGCAGAGCTTGTCGGTGAAGACGGTCTGCACGTCGCAATTGAGGCAGCGCTGCGCCTCAAGGTAGGCGAGGCGCGTGTCGAAGCCGAGTTCGACCTCGACCTTGATGTCGCGGAGCGCGATCGCCGTCTCGCGCATCGGCACCTTGAACCGCAGGTCGACGGAGACCGCGTTGTCGTAGCTCCACTCGTGGATGCCCATCTTCTGGCTGACGAGGTTGGTGTGCGGCGGCGGCCGGTCGCGCACGTCCTCGCCGCGGCAGCAGCGGTCGATCGAGACCGCCGCCTCGTGCCCGTGCGCCACGGCCCAGATGATGTTCTTCGGACCGAAGGCGGCGTCGCCGCCGAAGAAAACCCGCGGCAGCGTCGACTGCATCGTCTTCGGGTCGACGACCGGCAGACCCCAGCGGTCGAACTCGATGCCGACGTCGCGCTCGATCCAGGGGAAGGCGTTCTCCTGGCCGACCGCGATCAGTACGTCGTCGCACGCCATGTGCACGTCCGGCTCCCCGGTCGGCTTGAGCTGCCGGCGGCCCTTATCGTCGAGCTTTGCCGCGACCTTCTCGAACAGGACGCCGGTCAGGCGCCCGCCCTCGTGCGTGAACTCCTTGGGCACGAGGAAGTTGTGGATCGGGATGCCCTCGTGCATCGCGTCCTCCTTCTCCCAGGGGGACGCCTTCATCTCGTCGAAGCCGCTGCGCACGACGACATGCACTTCCTCGCCGCCGAGGCGGCGCGACGAGCGGCAGCAATCCATCGCCGTGTTGCCGCCGCCGAGCACGATGACGCGCTTGCCGATCTTGTCGATATGGCCGAACGAGACGCTCGACAGCCAGTCGATGCCGATATGGATGTTCGCCGCCGCTTCCTTGCGGCCGGGGATGTCGAGATCGCGGCCGCGCGGCGCGCCGGTGCCGACGAACACCGCGTCGAAGCCTTCGGCGAGCAGCCCCTTCAGGCTGTCGATGCGCTGTCCGAAATGCGCCTCGACGCCCATGTCGAGGATATAGCCGACCTCCTCGTCGATGATCGACTCCGGCAGCCGGAAGCGCGGGATCTGGCTGCGGATCATGCCGCCGCCCCGCGGCTCGGCGTCGTAGAGCACGATCTCGTAGCCGAGCGGCATCAGGTCGCGCGCCACGGTCAGCGAAGCGGGGCCGGCGCCGATGAGCGCGACGCGCTTGCCGTTCTTTTCGGACGGGATCTGCGGCAGTCGCGCCGTGACGTCGCCCTTGTTGTCGGCGGCGACGCGCTTCAGCCGGCAGATCGCGACGGGTTCAGCCTCGACCCGCCCACGGCGGCAAGCCGGCTCGCAGGGCCGGTCGCAGGTCCGCCCAAGAATTCCCGGGAAGACGTTCGATTTCCAATTGACCATGTAGGCGTCGTCGTACCGCCCTGCCGCGATGAGCCGGATATATTCCGGGACCGGCGTATGGGCTGGGCACGCCCATTGGCAATCGACGACCTTGTGGAAGTATTCCGGCTGACTGATATCGGTGGGCTGCACGACGACTCCTTCACTTGCGCGACCGGCGGCCGGCGCGGGCACAGCGCCCCGCGCCGGCCGGTCTCATCTCCGGTCCGCGCGGTCCGCCTCGTCCTCAAGCTCGGTGGCGATATTGACCAGCTCGCGGGTCATGTCAGGGATCGCCGTCATTTCCGACAGGTCGCGGCAACGTCTTGCCAGGCGGCGGAGCCGCAGGGAAGCCGCGGTGTCGGCGGTCATCGTATCGGCCGGCATGCTCTCTCCTGAAACCAGGGTTCCGGAACAAGGTTCGCGTCCGCCTCAGGCGCCGTCCGGGACGCCCATTTGCTGACCAGCTTGCCGCATCGAAGGTCGTAGTGCAACGCTTCCGGGAAGCGCCGAATGACCGCGTAACGCGCATCCCCATCGACCGATTTGCCGAAATCGCGAGAGGAACGACGAGGGAAGATTGCACAAGGGCGATTGTCGATCAAGATTGGGGTGAAATAAAAGATCGCCTTATTTTGGAGATCCGTAGAAAAAATTTCACCGTACTTCCCGAAATTCCACAAGTTTAATTACGGAACACCCTGTGATTCCCATGACCTCGGCGACAAGGCCGGCCTCCCCTTCCGTCAGGCCGTCACTGATCGCTGAACGCTCGAATTCTCTTCCACTTTTCAACACGGCACGCTGTGGCGTGCGGCGACGGCATCGCAGCTCCGCGCACCGCGTCAATCGTCTCGATGAATGCGTCCGTTAGGCGTGCTCTGCGTCGCCGCGGTCGGGCGACGGCGAAGTCGTCCACCAGGGAGGCCCTCACCCGATCGGTGATCGGCGACGCATCCGAGGTCATGCCGAATTTCCCGGCGGCGTCCGACGCCGGCTCAAGGGAATCGCGCGCCGGCGTGGCGCGCGATCGATACGGGCGGCTGCCGCGGGGATTACTCTGACTTGTAGTATTCCGGAATAACGTAGGGGCCTTCCGGAATCACGGCGACGCGCGGGTCGCCGGTAACGGCGACGCTCTCGCGGATCGCCGCCTCGATCGAGTCGATCGATGTCAGCGACGTCAGCTTCCGCTCCTCCGGCGAGAGCCCGGTCGAGTAGAGCATCACGTTGCCGATCGAAAGCGGCTTGGTGAGCATGTTCGGGCACCATTCGTCGATGTCGGCCTGCGGCTTCCGCGCCGTCATCTCGGTGAAGCCCCGAACGCCCAGCTCGACGAGCCGGCGCTGAGCCTCGACGAACTCGGGCGAACCCAGCCCTTCGCGGCACTCCGAGGCGACGATCAAGTTGCCGCCCGGCTCCAGGATGCCCGCCGCGCCGATCACGCCCTTGATCGTCTGGTAGTAATTGCCGTCGAGCGGGTGCCCGGCATTGCAGGTGACCACCGTCTTGAAGCGCTGCGCCGACGATACCATCGCATAGCGGGTGACGTGCGCGACTGCCTGGAGGTGGCTCTCGACGATCTCGCCGAAATTGACGAACGAGAGCCGCCGGTCCTCGTCGATCACCGTATTGAGCGCGAGTGCGCCGCCCACCCACTTCACGATTTCAAGCTGATCCTCGTGCAGCGGGTTGCCGTCGAGCACGCAGTTCGTCGCGCAGGGATGCATGACGTATTGGGAGCTGTGGAACCTGCGGATCGTGTCGCTGTGCGCGACGCCCGGCGCGATCACCTTGCGGCCGCCCGACCAGCCGGCGATCAGGTGCGGCTCGACGAGCCCCGTCACGATCCTCAGGTCAGCCTCGACGAAACGCCGGTCGACCTTCACCGGCGTGCCGCGCGACGTCGTGCCGAGTTCGACGTGGTCGGCGTCGTTGCGGGCGAAGTGGTTCTCGATCCGGACCGTTTCCATGACCCACGGATCGCCGATGATCTCCGCCAGCTCATCGCCTTCGTTCGGCCGGTGCAGGCCGGTCGCGATCAGCAGCGTGACGTTCTCGCGCGGTACGCCGGCATCGAGGATCTGCCTGACCATCTCGCCGAGAAAAAGCCCGTTCGGCACCGGCCGCGTGATATCGCAGACGAGGATGCAGGCGCTCTTCTTCCCGCGCGCCTCCTCGATCAGCGGCCGGGAACCGACAGGGTTCGCGAGCGCAGACCGGACCGCTCCGACCGGGTCCGGCAGTATCGGCATGTCGTGCTTGCGAAAGATGGTGACCTTATAGTCGTCGCCAAGCTCGACCGGCAGCATGCCGCGGCCATATCGCAGTTCCACGCGCATCGGTTGTCTCTCCCCGTTTTCGATTGATTGCCGGTGTCCTATGGTCTTTGCGCCGCCGAGATGCGACCGGCGGCGCGCAAAATCCGCAACGCGGCGCAGGCCGCGCCGTAGCCGTTGTCGATGTTGACGACGGCGATGCCGGGCGCACAGCTCGCGAGCGCCGCGTGGAGCGCCGTCTCGCCGCCGTGCGCTACGCCGTAGCCGACCGAGGTCGGCACCGCGACGAGCGCGCCCGGCACGAGGCCGCCGAGGACGCTGACCATCGCTGCGTCCATGCCGGCCGCGACGATCAGCACAGGCATCTCGCGCAGCTCATCGATGCGCTCCAACAGGCGCCACAGGCCGGCGACGCCGACATCGGCGACCACGAGACTCTCCTCGCCGTGCCAGAGCAGCGTGCGTGCCGCCTCGCGCCCGACCGGCATGTCCGACGTCCCCGCCGCGACGATGCCGACGCGCGCCGGTCCGGACACCGGCGCCGGCGGACCGAAGAAGCCGGTACGCGACACCGGGTCGTAGTCGAGCCGGCCGCGGTGCCGCTGCGGCAATTCGCCGAACCGCTCCGGGGCCAGCCGCGTCAGCAGGAAGCCGGCGCCGCGTTCCGCCGCGCGGTCGAGGATCTCGGCAATCTGGGGTATACTCTTGCCGGCGCACAGGATCGCTTCGGGCAGGCCGATCCGCGCCGCCCGCCCGAAATCGAGCCGGATGTCGCCGCCGCTCTCCTCCTGCCCGCTCACGACCGCGCCGTCTCCGCCGCAGCGACCCTGCCGCCGACCAGGAAGGCGCTGCCCGTGCGGTACGGCGCGAACGACACCGGCCTTGGATCCAGGCCGTGCTCCTGCGCCAGCGCCTCCACCGCCGCGGCGAGGCGCCCTCGCTCGGCGTCGTCCAGCCGCGTCAGGCTCGCCTCGTCCAGTTCGACGACCAGCTTGCCCGGCCGCACCCGGCAGCGCACCGTGCGCGGCGTCAGCTCCGCCGCGGCAAGACGCTCGACGGCATGGACCAGCGCGAGGAGCCCGGCCTCGATCCGGATGCCGGTCTCGACCCGGCTGGACAGGCAGGGCGCGGCCGGAAGCTCGGCGATGTCGCCGAGGCCAAGGCCGCGGGCGATCGCCCGCACCGTTCGCTTGTCGATGCCGGCCTCGACGAAGGGATGGCGGACGCCGTGCTCGCGCGCGGCGTCGAGCCCCGGCCGGTACTCGCCGAGATCGTCGAGGTTCGTGCCGGAGAGGATCTGCACCCCGGTGTTCCGCCGCACCGCCGCATAGAGATGCGTCTTGCAGTAGAAGCAGCGGTTGACCGGATTCTCGCGGTACTCGGCCGAGGCGAACTCGCCGGCGTCGATCACCGACAGGAGCCAGCCTTCGCGCCCGGCAATCTCCCGCACGCGGGCCGTCGCCTCCGGCGGGACGGCCGGCGAGACGGCATGGAACATCCGCACGGCGCCGGCGCCGAGCGTGCGGTGGGCGAGGACCGAGAGGGTCAGGCTATCCACCCCGCCGCTGACCGCGACGGCGATTTCGGGCATCGCGGCGAGAATCGCCCGGAGCGCCGCGACCTGCTGCCGATGCGGCTCGATGCCGGACGACGGCATGTTGTCGCCGTCGCCCTCCTCTGTCCGGCTCTCCTGCTCCGCTCCGCTCCGCATCGTGATCCCTACTCCTCGTCTGTTCCATCACGCCGCAGCAGCGCCGCCTCTTCGGCGGCCCGGCGCAGCCGCTCCCGTCCGGCCCGGCCGGCGGAAGCGTCGGCGGCGAGCGCGTCGCTCTCCGCCTTCGCCGTCCTGACGCCGTCCGGGCGGGCGACGATCTTGACCGGGACGGCGCGGCCGTCGACCTCGACAATCGCGGACCGCCGGTCGAGCACCGCCCGCCGCACGGTCTGCACCCGCAACCCGATCGTCGCGGTCTCCCGGAAGCACGCTGCGACGACGGCGGCCTCGCCGTCGCACCGCGCCAGCACCCGGACGTGGCTGACGAGACGGCCCTTCTTGCCGAATGCCGGCATCTGCAACACGTCGAGCACGTCGGGCATCGCGCGCAACCGGTCGAGACCGGCGGCAAGGTCCTCCGCCGTCTGGTCGTCGACCTCAAACTCGATCGCCGCCACCTCGTCGCGGCCGCCGCCGCCTTCCATCATCGCCGCCGGCTCGTCCGCGAGGACGAGCACCCGGAGCACGTTGCTGATGCCCGGTAAACGCCGGCTGCCGAAACCGATCCCGGTACCGGCGAGGCGCCGGGGCTGGCGCCCCGGGCCGGCGGCGCAGCCGAGATGGCGGACGATCGCGGCGCCGGTCGGCGTGACGCGCTCGCCCGGCAGCCCGTCATCGACGGTGCGCATCCCCTCCAGCAGCAGGACCGTCGCCGGCGCCGGCACCGGCAGCGTGCCGTGCGCAGTCTCGATCCGGCCCGAGCCGAGGGGCAGCGGTGCGATCGAGCAGGTCCGGACGCCGGCGCCGTCGATCATGTACGAAGCGGCGACGATGTCGGCGATCGAATCCCAGGCGCCGACCTCGTGGAATGTCACGTCGTCCGGCGTCACGCCGTGCACGCGCGCCTCGGCGTCGGCGAGCAGGGCAAAGATCGCCAGCGCACGAACACGGACTGCGGTGGCGAGCGGCGCGGCGGCGAGCCGCTCGCGGATCGCGGCGTATCGCACATGGTCGTGGTGATGGTGGTGGCGGTGTCCGCCGGCATCGGCCGCCGCCATCGACACGTCGAAGCGCACGCCGCCGAGCGCATGGTCGCGGTGCGGAACGACGGCGCAGGTCACGCCGGGCGGCAGCCCGATCCGGTCGAGCGCCGCAAGCAGGCCGTCCCGCAGGTGCGGGAAGGCGTCGAGCATTGCCGCGACGAACATATCGCCAGCGACGCCGCCAACCGGATCGAAGTGCAGATGCATTGAGCGCTGGACCGGAACGTCCATTGGAAAAACTTAACCGGCCCCCATCGTGCACCGAACGGGCGTGTTTGGCTAGGTTGCCACCATCACGTCGGCCCTGCGTGTGCAAATCAGACGCGGCCGCGCTCAGCACTCGGCCCTCGACCGGGGCCCGAGCAAGCTCAGCTGCCCGTTGGTCTGACCAGTCTGATCGGCAGCACCTCCGCCTCACCCATCCGTTACGCAGCGGCCGCTCCGGCCGGGGCCGCCGGCAGCGCGGCGAGGCGGGGCACCGGCGAGGCAAGGATGATCGCGGCCTGAACGAGGAACCCGGCCGCCGCCAGCACGACGCAGGCGGCGGGGCCGTGCGCCGCGCCGACGAGGCCGCCCAGCGCGGCGCCGAACGGGCGGGCGCCCATCGTCGCCGTCATCACCAGCGCCGAGACGCGCCCGAGCAGCGCCGTCGGCGTCACCGCCTGCCGCAGCGTCGTCTGGGCGATCGTCCACAGAATCGGGCCGGCGCCGAACAGGAAGAAGGCCGAACCGGCGAGCAACCCGCTGGGCACCCAGATCGACGCGGCCATCGCCGCGGCCGCGAGCACCGAGACGAGCGGCCCGGTCGCGATCAGCGCGCCGAACGGCACCCTGCGGGCAAGCCGCGGCGCGACGACGGCACCGGCCACCATCCCGACGCCGTAGGCGGCGAGCGTGGCGCCGACGCCCGCGGCATCGAGCCCGAGCACGCTAAGGGCATAGGGCACGTAGGCGGCTTGCAGCAGGAACCATGACACGTTCCACGCCACCGCGGTCAGCAGGATCGGCCGCAGCAGCGCATGCCGCCACGCGAAGCCGGCGCCGTCGCGCAACTCGTCGAGCAGGGCGCGGCGGCGGTGCGTTCCCGGCTTGGCGTCCATCGGACGCGCCGGCTCCGGCAGGCCGGACAGCAGCCATGCCGCGGCAGCCGACAATATCGCGGCGAGCAGGAATGCCGGCGACGCCCCGGCGAACGCGACAAGGGCACCGGCGAGCGCCGGGCCGGCGGCGAAGGCGGCGCTGCGCGCCAGCTCCAGCCGGCCGTTCGCGGCGGCCAGCCCGCTGCGGGGCACCAAGGCCGGAACCAGCGAGGGCGCCGCGACGCTGAACGCGACGGTGCCGGTCGCCGCCGCGAAGCCGAGCAGCGCCAACAGCGGCAGCGAGAGCCATCCCGCCGCGGCGAGGACCGGCAGCGATAGCAGGGCGAGCGCGCGCAGGGTCTCCGCCGCCGCCATCAGCCGCCGCCGCGACATCCGGTCCGCGAGTATGCCAGCCGGCAGCGAAAGCAGAAGAAACGGCAGGGTCTGCATCGTCGCGAGCATGCCGGTCTCGCCCGCCCCCGCGCCGAGTGCGAGCACCGCGATCATCGGGGCTGCGGCAAGGGCGACCTGCTCCGCCGACTGCGCCGCGAGGTTGGACCAGGCAAGCCGCCGGAAGCCGGCCGGCATCCGGGATGAGAGATCGGTCGTCATGTTCCGCGCGTCCTCCTTGTCGTCGGCGCGGAACAAGATGACGGGCGGGGACGGGACGCGCGTCCCGGTTCTTGCCTTCGAATCCGGTCCGTCTGCCGCCGCCGGTCCGCAGCGGACAGGGAACTCCCGACATCTCCGCGCAGGCGGGGCGGTCCCGCCACGCGGATGCTGGCATGTCGCCGTCAAGGGGATAAGATCGACGATACCCGGCCATCGTGTCCGTAACGGGAGATCGCCTTTGTCCTTCACCAAGGTTGAGCCGCCGGCGAAGGTCCGCCTGTCCGACTCGATCGTCAGCCATATCGAGCAGATGATCGTCGACGGAACGCTGAAGCCGGGCGACTTGCTGCCGCCTGAGCGTGAACTGGCGAGCATGCTCGACGTGTCGCGGCCGTCGCTGCGCGAGGCGATCGTGAAGCTTGAGGCCAAGGGGCTGGTGCAGCCGGGACGCGGCGGCGGCATGCAGGTCGTCGACGTGTATGCGCCGACGCTGACCGATCCGCTCGTCGAGCTGCTGTGGCGGCATCCGTCGGCGGCCTTCGACGTGCTGGA
>Ga0265327_10004964_pt1 | contig 11430 bp, 8 predicted proteins | sample 41621metaG_FD_202089 | JGI IMG/M metagenome (GOLD analysis project Ga0265327, IMG submission 202089) | Rhizosphere microbial communities from Carex aquatilis grown in University of Washington, Seatle, WA, United States - 4-16-21 metaG | ecosystem: Host-associated > Plants > Roots > Rhizosphere >...
GACGGGAACCCAGTCGGGGGCGTAGAGCGAGATGGTGACAGCGACGCTGGATGCAGGTCCGGAGACCAATCCACCGGGACCCACGCCGTTGATGGACACATCGAGCAGGGGCCCCGTAGAGGCCACCGCGGCCCCGTTCTGGAGCGCCGTGAGCACGGGGGACAGGGTGTCCTGAGTCAGAGTCGTCGAGCTGCCGATATTCAGGTAGGTGCGCGCCAGACCGACCGGCGTGTCCAAACTGTAGCGAGCGGCCGACAGACCCAAGCCCTTGGTGAAGGCCGTGGGCATCTGCTGGTTCAAGAGCGCAAACCAGTCCGAGCGGACGGTCGAATACTCGGCGTACCAGGCTGAGGGGTCCGTGGGATCACAGCCTTCGGCGCGTAGCAGCTCAAGGGCATCGAAATCACCCATGTGCTTGCCGAGCGAGGAGGGGCCGGTCTGGGTCCACCAGCTGTTGACGCCGATTCCCACAGGTACGGTGCGGTCGAAGCCTCGCACGGTGAACAGACCCGTGGCCCCGCGTGGACGATGGACGATGGTGAAGTTGCCTTCGGTCTGTTTGATGAAGTCGGCGAGGGTCCAGCCCTTGGAGGGACGGGCGCCACCATTGCGATCGGTGGTGGGGAGGGGCGTGAAGAGCGCGGTAGCAAAGCCATCTGCCAGGTTGCTGCTGCGGGCACCCACCACGAAGGGGTCTGAGCCGATGGCGTCGCGCTGGGCATCGGACACGGCGGGAACGTCGATTTCGGCCCGGAATTCCGTGCGAAGGGCTGTGGGATCCGTCAGCTGATCTTCCTCGGTGCGGGTGACCACCTGGATGCCTTCGGCCAGCGCTGAGCTCAACATCTCACCGGGGTTGAAGCCTCCGGTGGTCGCCTGTGTGGGAGCCGGGACGTCAAACGTGGTCCATCCCGCAGGCATGACTGGCGGGGAGACGACGAAGCCATGGGAGGTGTCCAACTGGCCATCAAAGGCTGTCAGCGGAAGGGAATCCAAGAAAGACAAAGGGCCGCGCGTGGCATAGGCCAGGTAGCTTCCGGGCTTGAAGTAGAAGTAGGCAGTGGACGCGATGGAGCCAAACCCAGTGCCGAACACCTGGTTGCCAGCCATATACTGATAGGCGCCCAGGTTATTGCCCACACCCAGCTTACCTTTGTAGATTTCACTGTAGATGCTGGAGACTTGGCGGATGCGCCGCATGCTCGGGTCAGCCACATTCACACCCTGGAGCGTGATGCGCAGGGGGTTCAAGCCACCGAATTCTAGGGTTCCGGCTTCACGTGCAGAAAAGCCATGCGCCGTCATCTTGGCGCTGATGACGTTCCCGGATGCATCGGTCACATCTGCCCGTTCCGGGCTCAAAGCTTCGGCCACCGACCAGGGCTGGGTCGTATTCGGGCGGATGGGGGTTGGGAGCAGGTTCCGGTTGGAGTCCAGCGCATTGGTGCCCAGATACAGCGGGGCACCCTGTTGTGTGGCGTTCCGCGCGGAGAGTCGATAACGCTGGGTCAAGCCCGACACCACATCGGGAATCGCGGGAACCCAGAAGCCCACCGCCGGATTGGCCGTGCTGGTGTCGGTCGGCTCACGCCACTCCACCCGCTCCAAGCGCCAGTTCTCGGGCTGACTTGCCGGATTACTGGACGAGGTGGGATCGAAGGGAACCGCCCCCTGGTAGGTGTATCGCTCGATGCGGAATTCCGTCGGCACCGGGCCATTACGGATGGCCGTGCCAAAGGAACTGTAAGCGAGAAAGCCCACATCCTCGGAGCGAAGTGCTGCCCAATCCTGGGCCATGTTGCTGAAGACGATGGTGGCCTGGGACGGAAAAACGGACGAGTAACTGGGTCCACCGACGATGTAGAGGCGACGCCGATAGACAATCGACTGGCCACTGGCAAGGCTGGTCACAGCGGGACTGCCCACCACCAGACGACTGGCGAACGTAGGTCGAGTCTCGGTCAGGGCATGCTGCGGATCCGAAGTGACCAGCAGGGAATCCACATCCAGCGGCATGATGCCCAGGGAGGAATGGGAATCGAAGGTGCTGCCGGCGGACTCGGTGCCCATGAGCCCCACCATGGGGGCCACCACGCTGGTGGTCAGTGGCTGACTGAAGTCTGAACCAGGGATCTCCACTCCCCAGGAGGTGATCGGAGTCCCGTCGAACTGCGCCAGGGCAGGTACCACGAACCGGAAGCCGGCCCCATGCTGTGACAGGAAATCGCCTACATTGCTGACGGGTATTGTCGCCCCGGCATTGTTGGTCAGCGTGGTTTCCAGGGTGTAGAAAGCCTGCCCCTTGTTCAGGGTGATTCGATGAGAAACGGAGACGCCGGTGACCCGCCCTTGCCCGTCCGTGGTCACTCCCAACTTCCCTTTGGAGTCAAGCAGGTAGCCCTGCATGTCCAGGTGAACCGAATTCACATCAGTACCAGGCATGTAGCGGTCAAAGACCAGGGGCAAGTCCGGGTCCTGGTTCGCCACCGGCCCCAGACGCTCCAGGAGGTCCGTGGGCATGGACACCCGATGGAAGCTCTGATCCAAGGCAATGGAACCGACATCCAGCACGGCTCCGCCCGAAGCAGCTCCGAATTGCCCTTCACGGTCGCCGAAAGCCGCACCATCCACTGCCAACTGGACCGAGTCATTGCCGAGGTAGAAGTCACCGGGACCCGCCGTGGCCTTCAAGCCGACAATGCGATCGCCCCCGACCGCGGGGATTTCCTCCACGGCCACCGCCGGTCGGGAAATGCCTGTGGCCCGGAAACACCCCATGCCCCCGGCCGCCAGCACCAAGGCGAGAGGCACCAACATCCGCACAACGCGGGAATGGGGGCACCCCTGGGGGACGGCAAAGGTATCACGGCTCATGTTCATCAATTGCTCTCACAGAAATCGGAGGTCCATGGGTCTGGGCGGACGAAAGGTCTATGCTAACTCACGATGCCGATCTCCGCCTTCCTTCATCGCTGCTGGCAACGCCGGTGGCCCCTGATACTGGTCCCGACGCTGGCCCTCCTGGGAGATTTGCTCTGGACCCTGGGAAGGTTCCCCGCCATGCACCACCTGCAGATCTTCTCCGCCGACCGCCTACCGCCGGTGGGGGGCGCCGTCCTGGTGCTGGGCGCAGGCGTGTATGGCGATGGTGAACCGACGTCGATCCTAGAGGGACGCCTCCGGACAGCCCTGGAACTCTATCGGAATGAGCGGGTTCGTTGGTTCCTCGTCTCCGGTGACAACCGCCACGCCACCTACAACGAACCCCAGGCCATGCGCCGGTGGCTGGTGCGGCAGGGGGTTCCGGCCAAGCACATCATCAGCGACTACGCTGGCAACCGGACCTGGGACAGCCTAAAGCGTGCCCAAGCCGTCTTCGGACAGCGCCAGGTGGTCATCGTCACTTCGGATTTCCACCTGCCTCGGGCCCTCTATCTGGCGGATCACATGGGCTTGATCGCCTGGGGCGTGCCCTCCCGCACCGATGATCGGCCCTGGGCATCCCGCCTGCGCTTCTGGGGCCGCGAGTATGTCGCTCGACACTTGGCACTGTGGGATGCCTGGTTCCCTCCCGACGCCCGGCTCGGCCCCCGCGAACCCACCCCCGACGACTGGGACCCCGAACGATGAAACCGGCCGAAGACCTTGTCGTGCTGGCCGCCCGCCGGCTGCCCCAGGGCAGCTATGGCGGAAGCTTGGCTGGCATGGGTGCCGTCAACCTGGGCCAGAGCGTCATTCAGGGTCTGCTGGAGGACCCCTCCTTGCCCCAGCCTGGCAACGTGCTCTGGGGCATGGCCCGCAGCCACACCCAGGGCATGAACCCCGCCCGCACGCTGGCTTTGAAGGCAGGCCTGCCCCCGGACACACCCGCGTTCACCATCAACATGGCCTGCGGCTCCAGCCTGCAGGCCCTCATCCTCGCGTGTGAGCGCCTGCGGGGGGGCGGCCCGCCTGCGCTGGTGGGCGGCAGTGAGGCCATGTCCGACACGCCCCACCTGGTACCGGGTCTGCGATGGGGCTTCCGCATGGGTCATCGCCAACTGCCGGATGTCATGCACCAGGATGGCCTGCGGTGCCCCGTCACTGGACTGCTCATGGGCGAGACCATCGAGGCCCTGGTGAAGAAGCGGGGCATCACCCGATGGGAGGCCGATGCCTGGGCCGCGGACAGCCACCACCGCGCAGCGTCGTCTGACTTCTCGCATGAATGCCTGATCCACCCGAAACTCGCCCATGACGAATCGGTCCGATCTGATGTGTCGATAGCCTCCCTGGCTCGACTCGCCCCCGTCTTCGATCCCGAGGGCCAGATCACGGCGGGCAACGCCTCCGCCCTCTCGGATGGCGCGGCGGCCCTGGTGGTGGCCCGGCGCGGAGAAGCTGGAGATGCCAAGCCCCTGGCGCGCATCCTGGGTTGGAGCGAGGTGGGGGTGGAGCCCATGGACATGGGCGAAGCACCGGTGCACGCCGTGCAGCGGCTCCTTTCGGCTCATGGCCTGACCGTTGCGGACATCCAACTGTGGGAGCTCAATGAGGCCTTCTCGGCGCAGCTGTTGGTCTGCCAACGTCAGCTGGGCCTGCCCTCCGAGCGTCTGAACGTGGCCGGTGGAGGCGTGGCCCTGGGCCACCCCATTGGTGCTTCCGGGGCGCGGATCGTCTGCACCCTTATCCACCAGCTTCGCCGGCGGGGCGGTGGCCTGGGCGTGGCCACCCTGGGCATCGGCGGGGGCCTCGGCCTAGCCCTGCTGCTTGAAACGGAGCCTTAGACGGCGGCTTCAGTCAGGAGAGCCTTCAGGGCCCGGTAGTCGGTCTTGCCGGTGCCCAGGGTCGGGATCTGGTCGATCTGGCGCACCACGCGGATGTTGTGGAGCGAGGACAGACCAGCCGCTCGGATGACCGCGTTGGCTTCATCCCGGGGGATGCCCGCCACCGAAAACAGGATCAGATCCGGGTTCAGTTCCTCCGTGGACGACTCCACGGCCAGCAGCGGCTCCGTCTCATCGTCCCCCTGGAAGGAACGCGCCAGCGCCTCCTCGATGGCCGGCAGGGACACCATCTCACCACCCAGCTTCACGAAGCGTTTGAGGCGGCCCGAAAACACCAGCACGCCGCGGTCCTGGTAGACCAGATCCCCGGTGCGGTACCACTGGCGACCTTCGAAGGTTTCGAAGGGGGACTCCACATCCGGATTCAGGTAGCCCGAGAAGATGCTGGGGCCCCGCACCAGGAGCATGCCCGGCTGGCCCGGCTCGACACGGCGACCGGAATCCAGATCCACCACCGCCCACTCCACCGAGAGCAGCGGCTTGCCGATGGTACCGGTGCGGGGATCGTCTTCGCGATTCACAGACACAACGGGCGAACACTCGGTGATGCCATAGCCCTCAAGCACGGTGGTCTTGGGCCAGCGACGGGCGAGGGTGGCGTAGATCTGCTCGGGGCACTTCTCAGCACCGGAAACCACGATGCGCAGGGACTCGAGGTGGCGGTCTTCCGCCGTGCGAAGGATGCCACCCAGAAAGGTAGGTGTGCCCACCAGCAGGGTCGCGTGATAGGCCTCGATGATGCGGGCCAGCATGCGACCCTCGGTGGGGTTCGGATGGTAGACCACGCGGAGGCCCATCAGCAGGGGCAGGATCGTCGTGGTGGTGAGGCCGAAGGCATGGAAGGGCGGCAGGCAGCCCATGACCCGCTCATCTTCGCGGAAGTTCAGGGCCTGGGCGGCATCGCGGATGTTCGCCAGGATGTTGCCGTGCGTGAGGGGCACGGCCTTGGGGTGACTCTCACTGCCGCTCGTGAAGAGCACCGCAGCTGTCTCCGGGGCCTTGGCCTCCAGCAGGGAGGTCCAATTGAAGCGGGCCCGGAACGCAGCCAGCAGCTTGGTGGCCAGCGTGATCTTCTTGCCGGCCTCATCCAACAGGAACAGCCGGCCCTTCACAGCTGATAGGTCCACGCCCTGGGCATCCAGGCGATTGATGAGGGTGGACACGCTGATGACATGCTTCACGCCCACCAGGTCCAAGCCGTAACTCATGCTCCGGGAGCCGGCAGTCCAGTTCACCAGCACCGGCGTCTTGCCCGCGAAGAGCAGGGCCAGGTAGAGGATGCTGGCGCCCCCGGAGGCCGGCAACATCAGGCCCACATGGCTGCCCTCCAGGGTTTCGAAGAGGGGCTTCAGCACCATGATCGCCGTGAGCACATCGCGGTAGGTCTTCACGCCGCCTGTCTGATCTGCCAGCACCACGCGCCGCGGATCTCGCCTGGCCTGTTTGAGGAAAACTTCAGGAATGGTGTCTCCCACGGGCATTTCGATGGGCAGGTCGGTGCGCGAGTGGAACCAGGCGTGGGGAACCGCCTTGAGTTCTCCCTGGCGGAGGGAGACGGCCGCTCCGGTGGCGGCCAGCATGAGGTCGGACACCGTGCGCAGGGAGGCCGGATCATTGCAGGGGTAGCCATAGGCCCGCTGGATCCAGAGCTCCAGCTCCCGATGTTCCAGGGCATCGAGGCCGAGGTCTTCGACGAGCAGGTGCGTTTCCTGGATGTCGCTTCGACCCGTAACGGTCTGCACGTGGCGGCGGACCGCATCCCGCACCTGGGGCGGAACGTTCCTGGGGTTGCCCTCCACCCGCGGCCGGGGTGGTTCCGGAAGGGTGCGGGGAGCATGGTCCTTCCACACGAGGTAAGGCACGAACGTGCGGGGGGTGGCGTCCCGGTTGAGGGGAACCTCCAGGGCCCGATTGACGGCACCGCGGCCATCCGCCAGGGGCAGATCGGTGACTTCCTCTAGCACCAGCCGGACCTCGCGGCGGGGCGAGAAGAAGAGACCATTGGCCCAGAGGTAGGCGAAGCTCTTGACGAGTTCCAGGCCCAACACGGGGCGACGACCCGACGCGGCGCTGAATCGGCTGCCCCAGAGGCCATGCAAGCGGACCACCACCACGCGGGTTCCGGGCGCCTGGCGCAGGATCGCCTCCACCACGCTGTTGTCGGCGAGGTCCTCGGTCTTCTGGCGGGCGAGTCGGCCACCAGGGAAGAGCAAGAGGTTCCGTCCCTGGGTCAGGGTGTGGGCCAGGGACATGACTTCTGCGTTCAAGGCCTCGCGGCACCGGTCTCCCAGGTCCAGCGGATCCGGCAGGGGCCGCGCACCCAGGAGCCGCGCCAGCCACCGCAGCGGGGCCGAGGCCGCATGGTCGCGCCCGGCGACGAGCGCGGGCGCGAAGCGGGGATGCAGCTCGGAAATGAGCAGAAAGGGATCCACCAGGGTGGGGTGGGCTGCGAGGAAGAGGATGCCCTCGCCCTCCCTGGATGGGCTCGGCTGAGGGCCCTCACGGTGGATGCGGTAACGCAGCCGCAACAGCGGCCGACCCAGCGCTCGGATCAAGGAAGCAATCATCGGGAATCAGGTCCTGCCAGCCAGAAAGGATGGGAATCCAGGATTGTAGCGGGAATCTTTTCCAAGCCCTAAACCGCTTCCACGACATCTGCGAAGATGGACTGGGCCCCCGCAGGGCCATCTTGAGGGTTCCATGACCGACGCACCCCTGATCCGGCTCACCAACATCACCAAGATCTACCAGATGGGCGACATGGAAGTGCGGGCCCTGGACGGCGTCTCCATGGAGATCAAGCGTGGCGAGTACGTGGCCATCATGGGCCCCTCCGGCTCGGGCAAGTCCACCATGATGAATGTGATCGGTTGCCTGGATACCCCCACCGACGGCACCTATGAGCTGAACGGCAAGCTGGCTTCGGCCATGACGGATGACAATCTGGCCCAGATCCGCAACGAGGAGATCGGCTTCGTCTTCCAGACCTTCAACCTGCTGGCCCGCACCACCTCCCTCCAGAACGTCGAGCTGCCGCTGATCTACGCCGGCAAGAGCCCCGCCGAGCGCCATCAGATGGCCCTGAAGGCCCTCGAGAATGTGGGCCTGGGCACCCGCAGCGACCACATGCCCAACCAGCTCTCCGGCGGCCAGCGGCAGCGCGTGGCCATCGCTCGGGCCCTGGTGAACGATCCCTCCATCCTGCTGGCCGACGAACCGACCGGCGCCCTCGACTCCAAGACCAGCATCGAGATCATGGCCCTCTTCGAGGAGCTGTATCAGAAGGGCAACACCATCATCCTCGTCACACACGAGGAGGACATCGCCCGGCATGCCCACCGCATCGTGAAGCTGCGCGACGGCAAGATCATCCACGACGAGCCCAATACACCCATCACCCCCGAAGAGCACTTGGCCAACCTCAGCCTCTAGAGGTGATAACAGGGGCTGACCTCCGGTAGAATCCTGGGATGCAAAGACTCGTCCAAGGCATCCACCACTTCCAGACCCAGATCTTCAGCTCCCACAGGGACCTGTTCGAGCGCTTGGACCAGCAAGACCAGACGCCCGAGACGCTCTTCATCACCTGCTCGGACTCGCGCATCAGTCCGAACCTCATCACACAGACGCAGCCGGGCGAGCTCTTCATTCTCCGCAACGTCGGCAACCTCATCCCACCCTACGAGAGCATGGGCGGTATGGCCGCCGGCATCGAGTTCGCCGTCGCCAGCCTGCAAGTGAAGGACATCATCATCTGCGGCCACTCCAACTGCGGCGCCATGCGCGCCCTGCTGGAGCCCGAGCAGCTCGGCGAGCTGCCCGCCACCAAGGCCTGGCTGGCCCACGCCCGCCCCACGGAACGCATCATGTGGGAGAGCTACGGCCACCTGAAGGGTCATGAGCTCCTGCACGCCACAGTGGAGGAGAACGTCCTCGTCCAGCTGGAGAACCTCCGCCGGCATCCCTCCGTGGCCAAGGCCATGGCGAACGGGATGCTGCACCTCCACGCCTGGGTCTACAAGATCGAGACCGGCGAGGTGTTCGCCTTCGATCCCACCCGGGGCCAGTACATGTCCGTCACTGGCACCGCTGGCCTGGCGCCGCTGGCGCCTGAACATCGGGCGACGGACCTGTCGATCTAGATGGAGAGTCGGTCGAGGCGCTCGGGCCGGTCCCGCCAGCCCTCGTCCACCTTCACGAACAACTCAAGGCGCACGGGGCGCTGAAGCAGCTTCTTCAATTCACGCTGGGCGCTCTGGCGGATGTCCTTGATCATCTCGCCACCGGTGCCCAGCAGGATTTTGCGGTGGCCATCCCGGTCTACCAGAATCTGTGCGGCGATGAGCACACCCTCGGGACCGAGGTCTTCCGGGTACTCCTCATGGCCGGGCTCCAGCCATTGCTCGATGAGCACCGCCACGCCGTGGGGCACTTCCTCGCGGGTCTTGCGAAGCACCTTCTCGCGGATGAACTCGGCGGCCAGGGAGCGCTCAGTCTGGTCCGTGAAGACTTCCTCATCGTGGACCCACCCCGGCTGGTCGGCATCCCGCTCCAGGATCGCCCAGAGCGGATCCAAGTTCAGGCCCATCTTCGCGCCGATGGGAACGATCTCCTTGAATGGGAGCAGGTCCTTGTAGGTGGCGATCTTCTCCAGCAGCCGTCCCTTGGAGAGCAGGTCGATCTTGTTGAGCAGCAGGTAGGTGGGGCGACCGAGCTTGCGCAGGCGTTTGGCCAAGGCGTGCTCCCCGGTGCCGAGGTAGTCGTCTGCATCCACGACCCACAGCAGCATGTCGGCCTCTTCCAGGGCCTGCTCCACGTGCGCCATCATGCGCTCGTTCAGGGCGTGCTTGGGCAGGTGGATGCCCGGCGTGTCGAGGAAGGCTAATTGGACGTCGCCGCGATCCACGACGCCCAGCACGCGGGTGCGGGTGGTCTGGGGAATCTGGCTGGTGGCCGCCAGCTTCTGCCCGAGCAGGGCGTTCAGCAGGGTGGACTTGCCGGCGTTGGGAAGGCCGATGATGGCGAGGGTGGCGTGGCGGCGCGTGGACTCAGCCACGATGCACGCCCCGCTTGGCATCTCGGATGAACTGAAGCAGGTAGGCGACCTCGGGGATGTTTCCGGCCTCCTTCTCCACCTGGGCCATGGCATCGTCCCGAAGCAGCCCAGCGTGGAAGAGGAGGCGGTGGGCCTTCTTGAGCCCCTCGATCACTTCCACCGAGAAACCCTTGCGCTGCAGGCCGATGTTGTTCACGCCATAGCTCTTGGTGTCCCGCGCCCCCACGGTTTTCATGAAGGGCAGCACGTCCTGGGTGGCCACCGTAAAGCCGCCCATGAAGGCGTGGTGGCCCACGCGGCAGAACTGGTGCACGGCGGAGAAGGCGCCAATGTTGCAACCGTCGCCCACTTCCACGTGGCCGGCCAGGGTCGCAGAGTTGGCGAAGATGTTCTTGTTCCCCACATGGCAATCGTGGGCGATGTGGGAACCCGTCATCAGGAAGTTGTCGTCACCCACGGTGGTGAGTCCGCCACCGCCTTCGGTGCCCCGGTGCATGGTGCAGCCTTCGCGGACCACGTTGCGGTTGCCGATCTTCAGCCGGGTGGGGGCGCCCTTGAACTTCAGGTCCTGGGGACCCATGCCCAGGGTGGCATGGGGGTAGATGTCATTGTCCTCGCCCAGCTCCGTGTGGGGGCCGATGACGATGTGGCTGCGAAGGAGGGTGCGGGCGCCGATGACGGCATTGCCTTCGATGACGCAGAAGGGCCCCACCACCACACCCTCACCCAGGCGGGCCTCCGGACTGATCACGCTGCTCGGATGGATCTGTGCGCTCATTTTCCTTCATCCTCCGCCAGGTCCATCAGCATGGACATGAACTCAGCCTCGGCAACCTTCTGGCCGCCCACGAAGGCTTCGCCGCGCATCTTGCAGATGCGACCCTTGAACTGAATCACCTTCACTTCCATGACCAGCTGATCGCCCGGAAGCACGGGCTTCCTGAACTTCACGGCGTCGATGCCCATGAAGTAGATGACCTTCCGGGCCCGGTCCTCATATTCCTGCATGAGAAGGCAGCCGCCGGTCTGGGCCATGGCCTCCACGATGTAGACGCCCGGGAACACCGGCCGGCTGGGGAAGTGGCCCTGGAAGATCTCCTCGTTGAAGCTGATGTTCTTCAGGCCCCGGATCCAGGTCTTGGGTTCATAGTCGAGGATCCGGTCCACCAGGAGGATGGGGTAGCGGTGCGGCAGCAGGTCCATGATCCCCTGCAGGTCGATCGTGCGCGGTTCGCGTTCAGACATGGGCACTCCAATCCTCTAGCCTAGCGCCTCGGGGACCTGCCCTCCACCCTCAGATCAGGGGAACGGTCCGCTCAAACACCTTGGCTTCGATGAACAGGTCGAGCAGCGGCCGGTCCAGGGCCCCGTCGCGGGCCTCCTCCTCCAGGATGGACAGGCTGCGCTGCAGGGGCACCGCGCCCTTGTAGGGCCGGTCCCGGGCCGTCAGGGCATCGAACACGTCCGCGATGGCCATGGCCCGGCTCTGGATGGGGATCTCCGGCGCCCCCAGCTGCCGCGGGTAGCCTCGGCCGCTGAGGCGCTCAT
>Ga0265327_10004965_pt1 | contig 11430 bp, 9 predicted proteins | sample 41621metaG_FD_202089 | JGI IMG/M metagenome (GOLD analysis project Ga0265327, IMG submission 202089) | Rhizosphere microbial communities from Carex aquatilis grown in University of Washington, Seatle, WA, United States - 4-16-21 metaG | ecosystem: Host-associated > Plants > Roots > Rhizosphere >...
GATCAGTATTTTTCTGATCTGGATCTATACCTATAAAGGTGGCGTTAAAACCATTATCTGGACCGATTCGCTGCAGACAATTTTCCTTTTAACTGCAGTAATTTTAACCATTCACTATATCTTTTCTAGCTTTGATTGGTCTGTTAATGAGACGATTCATAAAATATATTCAAATCCAAATTCCCGTATTTTTGATTGGGATGTAAAATCCGGCAAATTTTTTTTCAAACAATTTATTGCAGGAATTTTTGTGACAATCGTGATGGTCGGTCTGGATCAGGATATGATGCAGAAAAACCTCACGTGTAAAAGTTTGAAAGAGGCACAAAAAAACATGCTTACTTTCAGTACTATATTTGTTTTTGTAGTCGGTATGTTCCTGATGCTTGGCGTATTACTTTACATCTTTGCCGCAACTAACGGGATTCAATTGCCGCCTAAATCTGATTTCCTTTTTCCAATGCTGGCGCTCAATCATATGAATATGTTGATTGGGATCTTCTTTTTACTGGGTATTACTGCAGCCAACTACGCAAGCGCCGATTCGGCCTTAACCTCACTGACTACCGCTTTTTGTGTTGACTTTCTGGAGATAAATAAATATGCACAGGAGAGAAAGCAAATCCTTTTACGCCGCACCCATATTGCATTTTCGTTACTGCTTTTTCTGGTGATCATGATTTTTCGGATAATCAACGATCAGAGTGTGGTTGTCGCAGTTTTTAAGGCCGCAGGCTATACCTATGGTCCGTTACTTGGGCTTTTTGCGTTCGGGTTACTCACCAAAAAGCAGGTTAAAGATCGCTGGGTTCCTGTTGTTGCACTTAGCTCACCTTTCATTGCCTGGTTTATAGACGTTTTTTCAGCTCAGATCCTGAATGGTTATGTTATTGGATTTGAATTAATTATAATAAATGGCGGAATAACTTTTATTGGATTACTGATTATTCAAAAAAAACAATGCGATCGTTAAAAAAAGTTAAGATTTTCGTGATTTATGTTGTATCTTTGAATAGTTATCATTGGCATATTGATTTTTTTGAATCTTACCAATATAATCAACCTATGATCTAAGATGAAAGGACTAGCCAATATATTGAGCTTGTTAGCGTTTGTTGTTTTCTTTTGCGCCTGTCAAAAAGAGAAATTAAATTCCTCGTCCGATACTATACTCCATTTTTCTTCAAATTTAATAACTTTTGATACCCTTTTTACCTCAATAGGATCTCCAACCAAAAACCTAAGAGTTACCAACCTGACTACAGGAAATGTTGTAATTTCATCTGTCGTTTTGGCTGGGGGTAATCAAAATGGTTTCCGTTTGAATGTGAACGGTGAACTTTCGAACGAGACCTATAACGTAGTGATTCCCCCAATGGATAGTATTTTTATTTTCATTGAAGCGACTCTTGGAAAAACCGGGAGAAGTGCTCCCCTCATTACTGAAGATTCGATTATCTTCAGGGTAAATAATACTGAACAAAAAGTGAAGTTAAGGGCCTGGGGACAGGACTTTGTCATGATCAATACCAACAGCATAAAATCGGCTACATGGACCAATGATCGTCCTTATCTGGTGTATAATGAGGCCGTTGTGGATTCCGGCCAGACACTCACAATTGAAGCGGGCACTTCGGTCTATTTTCATAAGAATGCAGGATTAATGGTAAAGGGGACCCTAAATGTTTTAGGAACTTTTGAAGAACCGGTGGAGTTCAAAGGTGACAGACTTGAACCCACCTACAGCGATATACCGGATCAATGGAATGGAATCATCCTCTGTTCCGGTAGTCATAATGATGTGATTGATTATGCAAAAATAAAAAATGCCAATATTGGTTTACAGGTTGGAACCATCGAGCATAGCGGATTTGCTTCATTAACCCTTTCAAATACCAGGATTGAGAATATGAGTTGGTCGGGCATCTGGGCGATGAAGTCAAAAATACTTGCCTATAATTGTATAGTTTCAAATGTAAGATATTATAATACAGCGCTTTTGCTTGGCGGAGATTATCAGTTTTATCACACCACTTTCGCTAATTATTATAATGATGCTACGGCAGGAGTCAGGACTACTGAGACATTATTTATTTCGAATTATCTCACTGACACCAAAAGCGGAGTGAAATATGTAGGTGATTTGCAGGCTGCGACCTTCGGAAATTGCATTATCACGGGTAACAGGGTAAACGAACTGCTAATTTCTATGGATAAAAAAGGTGGGACAAACTATCTTTTCGACAGAAGTCTGATACAAATTTCTGATACTTTTAAAATTACCGAACCTGCGCGTTTTAATGGTATTATCAGGAATGTGAACCCCCGTTTTAAGGATCCGTATACTGGCAATTTTGAACTGGACACTTTATCCATTGCTAAAGATTATGGGAAATTGGATTATGCGAAATCTTATCCTACTGATCTGAAGGATGAGAGCAGAATCAGTGACGATGGTCCTGACCTTGGGGCATTCGAAAGGGTGGAGAAAAAGAAATAAGTTAAGATTTATTCATGCCCGGCTATTTAAAATGGCTGCTCTTTTTGGTTGTGGTCAATTTTGCGACTGCACTACCGGTTTCTTCCCAAAAGAAATATACGGTAGTCTTTTATAATGTTGAGAATCTTTTTGATACCAGAGATGATCCCGCAATTTCCGATGAAGAATTTACCCCGCAGGGTGAGAGGCACTGGACCCGTCAACGATTCGATGACAAGCTAAAAATGATCTATAAAGCGCTTATTACTGCGGGCGAGGGGCAATTCCCTGATATTATTGGACTTGCTGAGATTGAAAATCGTTGGGTTGTTGAGCAGCTCCTGAGTCAAACCCCTTTGAACCGTGTTCCATATGGTATCATTCATAAAGAATCACCCGATCCAAGGGGGATCGATGTGGCACTGCTTTACCGTAAAGATCGGATTAAACCTGTTGATTTCGAATTTATTCCCGTTTCAGGATTTGGGAAAAACGCCTTTGTTTCACGTGATATTCTCCATTTTACGGCAGGTTTGGAATATGAGCAGGTTCATTTTTTTGTAAACCATTGGCCATCCCGTAGTGGGGGATATGTTGAAACGAGGGAGAAAAGAAACATTGCAGCCCGAATACTCAGGCAGAGGCTTGATTCACTGCTGAAGAAAAATCAGGAGAGCCTGATTTTGATTATGGGTGATTTTAATGCCACACCCGCAGAAAAGTGTTTTATTTCAATTCTTAAGGCTCTTCCCTATCCTGGAAACGAAAATCCTCAATATTTAGTAAATCTTTCAACGCTCTGGAGTGATCATGCTGATGGGACAATCAGGAATGGGGGGCAGTGGGAGGTTTTCGATCAAATGATCTGCTCCCGAAATTTACTTACTGACAAAGCGCTAAGAATTGATCCGAAAGAGGGGCGAATTTGCAATTTTGGTTTCTTATTGGAACCCGATGCCACCTGGCTTGGGAAGAAGCCATTCCGAACTTATCTTGGTCCGGTCTATCATGGTGGCGTCAGCGACCATTTACCTGTAAAAATTTGTCTGAAGGCAAATTAGCAATTAATTAATATTGAATTAATTAATTGTTAATAAAAGATTCGAATCAATTTTTATAAATAAAGTTGAATTAATGACCTATAAATTTGTTCGTATCGTCAAGAACCAATATCTTTAGCATGCATTTACAAACCATCAAACTTTAGAAGATTTATCTATCAAGATGAAACGGGCATGTTCGTTAAACAAATTCACGGATGCAAATCTCACATGCGAGTTCCATCCGATCTTAAAAAATCAAATTATTTACGGATGAAAGAAAACAACAAAGTTTCAAGAAGGGGATTTCTGGGAACCGGTGCAGCAGCTGCTGCTGCGATCTCGATTGTTCCTTCTACCACTATTGCAGGTCTTGGTCACAAGGCGCCCAGCGATAAAATGAATATCGCAGGGGTAGGTATTGGCGGAATGGGCCATGGAAATATAAAGAACCTTAAATCTGAAAACATCGTCGGTTTGTGCGACGTGGATTGGAAGTATTCTGAAAGGACTTTTAAAGAGTTTCCAGATGCAAAAAAGTACAAAGACTGGAGAGTGATGTATGATGAGCTTGGAAAATCTATTGATGGAGTTGTGATCGCAACAGCTGACCATACCCATGCTATTATTGCTTCTCATGCCATCACTTTAGGTAAACACGTTTATTGCCAGAAACCTCTTACCCACACTGTTTATGAATCAAGGTTACTGACTAAACTTGCGGCAAAATATCAGGTGGCTACCCAAATGGGTAATCAGGGTTCTTCTCAGGAGGGTGTAAATCTTACCTGTGAATGGATTGCCAATGGTGAAATCGGAGAAATAACTAAAGTTGAGGCATTTACTGATCGTCCAATCTGGCCTCAGGGGCAGAATACTCCAAAAAATGGACAGTGGGTACCTGAAACTTTGGATTGGGATTTATTCATTGGTCCTGCCAAGAAAAGGATGTACAACGAGCTTTATCACCCATGGAACTGGCGTGGTTGGTGGGATTTCGGAACCGGCGCTTTAGGAGATATGGCTTGCCATATTTTACACCCTGTATTTGCCGGGCTGAAATTGGGTTATCCTATTCATGCTCAGGGAAACTCAACTATGCTTTTGACTGACAGTGCACCTACAGCTCAGTCGGTTTGCCTGACCTTCCCTGAGAGGGTTAAACCAAAGGATTTTAAAATCAAACTACCTAAAGTTGAAGTTTACTGGTATGACGGAGGAATCAAACCTATGCTTCCAGCCGGATGGCCAGACGGAAGGGACCCCAATGATTCAGGCGGTTGCGTTATTTTCCACGGTACCAAGGATAAACTGATTTGCGGATGCTATGGTGTAAATCCATGGTTGCTGTCAGGTCGTAAACCGGAGGCTCCAAAATTCCGTCGTCGTGTTGAACTTTCACACGAAATGGACTGGGTTCGTGCAGCAAAGGAATCACCTGCAACACGTCAGAAAACAGCTTCCGATTTCAGCGAATCAGGACCTTTCAACGAGATGGTTGTTATGGGGGTATTAGCTGTTCGCCTGCAATCGTTAAACAAGGTGCTTGACTGGGATGGCCCAAAAATGGAATTCACAAATCTGAAAGACAGTGAAGTGATTAAGACTGTTCTTGAAGATAAATTTGAAATTCATGATGGTCACCCAACCTTCAACAAAACATATACTGATCCAATCAATGCAAAGGCCTATGCTGCTGAATTGATTAAACATACTTACCGCGAGCCCTGGTCTTTACCAGAAATGCCGGCATAGTGTCTGATCTATAATTAATAAAAAAGGTGGAAACAATTCCACCTTTTTTATTTCCAAATGTTTCTAATTATTTCAATTTATTTCCCTTTTATTTTTTGTCATTTTTTGCAGCATCAGCCTCGTCCTTTAATTTTTTCAAAGCCTTCGCCTCATCACTCTTCTTTTTATTCATCTGTGCATCCGATACCTCAGCTTTTACCTTAATCTCCCTGGTCTCTTTATGTTGATCGTGTTTCTTTCTTACGATGGTTATTTTCTCAAGACCGTCGCCAATATCCTTCTTCTCGTAAGATACAACCGACTCGTCTTTCGTATCGAAGGCATAAGAATCTCCGCCAAAACGATTATGAAACATCATTTGGGCATGAGGCGGCATTGGAGGAGGTGGTGGCATAAGCTCATCATTTTCATCCTCTTCTTTCATATTGTCATTTTCAAACCCTCTTACACAAATAACTTTTCGTTCTTTACCCATTTTGTCCGAATCACCATTTTGAATAAATATATCAAACTGCTCATCTCCCGGGTTGTGTTTATTTCCTTTAAAATGCACTTTCAATGCTCTGTCATTTTTGAACATCATCCGGTTTCGGTGGTGACCCATCCCTTCTTTATCGAGATTGCTCATCATTGAATCAATCTTCTCGTTAATCATTTTTTCGTCGGGAAGATTAAAGACAGTATCTATTTTTGTCTGTTTCCCATCGACATTTACAACAACTTTAACCCGTTGTTCTTTTTTCTGCGGTTCATTCCCGGCTAATTGTGCATCTTCCACCGGACCAAAGGTGAAGGCGGAGGTTACAAGCATAAATCCAGAAAAAACAAGGGCTATTGTTACCGTGTTTCGAAGGTTCAATAATCGTTTCATGTGTATTAATTTTTAAGTGAACTAATGTAAATCATTACCATGATCCAAAAGTAGTTGCTAAAGAAGTTGAATTCGGTTAAGGTTCTGCAAAAAAGTGTTAATGGAAAGTTAAAGTTGAAAGCGGGGTTAAATAATTGTCTAATTTTGGATTATGAACAAACGTACAATTGCCGGATTAGTGATTCTGATGGGAATCTCGCTGTTAGGGATAATAGCCGTTCAATTCTATTGGTTTAATAATTCGGTTAAAGTTCGAAATGATCTTTTTGACCGGTCGGTGAATGAGGCGATGAATAAAGCGGTGCGCCGGCTTGAAACGGGGCATGACCTTAAAATTATCAGGAATCTTGAAGATCAGGATAGTGCAAAATGGGATAAATCTGTCCCTTTTCCTCCGCCACCTCCGCCGATGCGGGAGCTTGAAGAGATGGAGGTGATTGTTAAAAAAGACAGTCTCAATGGAAGGATCACTGTAATTACCTCCAAGACAGGGAAACATAAATCAGTAAGTAAAGTCATCCGTCTCAATGCTTATCTTCATGATTTGCAACACCGGCAGAAGGGTGCCAAAAATTCATTCGAAGCAGGCGTTGACACAGTTACGCGAAATCCTGATTCGACTTATTTCGCTTCATTTCCTCAAGGAAAAAGAAGCATGGAGAGAAAAATAGAACAATTGAATAATTTGTCCCGACAGATTGCCATTGAATATAAAGGGTGGGAGAGTGGAAGACATATCGATGAGAATCTTTTAAAAAAATTGCTGACAGAGGAGCTTACCAATCGCGCGATCCCCATTCTGTTCGATTTTTCCATATCACCTGAAGACAGTCTTAATCATTTGGCTAATCACAATCTTAAGGATATTAAATGGTATAAAGTAAACCTGTTCCCGAACGATATTTTCCGTAAAAACCTGGTACTGGCAATTTTTTTTCCTGAACGGGATCTTTTCATTGGTCGTTCCGTTACCTTATTGTTAGGATTGTCTGTCGTTTTTTCCGCCATTATCTTTCTTACTTTTGCATTGAGTATATTTCTGATAATCAGACAGAAGAAGATCTCTGAAATGAAGTCTGATTTTATCAATAATATGACACATGAATTTAAGACTCCTATTGCCACGATTTCTATTGCTGCCGATTCAATTATTAACGATAAAGTGATCCATGATGCAGAGAGGGTCCGGTTCTTTACGGGAATGATTAAAAAAGAGAACATCCGGATGAATGAACAGGTTGAGCGGATTCTTCAGATTGCCAGACTGGAGAGAAAGGAGTTTGAGTTTCACTTCCAGGCTGTTAATGTCCACGAGCTGATTGAAGAGGCAATCGAAGGGATATTACTTCAGGTAGAGCAGAAAGGGGGAAGGATTAATTCAAAACTTGAAGCTCAAAATCCTGTTGTGAGTACCGATCCAATTCATTTCATCAATTTGATATATAATCTTTTAGATAATGCCAATAAATATTCGCCCGATTCCCCGCAAATTACAGTTTCCACTTTAAATACTCCCAAAGGGGTTGTATTATCAGTAGAAGACCAGGGCATTGGAATGAGTAAGGCTGTTGTTTCCCGTATTTTTGATAAGTTTTACCGGCTTCCTTCTGGCAATATTCACAATATTAAAGGTTTCGGTCTCGGATTAAGTTATGTGAAGGCTATCCTTGAGATCAATGGCGGAACAATAAAAGTTTATAGTGAACCGGGAAAAGGGAGCAGATTTGTTGTTTTCATCCCATTTTTAATGAATAAAAGATGAGTACGAAAAAATCGCTTTTTTTTGTTGAAGACGACCTGAGTTTTGGGGCCGTTCTAAAGTCATATCTCGAAATTTGTAATTATACAGTAACCTGGATCGATGATGGAAAACATGCGATTAAGGCTTTTCAGTCGGGCATTTTTGACCTTTGTTTGCTGGATGTAATGCTTCCCCATGTGGATGGTTTTTCGATCGGACGTGAGATTAAGGCTTTTAATCCTCAGATTCCGATGATTTACCTGACAGCCAAATCCTTAAAGGAGGACATCATAACAGGTTACAGAATAGGTGCAGATGATTATATTGTCAAGCCTTTTGATACCGAGGTGCTGCTTTACAAGATTGCGGTTGTTCTGAAGAGAACCGAGAGTTCCGAAACCGTTGAAGATCATTTGGTTCAGATTGGCAACTATCTTTTTGATCCTATATTAAGGGAGATAAAACTTGGCGACATACGACAGTTGTTGAGCCCAAAGGAGTCTGCATTGCTCAAATTGCTTTGTGATCATAAAAATGAACTTCTGGCACGTGAAATCGCCCTTAAAAAAATATGGGGTGATGACGGCTATTTTACTACCCGAAGTATGGACGTTTTTATTACCAAATTGAGAAAATACCTCAAAGATGATTCCTCAATTGAGATTCGGAATATTCACGGCAGCGGGTATATTATGACTCATGGAATCAGATCAACCAATTAGTGGTGCGTAAAAATATTTTTCTGTCGCCGATCATTTTGCAATAAAACCTGAACCATTTCGTGAAAAGTTGAGTAATTTAGTGTTCGATTTGTAAACTGTATTAATTTGTAATATTTGTCTTACCGGACTTAAAATCAAACAATATGGAAGCAACAGAAAGAGATGTTTTAGCTGAAGTGATTGCAGAGTGCGCTAAAGCAGACGGATGGGCAAATCTTGCTGAAGTTGGGGTTTTACTTCGTCAAAGAAATATTACTTATGGCAAATTGTCAAAGTTTGTCCTTAAATTTCCTGATATCCTCGAAACTAAGATTGATGAATCGAGACAACCACCGGTATCATACGCCCGATTAATAGGGATTTGACGGAATTGAAATGCCATTGATATCTTGTCAATTGTAGATTTTTGTGTTTGAGGTTTTTGCGGAAATTTACAATTATCCGAGTCCTGAATTGGGTGGCTCCGATTAATAAAGTCAGATCTTCGATTTTTTGAAGCAGAAATGTTACTTTTGTCGCTCATTAATCCGGAGGTATCTGATCATTTGATGAAAACCCTTACATTCGATTTTATTGTAGTTGGCAGCGGTCTTGCCGGCTTGCTTGCCGCTTTTCATGCGGCAGATTACGGCACTGTTGCACTCGTTTCGAAATCTGAGCTGGATATCAGTAACTCCTATCACGCCCAGGGTGGTATAGCTGCGGCAATCGGTGAGGATGATAATCCCCGCGAACATTTTGAAGATACACTCGTTGCAGGGCGCGATTTGTGCGACCATGATGCAGTTACCCTTTTAGTTAATGAGGGTCTTGACCGGGTCAAAGAGATGATCTCCCGGGGGATGGAATTCGATATAGATGCTGATGGTCAGCTTATTTTAGGACTTGAAGGGGGCCATTCAAAGCGCAGAATCCTTCATGCCGATGGTGATGCCACAGGAAAAATGATGACTAGTTTCATGCTCCGGAAGGTATTGGAGAAACCAGGTATCACTACTTTTGAGTATTGTGCAGCATTGAAAATCATTGTTGAAGATAACCTTTGCAAGGGAGTTCAAACCCTTCAATATACTGACGGAACAAATATTCTGTTTCTTGGAAAGGCTACTATTCTGGCTACAGGTGGTCTGTCAAGGCTTTATTCCCGGTCAACGAACCCTTATACAGCTACAGGTGATGGTATTGCGCTTGCCTGGCAGGCAGGTGCACGTCTTGCCGATATGGAATTTATTCAGTTTCATCCTACTGCGCTCGCCCTGCCAGGTGAGGATGCTTACCTGATCAGTGAAGCTGTTAGAGGTGAGGGGGCGCACTTACTGGATGTGAATGGCATTCGATTTATGCCCGAGGTTCATCCTTTAGCTGAACTTGCACCGCGGGATGTGGTGGCCTCTGCTATTTTTAAAAGGATGCAGGAGACAGGTTCAAATGTTTTTCTTAGTCTCAGGCATATTAAAGATGAAGCTTTGTTGGAGAGGTTCCATTCCATTGATTCACATCTAAAAACATTTGGATTAAATCTGATGGAGGATTTAATCCCGATTGCGCCTGCAGCTCATTATATGGTGGGTGGCGTCAGAACAGATATTTGGGGTCAAACAAGTATTGAAGCCCTCTTTGCATGTGGAGAAGTTGCCGCTACCGGGGTAATGGGGGCGAACCGGCTGGCAAGCAACTCGCTGCTGGAATGTCTCGTTTATGGTAAAAGAGCTATAGAAAAGGCGAGACTCCAGACCAACACGGAGCCTTTAACAATTGATCAGCAACCTATTTTGCTCAACAGCGATACAGATCAGGAATTTCTTCAGATCAAGAATGAACTCGCAAATATCATGAGTGACCAGGTCGGAATTGTTCGTAATGGCGCCGGTTTGGAATCAGCACTTCGGCGGATTGAATCGATCGCTGCTCAATACCAGGAGCCCGGAACCGATTATAATTACCATAAGATAGTAAATCTTACCGATATTTGCAGGATAATCACCCTTTCCGCACTGGAACGCAAAGAGAGCCGGGGCGGGCATGTCCGGACAGATTATCCGTTGGAAGTAGAAGAGCAGTTACATCATATCATACAGGAAAAAGGTAAAGAGATTCAATATGAAGCGGTCAGAACATCCCAATAGCGGATTAAACTTCGAGGTGATAAAACCTATTATCGATTATGCTTTAAATGAAGATATCGGTATCGGAGATATTACCACTAATTCATTAATTCCGGTCGACCTTCAGGCCAGAGCGACCATGGTGGCCAAAGCCTCCGGAATTGTTGCGGGGCTTTCTGTAGCGGAATATATTTTCCGGACGCTTGATCCTCAAATTAAATGGAAGGCGTTTATTCACGACGGTGACCGGATTAGTACAGGCGAACTTATTCTTGAAATCTCAGGCTCTTACAGGGCGTTGCTCACAGGAGAGAGGCTGGCATTAAATTTTATGCAACGAATGAGCGGGATTGCCACAATGACAAATAATTGCGTGAGGGAACTGGAGGATTATCACACTCAGATTCTCGATACCCGAAAGACAGTTCCCGGATTACGACTCCTTGATAAATATGCTGTTTTGATGGGTGGCGGCACCAATCACAGGATTGGGCTTTATGATATGGTCCTCATTAAAGATAATCATATAAAAATTGCCGGCGGAATAACTGCTGCGGTGGAACAGATCAAAAAGAATCTATCCGGAAGTATCAAACTGGAAGTAGAAGTGACCAATCTCTCTGAAGTCTCTGAAGCTCTGGCCGCAGGAGCAGATATCATTATGCTCGATAATATGACCCTTCACGCTATGGCTGAAAGTGTCAAATTAATTAATGG
>Ga0265327_10004966_pt1 | contig 11429 bp, 10 predicted proteins | sample 41621metaG_FD_202089 | JGI IMG/M metagenome (GOLD analysis project Ga0265327, IMG submission 202089) | Rhizosphere microbial communities from Carex aquatilis grown in University of Washington, Seatle, WA, United States - 4-16-21 metaG | ecosystem: Host-associated > Plants > Roots > Rhizosphere...
AACATTGCCAAGCGCTGAAGAATCAAAGACACCATGCAACCAACCTAACAAGACACCATCAACAGTCTTGGTTTCAAACGTCAGGCCTGGTGGAATTGGTGCCGCACTCCATGATCCAGCAACAGTTGTGCTGTCAACAGTGAGCTTGAACGTAACGTCCGTAGATACTGTGCCGGTGCTCCGTGTGATAGGAATAGATGTGTTGTCAATCTTGTTCAGCACGTTGCCAGTACCGTCGTCCTGCAGGCCCGTAGTATTACCAGCACGGGCCATGAAGCACTCAACTGTTTCACCTGCACGAATATCAGACTCAGGGCCATTCGCGTCAGTGAAGGCCCCGCCAATAGCCGCGCTTGCCTGGATTGACGGGCAGCAACTCATTTGCAGCTCTTAAGGGCGGCCTCTAACTCTTGCTCATATGCATTAGATAGAACACGGTCACCCAACAGATCACGAGTTCCATCGAACACGCTGGTGTACGGCGGACTAAAGTGATAGGATGGTTTCACTGGCGTATCAACGTTGCATGGAACAGCAACTGGAATGTTTACCGCTTCCTGCTTAGGCGCAGAGGCGCAGCCAGCCAAGGCTATGGCCAGAACGATTGCTAATACCTTCTTCATTGCAAACCTCCATTGAGCAAATCAAGTGCACTCTTACAAGTATCCGTAGGAGTGCTAGGGATCTTCTTGTAGATGATCTGCGCCTTCCCTTGAGCGGCTTGAGCTGCTTGTTTGGCAGCATCAAGTTCTTGCTTGTGCAGGGCAATTCTAGCGTCAGCATCCTTCTGCATCTGTAGCACAGCGTCGTTCTGAATCTTGAGCTTCGTGCTCAACTCAGTATTAGCTGCTTGTAGTGTTGCCACTTCAGCGTGCAGGTGACCTACGTATTTGTAAGCACCAAAGGCTGCTACTGCTGCCAAAGCAAGCCCAATGAGCTTCAAGTTCAGCTGACCAGGAATGAGGTTTGAAAATGAGAACATATAAGTCTCCTATCTAATGTATGCTCTAAGGGGAATTACGCTGAACCGTCTGCTGGAAAGTATGAGTCAGTTGGAGAGCGTAGGATGTCCGTCGTAAGCCCAACAAGGCGGGCCTGTCCGGTGCGAGCAGCACTGAACGTGATGGTCATAGTGTTGTCATCAGTATGAACTACCGTCAAGGGGAAGATCTTCTGATTGACACCTTGATACACCGTCGTCACATCAACCACTGGTTTGCACCCGAGGTTGTGATGAATAGTCCAAGTTCCCGAAGCAACGGACTGAGTGTATGTATAAGAGATCGTCTGCATTAGCACACCGTGGCGTAGCCAGTGAGAGGTTCAGTCAACGTGATTGTGCACGTCATGTTGTCCACGTAGGTTACTTCTTCTGGAATAACCTTCGTGAGCGTACCGCTTTGATTTACGTACACGTCAACGGACGGATACGTTCCAAGTCCATGCACAATCGTCCAGGTATCAGAGGCGGAGCTCTGAGTGAACTGGAAGAATGAATCAGGGCGCGAAGTCAATGTATTGCCGCTCATAGAGATCCTTAGATCAGACGTGCGTAACCAACTTGCGCAGTGTTGAACGTGATTGTCAAGTGCATCGTACTGTCATGTACGATGGAAGCTGGTTGAACTTCCTGATTTCCAATGAAGATTCGCACGATTGGGTCATAGCCCAGGTTGTGCTGAATGCTCCAGGTGGTCGAAGCAGACGATTGATAGAATGTGTATGCGTACGTTGGCTTCACATTCCCATCAAAGTGCCCTGTCAGAATCACAGCTTGACCAGCCATTGCCGAGTTGAAAGTGATTGTCACATTGTTCGGGTCAACGACGGTGATGCTGTCTGGAATGTATCCAAGGCCATTCGTGTCGTAAACTTGCGCCTGCACAGAAGTGGTATTCATACCGTGCATGATGTTCCAAGTTTGAGATTCAGACGCCTGGTTGAACGTGAAGGCTGTAATTTCACGGGTCAACGGAACCCAGACTGGAAGGCTGTTTGAAAGGCTGACACACACGTATACGATGCTGTTCACGAACGCAAGTTGACCTACTTTTGGAGAAGCTGGAAAGTACGTGTCAACAGGAAGAACAGCGTTCTGGAGTTGGTTCTGTTGGAGGTTGGCGTCGCCGTAGAACTTCATGGGAGATCCTTAGGTTAAGGGAATTTGTTCCTTGTATTTAGAATATAGAACAAACCCGAAAGTAAAAAGGGCAGCCGAAGCTGCCCTTTGATTCAGTCACAAAGTCTGAATTACACACCCATTACGATGACCTTACATGCGATTGCAGTGTTGAAGGTCACAGTCAGCGTGCTCGAATCAACGAACGTGATCGATTGTGGGATCACAACTTCATCAGATCCGTCGACAACTGTCACGTTGCAGTACTTCTGACCAAGGCCGTGTGAAACGGAGTGCGTTGTGTTCGAAGCACCGGTGTACAAGAAGTAAACCTTACGGTTTTCAAACTTGCTGTCGGTGCTGTTGTACACGAGCATGTCGCCAGCGGTTGGGCTGGTAACTGCAACGTCCGTCAGGCTGCTCAAGCTCTTAGCAACCAGGCTTACTGCACCAGAGGTAACAGAGAAGTCTGTGGAACTGAAGCTTGCAACACCCTTAGAGGATGTAGTTGCATCGGCCACGGAAACGGTGAGCGTGTGCGAACCGTCGCTTGTAGTCGAGATTGCACCAGAGCCAGCCAGGTTCAGAGTGTTTCCGAGAGCAACGACACTGTTGGAACCAGAGTCAGCACCAAACTGGAGCGAGCTGTTTGCCAACTGAGCGTTCGATACACCAGCGGACTTGATCGAAACCAGGCCAGCGGTAACCGAGAAGCTTGCGGAGTCAAACTTAGCAACACCCTTTTGTGATGTGCTTGCGTCAGCAATAGCGAACTTCACAGTGCCAGCGGTCGTAGCATCTGTGGAGATACCAGAGGTGCTGTCACCTGCGAAGATCAGTGTGTCACCGAGGTTCGTAGTGAAGGTTGCAGTATCTGCATTCACAATAACAGTGCTGTGTGCCAACATGGCGTTCGTCACGCCAGCAGTTGGAATGTACAGACCATTTACGTCTTGAGTCAGACCACCAGCACTCTTCAACAGCAAGAACAGCTGCGATGGAGAGTCAGTTGCACGTGTTGAACCATCATCAGTAAGGATCAGAGCACCAGCAGACGGAGAGTACAGATCGATACCAACTTCAGAAGTTGGGAGCGAAGCAATACCAGCACCAAGCATCACGCTGAACACAGTACCAGAGAGGTTCAAACCTGTACCAGCACTGTACGTACCAGCACCAGTAGATTGGGTGAAGGACAAGCTGTCTGTACCGAGGACGATTGCGTCGTTCGTGCCAGTACCAATGGAGACTTGAGTCCAACCAGTTGAAGCTTGAGTTGTACCTTCACCAACGAAGACAAAGTCACCAGCACTGACTTGACCAGCAATGTGGTTGTCAGAGTCAGTAGCACGAGTCAAGACCCATGGTGTAGAGACATCACCAACTGTTGTGACGGTGTAGATACCATTTTGCTTGCCATCAGCTTGGTTCTTAACTAGTACACGTGATCCAACGACGAAACCAGTATAGCCATCAACAACAAAGGCTGCGTTCGTACCAGAGTTCGTCAGAGTAGCGCCAACACCAACAGCACCATTTGCGTACGTTGCGGTCAAGGCAGCAGTTGTAGCAACTTCAACGGAACCGTGAACGTTCATGCCTTGGGCAAGAGCGTCAGCGTAAGCCTTGTTCACAGCGTCAGTGCTGTTTGTTGGGCTTGGGAGACCTGTGACTGTAGCACCGCTAGACATTGTCAGTGTGCCAGTCATTGTGTCGCCTGCAACGTTCACGTACGTTGCGTCAACCAAAGCAGTGATGTCAGAGGTTACAACGGCTGTTGTACCAGAAACACGACCGTAGCTGTCACGTGTGAACTTCAGGAACGAGCCCGTACCATCGTCAGACAGAGTTGCGAGGTCAACGTTCGTGTCAGACGAAACGCCGTCACCGTTCGTAACAACAACACGTCCAGAGGTACCAGCGATCGAACGAGTCGTTGCAGTACCGTCACCAGTGCGAACAACATAACCAGTTGTCGACAGACCTTCGTAAGCAGCCAAGTCATTTGCAAGAGCAAGTGTTGGGTTACCAGAAACGCCGTCACCATTCGAGATCGTGATACCAGCTGCTGGAGCAACGATAGAGCGCTGCGTCCATGCTTCAGTACCAGTGCGAACAGCAATACCTGTAGCACTCAAAGCTTCAAGAGCAGCCAAGTCGTTTGCCAAAGCAAATGTTGGGTTACCAGAAACGCCGTCGTGGTTTGTGATTGTAAAACCAGCAGCTGGAGCAACGAGATCACGCTCAACGAAAGTGGAACCGTCATAAGCGACGATACCGGCCGACATAGAAGCATCAGCCAATTTTTGTAACGTGCCGTTCCAAGCTTGGAGCGACACGTATGGGTTGGATGGTGTGCTGCCATCAGTAACAATCGTGAAGTTCGTCCACTTGCTGATTGTGCTCGAATATGCAAGGATATTCGAGTTTGACAGTGTGCTCAACTGGACGTCCTTGAGGTCGTGCAAGTACTCATTGCCAGTAACGAAACCTGACAAAGTGTTCAATGCATCGGTCAAGTCAGTTGGGTTCGAAGGCCAGATCGTGCTGTTCATTGCTGGGAACACAGAACCATTGAAGGTACCATCTGTGTTTGCCAACGAGCCGAGCGCGGCTTCGATGTTGTCGACTTCTGTTTGCAGTGCGCTTGCATTGCCACCAGTTGCTAGGGACACGAACGCGTTCGTGGAACCAGCAACACCGATGTACATCGCACCATTGCTTGTGTTATAGATCAGACGACCAGTGTCGGCTGTACTGAAGGAAGGAAGTGACGAGACTTTTTCGATACGGAGATTTTGAATTTCCGATGCGGACGACGCGTCAAATACCAGTGAACCATTGATTTTCATGGGGACTCCTATTAACTCGAATCCTTAAAGGATTCGCTTGGTTGCTGTGGTCAGGGCCTTGACAGCGTTGTTGAAGGCGACAGGCTCCACAAGTGCCTGGCCAAGGTTGTACTCATTCAAGACCGCTGTGTCGACGTCAGCAAAGCAAAAAATGCCACGCTTACCGTCCTTCTCAATTTTCTCAAGCCGGAAACCTTTCACCTTCAGCGTTGCTGCAAGGACAATATCCGATGTTTCAACGTGCTGTTTCATGCTAAGCTCGAGTTTGAATTATGTTATCAAGTGTATTTACATCAGCTGCAAGGTTCACAGCATCTTTCTTGGTGCACTTGGCAAAGTGTCACCTATACATCACACTGAACCACACATAAGAGGTTTCTCAGAAAAGCAAGGTGATTGCTCGCCCAGAAATTGGTGTGTTGAACGTCACTTGGATGGTATTTGCATCAATAATGTTTACCTGATCAGGCCATACTTCCGAGTTCGTTTCATCAAAAATAGTGATCGTTGGGCGACTGCTGCCCTTCGAGTGCGCAACATTCCAAGTCGTTGCTGGTAGACTCTGAATGTGCTCATATGTCTTTATTAGACCTTCAGCAGTGCTAAGTGCTGAGTCAATTGACTCAAGCGCTTGTTGTACATTCCCACCTGTGATATTTGCGAAATGTGTGCTATCGACTGAAACTTGCGTAGCATTATGTTGAGCACCAGCTCCATTTAAGTGGTTCTCAAAGTCCGCGTAGAACTGTGTGAGGTTGATGCCGTTGATTGTCCCGGCAACCGTAAGTTGCTTCAGAGACGTATTTCCGGAGGCGTCAATTGTAAAGACGGAAGGACCGGCGTTTACGGACCTGATGCGTACCAAGTCCGTAGACATGGTCGCACCCACCATAGGCTCGATGATCAGGCCTGGTGCAGTACCATCTGGCGGATTGATAGAGACTTGATCGACGTTCGCAAGCGTACCATCGATAACGGTGCTTGAGCCAAGAACCGTAAGGTCACCAGTGATTGTGACTGTACCAGAAGATGCATCAACTTGGAAGATCTTGTGGTTCAGCGCACTGATGACAAAGTCTTTACCAGCAGACAGGTTGATCGTGCCGTTCGTGCCATTGTCATAAACGCTCTGCAGCGTACCAGATATAGTGCCTATGCCGCCGTCAGTTGTAGTACCATCGGCGAATAGAAGGGCTTTACCACCAACAGTGAAAGTGCTGCCTGCCACGCCACCCGCGTTGATGATCCCACCGTCTGGCAGTCTACCGAATTCTCCGGTATCTGAGAAGAGATGAACAACCTTAAAGATCATGGGCGTACTCCAATGGTCAAGGTGGTTTTGTTGTCACCAGGCGTAGGGTCTGCCTCTTGACTGTATGCAGTACCTTCAAGTTGAATTGAGGTTGCCGATGCGTCTGAAACTGCCGTGAGATTGAAGATCACGAAGTTCCCAGAAGCGATGCCAACCGTTGGTAGAATTACTGTCGTGAGCGGACCGCTCTTAGTGCTGGAAACCCCGGCTGGATTGCCAGCCAGGGCAACCTCAGTACCATTGTTCGAACGCATAATGAGAGTACGGACAACGTTTGTGGCTGGAGCAGCTCCATCATTCGTGACCTTAACTTGGAAGTTAAAGTTTTGGCCGGCTGAAATGAATGGAGGGGCAATAATCGATACACCAAGATTCACGAACAGTGGTCCAGAAACAGGAGCTGTGACACTGATCAAATTCGTGCTGATGCTGTCAGCAGACCCAGTACTGTTGATGGCGCGCAACCGAACGGTGTAAATTCCAGGAGTCTCAAATGTGTAAACTGGACTGATGGTCGTTGTGTCAACGAAGCCATCATTTGTGAAGTCCCATTCGTAATTTGAGGCGTTTGATGAATTATTCGTGAACGTAACTACAAGAGGTGCAACACCAGCGCTGATGTCAACTGAGAAGCTAGGAGTTGGTAATCCAGGTACAACTACAGGTGGAGGTGTGATGATGCTGTTTGGATCATCCAAAATCACCGGCTGCTGAATGTCCATAAAGATGCAATCACGATCATAAACAAAACCAACCTGTTGGCATGAACCAGTGCTTGGAGGTGTTGTAGTGATCTGCCCAGTTCCACCGCAGAAGATTGGCTTGTTGATCTGAGGATCAGCGAACGACCAATCTGAGTTGTACACTAGGCCTTCACTTACGACTCGGCTAATTTCACCTTCATAAAGATCTTCAACAACAATCCCAGATACACGAGTACGGTAGTCTGTGCTGCGAGCAAGGACCATGCGGCGGCCTGGCTGGAGCTGAATGAGTGAATACTTTGGAAGCTCCTCTGCAGCAAGTCCGCTAAGCAGTGGTGAATCAAGACGTGCTGTTACAGTGCCAAGGTTTACAATGTTCAGCCACGTGACTGTGGTGACAAAGCAACCATTGCTTTGACGCAATGGCATGCCAAAGGAATCGAGAACAATGTTCCCGCCTTCAAAATTGCCTACAAGACCAGCCTGAGAACCGATCTTGTAAGGGTGGATAATTGATCCAGAAGTGATGTACCCAGCGAAGCAACGAACTTTCTCAATCCATTTGCTGCCGTTCCAAACCATCATCGTGTTCGAAACGGTGTCAAACCAATGTTGATCAACTTGCGGATTGACAGGGGATACAGAGGTATAGAGTGGGGCGAGTAAAGTAATTCCTCGCGTCAGAACACCAGTAAGGAGATTAACATCCCAGTACAAATACATGGTCTGGGAACCAGTGATTGGCCCCCAAGCATTATGGATAGTCTTAAGCTCTTCAACAACGTACGTGCCTTCACGGTGAGCAAAGACAATTACTGTTGGATCAGGTGAAATGACCAAGTCAATGAATTGGCCAGTCGCGGATTTCTGCAGAAACGTCGGATTGCCGTTGCTGTCGGTCTGGTGACGCGCGATGCCTTGTCGGAAAGAGAGCTTCACTTTAGCCTACTTGATGTCTGTCAGGTCATATTTAGGACCCGATCTGATTTATGGATGGCCTGAAAGTTCAGACCCTCTTGATATGAGAAGAAGGGGCGAACCCCTTCTTTTTATGTCACTGTGATGGTCAGGGTGTAAACGATGGTGAGTTCACGATTGCCAGTATGTTCAATAGGCGAAAATACCAGGTGAGACAACATTAGCTCATCGGTCTCATTCAAGAGACTCGGTTGACCCGTGCCAGCGCTAAACAGTCCAAGCTCATCAAAGAAGTATGTGCTGTTCGTCGCAACTTCAGCACTGTTCTGAGTCTGATTCAGGGCTTGGTCAGTGCTGCGGTTGATGGCTTCATTTGCGGCAATAATGCAAGTGATGATCACTCGAGTGCTGGTGCTGTTCGGCACGTTCGTGTACGTGACGCTGTTCCCAACACCAACAGCTGCATCGCTATCATCAACAACTTCAACGTACGTTGGGTTGTATAGATTGGCTGTGCTACCAGATGTGTTTGGTGGACGGAACACGATCTGCTGAGACGTGTCAACATACGTGCCCTGATTACCAAGCTTCATCTTGTAGATCTGGTAGTGCGAGGTATTTGAAAGGCCGCGCGCCAATGCAATCGCCATGTTTCCAGGGTGAATGGCATTCTTTTTGTCTACGAGAACGTTGCCAAGGTCATCCTTGATTTGAACGTGCCCGATAACCTTAGTCTGGAAGTCTTCTTTCATGAATGATCCTGAGTGAGTTCTCTATATTTACCAAGTAACGCCAAGTTTAAACGATGTCGGCGCGGCCAAGTTGAACCTGAACACATTGCTTGAAACACGTTCTACAACTGGAATTGCGCGGGCGCTGGTATCTGCAGGTGTCCAGATGTAGAACTGCGGCGTGCCAGGTCCTGGGATTGCGGTGCTAAAGCTTACATCAATAGTCAGACCACTGATGGGAACATAAAGCGGACTATCAAAACTGTCAAACGTGCCTGATAATGGAATGCCAGCACTTGGAATAGGCGGGGCATCAGTGCTGATCAGTGTGCTAAAGCTCTCAGGGAACGCATCCATGTACCCGGCACCAAACCCAGAGTAGTCAAATGGATTACCATTGTCAACCGTAAGAATTGTCAGGGCCTCTTTGACAGATGAACCGATACTTTCAGCGGAACTATCAGTGACCTCAGAAGCCATGCCAAGAGCTGGCACCCCAAAGCCAAAGTACTGAGGCGTATAGTTCACTGGTGGATCATTATCCAACAATGCCATGAACTGTGCAATGGTCATCGTCGCTGGGTCACTTATGTATGGGCCAAGCAATCCAAGCAAATCGTTGTACAGTGCCTGTTCTTCTGGTGACAGAACGTTCTGAAGCGCAAGCTCACGTGCTCTTTGGAAGACGTTCGTGAATGCCTGACCAGCATCAAAGTACCCGTCTACATTGTCTTCAAGATCATACGGAGTGTTATCATAACCAGGTAGGAATCCACCAAAGGGTCCATCAGCCATGTGAACATCAATGACACCATCCTGTGTCATGTTTATCTGGAACAGATTTGATTCAACAATCCCGATGTTTACGGCCTCTCTAAACAGCGCGCTCTCAGATAGCGCACCACCATCAATCAAGAACTGAACATTCTCACCGAAGTTTACACGCACTGGCTCGTTCATACCAGAACTGTACGTCACAATAGCCGCTTCAGTGTTGATTGGCAGGTACTTTGCAGCGAATGTGCTATCCCATTCAAAGGTCACTGTATCAAGATCAGTATCAATTGGCCGCACTGTCCCTACTGTTTCACCAGTGATAGTGCTCTGGACCACGAAACGAGTCGCCATGTCATCGAACTCAGCATTTGATGTGCTACTATCCATAGCTGTAAATGTGGTCGGAATCCATCCACTCAAGATTGCTGTCTCTGGGCTTGTCACAGACAATGGAACACCGGACCCAGCTGTCAAATCTACGTACCGTAAATCAATGTTCGTTGGCCCAAGAGCCGCCAACACTGCCGCTTGATCTGGATCTTTAGCAATGATAGAAATGCCAATATCATCTTGTCTTGTGCGTGCGAACAACATGAAGTCGCTTGTACTAGGAGCACGCCCCGCGGTTGTTCTTACAATGGCAAGATCATTCCCAAGCTTGAAGGGCATGCCTTCATATACCTGGAATGTTGCTGTAGCACCAGCAACTGCAGTTGGCATGCTCAACTGGAAGTATTTGTCACCAATCAGTGATGTACCATTACCGACAATTTGACCGTCACGATATAGTGTCCAGTACCCATCGTTGTGGGCGTGTGCGATGTACACCGCGGCAGAAATGTCTGGGCGCAGATATTCAAGAGCAACGGAACCGTATATGCTGCTTGACCAATCACTGATCAGCGAATTACCAATGAACAGGTGAACTTCAGGATTTGTGATCTTGAATCCAATCTTCCCGTTCCAGTAGTATTCATTGATGTTTGCATCAGGCTGCCAGCCGGACACGGAGCCATACACCATGAAGAACGGCTTGCTTGCATACGTTTCAAAGGTGAAGCGGTCCCCAGCCTTGAAACCAGATCCTACCTTCAATGACCAATTTAAGCCAAAGTCACTATTCAAATATGAAAGGCCATCCGCGAGCTGAATAGTAAGAGGTGTACCAGATACTGGCAACCCATTTGAGAGTCCAGTAGTGTAGAACCCTTGAAGCTCATATGCACTATCACTGCTAAATGTTATGTACCATTTAGCAGGTGTGCTGTAGAAATAACTGTCACCATGCAGTGCCATGCGCGGGATGCGAACTGACTCAACACCAGCCGGCTCCGTTTGAACTGGGGCGTTGTTCTGGACGATCCAATAGATCGTATCACCGCCGTTCACAGTATCCGTCTTAAGCACTGGGCTTGTGCTTGAGTCATAGTAACTTGTGGTCAATTCAGCCGCAATGAATGGCTTCGAAGCTGGAACAAGTGTAAAGGAAATACCGTGAGTAGCACTGCTGTAGGAGCCGCCAACTGGCACTGTCCCTACAGTAACCCAAGCATGAATGGTCTCATCAAAGTATTCAAGTGCAAATGATGATGAGTACCACAGTTTCAGATCTGGCAAAATATCTGGATCACTGCTGGACTGCACGCCTTCCGAAGTGACGTCATTCGGCATGTCGAACTGTGTGCTAGCATTTGGATTCAGAGCATCATCTGGCTGCAGCTCATTTACCTGACCAGGAGACACGGTCTGCATCTCAAGAGGGCTAAGGTAATCTGGGATGGCTCGCAACCGCCACTGTCTGTTTCCAACTGCATTCTGCGTCAGTTGAAGATTGAATGATGCTAGATCATATGAGGTGAATCGCGAATCCCAACTGAAATCCAGTGTTCGTTGATAGTCCGCCAATGCCGCGTTGATTGTGTTGTACACGTATGTGTCACCGTCATATGGGCTAAGATCATACCCATAGTACAAGTCAAGGCTATCAGCATTCGCAGGCGCGTTATAGATTTCAAT
>Ga0265327_10004967_pt1 | contig 11425 bp, 9 predicted proteins | sample 41621metaG_FD_202089 | JGI IMG/M metagenome (GOLD analysis project Ga0265327, IMG submission 202089) | Rhizosphere microbial communities from Carex aquatilis grown in University of Washington, Seatle, WA, United States - 4-16-21 metaG | ecosystem: Host-associated > Plants > Roots > Rhizosphere >...
CCTGCGAGCGTCACGACGCCCTCCGCACACTCATCCAAGCCAAACACCGCCCGCACGAGTTCCGTCCGGCCGGCACCGATCAGACCGGCCACACCGAGAATCTCCCCGGCGGCCAACGTGAACTCGGCCCGCTTCAACCGGCGACCTGCGGACAGTCCGCTCACTTCCAGCACAGTGGCACCCGCGCTCGACACCCGCGGCGGGTAAAGCGCGGTCACATCGCGTCCCACCATCAGCCGAATCAACTGGGATTGCGGCGTGCCCTTCATGACTCCCGTCCCGACGCTCTGACCGTCCTTCAACACGGTGTAGCAATCAGCCACGCGCTCCACCTCCTCGAGAAAATGGCTGATGTAGACAATGCTGACGCCGCGCTCGCGCAACTGGCGGATCACGCCGAACAGCCGCTCGGTGTCCGCCTGGGCCAGGCTGCTCGTCGGCTCGTCCATGATCAGCACGCGCGGCTCGGTGCGCAGCGCCCGGGCGATCTCGATGATCTGCTGCTCGGCAATGGGGAACGTTCCTGCCCGCCGGTCGAGGTCGAGATGCTCATGACCCAGCCGGGCGAGTGCCGTGCGCGCACGCGACTTTGCTTCGGCCCGGCGCAACCATCCGCCGCGACTCGGCTCGTCGCCCAGCACGATGTTTTCCCACACGCTCAGGTGCGGCGCGAGGCTCAGCTCCTGGTGAATCATCGCGACCCCGCAATGGCGGGCGTCGAGCGTGTCGCGCGGCGCATAGGGCGCCCCATCGAGTTCCAACGTGCCCGCGTCCGCCGGCAGTGCGCCGCTGAGGATGTTCATCAGCGTGCTCTTGCCAGCGCCGTTCTCCCCGACCAGCGCATGCACCTCGCCCGCCGCAACCTCGAGCGAAACGCCCCGCAGCGCCTGCGTGGCGCCGAAGGACTTGCAGATGCCGGTGAGGCGGAGACGCGGCGGCATGGCCGGTTACTGCAGATACTTTTCCAAGGGCGGATGCAGCAGATCGTTCATGGCCGGTTCCGCCATGTTTTCCCGGGTAACCAGCGCGCAACCCGTGTCGATCACGAGGTCAACTTTCTGGCCGCGCAGGCTCGCCACCAGCGTCTTCACGCCAAGATAGCCCATGCGAAAGGGATTTTGCACCACAAGGCCCTGCAGGTCACCTGACTTGAGGGCGGCGACGGTCTGCGCGCCGCTGTCAAAACCGACGAGCTTCACCCGGCCACCCGTCAGGCCCGCATCCTTCATCGCCAGCAGCATTCCGGTGGCGGACGACTCGTTCGGGGCGAAAATGCCCGTTACCTCCCGGCCAAAGCGGTTGAGGAGGTTTTGCGACGTGCGATACGCCGTATCCCGCGTGGCTCCCGCATGCTGGTCGCTCGACAGGATCTGGAGCCCCGGGAACTCCTTTGCCAGCGTGTCCAGGAACCCGGCTTCGCGCTGTTCGGTGCTGGTCGAGCCCCCGAGCACGCGCAGCAGGATCACCTTGCCCTTGCCGCCGAGCAGCTCGCCCAGCCGGCGGGCACCGAGGACGCCACCCTTGTAATTGTCCGTGGAAATCGTGCTCACGGGTGCGGTCGACTTGAGGCCCGAGTCGATGATCACCACGGGAATGCCGGCGTGCACGGCTTCCTCCGTCGGCGCCACGAGCGCCCGGGCGTCGAGCGGGGCGAGGACCATCCCGCTGACCCGCCGCCCCGTGAAATTCTCCACCACCTGCACCTGCTGCTCGCGATCGTCCTCCCGCAGCGGGCCTTTCCAGGTCACGTTCACCGTCACCCCCTCGGCCTTCAACTCCGCCGCCGCCGCCAGCGCGCCGGCGTGGATGGATTTCCAGAATTCATGCGTCGTGCCCTTGGGAATGACCGCCACCTCGTAAACCTGGGCGGATGCGACGGCCACCAGGGCCAGTGAACTGAGCAGTGCGATGAGACGTTTCATGGGGTAGGAAACGGGAAAGGAACCGCCGGCGACCTAGCTTTTCAGCTCGACCACGACCTGGACCTCGGTGGTCGAGCCCTTCGGCAGGCCGTTCACCGCCACCGCGGCGCGGGCATGTTTGCCAGCTTCGCCGAATACCTTCAAAAAGAGGTCGCTCGCGCCGTTGATCACGGCGGGACTGTCCGCGAAACCATCCACGGCGTTCACGAAACCACTGACGAAGACGATGCGCGCCACCTTGTCCAGCGAACCGACCGCCGCCTTGATGTTCGCGAGCGTGTTGAGCGCGCAGACTTCGGCGGACTTGCTGGCGGTTTGCACCGTCTGCTCCTTGCCTACCTGGCCGGTGTGCGTCATCTGCCCGCCGACCATGCAGATGGTGCCGGCGCAGTAGAGGAGATTGCCCGTCCGCACGGTGGGGACGTAGCTGCCCGCGGCAGCGGGCGGATTTGGGAGCGTGAGGCCGAGGCTCGCGAGATTGGCTTCAGGATTCATGGGAGCAGCTTTGGGATTATTTTCCGGGAGACAAAGTTTATCAGCGCGCCGTCACCGGCAGGAAGGCCCGCGTCGCCACGCTGGCGGCGGAAACCGGGATCTCGAGGATCTTCATTTCCGTCAGGGCGTCGATTTGCTGCTGGATGCGCTTCATCGAGAGCCGCCCGATGTGCTCGCCGTGCGCGAGATCGCCCGTGACCAGCGCATGCTCGATCAGCGCGCGGCGCGAGTAATCGAGCTGTCCCGTGGACATCTGCTTGTTGCGTTTCAGGATCAGGGCGTGGGCCGGCGCCGGGTCGCCCTCGAGGTAATCCTTCCAACCCCGAATGGACGCGGCCACGAACGCCTTCACCACCTCCGGGTTCTTGCGCACCATCTCGCGACGTGTGATCACCGAATGGTACGGATCATAGCCGGAATCGGCCAGAGGCAGCGTCCGCACCTTCACGCCGTGCTGTTCGGCAAAATAAGGCTCGCTCGTCATGATGCACTGCTGGATGGCCGCGGGATCGGCGAGGAATGACGTGAGGCCGTAATTCAGGGGACGCAGGTCGAACGTGATGCCATATTTCGCCTTCACGTAGGGAATCCAGGTCATGCTCGGTGGCGCGATCACGCTGCGGCCGTTCAGGTCGGCCAGCGTCTTCACCGGGCTGTTGGCGTGCACCAGCAGCGCCTCCGGGTCGTGCTGCAGCACCGCGGCCACCATCACAAGCGGCAAACCCCGGCTCGCCGCCACGATCACGTCGTCACTGCGATACATCCCGAAATCCGCCAGGCCTTTCGCCACGCTCAACTTGATCGTCGCCCCCGGGCCGCCGGGCAGAATTTCGACGTCGAGTCCGGCCTCGCGGTAAAACCCCTTCGCCAGCGCCTGGTAGAAGCCACCGTGTTCCGCCTGCGGAAACCAGTCGGTCTGCAGCACGACCTTGCGCAGGTTCGCCGCCGGAACGACCGGCGCCGGCTCCTGCCGCGTGCAGCCGAGCACCAAGCTGGCCAGCACCAGGACCCCCGCAGCCATCCGGCTTATTCTCATTTTCCCATTGGAATCCCCGCTTGGCCGAGAGCGAGCCTCAAGTGCAGGGAGTTGCTTCCGACGTTCCCGAGGCAGAGGCTCTGCCCATGAATTTTCGCGACTGGCAGCAACTCAATCCCGAGCAGGCCGCGCGGGAGTTGCTGCATCGAATCGCCACCCGACTCGCGCCGGGCCAGCAGCGCGCCGCGATCGCGCATCTTCCCAGTGAGGTTGAGTTGCGGGCGGAATTTTCCCGGGCGCCGCGCTCGGCGCCGCTCTCCGGCGTGCCGTATTTCCTGAAGGACCTTTTTCCCGTCGCTGGCCAGCCGATTTTCGCCGGCTCGACATTCCTGCCCGAGGTCCTGCCGTCGGGAACGCAGGACAGCGCGGTAGTGCGATCCTTGCGCGCTGCCGGCGCCGTGCCGGCGGGACGCGCCCAGATGCACGAGTTCGCCTACGGCATCACCGGCGAGAACCCGCACTACGGCGATTGCGCGCATCCGGCCTTTCCCGACCGCACCTCCGGCGGCTCCAGCAGCGGATCGGCGGCCCTCGTCGCCGCCGGCGTGGTGCCGCTCGCCATCGGCACCGACACCGGCGGCTCCGTGCGCTTGCCGGCGGCCTTCTGCGGGCTCTTCGGCTTTCGGCTGCAACCGCGCAACAAGCTTATCGCCGACGCGTTTCCCCTTGCCCCGAGTTACGACACCGCCGGCTGGTTTACCGCCAATGCCGGTGACATGCGCACGGCGATCGATGCGCTCGTCGGCCTGCAGTCCGAAATGCGCACGCCGAAAGGCTGCTATGTGGAATTGCCGGGACTCGATGCAGACGTGGCGCACGCTTGTTTCGCTGCCGCAGGCCGGCTTGCCGCTCCCGCCGACAGCGCCACGCGCGGTGCGCTGCTGGCCGCGTTTTCGCCGGCGCTGGAAACTTACAGCACGGTGGTCGCCGCCGAGGCTTGGGCGGTGCATCGCGGCTGGGCGGAGCGTTTCCAGCCGCGCTACGACCCCGCCGTGTGGCAGCGGCTCATCCGCGGTCGCTCACTCACGACGGCGCAGCGCGACGCCGCCAGACAGGCGACGACAACGATCAAGGCCGAATGGTCGCGCTATTTTCAGACCTACGATTTCTTGCTCCTGCCCGCCTCCCCGTGCGCGGCCTTGACCAAAGCCGAATGCACCGCCGCCAACCGCAGCCGCATGCTCGCGCTGACGTCACCGGCCAGCATTGGCGGGTTGCCCGTCCTCACGCTGCCGGTTCCGCTTCCCTCCGGTCTGACGACCGGGCTGCAGGTCGTCGTCAGCGAGCCGCGGAGTCCCGTCGTGCCCTGGGTGCTCGACCAGATCCGCCGGGAATGATCCGGGCCGCGTTGTCCCGCAGGATGGCCAGCAGCTGGTCGGCGTTGACCGCCCCGCGATGCGCCTCAGCCACGAAGCGCGTCATGTTCGCCTCCGCATCGAGGCGAGGATACAAATTCAAGGGAAAATCCGAGCCAAACAGCACGCGCTCAGCCGGAACCGTCGCTAGGAAACGCGCCCAGACGTCGGCGCCGTAAAGCAGCGGCGACGCAGCGGTGTCGTAATAGACGTTGCCCAATTTCCTCGCCGCCGGCACCCGCAACGGCAGCAGCCCACCCCAGTGCGCGAGGATGAATGTCGTTCGCGGATGGGCCCGCGCCAGCCGGACAAAGTCCCGCAGCGGCGTCTCCACGCGGCCCGGATACGGCCCGCTGGCCGGATCGGTCACATGCAAGTTCACCGGCAGGTGCAACCGCGCGGCGAGCTTCAGCACCGCGGCGAACACCTCATCGTCGACATCGTAGCCCTGCGCGTGCGGTGACAACTCCCCCAGCCCGCAAAGCCCTTCACCCCGCGCGCGCCGCACTTCGTCGAGCGCAGCCTGCCGACCAGCCTCGGGATGCACGGTGGCAAAGGCCGAGAGCCGGTCGGGATGCGCCCGCACCATGCGCGCGTAAAACCGGTTTTGCTCGGCGCAGGTCGTTGGGTTTTCCCAATACCAGCCCAGTAGCACGGACCGCGCGACGCCCGCGGCGTCCATCGCCCGCAGCAGACCCGCGACGGTGGGAAACGACTGGACCGGCCGGCCATCACGGCGCCGCCGGGTGCACAATTCGGCCCAATGCAGTTCGCCGCGTAGCGCGGCCCAGGCCAGCGGACGCCGGTTGGTCGCCGGCGGATAGAGATGAACGTGGCAGTCCGTGATGATCATGCGCCTGCGGCCGGACGGTCGGGCAACGGCGCGCCGCCGGCGTTGGCGCGCACCACCAGGATCGGCACGGAAGTGTTGTGACGCACCTTGTCGATGGTGCTCCCGAGGAAGAAATCGCCCACGAGCTTGTGGCCGTGCGAGGTCATCGCAATGAGATCGCAGCCCTGCGCGGTGGCGGCCTTGAGGATTTCGGTGGGCGGATTCCCGAGGACCAGCTCCACCGCGACGGTCAGGCCGCTGGCACGCAGGCGCGCCGCCACGCTGTCGAGGTAAGCTTGATCCTCCTTCATCTCGGTCGACTCCGCGAGCTTGAGCTGGTCGTAGTGCCGCGCGGCCCAGCCATCGGCCACGTGAACCAGCAGCAGTTCGGAACCCAGCCGCCGGGCCAGTTCCGTGATGTGCGGGACGATGCTCGCGTCCGCGCGGCTGTTCTCGAGGGCGACCAGGATTTTGCGGTACATCAGCGGAAGAAATAGGATCAGTGCAGGCTCGTCAGGCCGACCGCACCCAGGAACGCCTGGCTCCAGTGGTCGGGCAGAAACGTGTCGAGGAGCAGCTTCACATTGAGGCCGATAATGACAAGGGTGATGCTCCAGCCAAGCAGCTTGATCCACCACGGATTCACGAATTCGCCCATCTTGGCGCGGTCCCCGGTGAAGCGCATGAGCGGCCAGCAGGCAAAGCCGAGTTGCATGCTGAGGCAAACCTGGCTCGCCACCAGCAGCTGCGTGCTCCGGGCTTCGCCGTAAATGCCGATGACCACCACGGCCGGCACAATGGCGATGCCGCGCGTGATGAGCCGCCGCACCCACGGCCGCAGCCGGATGTTGAGGAAGCCTTCCATCACGATCTGTCCCGCCAGGGTGCCCGTCAGGGTGGAATTCTGCCCCGACGCCAGCAGCGCCAGCGCAAAGAGCGTGCTGGCAAAGGTCACACCCAGCGCACCGTCGAGCAAGTGATAGGCCTCCTGGATTTCCGCCACCTGCCGGTGACCCGACCCGTTAAACGCCGCCGCGGCCAGGATGAGGATGGCGGCGTTGATGAAGAGCGCGAACATCAGCGCGAAAGTGGAATCGATCGTGCCGAACTTGATCGCCTCGGCCTTGCCCGCGGCGTTTTGGACGAATTTTCGCGTCTGGATGATCGACGAGTGCAGATACAGATTATGCGGCATCACCGTCGCGCCAAGGATGCCGATGGCAATGTAGAGCATCCCGGAGTTCTTCACCACCTCCAGGCGCGGGATGAAGCCCGCCAGAACGCCGGCGAGGTCGGGACGCGCGAAGCAAAGCTCCACTGCGAAGCAACCGCCAATGGTCAGGATCAGCGTGATCACGAGCGCCTCGAGGTAGCGAAAACCGCGGTGTTGGAGCAGCAGGACGATCATCACGTCGAACGCCGTGATGACGCAGCCCCAGACCAGCGGAATGCCGAAAAGCAACTGCAGGCCGATGGCCGAACCCACCACTTCCGCCAGGTCGCAGGCCGCGATCGCCAACTCGCAGAGCACCCACAGAAAGTAGACGGTCGGCCGCGAGTAGTGGTCGCGACACGCCTGCGCGAGATCCCGGCCCGTCGCCACGCCCAGCTTGATGCACAAGTGCTGCAGGAGGATCGCCATCAGATTCGAGATCATGATGACGGACAGCAAAGTGTAGCCGTACTGGGCTCCGCCCGCGAGGTCCGTCGCCCAGTTGCCCGGGTCCATGTAGCCGACCGCGACGAGGAAACCCGGCCCGGAGAACGCCAGCACCTTGCGCCAGAACGACGCCCCCGTGGGCACCGCGATGGTGCGGTGCGCCTCGGGCAGGCTCCGCGCCGTCGACGGCTGCGCCCAGCCGGACTCGGCGGCGGGTTCCGGGGACGGAGGAGGAGTTTCGCGCATGGCCAATGCCGGGATTACGGCCGATTATTTTGATTAGTCAAAATATATTCTTGTTACTTTCAAATACCGTGGTTCTCTCGGGACGCATGCCGAGCTACACAGTGGAAAACTACCTGAAGCACATCCTGCTGCTGTCGGACGAGGCAGACGGGCTCGTGCCGATGGGCGCGCTCTCGGCGGCGCTGGCGGTGGTGCCCGGCACGGTGACGACCATGGTCAAGGCCCTCGCCCAGGACGGCCTGGTGGTTCATCGGCCCCGGCACGGCGTCCGGTTGACCGCCGCGGGACAGCGGGTCGCGCTTGGCGTGCTGCGCCGGCATCGCCTGGTCGAGACTTTTCTCGTCAACGTCCTCAAGATGGATTGGGGCGCAGTCAATGTGGAGGCCGAGCAGCTCGAGCACGCCATTTCCGACACGGTGCTCGACCGTCTCGACGCCTTGCTGGGCCATCCGTCCACGGACCCGCATGGCGACCCGATCCCCAGTCGCGAGGGCAAGATCCGCTCCCAAGTCTATGCCACGCTTGCCACCTGCGTGCTGGACCGGCCGCTGCGCGTCGTGCGCGTGACGGAACAGTCCGCCGAGTTCCTCCAGTTTGCCGAGCGTCACGGCTTGCGACCCGGCGCCGTCGTCACGGTGGCCGACCGCAACCTTGCCGCGGGTCTGCTTTCGCTGCGTCGCCGGGGCACTCGCCCGCTGGCGCTGAGCCTCTCCGCCGCCGGGCGCATCCTGGTGGAGCCGGCGCGCTGAGCAGCTCCGGGCACTTCCGCCTTGCCGCGCGCGAGGCGCCGTTCCCACACTGCGGGCGATGTCGAAATCGTTTGCGCGCGTCGTCTTCGTCCTCACCGCCGCCTTCTTCGCGGCGTTCTTTTTGTGGCCGATCGCGCAGATCCTGAAGGGCGGCTTCGTCGACGCGGACGGCAAATTCACTTTCGCCTACCTGACGACGCTCCTCGCGGACCCGGTCTACCTCGCCGGCCTGCGCAACTCGTTCCTCATCGCCTGCGCCACAACTTTGCTCGCGCTGGGAATCGCCCTGCCCCTCGCCTTCATCAGCGATCGCTTCGTCTTTCCCGGCAAGGGCCTGCTCGGGTCGCTGGTGCTGATTCCGATGATTCTCCCGCCCTTCGTCGGCGCCATCGGCATCAAGCAGATCTTCGGGCAATACGGCGCGCTCAACGCCCTGATCATCTCGCTGGGACTCCGCCCGCACGGGTGGACCTTTGACTGGTTCGCGGCCAACCAGTTCTGGGGCGTCGTGCTGGTCGAGGCGCTGTCGCTCTACCCCATCATTTATCTCAACGCGGTCGCGGCGCTGGCCAACGTCGACCCCGCGATGGAGGAAGCCGCCCAAAATCTCGGCTGCACCGGCTTCCGCCGCTTCTGGAAGATCACGCTGCCGCTCATCCATCCCGGCCTCTTCGCCGGCGGGACCATCGTCTTCATCTGGTCGTTCACCGAACTCGGCACGCCGTTGATCTTCGACTACGCGCGGGTCACGAGCGTGCAGATTTACTACGGCTTGAAGGACATCGGGGGTAATCCGTTCCCCTTCGCGCTCGTGGGCATCATGCTGGCCAGCTCGATTGCCATCTACGCGATCGGCCGCGGGCTCTTCGGTCGCGGTGGCCACGCCATGATGGCGAAGTCCACCAGCACCGGCGGCCCGCGCCGCACCAGCCGTGGCGCTGGGCTCGCCTGCACTGCCACGTTCGTCGGCGTGATCTTCTTCGCCATCCTGCCCCATCTCGGCGTCATCCTCGTCGCGTGCTCCCGCGAATGGTATGCGACCATCATTCCGCACGCCTACACCTTGGACAACTTCCGGCTGGCGCTCGGCCACGACCTCACGGTGCCCGCGATCGCGAACAGCCTGAAATTTTCCAGCATCTCCGCCCTCATCGACCTCATCCTCGGCGTCGCCATCGCCTACGTCGTCGTGCGCTCGCGCATCGCGGGCCGGCAGGTCCTGGACTTTCTCTCGATGCTGCCGCTGGCCGTGCCGGGCTTGGTCCTCGCGTTCGGTTATCTCGCGATGACGCAGGAAGGCCGGTTCTTCGCGTTCCTCAATCCCGTCCGCGATCCGACCATCCTGCTGATTGTCGCGTATTCCGTGCGCCGCCTGCCCTACGTCGTCCGCTCCGCCGCCGCGGGTTTCCAGCAGACGAGCGAGACGCTGGAGGAAGCCGCCCAAAGCCTCGGCAGCCCACCCCTTCGCGCCCTCTTCCGGATCACGCTGCCGCTCATCATGGCCAACCTCATAGCGGGCGGACTCCTGGCCTTTGCTTTTGCCATGCTCGAGGTGAGCGACTCGCTGATCCTCGCGCAAAAGGCGCAGTTCTACCCGATCACGAAGGCCATCATGGAGCTCTTTCAGTTACTCGGGGACGGCAAGTTCATCGCCAGCGCGCTGGGCGTCTGGGCCATGGCGTTCCTCGCCGTGACGATCGCCGGGCTCGGCCTGCTGCTGGGCAAGAAGCTCGGCGCGCTCTTTCGCGTGTGACGCCGGCGCGGAGGTCCCGCCCCGACGTGCACGCGGTCGTTACGAGCCCGTCAGGCCGCCGAACCGGAACGTCCAGGTCTTCGCCGCCGAAAAGACGGCCGGATTTTCATCCTGCTGCTAGCCGGGCACCCGGCGGCAGGCCGGCGCAGAGAACCAGTACGCCGAGCCCCAGCGCACCCGAGAACAGGAAATAGTTCCCTCCCGTATGCAGGCCCAACGCGGTGATGAGCACCGGCGAAAATCCCGCAAAAATCCGACCGAGGTTGTAGGCGGCGCCCGACAGCATCGTGCGGTAACTCCCGAATACCTCGTTGAAATAGGCCCCCATCAGGCCGAACGGGATGCCGTTCAACGCTGGCAGCGTCAGCGCGAAAACGAGCTTCCGCTGCTCCCCCGCTCCGCCCCAGGCAAACAGCGAGAGCAACACCAGCGCGATCGCATAGGCCGCGAGCGCCCACCGCACCCCGCCGCGCCGCACCACCCAGATCCCGAGCAGCATGCCCGGCGCGAGATTGGCCCAGAAGAGGATGATGAAGATCGGCGTCTGCGGCAGCTCCTTCACGAAGAAGACATTCACCAGCCCGCTCGCGATCGTCAGGCTCGCCAGAGCAAAGCACAGCACGAATGCCCGGGCATTGGCCCGCAGCGCCGCGCCCAGCGACACCGGCTTCGCGAGATCCCGCCCTGCTACCGGCGTCCCCGTCGGCCCGCCGATCAGCAGCATCCGGCCGCGGGCCAGCGACAATAATGCCACGGGCACGAGCGACGCCGCGAAGAGCCAGCGCCAGCCCCAGGTCGGCAGGAGATATTTGTTGGCCAGCGCGGCCAACAGTCCGCCCAGGATCGCCAGCTGCAGCAACGCCGCAAACCGGTAGCTCCGTTGCGGGCCCACCTGCTCGCTCACGAACGTGTGACTGATGCCCCATTCCGCGCCGAGGGCGAGCGACGCAAGAATGCGGAAGGACAGCAGGCTTGGGTAATTCCACGCCAGGCTCAGCCCCGCGACCCCGACGAGATACACGCCAAAAACCGCCAGCATGATTCTTCCCCGGCCGAACCGGTCGGCGAGATAGCCGAAAAACAACGCACCCACTCCCACGCCCGCCAGCCCGGAGAACTGCAGCGCGTTGCTCTCTCCCACTCCGAGGCCGAAGTGCGCCGCCAGCACTTTCTCCAGATAAATGAACAGGAACAGGTCGTAGTAATCGAAGAACAACCCAATGAACGCCGTCCAATAGACGCGAACGGGTGACAGGGTTGCGGGAGCCATGGAATTCACGGTGGACACCGATAAGCCGGAGCCGGCGCGGGGCGTCAACCGGACACTCCGTTTCCGTCTTTCCACCGCGTGAAATCTTGATTGTGTGGGCGGCTTAT
>Ga0265327_10004968_pt1 | contig 11423 bp, 6 predicted proteins | sample 41621metaG_FD_202089 | JGI IMG/M metagenome (GOLD analysis project Ga0265327, IMG submission 202089) | Rhizosphere microbial communities from Carex aquatilis grown in University of Washington, Seatle, WA, United States - 4-16-21 metaG | ecosystem: Host-associated > Plants > Roots > Rhizosphere >...
TTTAGCTTCAACTTTTTTTGCCATAGGTTTTTGTACCGGTTTAACGACTACCGCTTTTTTCGTCACTTGTTTTACAACTGGTTTGGTAGCTTTTTTAGCAGGAGCAACTTTTTTTGCCACTGGTTTAGCTGCCGGTTTTTTTGCCTTTGCTGGTGCAGGCTTGGCCTTTGCAACAGGTTTTACCACCTTTTTAGGGGCTGGTTTAACGGCTTTTTTAGCAGGTGCAGCCTTTTTAGGTGCAACTTTTACAGATTTAGCAGGCTTTTTTGCCGCTGGCTTAGCGACTTTCTTTTTAGTTGCCATGTTATAGTCCTTTTTTTATAACGTTCACATTTACAATGGATTCGTTAATTTCAATAGCGTTACCATCGTTAATTTCTGGCAAAAATTCAAGCGAATCAGCCAAAATTTCGGCGCAAATATAAGCCTTATATTCATTAAAAGACGCCTGTAACGCATCATTTGCCGATACTTTCACAATAATTCTGTCGGTAAGGTTAAAACCGCTTTCCTTGCGAATTGTTTGAATTCTGTTCACAAATTCTCTGGCTTCACCTTCTTGTTTTAAGGCTTCGCTGATTACAATATCAAGAGCTACGGTTAAGGAGCCTTTGCTGGCTACTTCAAAACCAGGTATCTCGTCTGTAGACACTTCTAAATCTTCTTTATTTATATATATAGCATCTTCGCCTTTTGTTGCAAAATCAGGATTTAGCAGATAATCACCTTCCTGTACCTTATCAATTGTTGCATTATCAAATTTTACAATCTCATCTGCCGCCCATTTCATTTTGGTGCCCAGTTTTTTGCCCAGGGTTTTAAAATTGGCCTTGGCTTTTTTGCGGATGAAATTATTATCATCGGCCAATATCTCAATTTCTTTAATATTGGTTTCAGCTTTTATAATTTCTTCCACCAACTGTATCCTTTTCACCATTTCTTTATCAATAACGGGGATAGAAACTTTTTGAAGGGGCTGGCGAACTTTGATATTTACTTTTTTACGCAGCGATAATATTAATGAAGATGCATCTTGTGCCAAAGCCATTCTTTTTTCCAGGTTGGCATTGATCACTTCTTCTTTTACTTTTGGAAAAAGAACATGATGCACCGATTCGTTTTTAAAACGATTGCTTACTTCATTTAAATTCACAAATAACCAATCGGCAAAGAATGGAGCGATGGGTGCAATCAACAAAGACAATGTTTCCAAACATTCATACAAAGTTTGGTAGGCACAAATTTTATCCTGCTCATATTCGCCTTTCCAAAAACGGCGGCGGCATAAACGTACATACCAGTTGCTTAAATGCGAATCAACAAATTCTTCAATGGCACGGCCCGCTTGCGTAGGTTCGTATTCATCCATATTTTGCTGTACATTTTTTATCAATGTATTTAAAGAAGATAAGATCCATTGATCAATCTCCGGCCTTTCGGCTACGGATACATATTTTTCTTTAAATGCAAAACCGTCAACATTAGCATACAATGCAAAAAATTGATAGGTATTATAAAGTGTACCAAAAAATTTACGTTGTACTTCCTGTATGCCACCAATATCAAATTTTAAACTATCCCATGGCGATGCATTGGTAATTAAATACCAGCGTGTAGCATCGGGGCCAAATTTGTTTATCGTTTCAAACGGGTCAACCACATTGCCCAAACGCTTGCTCATCTTGTTGCCATTTTTATCCAGCACCAAACCATTTGATACTACGGTTTTATAAGCAACAGAATCAAATAACAAAACGCCCAGCGCATGTAATGTATAAAACCATCCTCTTGTTTGATCTACACCTTCGGCAATAAAATCTGCAGGAAACGATTTCGCAAACTGTTCCTTATTTTCAAATGGGAAATGCCATTGTGCATAAGGCATGGCACCGCTATCAAACCATACATCAATCAAATCGGGTACACGTTTCATTGGTTTGCCATTGGCAGAAACTAACGTTATATCATCCACATAAGGTTTATGCAAATCTAAAATACCTTCGTGCAAATAATGTTTATTTGTTTCGCCACCCAATACTTCAGCAGCTTTTCTTATTTCTGCATTCAGTTCTTCAATGCTACCAATGCATTTTTCTTCTTCATGATCTTCTGTTTTCCAAATAGGCAAAGGCGTACCCCAAAAGCGGGAGCGGCTTAAATTCCAGTCCACCATATTCTCCAGCCAGTTACCAAAGCGGCCGGTGCCGGTTGCTGCTGGTTTCCAGTTGATGGTTTTATTCAATTCCACCATCCTGTCTTTTACAGCCGTGGTTTTAATGAACCATGCATCAAGGGGATAGTAAATAATGGGTTTATCTGTACGCCAGCAATGCGGGTAATTATGTTCGTACTTTTCTATTTTGAAAGCGCGGTTTTCTAATTTTAATTTTACAGAAATGTCCACGTTTACATCAACATACGCGGGATCATCTTTATAATCTTTTACATAACGGCCGCTGAATTCTCCAACGCCATCTACAAATTTGCCTTGCTTATCAACAAGCGTTAGAATGCCTAAATTATTTTTCTTGCCTACTTTGTAATCATCTGCACCAAATGCCGGTGCCGTATGTACGATACCGGTACCATCTTCGGTAGTAACAAAATCTCCCAAAATTATTTTGAATGGTTCGGCGCCTGGAGTTATCTCTTGTATTTTTTCTAAAGTATTTGCTTCGGAAGGAAGGAGTTGTTCGTATTGAACGCCATCCAAATCTTTTCCTTTAAAAGTTGTAATGATTTTCCAGGGCAATAATTTTACTTCAGAAGAATAATTTTCAAAATCACCATTTTCACCTTCAGCCTTAAAATATTTTTTTACTAAGGCTTTAGCTAAAATTACATTTATAGAAAGATGTGTATAAGGGTTAAAAGTTTTTACCAATACATAATCAATATTTGGCCCAACAGTTAACCCTAAGTTAGAAGGCAATGTCCATGGTGTGGTTGTCCAAGCCATGAAGTACATATCACCCTCAACATTATTAATTATTAATTTTTCATTTTTAATTACTTTAAACATGACCGTAGCACTTGTATCCTTCACATCTTTATAAGTACCAGGCTGGTTTAATTCATGGCTCGATAAACCCGTACCGGCAGCAGGCGAATAAGGCTGTATGCTTACACTTTCATACAAATAACCTTTCTTATACAATTCGCTTAGGCACCACCAAAGTGTTTCTATATAATTATTTTCAAAAGTGATGTATGGATTATTCAGGTCAACCCAATAGCCCATTTTTTGGGTGATGTCGTCCCATTTATCTTTAAAACGCATCACCACTTCACGGCATTTTTTATTATAATCTTCTACGCTTATTTTTTTACCAATATCTTCCTTGGTTATACCCAGTTCTTTTTCAACGCCTAATTCTATTGGAAGCCCGTGCGTATCCCAACCGCCTTTGCGCTGCACCTGAAAGCCCTGCATGGTTTTGTAGCGGCACACCAAATCCTTAAGCGTACGGCTGATAACATGGTGAATACCAGGCATACCGTTGGCGCTTGGCGGCCCTTCGTAAAAAACAAAAGGTATTTCGCCTTCTCTTAATTCCACGCTTTTTTTAAAAGCATGGCCTTCTTTCCATTTTGCCAGAATTTCTTCTCCTATCGAGGGTAAATTCAACTGGCTGTATTCTCTGTATTTGCCTGCCATAAAATTTCCGGTCATCATATTAAAAATAAAGTCTGCAAAGGTAATAAATATGCGGGTGAGTAGAATAGGTAATTCTAAAGCTTTATTGAAGATGTTGGTATCCTAATCCCAAAACTTTATTGCTATTATTTTAACAATTAAAAATGAACAAATTTTGCACAGTAAATTTTCAGGTAGAACTACCGGTTTTTTGTAGTTATTTTATTACAGATAAGAAGTAAAATTCCGCTGAAACCCACGGTGGTATTGATTTCTATTTAACATCTATTTGTAGTTATCCACATTTTAAATCATTGGCATAGTATTGGTAAATAGTAGAGAAGCAGGTTATTTGTGTTATCTAAAATTGACCATTTTTTGTATAGCAAATCCCTTCAATATATAAAGAGTAGTTTTTCCAATCCCAATGAAAAGAAATTATTATAAAAAGAATGCGTTTTAAATTTTTGCTGGTTTAGGGTTTTATTAGGGTAAAGACGGGGGTAGTCTTGCTCCCGTCACATTTTATTTATAATGAACAAACAGACTGGTCCGTTTTTAAAATCCGTATCCAACAAAAACTAAGAGAATTGTCCAACATCCACTAAAACCAAAAGAATTCGTCCAACATCTATTCGCTAAAGACCGTGAAGATTCATCCGTGAAAAGATTGAGCTTGTTCAAGTTCCAAAAAATTCGTAAAAAATAAAGCTTCCGTATCGGAAGCTTTATTTTTTTGTATCAATGCCGAAATAAGTAATTCTTAATTGCAACTGTTTTATCAACTGATAAATATTTTTCAAAAAATTTCTTTAATTGATTAGACCAAGAAAGCAAAACGCCAAAATATTTTTGCACAAAAAATATTTTGGCCTTAATTGGTGCCGGAGCAAACATGTTTGTTATACTTATATATTATGTACCAACTGCTGTATGATAAAGAAATATATGCACCTGTTTGTCCGGACTTAAAATTTTTAGTGATGTAAAAATGGGTTTATAAAAGTTACTGGAATATTAAGTTTTATTTATTGGTCAACAAAATTTGCCTATTTAGATCCTGAGGCATTGTTTTGATAATATTATTGGCTAATTCAGGGCTTAAATTTAAGTGCCAAAAAAATATTTTTTGATGTATAATGCACCATATAAACTCAAATAGCTTGCATTTGAAGCAATCTCAAGCTATAAAAGTCTACAGTAATGCAGTTCTGATATTTGTAGAAAATGTTTTACACATTACGTGCATAAGAACTTCGCCCAATTTTAATTTATCGTTATTATTTTACAAAAGATTTTGGTTGCCCCTGTAATTTTTTACAGGGCATTAAAAGGGAACCAGGTGTACGTTTTTTGTTTGCAAAAGAAAGAATCCCGGACTATCCCCGTAGCTGTAATCTTCAATCAAATTTGTTTGATCCTTGCGCCACTGTCTCGCCTTGCAAAGACGGGAAGGCCTCGAACAACGAAGTAAGTCAGAAGACCTGCCAAAATCAATCAAGTAACAACGCTTTCGGGAGAAAAGCATGGTACTGATAGAACAACCGCTTAATTGCCGGTTCGCACTTTCAGCACTATACCCTTCGCTCCTAAAGGCAAAATTTTAAACCTTTTGTCATGTCGAATTCTGAAGAAATATTATTAAAAGAAAACAAGGACCGCTTTGTAATACTGCCTATCAATTATCCAAAAATTTGGGAACAATACAAAAGGCACGAAGCCAGCTTTTGGACTGCTGAAGAAATTGATTTAAGCAGCGACATGAAAGATTGGGAAAATTTAAATGATGGCGAAAGGCATTTTGTAAGCCATGTGCTGGCATTTTTTGCCGCAAGCGATGGTATAGTAAATGAAAACCTTGCGGTGAATTTTATGAGCGAAGTGCAATTGCCCGAAGCAAGGTGCTTTTATGGTTTTCAAATAATGATGGAAAATATACACAGCGAAACTTATGCTTTGCTGATTGATACCTATATAAAAGATGCTCAGGAAAAACATAAATTATTTCATGCCATTGATACCATACCTGCAGTAAAGAAAAAAGCAGAATGGGCTTTACGCTGGATAGATAACGGCAGTTTTGCAGAAAGGCTTGTAGCATTTGCAGCAGTTGAAGGCATATTTTTCAGCGGCAGCTTCTGTTCTATTTTTTGGTTGAAGAAAAGAGGCTTGATGCCAGGCTTAACTTTCAGCAACGAATTGATAAGTCGTGATGAAGGATTGCATTGTGAGTTTGCATGCTTGCTGTACAAGATGCTGAAAAATCAATTATCAAAAGAAGAAGTAACTAAAATAATTACTGACGCTGTTGAAATTGAAAAAGAATTTATCACCGAAGCATTGCCTGTTGCATTGATTGGCATGAATGCAAAATTAATGCAGCAATACATTGAGTTTGTAGCAGACCGCTGGTTATCTGAATTAGGCTATCCTACTGTGTACAACACCACCAACCCTTTTGATTTTATGGAGATGATTTCTTTACAGGGAAAAACAAATTTCTTTGAAAAGCGCGTAGGCGATTATCAAAAAGCAGGAGTGATGGGCAATAAAGAAGCGCAATCGTTCTCTTTAGAAGAGGATTTTTAAAACTTGAGTTGTTAATAGTGAATTGTGAGTGAGAAGACTGTGACTGAAAGAGCCTCTCACCACTGACCAAAGCGATACTAACCATTTTAAATATATTAAGCACATGTTTGTAGTAAAAAGAAACGGAAAAGAAGAGTCCGTAAAGTTTGATAAAGTAACAGCCCGCATTGAAAAATTATCTTACGGTTTAAGCCCGATAGTAAATGTAATAGATGTAGCGAAGAAAACCATTGAAGGTATTTATGCAGGTGTACCTACAACAGAGCTGGATAATTTGGCTGCAGAAACTGCGGCTTCATTAACCATCACTCACCCTGATTATGCTATCCTTGCTTCTCGTATTGCAGTAAGCAATTTGCATAAGAATACGGTCAAGAGTTTTTCTGCAACGATGAAAAAATTGTACAATTATGTAGATGACAAAACAGGGAAAAAATTACCGTTGATTGCAGATGATGTAATGGAAATTATTGAGGAACACGCAGATTTATTAGACAGTACCATCATCTACGATAGAGATTTTGCATTTGATTATTTTGGTTTTAAGACACTGGAAAAATCTTACCTGTTAAAAGTAAATGGCAAAATTGCAGAACGCCCCCAACACATGTACATGAGAGTTGCTGTTGGTATTCATAAAACTGATATTGAAAATGTAATTAAGACTTATCACTTGATGAGTGAAAGATGGTTTACACATGCAACACCAACTTTATTTAATGCCGGTACACCAAAACCACAAATGAGCAGTTGCTTCTTGTTGACGATGAAAGATGATAGCATTGAAGGTATTTATGATACATTGAAACAAACAGCAAAAATTTCTCAGAGCGCTGGCGGTATTGGTTTAGCTATTCATAATATTAGGGCAACCGGAAGTTATATTGGCGGTACAAATGGCACCAGCAACGGAATTATTCCTATGCTTCGTGTGTTTAATGATACAGCAAGATATGTAGACCAGGGCGGTGGAAAACGCAAAGGCGCTTTTGCTATTTATTTAGAACCATGGCATGCTGATGTGTTTGAATTTTTGGACTTAAGAAAAAATCATGGTAAAGAAGAAATGCGTGCAAGAGATTTATTTTTTGCATTGTGGATGAGCGACCTGTTTATGAAACGTGTAGAAGCAAACGGCGAATGGAGTTTGTTTTGCCCTAACGAAGCGCCAGGCTTAAGCGATTGCTGGGGTGCTGAATTTGAAACATTGTACACACAATATGAAGCAGAAGGCAGGGCAAGAAAAGTAGTAAAAGCTCAAGACCTTTGGTTTAAAATATTGGAATCGCAGATTGAAACTGGTACGCCTTATATGTTGTATAAAGATGCAGCCAATAGCAAGAGCAACCAACAGAATTTAGGCACTATCAAGAGCAGTAATTTATGTACCGAAATTATGGAGTACACTAGCCCCGAAGAAGTGGCGGTATGTAACTTAGCTTCGCTTGCGCTGCCACGGTATGTTATCAACGGCACATTCGATCATCAAAAATTATACGACGTAACTTACCAGGTTACCAAGAATTTGAATGCGGTAATCGACAATAATTATTATCCTGTTGAGGAAGCAAAATATTCTAACCTGCGCCACCGTCCTGTAGGATTAGGTGTGCAAGGATTGGCTGATGTATTCATCATGCTGCGCCTGCCTTTTGAAAGTGATTTGGCCAAGATGCTGAACAAAAACATTTTTGAAACTATCTACTTTGCTGCCATGACTGCAAGTAAAGATTTGGCTAAAGAACATGGCGCTTACGAAACTTATGCAGGCTCCCCGGTATCAAAAGGCATTTTTCAATTTGATATGTGGGGCGCCACGCCAACCGACCGTTGGGACTGGGCTTCATTAAAAGAAGAAGTAAAAAAATATGGCGTAAGAAATTCTTTATTGGTAGCGCCAATGCCAACCGCATCTACTTCGCAAATATTGGGTAACAACGAATGTTTCGAACCGTATACCAGTAACATATACACGAGAAGAGTATTAAGCGGCGAATTCATTATTGTAAATAAGCATTTGTTGAAAGACTTAGTGCATTTAGGTTTGTGGAATAACAATATGAAAAATAAAATCATTGCAGCCAATGGTTCTGTTCAGCATATTGATGAAATACCAGCTAACATTAAAGAGTTGTACAAAACCGTCTGGGAAATCAAGCAACGCAATTTGATTGATATGGCTGCAGACAGAGGCGCTTATATCTGCCAATCACAATCATTGAATTTATTTGTTGATAGCCCATCAACTTCTAAATTAACTTCTATGCATTTTTACGCATGGAAGAAAGGATTGAAAACAGGTATGTATTATTTGCGTAGCCAGGCTGCAACACAAGCTGTTCAGTTTACTGTAGAGAAACAAGGCAACAACGAAGTAGAACCTGTAATTCCGCACGTAGAAAAGGCGAATGGCGTTACTGCAATTGATGTAGAAGCTACGCAAACTGACGGGCCTACATGTACAATGCAAGATGGTTGCGTTAGTTGTGGTTCGTAAGTAATTATTTAATAAAAATAATAGCCACAAAGTTTTACGCTCTGTGGCTTTTTTATTAATAAAACGGTTGAATATTGCGCTTAATATTTATTGAACAATTTGCTTTTTAAGCCTGGTAGAGGCGATATTTTGGTAGCAAAAAATCATCAATGATTGTAAGAGCCATGCTGGACCGTTCCGCAGATATAGAGATGGAATAGCCATAGGTTTTTAATAGTATATTAGCTATGCAGTTGTCAAAGAAAAATCTATACCAAGTAATAAATACAATGGGGAATATAATACTGATTGTATGGACAGCTTTAACTGTAATAGTTATGCTTTTCTTGTTTGATAGATTTTTGCACCCAAATATTAAAGGAATTTCTCCGGTAGATTTAAAGGATTATACTTCAATATCAATTTATTTGATAGGCTTCTGTTTAATATTTAAAACAATTGTCTTCTTTCTAAAAAAGAATTTCAATAAATCAGCCTTAAAAAAATAAAATTATTCCTACGCATGTATCAGCAACTCACAAGGTTTAATACCGGTGTGTTTTTTAAATGCTGTGCTAAAGTGAGAGATAGAAGAGTAGCCCAATAAAGATGATACTTCGGTTACGCTTAACCCTTTATCGTACAATAAATATTTAGCATGTTCCATTCTTTGTGTTTGGTAAAAATCAAAGATGGTGGTGCCGAATAGTTCTTTGAAGCCTTTTTTAAGGTAACATTCATTGATGGCAACTTTACGGCTCAAAGCCTTGATGGTTAAAGGCTCGCCAATGTGCTGCAATAAAATAGCTCTTGCATTGGTGATTTTTTCACGGTCATCTGCGTTTGCCAAAAACTTGCAGGTAAATTTTTCTTCCTGTTCGTGGTCGCCCATCATACAATCCATGCTGTACAAAAGCAAGATTTGTGTTTGAGCATTGAGGAAGATATTTTCTAGACTTTCAGTATAAGTATGATTCAGCAAAGCTTCAATAGCCATACGGGTCTTACCACACAAAGGCAGGGTTTTACTAAATGAAACACCGTGCTCAAATGAAAGTACGTTATCAGAAAGCGTAACATTCTTTTTGCTGCCTGCAAATTGTTTTAGGTAAGAAGGTGTAAAACTGAAACTCAAAACATCTACACTATCTACTTTTTCAACACAGCTTTTGCTGGCGCTGAATTTACAATAATCACACTCTGTTTTTTTCTCCCTGCAATACACATTGCCACTTACACAAAATTTCAACTGAATGTAGTTGGCACCCGGGTTGTTTTTTTCGGTGTGGTAGATGAGCATACCATTATCGTCAATGTTCCATTGCGGCTCTTTGGCGTACCTTTTTATGGAATAAGTCACACTGCCCGGTATCTGCTTTTCCTTATGCATCAAAAGCTGCAATTGGTTGTGCATCAAGGGCTGTTTGTAGGCTAATTCCAGTATGTCGGTATGCTCTGTCATGATTGTATATGCAAATATAGTGCATCTTCAGTTCTCTGTCAAATCAAGTTAAAACAGTTGTTTAATTTTCCGCTTTTCGCCAATGAATTTTTTGTGGAAAAGTTATCTATAATTAACAGTTTTTAGGCCATTTTACATTAGCAAAAACCCCTTATTTTCAGTATATTTGCCGATAATCGATTTTACAAAAAATAGCGATCGGTTTTCCCCACTTATGAGCACAGAAATTCTTGAAAGAACAGAAGAACAAAGAGCCAGTTACGGCGCAGATAGCATACAGGTTTTAGAAGGTTTGGAAGCAGTGCGTAAGCGCCCTGCCATGTACATTGGCGATATCGGTGTAAAGGGCCTGCATCACCTGGTATATGAAGTTGTAGATAACTCCATTGATGAAGCGCTTGCAGGTTATTGTAAGAACATCACAGTTAATATTCATGAAGATAATTCCATCAGCGTACAGGATGATGGTCGCGGTATTCCAACGGGAATCAACACCAAAGAACAAAAATCGGCACTGGAAATTGTAATGACCGTATTGCATGCCGGCGGTAAATTTGATAAGGACACTTATAAAGTATCCGGCGGTTTGCATGGTGTGGGTGTAAGTTGCGTAAATGCCTTGAGTACAAAACTGATTGTAACTGTTGACAGGGAAGATAAAAAATTTCAACAGGAATATAAGATTGGCGTACCGCAATATGAAGTACGTGAAGTTGGTACCAGTACCAAAACAGGTACCAATGTGCATTTTTGGCCAGATACCACAATCTTTACTGCATCGGTTTACAACAGGGAAATATTAGAAGGCCGTTTGAGAGAGTTATCTTTCTTGAATAAAAAAATAACCATTACCATCAACGACCTTAGGGAAAAAGATGATAACGGCGAAACCTACACTAAAACATTTTACAGCGAAGGTGGAATAACCGAGTTTGTGGAAATGATTGATAAGAATGCCAACCGTTTATCACTTATACCAAGAGTTATTTATTGTGATGGGCATGATGCTGCCAGCAATGTAATGGTGGAAGTGGCGATGGTGTACAATGCAGGTTACCAGGAACATATTTTTAGCTATGTAAATAATATCAATACCATTGAAGGAGGTACGCATGTGGCTGGTTTCCGCCGCAGTATCACCCGTGTATTTAAAAGCTACGGCGAAAAGCAGGATATGTTTGCCAAAGCCAAGGTAGAAATTGAAGGGGATGATTTTAGAGAAGGGTTGACGGCCATTATTTCGGTAAAAGTACCAGAAC
>Ga0265327_10004969_pt1 | contig 11422 bp, 12 predicted proteins | sample 41621metaG_FD_202089 | JGI IMG/M metagenome (GOLD analysis project Ga0265327, IMG submission 202089) | Rhizosphere microbial communities from Carex aquatilis grown in University of Washington, Seatle, WA, United States - 4-16-21 metaG | ecosystem: Host-associated > Plants > Roots > Rhizosphere...
CCACTCGGTCTGGGTGCCGTCGGAGATGATCGGGTGCATCGAGTACGACGGCACGAAACCGATGGCACTGCGGCCCGGCCCGCCGAACGCCTGCAACAGCTGCTGCAGGATTTCGTTGGAACCGTTTGCCGCCCACAGGTTTTCCGCCGTGAGCGCGACACCCGTCTGCGCCTGCATGTACGCAGCCAGATCGGTGCGCAGCGCCATGGCGTCGCGGTCCGGGTACCGGTGCAATTCAGCAGCGGCCTCGGCGACCGAGGCGGCGACGTCATCGATCAACGCCTGGGTCGGCGGGTGCGGGTTCTCGTTGGTGTTGAGCCGCACCGGCACCACCAATTGCGGTGCGCCGTACGGCGACTTGCCGCGCAGGTTCTCCCGCAGTGGGAGGTCTGCCAGGGAAATCTTCGTCACCTTTCGAACCTCCGACGCACAGCCTCACCGTGCGCGGGCAGATTCTCGGCATTGGCCAGCGTGATCACATGCCCCGCAACGTCTTTCAGGGCCGCCTCGGTGTAGTCGACGACATGGATGCCACGCAGGAACGTCTGCACCGACAGGCCGCTGGAGTGCCGGGCGCAGCCGGCGGTGGGCAGTACGTGGTTGGACCCGGCGCAGTAGTCGCCGAGGCTCACGGGCGACCAGGCGCCGACGAAAATGGCACCCGCCGAACGGATTCGGCCCGCGATCTCAGAGGCGTCGACGGTCTGGATCTCCAGGTGCTCGGCGGCATAGGCGTTCACCACCCGTACCCCGGCGTCGAGGTCGTCGACCAGCACGATGGCCGACTGCTTGCCGTTAAGCGCAACCGTCACGCGGTCGCGGTGCAGCGTCGTGGCAACCTGCGCGGCCACTTCGACATCGGTGGCGTCGGCCAGCTTCTCGCTGGTGGTGACCAGCACGCTGGCCGCCATCTCATCGTGCTCGGCCTGGCTGATCAGATCGGCGGCGATGTGCACCGCGTCAGCCGAGTGGTCGGCCAGGATGGCGATCTCCGTCGGGCCGGCTTCGGCGTCGATGCCCACCTGCGAGCGGCAGATGCGCTTGGCAGCGGTGACGAAGATGTTGCCCGGCCCGGTGATCATGTCGACCGGCGCCAACTCCTCGCCCGTGGTGTCCACGCCGCCGTAGGCCAGCAGCGCGATGCCCTGGGCACCGCCGACGGCCCACACCTCCTCGACCCCGAGGAGGGCCGCCGCCGCCAGGATGGTCGGGTGCGGCAGACCGCCGTGGTCCTTCTGCGGCGGGCTGGCAATCACCAGGGAGTCGACGCCGGCGGTCTGGGCCGGGACGACGTTCATCACGACGCTCGACGGGTAGACGGCGTTGCCGCCCGGAACGTACAGCCCGACGCGCTCCACGGGCACCCACCGCTCGGTGACGGTCGCGCCCGGGGCCAGAGTCGTCGTGGTATCGGTGCGGCGCTGGTCGGCGTGCACGGCGCGGGTCCGCTCGATCGCGACCTCGAGCGCCACCCGTACGTCGGCGGGCAACCGGGTCAGCGCGGCATCCAGCTCAGCCCTGGGGACGCGCACGGCCGCCGGCCGCACGCCGTCGAACGACTCGCCGTACTCCAGTGCCGCCACCGCGCCGCGTTCGACCACGGCGTCGACGATCGGGCGTACCTTCGGCAGCACCGAATCCACATCGACACCGCCTCGGGGCAGCACCGCTCGCAATTGCGCCGCGGACAGCTGCTGACCTCGCAAATCGATACGCGCGAGCTTCACTGCACTGTTCACCCCACTATTCTCCCAGAGCAAGCCAAATCGAATACGGAGGCGTCAATGTCAAGCCGTCAGGACCACCCCAACAACGCCGCCGGCGTGCCGATGATCTTCCCGGTGTGGCTGGAGAACTTCCAGATCAAGTACATCAACCCGGCTCTGCGCCCATTGTCCAAGAAGCTCCCCGGGTTCTCGGTCATCAAGCACCGTGGCCGCACGTCGGGCAAGCAATTCGAGACGATCGTCACCTCGTACCGCAAGGGCGATGTGCTGGCGGTCGCGCTGGCCCACGGCAAGACCAACTGGGTCAAGAACGTGCTGGCCGCCGGCGAGGCCGACATCCATGTCTCGCGCAAAGACCTGCACCTCGTCAACCCCCGCGTGCTCCCCGCGGGCACCGATGACCCGTCGCTGCCGCGGATCGCCCGGATCGCGGCCAAGCGCACCGGCGTGTTCGTCGCCGATATCGCCCACTGACAAACCGGGGGCCACGCTGAAGCTCAGCGTGGCCTCCGGTCCGTCGACGGCTACTTGCAGATGTCGTTGATCTGCTTGCTGTCGGCGCCCGCGTCGTCCAGGCGCACCTTCTGCTGCGGGTCGTCGGTCTGAGAGCCGGATGTCGCCGCGGCCCCGATGTCCAACAGGGTGTTCGCGTACTTGCGCGCCGCCGTCGCGAGGTCGGCCGGGGCGGCCGGATCGATCCGGTTCAACAGGTACTGGCCACCGGTGATGAGCGCCAGGCGGGCGTTGGCCGCCACTGCGAGGGCACCCGTCGTGTCGTCGGGGCCGCCGGGGACCGCCAGGTTGGTGTTGATCGCGATGCCCTTGCTGACGGTCTTCATGGCGTCACAGAGCGCGATCTTGGCCGTGTCCTGCTCGGCCTCGGTGTACGTCTTGGCCTGGTGCTTGACCTCGTACAGGGCGTAGCCGCCGATGGCGGCGGCGATCAGGCCGATGACCACGGCCGCAATCGCGATGATCTGGGTGACGGACGTCGAACCCGACGTCTCGTCGGTGTCTTTTGCGGCTTTGCTCAGCGTGGTGGTCTTGTCTTCGGTCTTCTCGTCTTCCGCCATGCTCGTGATAGTAGCGGCCGAGTCAGGTATCGAGGCCGACGTCGAGCACCCGCACCGAATGCGTCAGCGCACCGATGGCGAGGAAGTCCACCCCGGTCGAGGCATAGGCAGCGGCCGAATCCAGGCTCAGCCCACCCGAAGATTCCAGCTTGGTGCCGGGTGCCCGGGCGTCGCGGCGCTGTACCGCGATCTGTGTCTGCCAGACCGGGAAGTTGTCGAGCAGCACCAATTCGACGTTCTCACCGAGGATTTCGTCGAGCTGCTCGAGCGAATCCACCTCGACCTCGCACGGCAGATCCGGCGCGACCGCACGGACTGCCTGCAGGGCCGCGAGTACCGACCCGGCGGCCGCGACATGGTTGTCCTTGATCAGCGCGGCATCGCCCAATCCCAGCCGATGGTTGACGCCGCCGCCGACGCGCACCGCGTACTTCTGCAGTAACCGCAATCCGGGCAACGTCTTTCGGGTGTCCCGGATGGCCGTGTCGGTACCGGTCACCTCCTGCACCCAACGGGCGGTTTCTGACGCGATGCCCGACAGGTGGCAAACAATGTTGAGCATCGTGCGTTCGGCCGTCAGCAGGGACCGTGTCGGGGCTTCGACGGTCAGCACGGCATCGCCGGGCTTGACCTCGGCGCCGTCCTGGGCGCGGTCGAGGATCCGATAGGCGCCCTCACCGATCACCTTGTCCAGCACCAGAACCGCGATGTCCAGGCCGGCGATGACGCCGGGCTGCCGGGACACCATCGACGCGACGGTGGTGGCGTCGGCGGGCACCGTCGCCACCGAGGTGACGTCGGGCCCGTACCGCAGGTCCTCATCGAGCGCGCGGTCGATGATCGCGTGCGCGTCGGCCAATTCTGCTGCTGTCAATGCCATCAGTTACATACTCCTATCGGCAGGGCGGCCACTGCGCGCCCGGCGGCGTCCAGCCGCACATCGATCGACACCCCGAGCGCCGGATCGCGGTCCGGTCGGTCACTGCGGTGGTGGCAGCCGCGGGATTCGGCCCGCGCAGCCGCTGCCGCGGCCACCGCGGACGCGGTCACGGTCAGGGCCGCGTCCTCGACGGCAGTGCGGGCCGACATGGCGGTATCGCGGGCCCCGGTGAGCATCTCGCGCAGCTGCCCCAGTCCCGCGGCGTCGCGCACCACCGATGCGTACTTCGTCATACCGCGTTGCAGTGCATCCCGATCCAATGCGGGCCGCTTGCCCAGATCCGGGTCCGGTACGCGGTTTCCACCCGCTTCGCGGGCCTGCTCCGCCGCCGCGCGACCGGCCCGGCCACCGACCACCAGGCCTTCCAGCAGGCTGTTGGAGGCCAGGCGGTTACCGCCGTGCATACCGGTGCGTCCGACCTCACCGGCCGCGTACAGGCCGGCCATCTCGGTGCGGCCGTATACGTCCGTCACTACCCCACCGCAGCTGTAATGCGCGCCGGGCACCACCGGAATCGGTTGGCGCGCAGGGTCGATACCGGCGGCCAGGCAGGCGGCGGTAACCGTCGGGAACCGGGCGGCGACGTCGGGTACGCCGCGGGCATCGAGATACACGAAGTCGTCGCCGGTGGCCGCGAGGCGGGCGTCGATGGCGGCGGCCACGACGTCGCGCGGTGCCAGGTCCCCCATCGGGTGCACGCCGTCGGTCACGGAGTCACCACGGAGGTCACGCAGGATGGCTCCTTCGCCACGCAGCGCTTCGGTGATCAACGGGCACCGGCCGCCGGCCGCGCCGGTGTACAGCATGGTGGGGTGGAACTGGATGAATTCGATGTCACGGAGCGGCAATCCGGCGCGCAGCGCGAGGGCGATGCCGTCGCCGGTCGAACCGTCCGGGTTGGTCGTCGCGGTGTACAGCTGCCCCAGTCCACCGCTCGCCAGGATGACCGACGGCGCCGTCAGCACACCGGGTCCTTCGGGACTCAGGACCAGCAGCCCGCTGACCGCTCCGTCGTGGTGCAGCACCTGCAGTGCAACGTGATTGGGCCGGATATCCAGCGTCTGGGTCGCAGCGGCCAGGGCCCGCTGAACCTCGGCGCCGGTGGCGTCGCCGCCGGCGTGGATGATGCGGCGGCGGCTGTGCCCACCCTCGCGGGTCAGGGACCAGTCACCGGGCCGGACCTCATCGAAAGCTGCACCGGCACCGACCAATTCGCGAACCGCGGCGTAGCCGTCGGCGACGATCGAGGTGACCGCGTCGACATCGCACAGGCCGGCCCCGGCCGCGACGGTATCGGCGACGTGCGCCTGCACCGAGTCGTCGGTATCGGGGATGACGACCGCGATGCCACCCTGTGCATAGGCGGTCGCCGTCTCGCCGGACTTGCCGACGACCACGACCCGGCTACCGGCCGACTGCGCCGCGCGCGCCGCCGCCAGGCCGGCCACCCCTGTGCCGACGACGATGACGTCAGCCCGTTGGCGCCAGTAGCCACGGCCACCGCAGGCGGCCAGCCTCCTGGACGTGGAGGCACTCACCGCTATTCCCCGCCGCCGGGCTGCCCGATCCCGATCATGCGCTGCACGCTCAACCGAGCTGCGGCCGCGACATCTTCGTCGACGTGAACTTCGTCGGCACCGTCGCGCAGGCAGCGCAGCAGCGCGGCCGGTGTGATCATCTTCATGTAGGGGCAGGAGGCCCGATCGTTGACGGCGAGAAACTCGGTTTCCGGTGCGGCACGGCGCAACTGGTGCAGCATGCCGATCTCGGTGGCGACCAGGACCTGCTTGGCCTGGGTCGCGCGGGCGGCGTCGAGCATGCCGCCGGTCGACAGGATCTTGACCCGGTCGTCGGGCACCGCACCCTCGCCCGCCAGATACAGCGCCGAGGTGGCGCAACCGCATTCGGGGTGCACGAACAGTTCGGCGTCGGGGTGCGAGCGGGCCTGGTCGGCGAGTTCGTCACCGTTGATGCCGGCGTGCACGTGGCATTCCCCGGCCCAGATGTGCAGGTTGTCCCGTCCGGTCATCCGGCGTACGTGCGCGCCGAGGAACTGGTCCGGGCAGAACAGCACGGTCTTGTCCGCGGGGATCGAGGCGACGACCTCGACGGCGTTGGACGACGTGCAGCAGATGTCGGTCAGCGCTTTGACGGCCGCGGTGGTGTTCACGTAGGACACCACGACCGCGTCCGGGTAGTCGGCCTTCCAGGCGCGCAGGTCGTCGGCGGTGATCGAATCGGCGAGCGAGCAGCCCGCCCGCTGGTCCGGGATCAGCACGGTCTTGGCCGGCGAGAGGATTTTGGCGGTCTCGGCCATGAAATGCACGCCACAGAACACGATCGTGTCCTCGGCGGCGTCCGCGGCGATGCGCGACAGCGCCAGCGAGTCGCCCACGTGGTCGGCGATGTCCTGAATCTCGGGCAGCTGGTAATTGTGCGCGAGGATTGTGGCGTTGCGTTCCTTGGCAAGGCGACGCACCTCGTCTGCCCACTGCGCGTCGGCGACCACGTTGCCGTAGGCGGCAATCCAGTCCGAGCCTTCGGGCTCGATGGTGCGGTCCAGAACCGTCATGGCCGTCTCCTTTGAACCTGGCCAGGTTTTCGACTTATGATCGAAAACATGCCACATACTAGCACTGCACACGAAATGTTCACCTTCGTGTACCGCGCGCAAAGGCGCAGTGCGTGGCTGCCGGCCCGCTTCGAGCCGCACTCCCATGGCCAGGTGATCACCACGCCGACCCGCTCGACCAGCAAAGACGGCGGCGACCGGCCCGGCTGAACCTCACTCAGCGTCGGACTCGGAGCGATTCCGGTAGTTCTGCCAGGTCTGTCGCGTCCGAACGGCGATGGCGTCATTCGCGGTTCCGCTGCCGTCCCACAGTCCCCGACTGGCGACCAGCACGATGGGCCAGAAGTACGCCGCGACGTCGCGCACCTGGCGGACCGGGATTCCCATGGACACGGCGGCGTAGTGCAGCCAGTAATCGTCCGCGCGGGGGCACACCTGAGCGAACGCTTCGCCCCGGTCCCGCAGCGCCCCAAGCAGTTCCGGCGGGTAGGCGACGCCCGATACACCGGTCGCAAACACCGTTTCGGAGGCTTCGGTCGTGGTGCACATCGGCCAGGTGCGGTACGGGCCGTCACCGCGGATACGCGCACGGAACGCGGTGACCTCGCCGGGCCGGTGTGCGGCGAGCAGCTCCGCGAGCCAGGTGGGCGGGTAGTAGACGTCGTCGTCCGCAGTGACCAGCGTGCGAGCGGGTTCATCCGGCAGTATCTCGCTGAGATACGGGAAGTACTTCTTGTGCGGTCCGTAGTCGCGGCAATAGCGAATTTCCAGCCCGCGTGCTTGCAATCGTCTCAATGTTGCCGGTGGATCGAGGTACGCGTCGCGGTCATCCAGCCACAGGATCAGCCGGCGCGGCTTGACGGTGCCGGCACCGATCGTCTCGATCGTTTGCCACACCGTGGAAATCCGCTTGCCGTAACTCGTCAACGACACGTTCGCGGCAGCGGCGCCGACGATCGACTCATCGCACCTGTGGTTTCTCACGAGTAGGCGCGGACCGAGTGCGCCCAGCTCCGCGAGGGTGAACACCCACCCGAGCGGATCCGTTGGCGGAATGCCGATATTGCGCATGGCGCCCACCGGCCTTTCCCCGCGGGACGAACACGAAGCTTTGCTGCATTCGAGCGTGAGTCTAACGGCTGGGCGCACTTTCTTCCTTTCGGCGAACGAATCCCATTGGTGTGCCGAATTTGCCGTCGGTGGTCGGATTCGCCCGGGCCACCCCCACCCCGACAGCCGCTTTTGATCTCCCACGTTTTCGACTTAAAATCGAAAACGTGACGGATGTGGGTACTGCACACGAAGTGCTCGCCGTCGTGTTCCAGGTGCGGGCCCTCGACAGCAAAAGACCGCAGCTCAGCGTCCTGCTCTGGGAACGCGCCATGGAGCCGCAACGTGGCGCGTGGTCCCTACCAGGCGGTCAGCTACGGCACGACGAAGACATGGTCAGTTCGGTCCGGCGCCAACTGGCCGAGAAAGTCGACCTGCGTCAGCTGACCCATCTCGAGCAGCTCGCCGTCTTCTCCGAACCCAAACGCGTGCCCGGCCCGCGCACCATCGCCTCGACATTCCTGGGTCTGGTGCCCTCGCCGGCGACACCCGAGCTGCCGAGCGACACCCGCTGGCATCCGGTGTCGGCGCTGCCGCCCATGGCCTTCGACCACCGCCCGATGATCACCCACGCCCACACCCGGCTGGTGGCCAAGATGTCCTACACCAACATCGGATTCGCCCTGGCGCCAAAGGAATTCACTCTCACCACCCTGCGGGACATCTATGCCGCCACGTTGGGACACCAGGTGGACCCGACCAATCTGCAGCGCGTGCTCGCCCGGCGCGGCGTCATCACCCCGACCGGCACGACGGCCCGCTCCGGACGCAGCGGCGGTCGCCCCGCCGCGCTCTACCGATTCACCGACTCGACATACCGGGTTACGGACGAGTTCGCCGCACTACGCCCACCTGGTTAACCTACGGGCCGTGACGTAGGTCACTTTCCGGCCACATTTTGCGAGCCAGAATTGGTTTTTAAGGGTTCCTTAAGACATGATTTCCCGATGACCATGGGCAATGCAGCCAGGGCGTTCGACGCCGAGTGGATCGGCCAGCCGTACCACGAGGAACTCCGATCCGGCATCCGCCCACTGCGGCCCAGCGAGGACACGTTCTACGTGCCGCCCGTCGGCTTCGAACTGACCGCACCCGGCACCGTCCTGCGGTCACGCGACGTCGAACTCGGGTTCATGGGCGCCATCCCCCAGGGCGTCACCGCCACCCAGTTGCTCTATCGCAGCACCGACCTGGGCGGGAGCGCGCAAGCCGCGGTGACCACGGTCCTGCTGCCCGTCGGCCACACCCCGGACACCCGCTGCCCCATCGTGTCCTATCAGTGCGCCATCGACGCGGTCTCCGACGCCTGCTTCCCGTCCTACGCGCTGCGGCGCCGCGCCCGGGCCCTCGGCTCGGTCGCACAGCTCGAATACGTGCTCGTGGCCGCCGTCCTCGCGCAGGGCTGGGCCGTGTCCATCCCGGATCACGAAGGCACCGACGGCATCTGGGGCGCCCCGCACGAGCCCGGGTACCACATTCTCGACGGCCTGCGCGCCGCCATCAACACCGAGTCCCTCGGCCTCTACGCCGACGCGCCGATCGGCCTGTGGGGCTACTCGGGCGGCGGACTCGCCAGCGCCTGGGCGGCTGAGGAGTGCGCCAACTACGCACCCGAGCTCAACGTCGTCGGTGCTGCTCTCGGCTCCCCCGTCGGCGACCTGGCCGAGGTGTTCCGCCAGCTCAACGGCACCGCCAAGGCAGGCCTGCCCGCCACCGTGATCGCGGCGCTCATGCACATCTACCCCGGCCTCAAGCGCGTCATCCATGAGCACGCCACCGAAGCCGGTAAATCCATGCTGCGCAACATCGAGGGCATGACGACCGCCGAGGCAGTCTTCCGGCACGCCGGACTCGACTTCGACAGCCTGCTGAAGTCGCCGTTGCAGGAGGTGCTGGACACCCCGGAGGTGCAGCACGTCTTCGAGAGCATCAAGCTCGGCAAGACCGCGCCGACCCCGCCGCTGCTGATCATGCAGGCCGTGTACGACCAGATCATCGCCGTCGGGAACATCGATGAGCTCACCGACACCTACGTCATGGGTGGCTCGCATGTGACCTACCACCGCGACATCCTCAGCGAGCACATCGCGCTGCACCCGCTGGCTGCGCCGATGGCGCTGAACTGGCTCGCCGAGCGATTCGACGGCAAGCCGCTGGGCCCGACCGTACGTACCTCGTGGCCGGCCCTGCTGAACCCGGCGACCTACCTCGGCTTGCTCAAGCTGGGCGTGGTCAGCACGAAGGTTCTGCTGGGACTTCCGATTGGACGTCGGTAGCCGCAGGAGCGACGGTGGCCGGTAGCCGGACAGGCGCCGGCTCCACCGGTGGCCACGCACCGAGATCGTCGCGCTTGGTCGCCAGCGTGCAGAACAGATACACCAGCGCCGCGATGCCGGCCGGAAAGCACAATGTCGTCGCGATGATCCACGGCGAATGGCCGAAGAACACCGGCGGCGCCTCGACGAGGTAGCCCACCCGGTGCTCGGGAGACAGCGGCGCACCCGCGAGATCGGGCGTCCCGTAACGCCAATGAGCGACGACGGCGCCGACGCCGGCGAGTGCGCCCGCGGCGGCCACATTGCCGAGCGCCAGCGCGCCGGCCAGGACCGGTCCGCGATGCGCCCGCCACTGCCACACCGCCGTCGCAGCCACCACGGCGATCACCGTCAGCAGGCCGACGGCCAGCGCACCGCCCAGGAAAACCCGGTCCGACTCGTCGCCGAAGTACCCGTGAATGCGCTGGCCCTTCTTGGTCAACGCGACGACCGCATCGACGGGCGGGGCGAGAAACGCCCACAGCACGCCACCGAGCGCGCCCGTCAGCGTCAGGCCGGCGACGACCCGCAGCGCCGCGGCACCACGCGAAAGCTTCGACGGCTCAAGCGTTTTGGCGCGTTCGATGCCGTCAATCACCGCTGGGTCTCCAGGTCCTTCGAGTCCACCACCCCGTGCCGCGAGCACTTGGCCCACCAACCGTCGGGGCGCACCTGCACCACCATGCGCCGGCCGCATTCGGCGCACCACCGGGGTGCCTCCAGACCGAGCTGCGCCGTGGTCGGCATGACGGCGCCGTCGACGGCATCCGCCGCGACACCCGTGTACACGTTGAACTTGCCGGCACTGACAGGTGCGGGCAATTCTCTGGTCATCACGTTCAGTTCTACAGGGTGGCGTTCAGAGCCTTGATCGGCATCTGCAGATCGTCCAGCAGCTCCAGATCGGACTCCGCGGGGCGACCCAGCGTCGTCAGGTAGTTGCCGACGATGACGGCGTTGATGCCACCGAGGATGCCCTGCTTGGCGCCGAGGTCGCCGAGGGTGATCTCGCGACCACCGGCGAACCGGAGCATGGTGCGCGGCATGGCCAGACGGAACGCGGCGACGGCGCGCAGCGCGTCGGCGGCCGGCAGCACCTCGAGGTCACCGAACGGGGTGCCCGGGCGCGGGTTGAGGAAGTTCAGGGGCACCTCGTGCGGGTTGAGCTCGGCCAGGTTGGCGGCGAACTCGGCGCGCTGCTCCAGGGTCTCGCCCATGCCGAGGATGCCGCCGCAGCAGACCTCCATGCCGGCCTCGCGGACCATTTCCAGCGTCTTCCAGCGCTCTTCCCAGGTGTGGGTGGTGACGACGTTGGGGAAGTACGACTTCGAGGTCTCCAGGTTGTGGTTGTAGCGGTGCACACCCATGGCCTTGAGCCGGTCGACCTGCTCCTGGTCGAGCATGCCCAGCGAGCACGCGATCTGGATGTCGACCTCATTACGGATGGCTTCGATGCCGGCGGCCACCTGGGCGAGCAGACGCTCGTCGGGCCCGCGCACCGCGGCGACGATGCAGAACTCGGTGGCACCGGTCTTGGCGGTCTGCTTCGCGGCCTCGACGAGGCTCGGGACATCCAGCCAGGCGCTGCGCACCGGCGAGGCGAAAAGTCCCGACTGCGAACAGAAGTGGCAGTCCTCGGGGCAGCCGCCGGTCTTGAGGCTGATGATGCCCTCGACCTCGACCTC
>Ga0265327_10004970_pt1 | contig 11420 bp, 9 predicted proteins | sample 41621metaG_FD_202089 | JGI IMG/M metagenome (GOLD analysis project Ga0265327, IMG submission 202089) | Rhizosphere microbial communities from Carex aquatilis grown in University of Washington, Seatle, WA, United States - 4-16-21 metaG | ecosystem: Host-associated > Plants > Roots > Rhizosphere >...
CAAGGCCCACGCCGACGTCGTGCTGATCTCCGGCTACGACGGCGGCACCGGCGCCTCGCCCCAGACCTCGCTCCAGCACGCGGGCCTGCCATGGGAGCTCGGCCTCGCCGAGACCCACCAGACGCTCGTGCTGAACAACCTCCGGTCGCGCATCGCGGTCGAGACCGACGGCCAGCTCAAGACCGGCCGCGACGTCGTCATTGCCGCGCTGCTCGGCGCCGAGGAGTTCGGCTTCGCCACCGCGCCGCTCGTCTCGACGGGCTGCATCATGATGCGCGTGTGCCACCTCAACACCTGCCCGGCGGGCGTCGCCACGCAGGACCCCAAGCTCCGCGCCCGCTTCACCGGCAAGCCGGAGTACGTGGTGAACTTCATGCGGTTCATCGCCGAGGAGGTCCGCGAGCTCATGGCCCAGCTGGGCTTCCGCACGATCGAGGAGATGGTCGGCCAGGTCGACCGCCTCGAGCCCAAGCAGGCCATTACCCACTGGAAGGCCAAGGGCCTGGACTTCTCGAACATCCTCTACGCTCCCGATGTCGGTCCCGAGATCGGGCGCTTCTGCTCGATCAAGCAGGACCACGGCCTCGAGAAGTCGCTCGACCTCACGACCCTGCTCGCGCTTTGCCAGCCGGCGATCGAGCGGGGCGAGAAGGTCGTCGCCGAGCTCCCGATCCGCAATGTCAACCGCGTCGTCGGCACCATCACCAGCCACGAGGTCACCAAGCGCCACGGCGCGAAGGGCCTGCCCGACGACACTATCCGCATCCGCTTCAAGGGCTCGGCCGGCCAGAGCTTCGGCGCGTTCATGACGCGGGGCATGACGTTCTCCATCGAGGGCGACGCCAACGACTACGTCGGCAAGGGCCTCTCCGGCGGCAAGATCATCATCTACCCGTCGGCCTCGGCCACGTTCAAGCCCGAGGAGAACATGATCATCGGCAACGTCGCGCTCTACGGCGCGACCGCCGGCGAGGTCTACATCCGCGGCATGGCCGGCGAGCGCTTCGCCGTCCGCAACTCCGGCGTCAACGCCGTCGTCGAGGCCATCGGTGACAACGGCTGCGAGTACATGACGGGCGGTCGCGTGGTCGTGCTCGGCCCCACGGGCCGCAACTTCGGCGCCGGCATGTCCGGCGGCATCGGCTACGTCCTCGACGAGGTCGGCGACTTCGCCCAGCGCGTGAATCCGCAGATGGTGGGCCTCGAGCGGCTCGAGTCCCCCGCGGAGATCGCGGCGGTCCGGGCCATGATCGAGCGCCACGCCGACTACACCAAGAGCACCCGCGCCCGGCAGATCCTGGCGGCCTGGGACCAGTATGTCCCCAAGTTCGTCAAGATCATGCCCAAGGACTACAAGCGCATGCTCGGCTGTATTGACCGCGCCGAGGCCCAGGGGCTCACCGGCGACGAGGCCATCATGGCCGCCTTCGAGGAGAACGCCCGCGACCTGTCGCGCGTGGGCGGCAACTAAGGGAGCAAGGTTCAAGAGCGTAAGTTCTCCGCGCCTTACTCCAACCGACACCAACCCTCACCACCTACACCTTACCCCCATGGGCAAACCCACTGGATTCATCGAATACCTCCGCGAATTGCCGGTCGACCGCCCGCCGCTGGAGCGCGTGCGTGATTGGAAGGAATTCCATCACCACATGGAGAACAAGAAGCTCCGCAGCCAGGGCGCGCGCTGCATGGATTGCGGCGTGCCGTTCTGCCACACGGGCAAGCTGATCAGCGGCATGGCCTCGGGCTGCCCGGTCAACAACCTGATCCCCGAGTGGAACGACCTCGTCTACCGCGGCCTCTGGAAGGAGGCGCTCGCGCGCCTGCACAAGACGAACAACTTCCCCGAGTTCACCGGCCGCGTCTGCCCCGCGCCCTGCGAGGGCTCCTGCGTCCTCGGCATCAACAGCCCGCCGGTCACGATCAAGAACATCGAGTGCTCCATCACCGACCGCGGTTGGGACGAGGGCTGGGTGGTCCCGCAGGCCCCGAAGGTCCGCACCGGCAAGAAGGTCGCCGTGATCGGCTCGGGCCCCTCCGGCCTCTCCGCCGCCGCGCAGCTCAACCTCGCGGGCCACACCGTGACCGTGTTCGAGCGCGCCGACCGCCCGGGCGGCCTGCTCATGTACGGCATCCCGAACATGAAGCTCGATAAGCAGGAGATCGTCCTCCGCCGCATCAAGCACATGGAGCAGGAGGGCATCAAATTCATCTGCAACGCGAACGTCGGCGACAACGTCGAGCCCCAGATCTTCCTCAAGGAATACGACGCCACCGTCATCTGCACCGGCGCCACGCAGCCGCGCGACCTCCCGATTGAGGGCCGCAACCTCCAGGGCGTGCATTTCGCGATGGAGTTCCTCACCGCCAACACCAAGGCGGTCCTGGCCAACAAGGGCGCGAGCGCGATCAACGGCGCGGGCAAGGACGTCGTCGTCATCGGCGGCGGCGACACCGGCACCGACTGCGTCGGCACCTCCATGCGTCATGGCTGCAAGAGCCTGCTGCAGATCGAGATTCTCCCGAAGCCCCCGCTCGAGCGCGCCGCGGACAACCCGTGGCCCGAGTGGCCCAAGGTCTACAAGATGGACTACGGCCAGGAGGAGGCCGCCGCCAAGTTCGGCGCCGATCCGCGCATCTATCTCACCACCGTGAAGAAGTTCGTCGGCGACGAGCAGGGCCATGTGAAGGAACTCGTCACGGTCGAGATCAAGTGGGGCAAGAACGACAAGGGCCAGTTCGTCCCCCAGGAACAGCCCGGCACCGAAAAGACCCGTCCCGCGCAGCTCGTGCTGCTCGCGATGGGCTTCCTCGGGCCCGAGCAGGCGCTCCTCAAGGAAATGGGCGTCGAGGTGGATCCGCGCAGCAACGTGAAGGCCGACTACGGCAAGTTTGGCACGAGTCTTCCTGGAGTCTTCGCCGCCGGCGACTGCCGCCGCGGCCAGAGCCTGGTGGTCTGGGCCATCAACGAGGGCCGCGCCGCTGCCCGCGAGTGCGACCGGTACCTGATGGGTTCCACCGATCTCCCCTGACGGAAGGGAAAACCGCTAGTTTTCGCTCATCCGCGCTCATGGTGGGAGCCCGGCTTCCGGATTAGCGGTGATGAGCGTCCCTTAGTGGCTAGCCTGTCAGGAGCTGGGTGTCTTCGCGGTTAATTCTGGCCGCCGCCTTTGACGGAATGGCTCCTGCTACCACGGTTGCTGCCATGACCTACAAGAAAATCGTGATGGAGCCGGACAAGAAGATCGCGCTCGTGGCCCACGACCACAAGAAGCGCGACCTGATTGAGTGGGCGAAGTTCAACCGCGATCTGCTCGCGCACCACCAGGTCTACGCGACCGGCACCACCGGCCAGATGCTGGAGGAGGAACTCGGCTTCCCGATCATCAAGCTCCAGAGCGGCCCGCTCGGCGGTGACCAGCAGATCGGCGCCAAGATCGTGGAGGGCGCCATCAACTTCCTGATCTTCTTCTGGGATCCGCTCGAGCCGCAGCCGCACGATCCCGACGTCAAGGCCCTGCTGCGCATGGCCGTGGTCTGGAACATCCCGATCGCCTGCGACCGCGCCTCGGCGGACTTCATGATCTCCTCGCCGCTGATGGACAAGCGCTACGCGCGGCTCGTGCCCGACTACGACGTCTACCGCCAGCGCGCGATCCCGGCGGCGGAGCCGGCCAAGCCGGCGGCGCCGGAATGGTCCGAGACCCGGAAACCGGCGGCGTGAACGGGCGCCGGCTTGCCCGGGATTGCGTTGGCGGGACCGGCCGGATTGCATGGCCACGATGCCTTCCAAACCCATCCCGGGCTCGACCGGCGAGGTGCTCACCTGCCTGCCGTCGCCGTACCTGCCGCATCCCGCCACCGGTCTCCTCTACCTGCCGCGGTTTCTGGCCAAGTGCCGCTACGTGAAGGAGCACGGCGCGCTGCCGGCCAGCTACGCGAAGAATTACAAGCGCGGGCTCGACCGGTTTCTCTGCCTGCACCTCGGGATCGATCCCGCGGCGGTGGAAAAGATCGTGTTCGAGTCCGCCAGCGAGGCGGAGGTCGAGACGCGGCTGCGCGCGTTGCTGCCGGCGGATGTCCGCGCGGCGAAATGGAACCGCGACCTCGCGCAGAAGGGGCTCACGGACGCGGGCCAGGAATTCATGAAGCAGGCGCTGACCGCCATGGGCTGCGCGGACCGGGCGGGGGAGATCCGCACCGTGCCCGACCTGATCGACTTCGACGAGGGCCGGATCGAGTAGGAACGCCGCGGCGGCTCAAAGCACGAACTCGCCCATGGTCGGGGGCGGCCCCGACCGGCCGATGGTGCGGCGGAGGGACTCGAGGTTCTCGCGCACGAGCTGGCCCATGGATTCGCACTGCAGGTACTCGGCGCGCTGGAAATGCTCGGCGAGCCCCGCCCGCAGCTCGTGCACCTTCTCCTCCGGCGCGATCGGGTCGCGCGCCATCTCGCCCAGCAGCAGGCCGAGCCGGTTGCTCGCGAGGTCGGCGCGGTGCAGCATCAGCGTCTGCTCCTCGCGCTGGTACTGCAGCGCGGTCCGCGTGTGCAGGACCTTCGTGCAGTACTGCACGACCTTCGCGTTCTCCTTGAAGAACTGGGGCAGGTAGAAGTTCTTGCGGCCGTTGTAGGACTGCTGGTCGAAGTCCATCGCGCGGATGCGCACCTGCGCGCTCTCGAAGTCCGGCGTGATCACCACGACATAGTTGTAGGAGCGCATGTCGCCCAGCAGGCGCACGAAGCAGCGCTCGTTGAACTTCACCATCTCCTTCGCCACGCGCACCGGGCTGAGGTCGCGGTCCTGCAGCCAGCGGTCGATGAAGACATCGCCCGGGATCCCCGCGATGTGCTCCTCCACGAGCGTGGTGTCGTGCGTGAGGAAATTCAGGCGATTCGGCGAGAGCAGGTGCTCGAGCTCCAGCCCGTAGACGCGGGAGGCGTCGGCCTTCTTGATGTAGAAATAGTCCTGGTTGTCGTTGTAGGCATTGACGATCCGCACCCGGAACGGGGTGGAGTTGCCGAAGCTGCAGAAATCCACGCGGTCAATGTAGAGGTGCTCCACCATCGAGAAGTCGCCGTCCACCCGGAGCAGCGCGTAGACGTACTTCAGCCCCTCGTACAACTCCGTCATCTCGTCGGCGCGGTAGATGACGCTGTCCCAGAGCGTCGGCCGGCCCTGCTCGTCGGTCAGCGGGATCGCCTCGTGGAAGTCCCGCATGCGCTCGTACGTGATCGGCAGCTCCCGCTCGCGCTTGTACCGGGCGAGGTAGCCGCGGAGCCCGTCGTTCACCGGATAGGCCGGCTTCTTCGGCGTCGGATGGTTCAACGACAGGTCCACGGGCATGGATCGAGGCTAGGCGCCGCCCTCCGGTTGGCGAGCCGCGCTTTTCTCGCCGCACTTGCCACGGCCGCGGTCGGCGCGAAAGTGGGGGCATGGTGCGCCAGGCCTGCCTGCTGATCCTGCTCTGCGTGCTGGCCGCGGCCCGCGCGGAGCCGCCGGGCGCGGTCCCGGTGGGGCCGGACCTCACCGCCGCGGACCTGGCCGACGCGCTGCGGGTGGAAACCAACCGGGTGCGCCGCGATTACGGCCTCGCGCCCCTGCAGGCGTCACGGCCGTTGGAGGCCGCGGCCGCCGACCAGGCGAGCTACATGGCGCTGATGCAACAGGCCGGCCACGGCAACGTCTTCCGCGGCCAGGCGACCGTGCTGGACCGCGTCCTGCGCCACGGCCTGCGGCCGGTTTCCGTGTCGGAGAACGTCGCGGCGAAACCCGCCCGGTCCGAGGGCACCCCGCTGTCCGGCGCCGCGCTCGCGGCGCGGCTGGTGGCGGCGTGGCTGGACTCCCCGGGCCACCGCGCGAACCTGCTCGACCCGCGCGCCACGCACCTGGGTTGCGCCGCCCACATCGCGCGCGTGCTCGGGCGCGCCGACTACGTGTTCGGCGTGCAGGTGTTCGCCCGGCTGCCGTAGGAATCGCCCGCGGCGCCCTAGCTAGGCGGCAAAGTGCCGGCGCAGGGCCGGGGTGACCGGCGGCACTCGCTGGGGCCGGCCACCGTGCCGGAGCGAGTCGGTGGCGGCGCAGCCGGCGGCCACGCTCTCGCGGGCGGCCAGCGGCGAGGTGTCGGTCGGACCGCCATCGCGCGCGAAGCGCAGAAATTCCGCCATCAGTTTCGGGTCGGCGCCGCCATGCGTGCCGCGGCGCACGGGAATCCGGTAGGTCTTCTGGCCGCGCGGGTCATAGTTCGAGCGGTGGTTCCAGAGCTTCACGTGCGTGCCGGGCTCGCCGTTGCCAAAGTTTTCCAGTCGGCCCTCGGTGCCGATGACCACGTAGTTCCGCCAGTAGTCGGGGGTGTAGTGACACTGCGCGTAGGTCGCGAAGACGCCGTTCTCCAGCTGCATCTGCATCGAGCTGAGGTCCTCGACGTCGATGCGGTGATTCAGCCGGCGCATCCGGGTGGGTGGGAAGAGGGTGTAGTCCACGTCCTTCAGGTTGACCCGCCGCGGGCCCGGCATCGATGGCAGCCGCCCGGGCAGGTCACCGTAAAGCGTGAGCCCGCCCATCGCGCTCACCCGTCGCGTGAAGCTGCCGCAGAACCAGTGGAGGATATCGATGTCGTGGGCCGCCTTTTGCAGCAGTAGGCCGGTGGTGTACCGGCGCTCGGCGTGCCAGTCGCGGAAATAGAAGTCGCCGCCGTGGCCGACAAAGTGCCGCACCCAGCAGGCTTTCACCTCGCCGATCGCGCCGTCGTCAATCAGCGCCTTCATCTTCCGCACGAAGGCCATGTGCCGCATGTTGTGGCCCACGTAGAGCCGGGCGCCGGTCCGCGCCGCGGTCTGCAGGATCCGGTCGCAGCCGGCGATGGTCAGCGCCATCGGCTTCTCGAGGAACACGGCGCGCCCGCGGGCCAAGGCCGCGACAGCCTGCGCCTCGTGCAGGAAGTCCGGCGAGCCGATGATCACCGCATCCAGGTCCCGCCCGAGCAGCTCGCGGTGGTCGGACGTCGTAAAGAGACCTGAGCCGAAGTCCGCGCGGTTGCGCGCAAGCGTCGTGTCGAGCACGTCGCAGCAGGCGACGACGCGCGCCCCGCGGCCGGGCCGGTGAGCCAGGCGGGCGAGGGTGCCGCCGCGCCCGCCGGAGCCGATGACGCCAATCTGGAGGTCGGAATTTTTCATGGGAGAAATATGATGGCAGCTCACGTCGGCCCGGCCAGCCGATGCTGGCGCCGGTAGGCGAGCGGGCGGATGCCCCGCGTGTGGGCCGCGAAGGCGGCGTAGAACGGCGCGACCGACGCGAACCCGCTCTCCATTGCGACGTCGAGCACCTTCAGGTCGCTGGTGATGAGCAGCCGCTGGGCATGCGAGACGCGCAGCCGCGTGAGGTATTCCCAGACGCTGACGCCGCAGTGCTTCTTGAAGACGCGCATGAGGTACTTCGGGTGCAGCCCGGCGTGCCCGGCGATGGCCGGGAGACTCAGTGGCTCGCGGTAGTGCTGGGCGATGAAGCGCGTGATGCGCGTGATCTGCCCCGTGCCCTCCGCCGACGCCGGCGCGCGGCCGCGGCGGCGCGGCATGCCGAGCGCCAGGCGGTGGAAGCGCGCCTCCATCTCCAGCTGCAGCACATGCCGCCGCGCCGTGTCGCCGCTCTCCGCGTCCGCCAGCCAGCGCTCGAGCGTCCGGCGATCGGTGTCGTCCGGCGGGGCGGACACGATCTCGCCGGCCAGCAGCCGATCGTGCAGCCCGTTGGGCAGGCGCCACTGCAGCACCCAGGCAAGCGGCAGCGTGATCCAGATGCCGTCGCTCACGATGCCGGGCCCCAGCGTCTGGTGCGGCACGCCGCCCCACAGGACCGTGAAGCGCCCGGCCGTGATGGGCACGGCCGCGCCGCCGTGCAGGTAGGAAAACCCGCCGCTGAAAAGGTAGTTCACCTCGATGTCGGGATGCGTGTGCGGCACCTCCATCCGCCCCGAGTGCAGCTGCCGCCAGATCCGGAATCCGAGCGCCTGCTCGTGCCGGTCGGTGGGTCGGCTGGGGTGGGAACGGGCCATGAGGTTACTATTAAAGAAATAATTGGGCCTAAACGGAAAGATATTTCCGAATAGTTCGCCTACAGTCCGCGGCATGGAACCCCGCTTCAACGACCACCACGTCACTCCCCCGCGCCTCGAGTTTCCCAACGCCCGCGTCCCCAGCGAGCTCGACGAGTACCTGTTCGACCTGAACGGCTTCGTCGTGGTCCGCGGCGCGCTCTCGGCGGCGGAGGTGGCCGACGCCAACGCCCGCATCGACCAGATCCCGCGCACGCTCCCGCGGCTCGGCTGGCACGGCTGGGTGCAGCGCGAGGATCATCCCGAGCATCGCGGCATCAGCTACCAGCAGGTCTACGAGCTCGGCGGCGCGTTCGAACGGATGATCGACCACCCGAACTACCTCAACTACGTGCTGCGTTTCATCGGCGGCCATGACTGCTTCGACTACCACCACGGCCCGCTCTTCATTGACGAGAACTTCTTCAGCATCCGCGGACCCGGCGAGGCGATCCCGTTGCATGCCGGCGGCCACGACATCTGCAAGCGCATGGCCTTCCGTTACCACAACGGTCGCTTCCAGTGCGCGCAGATCAACGTGCTGATCGCTTTCACCGACATCGGCCCCGGCGACGGCGCGACGATGGTCATCCCGGGCTCGCACAAGTCGAACATGATCCACCCCGAGTTCCTCAAGCCCAAGCCGGCGAGCGAATGGGGCGAGGGCGGCGGCGGCTCGGTCGACGGAGTCGCGGGGGCGCAGGAGGTCCACATGAAGGCGGGCGATGCCATCGTGTTCGTGGACGCGACGTGCCACGGCTCGGCCAAACGCGTCAATCCTGGCGAGCGGCGCATCAGCGTCTTCCGCTACGGCTCGTCCTGGAACCGCACGCGCTGGGGCTACCACGCCTCGCCCGAGATCCTGGGCCGGGTCAGTCCCTACGCCCGGAAACTCATCCACCCGCAGGAATACATCCGTCCCCCGGGCACCGCGGCGCGGTGGTGAGCCATTTCTCCATGAAGGACCCGAGGCGCCCGCAGCCCAAACCAGCCGGGCCTTCGTGAGCTTCGGGCCCTTCGTGGTTAACTCGCTTGCATCGCGGACGGCAGGCGGTCGATCAGCTGAATGAGGCGCTCGCGCAGCGGCTCGCCGCGCCGGGCGAAGGCCCGCTGCTGCACCTCATACTCGGCGCGGCCCGCGGCCGTCTCGACCGGGATGGCGGCGAATCCGAGCGCCTGCAGGTCATACGGGCTGGCGCGCATGTCGACCTCGCGGATGTCACGGGCCAGCTCGAAGCAATCGGCCACGAGCTCGCTGGGCGTGAACGGCGCGAGTTTGAAGGCCCACTTGTAGAGGTCCATGTTCGCATGGAGGCAACCGCGCTGCTCCAGTTGCGACCCGGTCGCCCGCTCGGGCTGGAAGCGGTTGAGCGGCCGGGCCGGCGCGGTGAAGAAGCGGTACGCGTCGAAGTGCGTGCAGCTCACGGGCTGGGACTCGACGATCCGCGCGATTTCCTCCGGCGCAAAGCGCAGCGGCCAGCGGTGATGGCGCACCTCTTCCGGGGTCTGCCGGTAGACCATCGCCCACTCGTGCACGCCGAAGCACGCGAAGAACGGCGGTCGGTCCCGCATGGCCACCAGGAGGTCGTGGATCCACCGCAGGCTCTCGCGCCGGGCGGCCGGGAACGCGGCCGGGTCCACTGTCACGCCCTCGGCCGTCGCCACATAGCCGGGCCAGCGCAGGTAATCCCGTGCCGACGCGCCCGCCAGCACCACGTCCGGGCCGGGATGCCAGCGGCGCAGCCACGAGGGCCGGAACGCGTAGTAGTCGAACAGGAAATCATGCACGGGATGCTTCTCCCCGCGGGCCGCCCGTTCCCGGTGCGGCTCCAGCCAAACGTCCATCCGTGCCTGGTGCGCGGCGCGGCACGCCTGCCATTCCGGCTCGGAGAGGAGCGCAGCGGCGGGCGCGGTGATCATCGGGAGGCGGTTCGGCGGCGGACTAAACGTAGCTGTCCACCAGCGACTGGTGGGTCAGCGCCCGCTGGATCGCGGCGCGGGTGACGGCGCGCGGGAAGGTCACGAGGACCTCCTTCTTTTCGCGCGGGTAGAGCTCGAAGTAATTGTCGCTGGCCCGGTGCGGCAGGCCCGCGAGGTCGAAGGCGAAGCGGTGCTGGAAGACCGGCGAGTGGAACGTCAGCAGCGCGGTGCGCGCGTCGAGCAGGCGCACACCGGTCTCGGTCGAGCCCCGGGACAGGGACAGGAACCGCGGCGGCGTGAGGAACACGGTCTCCTCGCTCACGCGCCGCCCGTCGATCTCGAGCGCGAGGCGCAGGTAGAGGTGATCGCGACCGTGCCGCGCCAGCGGCTCCGCGAGGTCGAGCGTCCGCTGCCGCACGCTCCGGCCGGGGCGGAGGGCCACCTCTTTCCGGCCGCCGAGCACGCTGCGCCCGTCGAGGTGAAACAGGTCCCAGAGCAGCCGGCCGCGCGCGGGCTGCGGCGCGTCGTAGACGGTGTGGAGGTGCACCCGGCGCACGCTGGAGCGGCGGTAGTTGCCGATGATCGTGGACTCGGCGCCGGGCACGTGCGCGCTCGCGAGCGCCGGCGAGAAGAACCGGCGCGCGACGTGGTGCAGCGCCTTCCACCGGCCGGTGTGCTCAAGCGAGCTCCAGGACGCGACCGGCCAGCAGTCGTTCAGCTGCCAGTACAGCGCGCCCATGCAGCAGGGCATGATGCGGCGGTAGTGCTCCACCCCGGTCTGCATGCAGTGCGCCTGGTTGAGCTGCGAGAGGTAGATCAGCGCCGCCTGGTCCTTCGGGAAGCGGTAGAGCCGGGAAACGTAGTCGAGGATGATCTGGTTGCCCGCGGCGTTCTTCTGGTGGTTCTCCATCACGGCGCCGAAGACGTTGGCGTCCTCCGCCGGGCAGAACGTGGCCTGCGTCGCGGGCGAGCTGTAGCTCTGCATGCCGAACTCGGACACGAAGCGGAACCGCCACTTCTCGTAATCCTTCACCGGGTGGCGCGCGTGCCAGACATCCCAGTAGTGCGTGTCGCCGCTCTTCTCGCCCAGCGGCTTGATCGTATAGTCGTTGCTGCGGCCCGCGCCGCGGTAGGGCGACGTTGGCCAGTAGGGCGTGACGCCGTCGCCGGCCGCGACCGCGGCCGGCAGGATCCGGTGAAACACCGCGTCATAGTTCCGCCGCCGCGCGGGCGAAGCCGCGAGGGCGTCCCAGTTGAGGGTCTCGATCTCGTTGTTGCCGCACCACAACGCGAGGCAGGCGCGGTGCCGCAGGCGCGCGACCTGGGCCGTGGCCTCGGCGCGGACGCTGGCCAGGAACGCGCGGTCGCCGGGGGACAGCGTGCAGGCGAACATGAAGTCCTGCCAGACGAGCAGC
>Ga0265327_10004972_pt1 | contig 11416 bp, 6 predicted proteins | sample 41621metaG_FD_202089 | JGI IMG/M metagenome (GOLD analysis project Ga0265327, IMG submission 202089) | Rhizosphere microbial communities from Carex aquatilis grown in University of Washington, Seatle, WA, United States - 4-16-21 metaG | ecosystem: Host-associated > Plants > Roots > Rhizosphere >...
ACGCAGTGATGAGGAAGGGACTTCGAAGGCCCCTCGTTCCGGTGTCCGATCGCGTCTGGCAGAATCGGTCGAACTGGCGTTCGAGTTAGGGAAAGGGCTGATCCGCGTCGCCATCGTGGATGAAGAACGGGACGAGAAGAAATGGAAGGTCCTGCCGTTCAGCCTGCATCGTTCGTGTGAGCAGTGTGGCCGCAGCTTCGAAGAACTGGCGCCGCACAACTTCACCTTCAACAGCCCCCTGGGATGGTGTGAGACCTGCGAAGGGATCGGTGTCCAGCAGGGGACAAATCTGAGCGCCCTGGTTTCGGATCCCACGCGAACCCTGTCCGACGGGGCCGTCAGCGCGTGGCCTGATCCACTGAAGAGTCCCCTGTTCCGGCGCATGCTGCTGGCGATGTCTCGTGAATGCGACATTCCGCTGGACGTTCCCTTCTCGCAACTGGATCCGAATCAACAGCGGGCAGTCCTCTATGGGACTGGGGACCAATGGATCCCGATGAGTGCCGCCGTGGAGACCCGGGGGAAGAAGGGGACAATCGCCTCCTCCGAATCCGATCAATTCCGATTCCAGTACAAGGGGCTGTACCCGGCGATCGAACAAGCAGCCACTTTGTCGTATGACTACCGCATGAAGCTGTTCGGCCTGGTGGGGGAAGTCCCCTGTTCCTCCTGCCATGGAAGCCGGCTGAGAAGCGATGCCAGTGCCGTCAAGCTGGGTGGAAAAACACTGAAGCAGCTTTGTGATCTCCCGTTGCGGGACGCGTTGTCGTTCCTGCAGGGACTGGGGATGACCCCGACACAAAAGCGAATCGCCGGAGATCTGCTGAGCGAAGCGACGGGGCGGTTGTCGTTCCTGGTCGATGTCGGATTGCACTACCTGACGCTGGCTCGCACATTGCCGACGCTTTCCGGAGGGGAAACCCAGCGCATCCGGTTGGCGGGGCAAATTGGTCGCGCATTGACTGGTGTCTTGTATGTGCTGGACGAACCGACGATCGGGCTACATCCCAGTGATAATGGCCGGCTGCTCTCGGCGCTGAAGAAGCTGCGCGATCTGGGGAACACGGTCGTGATGGTGGAGCATGATCGCGAAGTCCTGGAAGCCGCGGACCGCTTGTATGACTTTGGTCCCGGCGCCGGCCGGTTTGGCGGCACGATCACCGCGCAGGGAACTCCGCGGGAAATGCACAAGAGCGAACTCTCACTGACGGGCAAATTCCTGTCAGGTCGGGAAGAGATTGTGATTCCCAACGTGCGGCGAATGGCGGTTGCGGCCGAGCGAGCCGTCAAGAAGCGGCCGAAGCAACTTCTGCCAGCGGACGACGAACCGATGCTTCCCGAGCCGGTCGTCACTCCTGGAGGGGGTTGGCTGGAACTACTGGGAGCACGACAGCACAACTTGCGAAACGTCGATCTGCGGATTCCGCTGGGGACCTTCACTGCCATCACGGGGGTCAGCGGCTCGGGCAAAAGCTCATTGATCGACGACACGCTTGCTCGAGCCATCGCCCGCAAACTTCACCGACTGTCGACACAGCCCGGCCCCTATGAAGAATTGCTGGGACTGCAATATCTCAGCAAGTTGATCGTGGTCGATCAGCAACCGCTGGGGACCACACCCGCCTCAAATCCGGCGACCTATACTGGTGTCTTCGAATACATTCGGGAACTCTTCTCGCGATTGCCCGAGGCGAAGATTCGGGGATACAACCCCGCCCGCTTCAGCTTCAACAGAGCCGGCGGACGCTGCGAAACGTGCGAAGGGAACGGTCAGAAACTGATCGAAATGCACTTCCTTCCCGATGTCTGGGTGGAATGTGATGTGTGCCACGGCCAGCGATACAACGCGGAAACTCTGGCGGTCAAGTACCGCGGCCAGAGCATCTCGGACGTCTTGCGGATGTCGATTGGACAGGCCCTGGAACTGTTTGACAATATTCCCAAGATCCGCGGCCCGCTGGCAGTCCTGGCGGCGATCGGTCTGGACTATCTGACCCTGGGTCAGTCCGCGCCAACGTTGTCAGGGGGCGAGGCACAGCGAGTCAAACTGGCGGCGGAACTTTCCAAACCCCAGTCCGGCAAAACGCTCTATTTGCTCGATGAGCCGACAACAGGTTTGCATTTCGAGGACATCCGCAAGCTGCTGAAAATCTTGAACAGTCTGGTGGATGCCGGCAACACGGTGGTGGTGATTGAACACAACCTGGATGTGATCAAGACTGCTGACTGGGTGATTGATGTCGGGCCGCAGGCGGGTGCGGAAGGAGGCTGGATTGTCGCGCAGGGAACTCCCGAAGAGGTCGCGGAATATGGACTGCGCCACAAACCTGCAAAAAAGCCGTCCGCGAAGGGTTCCAAATCTTCGACATCCACTGGCCACTCCTTGGAGCCTCAACATCGCTCATTGACCGGTGAGATCCTGGCCGAAGTGCTGGCAGAGGGCCGACGGGGAGATCGGGATTCCTTCGATGCGGAAGCCGTTCGAAAGAAGAAGGAAGGGGATCTGGATCCAACGAAGATCGGCGAAGATGCGCGAATGCCGTGGCAGGTCGATGGACACAAATGGCATACGCAAACAGGCCTGGCGAACAATGGCAAGCCGCGTCGCTGGAGCGGCGCGATGTTGGAAACGGTCATCGAGAAATTGGAACAGTCCGGCGAGTTTGCAGAACCGAATTGGGCTGAACGCAGCACGGTGGAAGTGGCGGGGAAGTCGAAGTCGAGCGGATGGTTCCTGCATGCGTACACTGGCGATGAATGGCTGCTGTCGCTCAAGTTCCGCGTCGGCAGGAATACGTTCGACGAACTGGAGCTGTCACGCCAGTTGAATCTGACCGACGTGAATGATCTGGATGACATCCCCGTCTACAACCGACAGCCGCGAGTTCGCATCCGGCCTGCGGCGAACGGCCCCTTTGAAGATGTGACTGTGGTGCTGCTGAAGCCATCGGACATGGAAACGCCGGGATTTGAGAAGTTCTTCGCGGCGGCACAGAAATCCTTCCTGGAGAGGACCAGTCCGCAGTCCCTGGACCTGGAAGATTTGACCCCCTGGAAGAAACTTGGGCGCAAATGGCACCTGATGCGTAAAGGGTTCCTTGCGGGAACCATCGAGTGGGACGTTGCGGTGCTTGAAGAAACATGCCGGCTGCTCGATGAATTGTTGCCCGAGGCGAAGGTTGATTGGACAAACAAGGTCGTCGTGAACTACACGGTGGGGAAGGCCTCGATCATCAACCTGGTGACAAAGCGACCGACGGGCGTGGATCTGAATCTGTTCGTGCCATCGGGCGCCGTGCAGCTGGGACAGGTCTCAAGTTTTGGAGTCGACCCCGAGATCTCGCCGCACCGCGGAGGACAGGAGATCGTCCGCCTGAGATTCACTCAGGTGGATCAGGTTCGAAATGCCGCATTGAAAGCGTTCCTGGCCGAGCATGTTCGCCCGGCTTGAACGATCGTCAATCCAACGTTCCCTTCGACAGTTCTCCGATCCGGAGTGAAGTTGACCATGATCAAGCGGCAAACCGCAGGGTTGGTGATCGGAGGACTGGTTGTCATCGTGGCCGCGTGGGCACTTGCCTGGTCCTTCTGGCCGACGAAGGCCAGTTCACGATTGACGGTCTCGGGGATTGTCGAGATTCAGGAGGTCCGCCTGGGCTCGAAGCTTGGTGGCCGAATTGCCGAAGTGCTGGCTCGGGAGGGTGAGGTTGCCGAAGCGGGCCAGTTGCTGGTTCGTTTCGAGACCCCCGAGTTGGAAGCGCAGCGGGTCCAACAGCAGGGACGTGTCGCCGCAACGGCGGCGGATTTCGAGAAGGCCCGAAATGGTCCCCGGGCGGAAGATATTCGACAGGCGGAAAGCGATCTGGAAAGTGCGGAAGCCGATTTGAAACTGGCCGAGGAGGACCTTGTCCGAATCGAGAAACTGTTCAAGCAGGGAACCATCTCACGCTCCGATTATGACTCGGCGCGCGCCGGTCGACTCAGGACACACGGCAAGGTGGAATCGGCCAAAGCGCACCTGGATCTGCTCCATGTCGGCACGCGCCCCGAAGAGATCGCGATGGCCGAAGCCAACCTGATCGAAGCTCGAGGAAAACTGCAGGAAATTGAAGCCGGCCTGGCCGAAGCACGCGTGCTCGCTCCCGAACGATGCCTGATAGAAGTGGTCTCCGTTCGCAAGGGAGACCTGGTCGCCCCGAATCAGCCTGTTTTGCGGGTCTTGCGGGCAGACGATCTGTGGGTGCGGGCCTATGTCCCTGAAACTCAACTGGGACGGATCCGGTTGAAGCAGTCGGTCCAGGTCACCATCGATGCCTATCCCAATCGAGTTTTCCGGGGAACGGTCTTTCAGATTGCCAGCGAAAGCGAGTTTACGCCACGCAACATTCAAAGCGTCGACGAGCGGCGTCACCAGGTGTTCGGCATCAAGATTCGCGTGGACGACGCCGAAGGGATCTTCAAGTCAGGTCTGTCAGCGGGTGTCACGTTCGATCTGCAATAACTCCGCGATCCAACGCGCTGCGTGGAGCCACAACGACATGTCGAACGCCAACACTGCCGCTGATCCCCCCGCTCGAAACGTCATCGATGCTCGAGATGTCACGATTCGATTCGGGATGTTCACCGCCGTCGACAATGCCAGCCTGTCGGTGGCACGCGGTGAAGTCTATGGGCTGCTGGGACCGAACGGTTCAGGAAAGACAACCCTGATTCGCGCCATGTGTGGCCTGCTACCCACCATGGGAGGTTCAATCCATGTCCTGGGCTACAACGTCGCTCGACAGGCGGATCAGGTGCGGGCGTCGATTGGTTACATGTCGCAGAAGTTTTCACTTTACGAAGACCTGACGACTCGTGAGAACATGGAGTTCTACGCGGGGATCTATGGGCTGGATCCTGTCGAAGCCCGCGGACGCAAGGCCGAGTTGATCGATCAGGTCGGGATCGGGCCCTACCTGGACCGACGTGCCGGTCAACTTTCAGGAGGATGGAAGCAGCGACTCGCGCTGGCCTGTGCGTTGCTGCACCGGCCGAGACTGGTCTTCCTGGATGAACCGACCGCCGGAATCGATCCCGTCGCCCGGCGGGAACTGTGGGATCTGCTGTTTCGGCTGGCAGCCGAGGGAATCACGCTGTTTGTGACGACTCATTACATGGACGAAGCCGAACGCTGCGCACGGGTCGGCTACATATACCTGGGGCACCTGTTGGCAACCGGGACTCCAGCAGAATTGAAGACACTGCCGGGTGTGACTCCGCCAGGGACACGGCGACTGGAGATCATTGGTGATGAACCGGCGGTCCTGCTGGGGAAACTGCGTGCCCATCCCGGGGTGCGGCAATCGACGGTTTTCGGCCAGGCGGTGTTCATCCTGGCGGATGACCAGTTCTCGGACGAGGACCTGGGACTGGCGGGACTGCAGGTTCGACCCGCCACGGCCAGTCTGGAGGATGTGTTTGTGATGCTCTCCCAGTCGCAAGGCCGGCAGAAGGCCTGACCGGATGTCTGTGTTCCCGAGGTGCATACCCTGATGACAACTGGTCCGGAACTGACTACCGTCTCGTGGCGATTCTCGTCTCAACGCGCGACATCCGTGGCGCGCAAGGAGATGCTTCATATCCTGCGTGACCCGACCACGCTCTTTTTCAGTCTGTTTGTGCCGGTCGTGGAATTGCTGCTGCTGGGATATGCGATCGACACCAACGTCCGCTATATCCCGACCGTGGTCTTCGATGCGGCTCAGACGCAGCAAAGTCGGACGCTGATCAAGAGCTTTGAAAACACCGACGACTTTGTCATTGTCGGTGAGGCCTACAGTGACGTCGATTTGACGCAGTCGATCATCTCGGGAAGGGCTCATGTCGGAATCAAGATTCCCGAGGACTATTCGCGACAGACGCTGGCGGGTGAAACCGCGCAGCTGCTGGTGCTGGTGGACGGGTCGCAGTCGAGCATCGCCGGCACCGCAGTCAATGACGGGAACGCGATCGCTCTGCGCGAGTCGTTAAAACAGGTTCTGGGCAACCGCCCGCTGCCCGTTGAAACACGGCCGGTCATCTTGTTCAATCCCGACACCCGCTCGGCGAATTACTTTATTCCAGGGCTGCTGGTGGTCATGTGCCAGATGATGGCGGTCATGCTGACCTCCAATTCCATTGTCCGGGAAAAAGAGAAGGGGACACTGGAACAGTTGTTCATGACACCGGTTCGCGCCAGTGAACTGATCGTCGGCAAGTTGGTCCCGTATCTGTGCCTGACCGTGATCGAATTCTGCCTGATTACCTTCCTGATGCGGTACCTGTTTCAAGTTCCGATCCATGGTTCGTTCCTGACGCTGCTGGCACTGGGAATGCCGTTTATCATCGGAATGTTGGGAGTCGGTTTGTTGATCTCCACACGCGCCTCGACGCGCGATGCCTCGATGCAGCTGGCGATGGGGACCGTGATCCCGTCGATCTTCCTGTCGGGATACGTGTTTCCCGTGGAATCGATGCCGATGTTCTTCCGCTATGTGGCGAACGTCATACCGACGACATGGATGATTGATGCCGCCCGGGGTGTCATCCTGCGCGGCGCCGGCATCGCAGAACTGAGGTCACATGCGATTGTGCTGTGGGCAATGGCGCTGGTCATGATCCTTGTCAGCACGATCAGCTTCAAAAAGCGATTGAGCTGAATCAGAGACGAGAAGGGAGAATCTGCAGTTCCGGCACAACGGCGCGGGGTGGAAGGCCTGCCAGGAACAGCACGGCATCGGCAACGTCTTCGGGCGCCAATGCCAGGTCGAGCACATTCCGTGGCGTGGGGACGGGACGCTGGTTGAGGATTTCCGTGTCACACAGGCCGGGGAAAATGACGGAGGTCCGGATGCCATTCGCCTTCTCTTCGATCCGGGTCCCGTGTGCCAGCCCCACCATCCCATGCTTGCTGGCCTGATAGGCAACACCGGAAACATCCGGCATCTGCACACAGGCGGAGGACAGGTAAACAATCAATCCATTTTGGGCAGCACGCATGAGGGGCAGGACCGCGCGGGTACAGAGGAATGCTCCGGTCAGATTCGTCTCGATCAGATGCTGCCAGCTTTGAAGCGTCAGCACGGGTAGGCCTCGCTCGGGAAGATTGGTTCCCGCGGCATAAACCAGCAGGTCAATACGCCCGGTTCTTTGGCTGGCCCCGTCGATCATTCGCTCAACGTCCGCAGAGTTCGTGGTGTCGACCTGGCAGGTTTCGATGGTCCCCGTAGCGGATCGAGCGGGTTTCGCCAATTCGTCCAGCCGATCAATTCGGCGAGCTGCTGCGATGACATGGGCTCCGGCCTGAGTGAGTGCCATCGCCGTGGCGCGTCCCATACCGCTCGATGCGCCCACAACGATCGCGACCTGGCCCTGAAGAACCTGTGAGGCATCCTGTGTCGGCATGACTGTGTTCCTGGTGCTTGTGTTCCGCGGGACATCGTCGTGCCCCTTCCCCGTTGTCAGGTCGTCGTACCGACAGCGTCCATCCTCATGCCTGCCGGTGCAATTGGTACAACCGGCAGACTTGATTTGCCTGCGGATCGAAGTTTGATCTTCATTGCGCAAAGGTTCTTGCAAGCGCTTCCTGCTCGGATAGTTTCGTTCGGACGCTGTCTGAGTGCATCGACGAAGGTTATTGGAGGGGGATTGGAAAATGAAGCGAACGGGACTGCGACGGGTATTGGCGGCCGCGATCATTGGGATCGGCTTGCATGGGCTTGTGGCGGACGCCGGTCTGCGACATTTCCGGATCTTCCGATCGGGCTGCTCGGCTCCCACCTGTTCCGCACCGATGTACGTTGTCGCGCCGGCCCCGGTCTGTGCCTGCTGCCGACCGATGCCAACGTGCTCACGACCTTCGTGCTCTGGTCCTTCGTGCTTTGGCCCGACCTGCGCCATCCCCGCGTGTTCGGCGCCCATGTTCGGACAGCCGGGCTATGCCGGTCAGTCGATGCTTGGCTATCCCGCGTATGGCAACGGAATGGGCATGAGCACCGGATATCCGATGCCAGGGACTGGATTCCCCGCCAGCCAGGCTGGTTATTCGCAATTCGGTCCGGGAATCTATGGCGCTGGAGGATCCGGCGTGCTGGACAACTCGAGTTATTACGGATCGACCTATGAGTTCGGGGTACAACCCGGAGTGGGAATGACGCCGGGGTATCCTCAGTTGACGGCGTACGATGTCTCTGGATTGGGATCCGTTCCAGGATCCAGTGTGCCTTCATACTACGCTCCGGTGCCTTCGGTCTATACTCCGGTCCCTCCCGCCCCGGCGACCGATCTGGTCTGGTAAGTTCCAATCAAGCGGGGTGAATGGATTTCGGACGCCATGGGCGCCAGCAGGGGAGGTTTTGGCAATGCAACCTCCCTGCCGCTCGATTTCGCACGGATCGCGGGATCAGAAGGTGTTGTCGGTCGGTCACAGAGGATTGGCCACACAGAAGTGCCGCCTGATTCATGGACTCAATCTAGCCAGTTTCAAGAACATTCCCACTCGACATCGGACCTTGATGGTACGAGAATTGTTCAGGAGTGGAATCAAAGGGAAATGCGCTGATTGTTGACACGGACAGCAGAGGCTTTGCATGCCTGTTCGTAACAATTTTCGGCGAAGGGTCTGCCTTCGCGAGTTGTTCTGCCCTTGCGATTTTCGCTCGCGTCAGGCATATAATCCGCACCCTCCGAACGGATCTGGATGGGCCGTTCTTTCAAGGATGCGATTCATGGGTCGATGGATGTCTACAAGTCTGGCACTGATGGGGGCACTTCTGTTGTCCGCCACGTGCCAGGCGGGTGAGACTCCAGAAGAGGCTCCCGCACATGGGTCCCTGGTGATCCTGGGCGGTTCCGAGCGATTCGACCACATTGAATACTGGGAGCAGATTGTCGAACTGGCCGGAGGTCCGGGATGCCGGATTGCCGTGTTCCCCACGGCGAGCGGCGATCCGGTCAAAAAAGGGGGATGGGTGATTTCGGCCCTGAACAAGGCAGGCGCCGATGCGTTCCTGGTCCCGGTCGCCTGGCGCAAGATGCCTCTCTCACCTCAAGAAGCGGTCGCCGACCCGGAACTGGTTGAACAGGTTCGCGAATCGACAGGAGTCTTCCTGATCGGTGGTGAGCAGGACAAGATTGTGAAAGCCCTGTACACCCCCGAGGGCCAGAATACGCCGATGCTCGACGCCGTCTGGGACGTCTACAAAAAGGGGGGTGTCATCGCCGGAACCAGTGCGGGCGCCGCCGTGATGAGCCGCATCATGTATCGCGATGCCGATTCGGTGCTCGAGACGATGCTGCGGGGTGTTCACTTCGGCAAAGAAATCGACCGGGGACTTGGCTTCCTGGATGGAGAATGGTTTGTCGATCAGCACTGTCTGGTCCGTGGCCGATTTGCCCGAACGCTGGTGGCGATGCACGACCAGGGCTTCAAGTATGGACTTGGAGTTGATGAAAACTCGGGTGTGATCGTTCGGAACGGGAAGGACCTGGAAGTGATCGGCTACAAGGGCGCGCTGGTGCTGGACCTGTCGCGCGCCCAGCATGATCCGAAGCTGAATCGCTTCAACTTGAAGAATGTCCGGTTAACGTATCTCGACCGTGGCGATCGTTACGATTTGAAGACGCGCGTGGTGACTCCGTCTGACGACAAACTGGATGATGAAAAGCTCGATCCCAAATCACCCGATTTCCGGCCGTACCTGGATCGGCCGCTGTTTTTCAATGACATCCTCGGCAATACAACGGTGGCCGATCTGATGGGCAAGTTGATGGAATGCATTCATGCGGAAGCAATCGGTCTCGCCTTCGACGGGATCGAAGCGAGGAAGCATTCGGTCGACGGATTCGAGTTCAAATTCACCCGCGACGATGACAGCGTGGCGTGGTACACAGAATCACACGGCGGAGATGATTACACGGTCCTGAACATCCGACTGGACATTCGTCCAATTCGAATCACCGGACCTCTCTATGATGCGGGGGATTCCCCCTGATGCGGTATCCCGGGATCCACACGAGTCTCATTGGCTGACACTTTATGCCAGACCGTCGACTTGTCTTCACTGCAGCCCGATTCCTTAAGGGGGATCGGGCTGTCGTCGTTTTTGGAGTCCCTCCGTAGTGCACAACACCTGCTGATGCAACGTTCCCTTTCCGTCTTGGTCTACATGTGTGAGTGACCTCAGCAGATCGCCCCGCTGTTGTGGTCTGGTTCCGTCACCAGTCAGGGAGGATGAAATGACGATGGATGTTCCATGCGTTCGTTCCAAGCTGTTTGTGATTGATACAAATGTGATCCTGCACGACGCCGGTTGCCTGCGGAATTTTGAAGAGAATGATGTCGCGATCCCGATTACCGTGCTGGAGGAACTGGATCGCTTCAAGAAAGGGAATGAAGACATCAACTTCCAGGCGCGTGCGTTCCTCAGACGCGTTGATGAATTGACCGGCGACATTCTCTCGCCCGAGGGGGTTTCGCTGGGAGAAGGCCTGGGATCGATTCGCGTCGTCCTGCAATCGACTCATAATGCACGATTGCAGGAGGCATTTCTGGCAGATTGCCCGGATCACCGGATCCTGAATGTCGCCCTGACTCTGCAGCAGCACGAGTCGCCGCGACCTGTTGTCCTGGTGACCAAGGACACCAACCTGCGGATGAAAGCCAAGTCCTTCGGCCTGACGGCCCAGGACTACATCACCGACAAAGTCGAAAGCTTCGACAAGCTGTACACCGGGAAACGCCTGGTCGGCAACCTGCCATCCGAAGTGGTCAACCAGTTTTATGTCAACGGGGGACACGTTCCCGTGGGCGACCTGGATTGCGTGACTCAACCCGTGGCGAACGAAAACTTTATCCTGCGAAACGGCAGCAAGTCGGTCCTGGCGACGTATTGTCCGCATGAACGATCGTTTGTGCGCATCGACAAACTGAGCGCCTCGGGCATCGGTCCGCGAAACGCCGAGCAATCGTTCGCCTTGCGGGCTCTGCTGAATGACAACCTGAAGCTGGTCACCCTGACGGGGAAGGCAGGGTCTGGCAAGACGCTGCTGGCCCTGGCGGCCGCGATGGAGTGTCGTTCACGGTTTCGCCAGATCCTGCTCGCACGTCCGGCGGTCCCCCTGAGCAATCGAGATCTCGGTTTTCTGCCCGGCGACATCGGCGCCAAGCTCGACCCCTACATGCAGCCGCTCTATGACAACATGGCGGTCATGCGGCATCCACTGGGCGATTTGACAGGAGTCCCCAAGGTCCAGGACCTGCTCGCCGCCAATCACCTGGAAGTCACGCCGCTCGCCTACATCCGGGGACGCAGCCTGCAGCGGGTGTTCTTCATCGTCGATGAAGCACAGAACCTGACCCCGCACGAGATCAAGACGATTATTACCCGCGCGGGAGAAG
>Ga0265327_10004973_pt1 | contig 11415 bp, 7 predicted proteins | sample 41621metaG_FD_202089 | JGI IMG/M metagenome (GOLD analysis project Ga0265327, IMG submission 202089) | Rhizosphere microbial communities from Carex aquatilis grown in University of Washington, Seatle, WA, United States - 4-16-21 metaG | ecosystem: Host-associated > Plants > Roots > Rhizosphere >...
AGCTGCTCGTTACATTGAGAGATTAAGTGTCGTCTTGGAGGTGCATCGTCGGGCAGTCGATCTGATCGATGTGCTGCCTGACGGCTTCTCCAGGAATGTTAGAACAAACTTGGACAGCATCGCAATACCGTTAAAAAAGCAGTTTGACCGTCTTCAGAATCGCGAATTTCGTATTGCCGTCGTAGGCCTAGAGAAGGCTGGAAAGAGTTCTTTTGTGAATGCTTGGCTGGATAGCGATATCCTTCCGACAGCTCCAACCCGGTGCACATATACCACAACGCAGATCTACTCTGTTGAAAGCGAGGCGGAACAGCGATTCGAGGCCCATCCGCTCACACGAGACGAATTTGTCCGCATGGAAGAGGCTCTCCGAGCAACAGCAACCGGGGCTGGTCGTCAAGCAGAAACGGCGCAGGCCGATCTCACTGCGATCGCACGACACCGGAACGATATCGACCGGATCATTGACGGCGGGCGCATTATCAGGCCATTTGCCCGGCTGGATGATATCGTCGATACCCTCCACGACTACATCGCAAACCCTCGGCGCGTCTTTGCACTACGGGAGGCGCGACTTTATACCACACAACTAGCCCAATGTGATGGGATCGTTTTCTACGACGTACCGGGCCTGAACAGCGGAATGGGCACCCACGAAGAACAGTCCGAGCGGATGTTGGCCGATTGCGACGCGGTCATTCTTGTGCAACGAGTAAGGACACCCAGCCTTGAAGGGAGCGAGCAAAAACTCTTACGGTTCGCGCGTGATGGCGATAGTGGTGTTCTGCTCGCCGAGAAATTGTTCGTATTCCTCGGACAGATCGACACCGAGGCCACGAAATATGCCCTCGAAAGGGATCGACAGGCCGCGACAGAGGAGTGGTTAAAGTATGCTCCTCAACTTGCTGGCGACCGCATTATTGCTGGTTCGGCAACGGCATATCTACTGCTACGAAATCTTGCAGGTGATGAACTTCGCAGACAGCAGACACCCGAATACACTAAGGCTGCGCTCGGTCAGGTGACCGGGGCTAGAAGCGACGACGAACATCTTGCAGCCACCGGAATCCCGGCGATTCGTGATCGTGTGGACCGGTATCTTCGTTTCGAACGTGCTGCGGTTCTTCGGCGACGGTGTGACGCACCAGCGACGGATTTGATGACAATTTGTCGATCGCTCTTCGAGCAGACTAGAAGTCTGATTCCCGAGGATCCGGAGGAAGCGCGGAGGCTTGAAGCCCAGGAGCGGAGAGTACGGTTCGCCGAGTGGTGGGGGAAACAATGGTCATCTTCAATCGTTCCGGCCCTTGAGGCTCGTTGTCGTGACCTATTTCATGGTGACGGCAAGATCGGTACGGAGCAATTGAGAAAGAGGTATGCCGACGCTATTGCCAGTCGCATAAAGGGACTGGAGTCGAGGTGCGAAGAGCGACGGGATCAGATTTTCGCGGCCAACAGCATGCCCGTATTCAATCCGGCCGCCGCGAACATTGCTTGGCGTCGGGAACTGCTATCAGATGTGTCGATCATGGTAGAAAGGGTTTCTGAGTCGCTCGCAGACGAACTCCGCCAAGAAGCGCACCAATTGGTTAGCTTCATTGTCGATGATCTCATGTGGGGAAGTGATGCGGTTGCTTCTCGCCTTGTCGGGCGGGCGGAAGCGTATCAAGAGATGCTTACAGGTCGGCTGCAGACACTGTTCCTCCGATTTGCGCGGCCCGTTAGCGAGTTGCTGCTTCGCTACCCAGTGGGAAATGCCGCCAGACTTGAACGATTAAAACAGATGGGCGTCGACGCTGAATTGTTGGATAATTACTATTCAGGTGATGAGCAAGCCTATGATAAACTGCGAGTTTTTGTGCGGTACGGGCGAGATCTGTTGACACACAAGGGACTTCGAGCAAAGTATGATCTGCTGCCACCTACTTCGAGCGGCTGCGATTCTCCTGATATGGGAACGCTCCCACGACAGGCAATTACTCCGACCGATGTAGCTGATGAAGTTGAAGCTGACCTGATCGCTGTTGAGTCGTACTTGCTCAATGCCGTATACGACGCGGCAGGTTTCTCCGCATTTCGTGAACAGGAACTTGGCTGGTTGAGGGACCGATTCCTTGGATACAAGCCAACTTGGAACGGTGTAGTTGAGAACATGAGAGAGGCAGGAAACCCACGATTGTTGGCGCAGTCCGGATTCCCCGCCGACTTGGGGCCTTCCGAAGCCGGTGTCGAGGTGAGCGCTCGTCTGCGTCAATTACGCGTTGCAATCGACGCTGCGTCCAAGATTGGACTCTGAAGCAGTCGGCGTGCGTTTGGTTTCATTGGCGATCATCACCCAATCGTTCTCGATGTCGTCTCCATTCTTCCGGAATCCCGCACTCCCCCTGCGACATCGCCACAATGCCGCCAATGATGGCGCAGTTGGTATCGAGATCCCCGTGCACGCGAATGGCCGTCCAGATCGCGTCGGCATAATGATCCAGATGGGCTGCGGCGACCCACAGGCAGAATGGAACGGTATCAGCCGACGTGATGTTGGATCCGTCACCCAATTCATTCGCGGCGTTGAATTCCCATTCATCCAGCGGAATCGTCATCGCCAGTTCAATTCCCCGACGAGTGGGGCCTTTCGGCGTCAGCTCCAGGGCCACTCGCAACAGTTCCGCAGGGGAGTCTGATTTGCCGGATTGCCCCCAATTCCACGACCACGCGGTAGCGACCGCGACGGCAATCGCACCGGCCTGGCCATCGGGATGAGCGTGGGTCACTTCCGCGGACAAGGCTGCCTGCTCGACGACCTTCTGGAAATCATTCGCAAAATAGGCGCCAACGGGAGCGACGCGCATGGCGCCCCCGTTTCCAAACGAACCCATCCCCCGGAACAACTCACGCGATTTGCTGCGCCAATCTCCACCGCGTTGAATCTGCTGCAGCAGATCATGTTGCGCCGGACCGTAACCGCGGTCGGGATCCGCGACATAACGTCGGGCAAAGACCTGCGCCAATTCGTCCTGATCAATCTGACCGTGGGTCTCAAGGACTTCGACGATCCCCAACGCCATCGCCGTATCATCGGTCCATCGCCATTTTCCGTCAGGGACAGTTCGCTGCAATAAACACGCTTCTCGAATCCATGGTGAGAAAAATCGCTCTCCCAGGGCGTCGCCAACCGACAAGCCTTCTAATGCGAGCCGAGCGCGAGACAGTCGAGCGGCAGCGGGATCAGGTTGATGCATATCAACACCTCGGGTCAGACGCGGCGGGCTCGGGCGATCTTAAGCATGATAATCTGGAGCGGGTGCTGTGAGGACCGCTGCCGTCTGGAATGCCCGACCGGAGTTCTAATTTGCATCGCTGGTTGGTTTTCTAGTCCGATCGTCTCCTGGGATCATGTCCAGAAGGCGAGGAGGAGACCTTCGGTCGGCGGTTACGACGGGGTCAGGAGACCCGCGCCGAGCAGAGGCGGTTACGGCGGGGTCAGGAGACCCGCGCCGAGGAGAGGAGACCCGCGCCGAGGACAGAGCCTTTGACAATTCGGTGAATTCGCTCCGGACGCGATTTGACATCCGGGGTCAAATCGGCTGATACTGATGTGGTTCGGCTGCCGAATTGCCCCCCTCCCGAATCGTGACCCCACCTGAGACACCTTGCCCTGCGCTTGCGGAGGTTCTTTCGATGCGACGTCGGTTGTTTTCGTTGATGCTTGCCGGTCTTGGTTACCTCTCAATCCACACGTTCGCCTTCGCTGCCGATCGCACGATTGAATTCAATCGAGACGTCCGGCCGATCCTGTCGAACAATTGCTTCCTGTGCCACGGACCAGACCCCAAGCATCGCGAAGGGGGCCTGCGACTGGATCAGCGCGACAGCGCCGTCACCAAGCTCGAATCCGGGCGCGTCGGGATTGCGCCGGGAGATGTCGCCAACAGCCATATCATCCAGCGAATTACGTCTCAGAATCCTGACGAACAGATGCCGCCCAAGGCCAGCGGCAAAAACCTGACGACGGCCGAGGTCGAGATCCTGAAACAGTGGATCGCTCAAGGAGCCGAATACCAGGGGCACTGGGCCTTTCTGACGCCGGTCCGGCGCGACCCCCCCGAAACAAAATTCGCACCCCAGGTTCGCAATGACATCGATAAATTCATTCTTCATCGGCTGGAGACCGCCGGTCTGGCTCCATCGCCCGAAGGGGACAAGGTCGCATTGCTGCGTCGAGTCACCCTCGACCTGACCGGACTTCCCCCGACACTGCCGGAACTGGATGCCTTCCTGGCCGATACGTCCCCCGAAGCGTACGAACGAGTTGTAGACCGATTGCTGATGTCCCCCCGCTACGGTGAGCACCAGGGCCGCATCTGGCTGGATGCCGCCCGCTATGGCGATACGCATGGTCTGCACCTGGATAATGAGCGATCCCTGTGGCCCTACCGCGAATGGGTGATTAACTCGCTCAACGCGAACAAGCCATTTGATCAGTTCACGATCGAGCAACTGGCAGGAGACCTGATCCCCAACGCCACGACCGATCAGAAGGTTGCCTCTGGTTTCAATCGCTGCAATGTGACCACCAGCGAAGGGGGATCGATCAATGACGAAGTCCTGGTTCGCTATGCGGTCGACCGCACGGAAGCCTTGTCGACGGTCTGGCTGGGACTGACACTGAACTGCTGTGTCTGCCACAGCCACAAATTCGATCCGATCTCGCAAAAGGAGTTCTACTCGCTCTATTCGTACTTCTATTCCATGGCCGACGCCGCCATGGATGGAAATGCCCTGCTGCCCCCTCCCATTCTGAAATTACCGCGTGATGCCGACACCGCGAAGTTGAAGGAGTTGGATGCGCAGATCGCCGCCACCAATCAGCAGATTGCAACGGAATTGGCTGGAGTCAAGTACGTCGATCCTCTGGAAGGGACAGAACCCCCGGTGGATGCCCTGACGGTGCTGCGTCAGGAATATGTCTGGATTGAAGACGACCTTCCCTCCGGCGCGCAGGCGCAGGGAGATACCCCCTGGAAGTTCAACACCAAGGTAGAAGGTCATGTCTTCTCGGGTGAAAAAGCCTCGACGCGGACGGCGACCGGTTTGTCTCAGCACTTCTTCACCGGGGCCAACCCGGGACTGAAGATTGGCGAAGGAGATGTGTTATTCGCCTATGTCTATCTCGACCCGGCCAATCCACCGAAGTCGATCATGCTGCAATTCAATGACGGGCAGTGGGAACATCGCGGGAACTGGGGCGATCCGAACGCGATTGGGTTTGGCGCCCTGAATACCCCGGCCAAACGACAGATGGGGGATCTCCCCAAGGCGGGTGAATGGGTCCGACTGGAAGTCGACGCGCAACATGTCGGATTGAAGCCCGGTTCGACACTCAACGGCTGGGCGTTCACTCAGTCTGGCGGAACGGTTCATTGGGATCGCGCTGGAGTCGTCACTCGCGTGACGCCGGTGCAGACCGAGTTCCCGTCGCAGATCGCCTGGGAGCAGTCGGAACTTCCCACCCCCCGCAAGGAACTTCCCGGTCCAATTCAGGAGATCCTGAAGCTGGAACGGGCGAAGCGAAATCCCGACCAGCAGAAGCAGCTGCGCGACTACTTTATCGAGAACATCAATCCCGCCACGCGGGCGACGTTTGCCGCGTTGCGTGCCAAGGTGGCCGAATATGACAAGCAGAAGAAGGATCTCGACGCGGCAATTCCCGCCACGATGATTAGCGGCGATCTGCCTCAACCTCGCGAAGCATTCGTGTTGATTCGCGGCGCTTACGACAAGAAGGGAGAAAAGGTCGAACGGGGTGTCCCCGCGATCCTTCCGCCGATGCCGGAAGGGGCGCCCAACAATCGACTGGGGCTGGCCCAGTGGCTGGTCGCACCCAATCATCCCCTGACGGCCCGCGTGATCGTCAATCGCTACTGGCAGCAGTTCTTCGGAACGGGACTGGTCAAGACGGCCGAGGACTTCGGCGCACAAGGGGTCTGGCCAACTCATCCCGAACTGCTCGACTGGCTCGCCACCGAGTTCATTCGGACGGGTTGGGATGTGAAGCGAATGCACAAGCTGATGGTGATGTCGGCGACGTACCGGCAATCGTCCCGGGTCAGTCCGGAATTGCTGGCGCGCGATCCCGAGAATCAGTTGCTGGCCCGCGGCCCCCGGTTCCGCCTGGATGCCGAAGTGATCCGGGATTCGGTGCTGTCACTCAGTGGGTTGCTGGTCGAACGCGAAGGGGGCAAGAGCGTGAAGCCGTACCAGCCGGAAGGGGTCTGGGAGGCGGTGGCGTTCGTGGGGAGTAACACGCGGGAGTTCAAGCAGGACAGCGGAGAAAGCCTTTATCGCCGCAGCCTGTATACGTTCTGGAAACGGACGTCGCCGCCACCGCTGCTCGCGACATTCGATGCTCCCTCGCGCGAGAATTGCACCGTCCGCCGCCCGCGCACGAATACGCCTCTGCAGGCCTTGGCCCTGATGAACGATAAACAGTACGTGGAAGCGGCAAGGAAACTGGCCGCTCGACTGATGAAGGAAGGAGGGGCGACCGGGCCGGAACGACTGACCTATGGCTTCCGACTGGCAACAGGCCGCACTCCGTCGGCCCGGGAACTGGAAGTCCTGCAGAAAACGCTGGACAAGAACCTGGCTTCGTTTGCCGCAGACAAGGCCGCTGCCGATAAGCTGTTGTCGTACGGGGATTCGCCCAAGGCGACGGATCTGGACCCGGCCGAACATGCGGCCTGGACCATGATCGCCAACATGTTGATCAATCTGGACGAGACGATTACGAAATGACGGCGATGTCAATCAGCAACAATTCCTCAACAATCCTTGATCGGATGGTACGAGCCGTGGAGAAAGTCAGGGAACGGCTTCTTCGCGCGACGAGTACACTGGACGCCGCCGGAGTCCGTTATGCGGTCATCGGAGGCAATGCAGTTGCGGCTTGGGTGGCCACTGTTGATGAAGCGGCCGTCCGAAACACACGTGATGTCGACATCCTTCTTCGGCGTGAAGACCTCGAAAAAGCAACGATCGCGATGGAGGCCGCGGGGTTCCGTCATCGGCATGCGTTGGGAATCACCATGTTTCTCGATGGGCCCGAAGGAAAGCCTCGTGATGCGGTACGTGTGATTTTTGCCGGCGAAAAAGTTCGTGATGAATATGTTTTGCCGGCTGCGAATATTGAGGAAACCGAGTGGTTGGGCCAGTTTCACGCAATCTCGCTCGAAGCGCTGGTCCGGATGAAGTTGACTTCGTTTCGAGACAAGGATCGGACTCACCTCCGTGACATGATTGAGATTGAACTGATCGACGGCGACTGGTGCCGCCGCTATCCGCCAGAACTGTCTGCACGACTTCAGGAAATCATTGACCATCCAGAAGGCTGACCAGAGCAACTTGGAACAGAGACTCATCTGAGGAAACTACGACATGGATCCACGACTGGAATACAAACTGGCAATGACCCGACGGCACTTCTTCGGGAAGTCAGCCTGTGGATTGGGGGCCGCCGCCCTGGGGGCCTGCATGAACCCCAGCATTTTTGCCAGCGACCTGGCAGCGGGTGGCAATGGGACCGGCACTCATGGCATCCTGCCGGCCCTGCATCACGCCCCCAAGGCAAAACGGATCATCTGGTTGTTCATGGCCGACGGCCCTTCCCAACTGGACCTGTGGGACTACAAACCGAAACTGGCGGAATACTTCGACAAGGATCTACCCGAGTCGGTCCGCAACGGACAGCGCATCACGACGATGACCTCGGGGCAATCCCGCTTCCCGTGTGCTCCGTCGATCTTCAAGTTCGCCCAGCATGGCAAGCACGGCGCCTGGATCAGCGAACTGCTTCCCAATATGGCCGGGGTGGCCGACGACATCTGCATCGTCAAGTCAATGCACACCGACGCGATCAATCATGATCCGGCGATCACGTTCATCACCACCGGTAGTGAAATCCCCGGTCGCCCGTCGCTGGGGGCCTGGCTCTCGTACGGCATCGGCAGCCCGAACGACGATCTGCCCGCCTTCGTCGTCCTGATCTCGCGCCTGGCCCAGGGGGGCCAGACCCAGGCCCTCTTCTCCCGACTCTGGGGGTCGGGCTTCCTGGCGACAAAGCATGCCGGTGTGTCATTGCGGTCGTCGGGTGATCCGGTCCTGTACCTGTCGAATCCCCCGGGGGTCGACAGCACCGTCCGCCGACAGATGCTCGACGGACTGGGTGAACTGAACCAGGAACGACTGGCAGCGGTCGGCGACCCGGAAATCGCCGCGCGAATCGCTCAGTATGAAATGGCGTTCCGGATGCAGACATCCGTCCCCGAACTGGTCGACATCTCCAAGGAACCCAAGCACGTGCTGGAAATGTACGGCGACGAAGTGACTCAGCCGGGTTCGTTCGCCTACAACTGCCTGCTGGCACGACGGATGGCCGAACGGGGCGTTCGATTTACCCAGGTCTTCCTGCGAGGCTGGGATCATCACGGCGGACTTCCGGGATCGATCCGGCAACTGGTGAAGGCGGCCGACCAGCCGTGTGCGGCGCTGATCAAGGATTTGAAGCAGCGTGGTATGCTGGATGAAACCCTGATCGTCTGGGGGGGCGAGTTTGGCCGGACGGTCTACAGCCAGGGATCGTTGACCAAGGACAACTATGGTCGCGACCATCATCCTCGCAACTTCACCATGTGGCTGGCCGGGGGCGGGATCAAGCCGGGGATCGTGCACGGCGAAACCGACGATTTCAGTTACAACATCACGGAAAAGCCGGTTCACGTTCATGATCTGAATGCAACGATTCTGCATCTGCTGGGGATCGATCACGAGAAATTGACCTACCGATTGCAGGGGCGAGACTTCCGCCTGACCGACGTTCATGGAAAGATCGTCACCGACATCCTGGCCTGACGGGCCCGGAGCCATTTTGCCGGCAGCGTGACACTCCGCGGGGACAGAGAGCCTCTTTCCTCGCCTTGAGGCGAAGTCCACCCGTGGACAACTCGCGTTCCGGGTGCCTTGCGCTGCCGTGGGCTGGTGTTGCGGTCGCGTTGCGGCTGCTCGATTTCCTGGTTGATGACAAAGTAACTATTCATGCGGACGAAGGAACTGTCGATTTGCGGTCTGGGGGCCGTTCGATCGCGCTTTGAAACGGCCCCTCAGACCATCAAGCGACTGTTCTTTACGAACGAGATCGCTCCGCAGATTGGCGACATCTGTCGCGCGCTGGCTCAGGCAAAACTGGCGTACCGCTGCGTCGAACCGGAAGATCTTGAGCGGATCGCTGGATCGGTGCATCACGGAGGAATTGTGGCGGTCGTGGAACGGGCGCCATTCCGGCCACCACAACTGGACGAAGTCCGTGAATGGGCTCGGCGGGGCGAGCCGCTGCTGGTGCTCGACTGCATCGGCAATCCTCACAACCTGGGCGCGATTGTCCGGACAGCGGCATTTTTCGGGGTGACCAAGCTGGTCCTGGCCGATCATCCCCTCGCCGCCCTCCCCACGGATGCGACATACCGTGTCGCGGCTGGAGGGTTGGAGTACATGGACATCTTCGTCGTGACGTACATGGATCGCTTTCTGCATGATGCGCGGGCGTTTTACGAAACGGTCGGCGCGGCGACCGATGGCGGGGATCCTCAACTGACTCGAAGTTCCCGCAAGCCGGTGGCACTGGTCCTGGGGAACGAGGAACAGGGGCTGGCTCCGGAGATTGCGGCTCAATGCGACCGACTGGTCACGATTCCGGGTTGCGGTCGAGTCGAATCGCTGAACGTGGGCGCCGCGGCGGCCGTGCTGTTGTGGGAATGCACCCGCGCTCAAGTTTGAATGTATTTGAGAATCGGCGTTCGACAACGAATCAGGCCCAATTGCCCTCCCTCACGGACTTGTGGGGTGCGTGGAGTCCTCGGAACGCACCACGGTTGTTGCCGAAACTTCCCTTCTGGTGCGTTCCGAAGACTGCACGCACCCACCGCGAACTCTGGTGACATTGAGCGTGGGACCGCATCACGGGGACTGGCTCCGTCCTCGGTGCCTGTCCCCGTCTTGTTCCCGTGCTCCGACCGCCTCGCGCCGTCCTGCACCCCGCCGAAAGAACAATTCGCTTCACGTCCCCCTTCGCGTTATCATAAATTGTCCACCTGCGGACAACCGCCCCGCATGACCGCCGAGCCACGCATCCATGTCAAACTTCGCTGCATAGGAACAGATGATGAATCGCTGCTGGTTCATGACGCTTTTTTCGCTTGGCATGATGGCATTCCTTCATCCCGCTCCCGGTGCGTTCGCTCAATACTACGGAGGCGGCTTCAACGGCGGGGGATTTGGAGGCGGAGGCTTCGGGGGTGGGGGTTTCGGTGGCGGTGGCTTTAACGGTGGAGGCATGGGATCGTTTGCACCGCCGCACTCCATCGGCGGGTACTATCCCGTCCCCTACAGCACGATTTTCCCGGGCTACGTGGGGAACGGCTACAACGCCGGTCCCTGGGGAGCGGGACCCGTCAATTGGGGTGGTGGAGTCAACGGCGGCAACGTCGGAGTCCCCTTCAACGGATCCTGGAATTCGCCCCCGATGATGATTCAGGGGGATGGTCGAGGCGCCGCGGTCGGCGTGGGTGGGTATCCCGCCGGTTCACCGAGCATGGGCGGAGCCGGTTACCTGGTCCCGGGAAACGCCGGGGTCGCTGCGTCCTCGACCGGTTCTCCCAGTCCGCAGGTGATTCACACGGGTGAGGAGATCAAACTCGTCTGCCCGAAGGCCGCGACAGGGACTCTCGCCTACTCGTTGAACGGCAATCCCTTCACGATCCAGCCAGGATACTCACAGAACTTTCGTGACGATCGGACATGGAAGCTGGAATTCCGTCGAGGTGCCGAGGGATCCGATCTGGTGACGTATACACTGCGACCCGGCTTGTATCACTTCGCCCAGGGCGCTGAGGGATGGGAATTGCGACAAGTCGTCAAAGTGCAACCCGGCGACCTTCCACTACCACCTCAGCCGACCCCCATTCCAGCCCCGGTCCCCGTCCCCGCCACAACGACGCGCCGCCAACCGACAACGTAAGGAAAAGCTCAAAAGCTCGGCGAGGGTCTCCTGACCCCGTCGTAACCGCTGACCGAAGGTCTCCTCTTCGCCTTTTGGGCATGATCCGCCAGACCCGTCGGATTGTGAAACAAACCGGCGATGACGAGGAGATCTTCAGTCGGATCGATGGGCAGTTGTCCTCGTCAATTCGTCCCGCTCTCGGTCCTCTTCGGGCTCAATCCCACTGCAGTCGGGTGATTTCGACGTCGCTGGTTGTGACACCATCGGTCTCAAAGAAGCCAGCCGATGAATACCGCCAGTCAGCGGGGCGTCGAACAAGCCCCTTACGACGCGGATTGTCATGCATGTAGTCCAGCTTCTGTCTCCAC
>Ga0265327_10004974_pt1 | contig 11412 bp, 7 predicted proteins | sample 41621metaG_FD_202089 | JGI IMG/M metagenome (GOLD analysis project Ga0265327, IMG submission 202089) | Rhizosphere microbial communities from Carex aquatilis grown in University of Washington, Seatle, WA, United States - 4-16-21 metaG | ecosystem: Host-associated > Plants > Roots > Rhizosphere >...
TTGGAGAGAGATCACCATACAACTGTGCATACACCCTTCCCCAGGCTTCGGGAATAACATAATCGCTTTGACAGATATTTTGATACGTTCCTTTAAATCGCCAACCATTGATGTAATTTTGACCAACATTCGTACAAGAATTATAACAACAACTGTAGCTGTTCCATTTAACATACACTGTATCACCTGCATTAATTGTGGGAATGGTTAATGATACTTTGCCTATGGGGCTACTCATACAAGCTAATGCTGCTGTTGCAACTGTACCTGTTGGAGTGATAGAGGTAGGGGAAGATGAAAACCCAACCTGTGTGGTAAAGCTTGCTGGGTCTATATTTGAACCAACCGTAGCCTGATAACCAGTATTTATTGCCTGAAAAATATCCAACTGAATATTCACTGCTTTCCCTAAACCGGTATTCACAATTTTGAGTTGTTGAAGACTTGCATTATTCAGACATGAATTCATAGAAGCGATAGGAGTAACAACCAAATTAGGAATCAAATTAGGAAAAACAACATTGCCATTAGAAACTGACGATTGACAATGTTGCGCATTACAGCCCCAAAAGGCTTCAAATGCGGACGCTACGGAAATACAGCTAAGAACATGTACTGTTTCACAAATGGTTATGCTTTCTCCATTTTCAAATAAATTATCTCCATCACCAACGCCTGAAAAATCTGTTCCATTCAAAACAATTGATTCTGTTGTTCCTGCAGTAGTCCATGTACCCTGGTTTACGGCAGTTATTTGTATTCCGGAACCATGAACATCTGCTAAAGTAAATTGGCTAAGCTCACCAAACCCACCATTAATAATGGTAATACAGCGCGTAAATACATCTCCGATATTTCCGGTATAGGATTGATTGGTAACGGTGGTGATGGATAAATTGGGTTGTCTTATTATATAAGAAGATGTGGTTTTGGTATCATAGTTTTGTACACCATTAGCAGTATAATTTACCCGAATATTATTTTGTATTATCCCTCCTCCTGAAATAAACGCCATTACATCGCAGTTTACCAATGCAGAAAAAGTAATGTTAATTGTGGTTAAAGTGGGGATGTTTGTTAATAAAAAAACAGCTGTATTAGGAGATGATGTATATAGATAGGTTGCTCCGGCAATAGAGCCCGCTTGATAAGTAACACCGGTAGGCAAAGCAATTTTTAAAGTATCATTGGTAAGTAAAAAAGGGGAAGGATTGTAAATAGTAACATTAAAATTTTTTGAAGGACCACAAACTGTCATTTGAGTAGGAACACCTCCACTAATGGTAATCATATTACCCTGACCCCAACATTGGCAATAAAGAATGACAAAAAGAATAAGTAGAAATTTTTTCATTCTTTATTTTTGATGAATTCGTCTTGTCTAAGATAGGTATTTTCTCGAATAAAATAAAAGAGGCGAAAAATCGAAAACAGTTGCATCAGGGGGAGTGTAAGACACTTGAATTGCCTATTGTTTCAAAGGAGCAACTTAAATTAAAAACTCCGTTTCGTCAATCAGCATCATACATTTAAAATGTCCTTTCGGACATTTATCATAACCAATTTTAGAACAAGGCCGGCAAGATAAATTTTTTACTTCTACCATCTTGGATTTGTTATCAGGTAAATAGGGCGCAAAGCCAAAGGAGGGAACGGTATTACCCCATACTGAAATAATTTCTTTTTTAAACGCTGCAGCAATATGCATTAATCCTGTGTCATGTGTAATTATTTTTGTGGCTTGTTTTATTAAAGATGCGGATTGATTCAAATTGTATTTTCCACAGGCATTGTAAATAGTGGCTCCCACGGTATTTTCAATTACTGTTGCACGTTGGTTATCCTCTTTAGATCCTAATAAAATAATGGGCTGATTTATTTTTTTACAAATGGAGATTATTTTTTCAGTTGGTAATTGTTTGGTGAAATGTTTTGCACCGATCACAAAACCAATGTATCCATTTTGATGTGAAGCAGGAAGAGAAGCTGTATTTACTTCATCTACCAAAGGAATAAAATAATCCAATCCCTTCATGTCATTTTTTATTCCGAGTTGTTCAACTGTTTGCATATAGCGGTCAACAATATGAACAGTGGGCATTTTGTTAATTTTAAAATTTACAAGCAGCCATTTTTTAAAATTTAATTTTTTAAATGTTGAGGAGGGTTTGCCAAGTGCTTTCTTTGTTTGTAATGAGCGAATGTTATTGTGAAGATCAATAACGAAATCAAAATTTTCGTTTTTTAAATCATCAATTACTTCGTTCACGTTTTTTTCAATCGTATGGACTTTGCTGATGTATGGGTTATTTACTAAGATTCCACCAAATACTTTTTTAGTAAGAAAATGAATTTCAATATTCGGTTGTTCTTGTTTCAGGCAGCGGATTACAGGCGTTGTTAAAACAATATCGCCAATGGAGCTAAAACGTATGATAAGTATTTTTTTCAAGAACCCCTTGTAAAATATTAGTCTCTTTTTTCTTGTTTTTCGAGGATCAGAGAAGATTGCTATTTTTCGTTATAGATAACCTCTAATAAAGTTTGTCCAACAGCTTTCAATGTGTTTTTATCGATCAAACTCATATTGTCTTTATGTGTGTGATGATAATCGCCAAAGCCTCCGGTTGCTTGATTATATTCAATAATATCCATACAAGGCACCCCTGCTTTATTTACATAAATATGATCATCAACACCAACAAATCCTTTTGTTTGAAACACAAAATAGTTTCCGTAACCAATGTCGTTGGCCGTTTTCCAAACTTTGTCAACCGCTGAAGAAGCCATGTCCACAGAGTTTTTTTCTTTTGGAAAAATAGCATTTGGGCCACCAACCATATCGAGTAGAACTCCAAAATTGGCGAAGTAATTGGTTTTATGAAGGTTCTTTGACCAAAATTGTGATCCCAAACACCACGATTCGTTATCACCACTTGTTCCGTAATCTTCAATATCAAAGAGAATAATATCTATCCCAATATTCGGGTGCAATGAACTTAACTGGCGGGCAACTTCTAATGTAACTCCTACACCGCTTGGCCCGTCATTGGCACTATCAAATGGTTTGTCAGCCCCTTTCGTGTCTTCGTCAGCCCAAGGACGCGTATCCCAATGTGAGCAAAGCATTATTCTGCTTTGTGCCTCGGGTTTAAACGAAGCAATAATATTTTTTAAAACAAACTGTTTCTTGTCAAATGCCTGTACCGTGCCATTTTGAACAATAGTTTCAAGACCGTATGATTTGAATTTTTTAACTAAATAGTCTGCACACTTTGCATGAGCAGAGGTGCCGGGTATGCGAGGGCCAAAATCAACCTGTGTTTTTACAAACGAGTAAGCTGAATCAGCATTAAAATCAGGTGTTGGGATTTTTTTTACCGTTTCAGTAATTGTTGCTTCTTTATTCGGTTTTGTTTCAGATCCGCAGGAAGCAAATAGAAGCAGAGATATAACGAGAGAGTGATTTATGAAACAATATATTTTTTTCATTCGTTATATTTATTATAGTGCATACTTTGTTTCTTCGGCTGTCCAAGTAGCACCATCTTTTGTATCTTTAATTGTAATATTAATTTTACTTAAATCATCGCGCAGTTTATCAGATGCAGCAAAATCTTTTTTTGCTTTTATTTCTTTTCGGATGCCTAAAATAATTTCCATTACACCACTTAATGCCTTATCGCTACTCGTGTTGGAGCTTTCTGTTTTTAAACCTAAAACATCAAATACAAAACCGTGCATTAGTTTTTTTAATCCTGTTATATCATTTTCAGTAAGAGGTGTTCTGCCATCATTTGCGGAATTAATAATACTTGCCATTTCAAATAATTCAGCAATTAAAACGGGGGTATTAAAATCGTCATTCATTGCAGCATAACATGCTTCCTCATGCTGTTTTAAAGATATTCCGGATGACAATAAAGGTTTAAGTGTTTCAAGTGTTTTTATAGATGCCATTAACCGAGCATACCCTTTTTCAGAAGCTTGGAGCGCTTCATTGGAAAAATCTAGTGTACTACGGTAATGTGTTTGCATCATAAAAAAGCGCACGCCCATTGGGCTGTACCCCTTTTCTAATAAGGGATGATCCCCTGTAAATAATTCACCGGGTAAAAAGCCATTGCCAGCTGTTTTCGACATGCGAACACCATTTACCGTAAGCATATTGGTGTGCATCCAGTATTTAACGGGAGCTTTGTGATTACATGCCTGTGATTGTGCAATTTCATTTGTATGGTGCGTGGCTTGTAAATCCATCCCCCCACCATGTATGTCAAACGTATCTCCTAAATATTTACTGCTCATTGCAGAACATTCAATGTGCCATCCTGGAAAGCCCCATCCCCAAGGTGATGGCCAACGCATAATCTGTTCTGGTTTTGCTTTTATCCATAACGCAAAATCAAGTCGACCATGTTTTTCATCTTGTCCGTTGAGTTCACGTGTGTTTGTAAGTAGGTCCTCTAACTGACGGTTGGTAAGCTGTCCGTAAGGAAATTCTTTATTGTATTTTTCTACATTAAAATAAACAGTACCATTTACTTCGTAAGCATATCCATTGGCAATGATTTGTTTTACCATTTCAATTTGTTCACAAATATGCCCGGTTGCAGTCGGTTCAATACTTGGCGGAAGCGTATTGAATTGGCGCATCACATCATGAAAACCAAGTGTGTATTTTTGTACTACTTCCATTGGTTCCAATTGTTCCAGCTTCGCTTTTTTTGCAAACTTGTCATCACCTTCATCACGATCGCCTTCTAAATGCCCGGCATCAGTTATGTTTCGTACATAACGCACTTTAAAGCCGAGATGCAATAAATAGCGATATATTAAATCGAAAGAAATAAATGTGCGGCAATTACCCAAATGAACATCGCTATATACTGTTGGACCACAAACATACAATCCAATCATTCCCTTATTGATTGGTTCAAATTTTTCTTTTGTACGTGTAAGGGTATTGTAAATTGAAAGTTGATTTTGCATAAAATAAAAAGGACTTATGAAATTTTCATAAGTCCAAAGATATTAAGTTTTTTAGGATTTTAAACGATTGCTAAATTATTCTGTAATAACGCCATCACCAACATATTTGCCATTTTTGTATAACGCAATACGAATTAAAATACCGTTAGAATTATAAATATAAGATTTACCTTCCATTAACTTATTTTGATGGAAGGTGCCGTCTTTGGAAACTTGTTTGTCTTTATTATACAATTTAAAATACCCTTCACCGGTAAATGGTTTACCAATATTAACCTGTTCAGTTTTTTGATCAACTACTACAGGAACCATTTTAAGGGTAGGGTCTTCAACCACGTCTTTCTCTTTTTGTTTAACAATTGGTTTTTTAGGTTCGTATGTTTTTACGGTTGTAACATCTAAATAACCGTCAGCAAAATTTTTCTCGGATTTTAAATCTCCATTTTCATAATACTCCTTTAAAACACCAGCCTCTTTACCTTCTGCCCAATTTCCTTCAATCATTGTTTGGCCATTCTCGTAATAATATTTTTGCTCTCCAGCGCGTTTACCATTTGTATTAAATGTAAATGCCTGTTGAACCTGTCCGTTTTCATAATACAATTTATAATCACCTACCCAGCGGTTATTTTTCCAAAGTCCTTCTTCTTTAGTTTTACCATTTTCATGATACATGATGGCATACCCGTTAGGACGATTATTCTCGTATGTAATTTTACTCTTCATATTATTATTGCAATAATATTCAAGCCAAACTCCTACTTTTTTTCCATCTGAATAAGCGCCTTCTTCAACCTTTTGTTCATCAGTGTAACAAGGTTTATGAACCATTTTATTGGTAACAACCCATTTGCCTTGTTTTTTACCAGCAACATCAGTAAGATTAATGGTATCTTTATTATTAACCAATTCAAATGTTTGAGCAACAGTTATTCGAGAAGCAATAATTAATAATATAAAAAAAAGTTTTTTCATCTGAGTAAAATAATTTATTTCAAATTTAAACACCCAACTTGTTATGGTGTTATATGCTGCCGCTAGTATATTTTTGTTAGTTATAACTACTAATTTAATACCATCAAAAAACAATATTTCTCTATTTATTTAAAACAAAAAAGAACTGTTATAAAAAAGCGGTAAACCCTTATTTGTTTCTATAATGTGCAAATGTAATATTTTTAAATTATATCTGACAAGGCACTCTACTTATTTACGACTAATGTTTAAAAATATTATAGGTTGATTTCTTTTAAATTTTTAAACATGTCGGAAGTCATTTTTTCTAAGTCATATTCTGGTTTCCAACCCCAGTCTTTAAATGCCTCTGTGGCATCAATGCTTTGTGGCCAGCTATTGGCTATTTGCTGGCGCGAGTCTTCCTTGTAAGAAATTTTGAAATTAGGAATATGTTTGGTGATTTCCAAAGCGATGTCTTTTGGAGAAAAACTAAATCCTGCAAGATTATAACTAGAGCGGATTTTTATTTTTGATGCATCGGTTTCCATTATACCAATGGTAGCTTTAATAGCATCTGGCATGTACATCATTGGTAGCGTTGCATTTTCTGAGAGAAAACATTCATAGTACCCCGACTTAAGGGCTTCATGAAAAATATGAACAGCGTAATCCGTGGTTCCGCCACCAGGCGCAGATTTCCAGCCAATCAACCCTGGATAGCGCAAACTGCGTACATCTACATTGTATTTATGGAAATAATACTCGCACCAACGCTCTCCTGCTTGTTTACTGATTCCATACACCGTACTGGGTTCCATGATGGTATATTGAGGAGTATTGTTTTTAGGGGTGTTGGGGCCGAAAACAGCAATAGAACTAGGCCAGTATATTTTTTTTATGATTTTTTCTTTAGCAAGATCCAGGACATTAAAAAGACCATTCATGTTTAGGTCCCATGCAAATTTGGGCATTTTTTCAGCAGTAGCTGAAAGCAATGCTGCTAATAGATACACCTGGGTTACTTTGTGGCGTTTTACTATTTCAAGTAAACCGGAAACATTAAGTACATCAACTATTTCAAATGGGCCATCTTTATGCTGTTCGGTTAATTTAAGATCGGATGCAATTACATTTTCGATACCATAAATTGTTCTAAGGTTTTGAACTAACTCTGTTCCTATCTGCCCTGATGAGCCAATTACCAATATTTTTTCACTCGTTTGCATAATTAGTGATTCATCAAATTAAAAAGTAAGTAATCATAATCAAATGATTGCATATCAGATACTCTTATGGAGGCTAAAAATAGCTTTTTTTACAATAGATTCTAAATTCATAAAAAGTATTTTAAAAGGGAACAATTTATTCTAAATGAAACCAGTCAACGTTTTTATTGATAATGTAGAGACAACTGATATATATCATAAATTTCATTTATTGGAAAGCAGTATCTTTGTGCATATTAAACCCTCAGATACTATGTTATTGCAAAACAGAGTTAACAAAAAGGAGCTAAAAAAACGAATTCAGGAAGAAACCATTAAACGGATTACTGTTTCGTTTTATCGCTACGTTATTATTGATAATCCACAAGAGCTTCGCGATAAATTATTCGCGGAGTGGAATAACCTAGGTATATTGGGGCGCATTTATGTTGCGCACGAAGGAATCAATGCACAAATATGTGTTCCTGAAAATAACTGGGAGGCGTTCAAAAAAAATCTGTTTGCTGATCCCCGTTTTACTGATGTGCCTTTTAAAATAGCCGTTGAAGACAACGGTAAATCGTTTTATAAACTTACTATTAAAGTTCGTCATAAGATTGTAGCAGATGGATTGGATGACGATGCTTTTGATGTAACCAATGTGGGTAATCATTTAACTGCAAAAGAATTTAATGAAGCGATGGAAATGCCCGACACCATTGTGGTAGATATGCGCAATCATTATGAAAGTGAAGTGGGGCGGTTTGTTGGAGCGATATGTCCGGATGCGGATACTTTTCGTGAAGAACTACCAATAGTGCTTGAAGAGCTGAAAGATAAAAAAGACCAGAAAATAATCATGTATTGCACTGGTGGTGTTAGGTGTGAAAAGGCGAGCGCTTATTTAAAACATCATGGATTTAAGGACGTAAATCAGTTGCATGGTGGAGTTATTGATTATGTGCGACAGATAAAAGCAGAAAATTTGCCAACAAAATTTATAGGAAAAAACTTTGTGTTTGATGAGCGCGTTGGAGAACGAATTACGGAAGATATTATATCGCAATGCCATCAATGTGGGGCTGTTTGCGATACACATGTAAATTGTGCAAATGACGATTGCCATCTTTTATTTATTCAATGTGAAAATTGTGCTGCAAAAATGAATGGTTGCTGTACTCCGGAATGTATGCATATTGCCTCCTTGCCGGTTGAAGAGCAAAGAGCCTTGCGCAAAGGGCGTAAAAAAGAAGACTGTCTGTCGGTTTACAAAAGCAGGTTACGGCCTAATTTAAAAAAAGTATTAGAAGGTAAAGAATTAAAATCAGATAAACAGTAGCTCAATTATTTATTTTTTCTTTGTAAACAAATTGCTCCTGAAGCGATTCGAAAGGTCGGTACACATAATAAACATAATTGTTTTTTACTTTAATTTTTTCGGCATTCTGGCTGGTTAGTTTATAAGAAGAGATGATTTTACCAGAATAAGTATCAATATGTTTTAAATAATAGAAACCATTTTTTTGATATAGCGCATATACATTGGCTGTTTCACGGTCCACAATAATTTCATGTTTCCATTCTCGCCATTTAAGTGGATGATTATAATCGATGGGTATTGAATCGAGTAACCGCTGTTTTTTATCGTATTTTAAAATGGCATCATTGTAATGATCAAAAACAAGAACGGTATCATGTATTATAAATAGGGGAGCATAAAGAGGAGTATAAAAAATACTTTTTGTTAATCCGCTCATGGTTGCTGCAATCTTATGTTTGTCTATTCCATACTCATCGGCAAGTTTGCGGGCATATAATTGTTCCTTTGGTTTTAAAAAATAATACTCCATATTATATCCTTTGAGCGCCTCTCTGTCACAAACAGTCTTAAATCCGGAGACACACAAATCATCTGTATTATAGGCATAGTATGTAAATTCAGGATAATCCTTTTGGTAGTTGGAAAAATAGAGATATTTACCAATAGTGTCCAGACAAGGCATAATTAGTTTTTTGTAATCATTAAAAGGTAAAGAAGCGAAATGTATGGCATTATTTTTTATTGTAATTCTATAAATGTGAGTGTTACAAATCACATTGATATATCCTAGATAATCTTTATACAATCGTTCGGCTTCATCTGGTAATTCAGCACTGGAGAGTATTTTTTGAGAGGCATCCGTAAGTATTATTTTAGTATGAACCAAACTTTTTTCAAACGTAAGTAAAATTAATTTGTCATCCTTAAATTCATAATCAGCGACACTGAATCGTTTATTCCCAAACACTGTGTCCGTTATATTATTGGAAACATCAACTGTTTTGAGCTCAACTATTTTTTTACTTAAATGTATGTTTAATATTGCTGTGTCTTTTGTATAGTTTATAATACTAGTAATGCTTTTATATCCGATAAGGGAAAAAGAAATTTTATTTTTTTTGATAGATTCAACACGTATAAAATAATCCCCTAAGTTGTCTGAAACACCAATGTTATTAATGTTTACAGAGCACAATGGTTTTTTTGTTTCCGTATCCGTTACTTTCCCTCTAATATAAAGAGTTTGCGATTGAGTGTTATCGGAATTCAATATCAATAGACAAACAAAGCAATAAAATAAAAGTCGCATTTTTTTCTTTTTTAATATGACGCAGGAGGATATTGTTTTTCATAAATAATTTTAATAAAAGATTGCCCATGTTTGTGTAATCAGATTATAATAAAATGAGATAACCTTGGGCAGTGGGAGGGCAGGTTTGATGGGTCAGCAATACGATTATATTAAAACGGAAAACGGGCCCATTAAAATTAAATGTCCCTTTAAGTGAAAAAAAAATTTATTATGTAACGAAAAGTTGTACTTTTGCGAACGTTTATATAACAAAAGGTCCTGTAGCCGAGTGGCTAGGCAGAGCTCTGCAAAAGCTCCTACAGCGGTTCGAATCCGCTCGGGACCTCTAGAATAAAACCGAAAACCCTTGAAAGTAATACTTTCAAGGGTTTTTCGTTTATACTGACTAACATTTGATTAACGACATTGAATTTTGAGTTGAGAAAAACCAAGATATTATTGAATAACAATTTTGCTTATATAGTTTTTTGTACCATCATTAATTTTTATCGAATAAACCCCTTTAGTATAAGCGGATAAATCAATTTCATTGGTGGCTTGTGTTTTTAAGGTTTTCTCAAATACTTTTTTTCCAACCATATCATCTATTTCCATTATGTATTTTAAAGCATCAGTAGTTTTCAGAGAAACAGTAAAAACGCCATTTGTTGGGTTCGGATAGATAGTTATTATGGATTCTGCGCTGTAATTATCTATTCCAAGCGGACCAATATTAACACATGATGAAGTTGATGAACAACCATTTTTAGTTATCTGTACTGCATAATTTCCATTAACCGATGGTGTAAAGCTTTGATTCACCTCTCCAGCAATAGGTGTACTCCCTGTGCAGTTTATCCATTGGTAAGTTGCTCCGTTTTGAACAGCTGTAATTGTTGGTCCGCTTGTAGTGGTGTTAATATTAATAGTCTGCACTGTGGCCGTTACAGCTGTTCTCGCAGAGGTACCACAATTACTGGTAACAGCAACATAATAGGTGGTGGTAGTGCTGATGTTTGGAGTATTGAATGACGATCCGGTTCCTAAGCTTGAACCACCAGTGCTTGAGGCATACCAGCTTAGTGTTCCAGAACTTACTGTGGCACCAAGTACTACAGAACCGGCTCCGCAGCGGCTGTTTGGTGTTGTTGATGAGATACTATTTGTTTGTGGATAGGTAAATGATGTTGGATCAGAGGCAATACCATTTGCGATCACCCTAAGCGAATATGTTCCTGCTGGTATCCCTGAAGGAACATCAAATTGTGCAGTATCAGGAGAGCTCCCGGTTTGTACCCCAGTACTGTTCCAATTATATGTTTTTGCATAATATACATTTGATCCCGAAGTTAATTGCACAATGGGGTAATTGGTAGCCATTTGCCAATCGTCACCATAAGCTGCGCCTTCAGAAATACCATTGAATAGAGTGCCTGTAAGCGTATAAGAACTGCATGAAGTTGGTAAAACGTTGTTAATAGTTGGTTTGCCTGCCGCTAGTGGTGTGCCGTTCGGAACATATTCGTAATATTGATTATCACCCTGGGTTGAGAAAAGCACTGTGCCATCAGGTAGGTCAAGCATATTAGTAATATAGCTTGAATAATTTTGTTGCGGATTACCATCAGGTCCATTTACAAGAGTAA
>Ga0265327_10004975_pt1 | contig 11411 bp, 9 predicted proteins | sample 41621metaG_FD_202089 | JGI IMG/M metagenome (GOLD analysis project Ga0265327, IMG submission 202089) | Rhizosphere microbial communities from Carex aquatilis grown in University of Washington, Seatle, WA, United States - 4-16-21 metaG | ecosystem: Host-associated > Plants > Roots > Rhizosphere >...
GGCCTTGAGTTCGGCCTCGCTCAGCAGCTGCTCGAGGATCACGATGACGAGAACCGCCAGCAGCTGGCCGCCGATCAGCGTCACGTACTGGAAGGACGAGAAGAAGCCGCGCTGGCCGCGCAGCGCGACCTCGCTCATGTAGGTGGCGGTGGTGCCGTACTCGCCGCCCACCGAGAGGCCCTGGAACAGCCGGCAGACCAGCAGCAGGAAGGGCGCCCAGGCGCCGATGGCCGCATAGGTGGGCAGGCAGGCGATGGCCAGCGAGCCGGCGCACATCATCGTGACCGAGATCAGCATCGAGGTGCGGCGGCCGTAGCGGTCGGCCACGCGGCCGAAGAGCCAGCCGCCGATGGGCCGCATCAGGAAGCCGGCGGCGAACACGCCCGCGGTGTTGAGCAACTGCGCGGTCGGGTCGGACTTGGGGAAGAAGGACGGCGCGAAATACAGCGCGCTGAAGGCGTAGACGTAGAAGTCGAACCATTCGACCAGGTTGCCCGAGGAGGCGGCCATGATCGCGAAGATGCGGTGGCGCTTTTCTTCGGAGGTGTAGGGGCGGTGGGTGGTGGCGGGATCGACGGCGGCTGCCGTCCCCGCGGCGGACGCGGCGGTGCTCATTGGGAAGTGCCTCTTCGAGTGTGTTTATGGCACTTCCGATGATGCCGGAGCGGCGCTCGCGACGCTGTCAGCCGGGGCCGCATTTCGCCCTGGCGGCCGCTGTGAACCGTTTCAGAAGGTGCCGGGCAGCAGGATGCTGGAGTCGACCTGGTCGATCTGCGTGCGGCCGCAGAAGGCCATCGTGATGTCGAGCTCCTTGTGGATGATCTGCAGCGCGCGGGTCACGCCGGCTTCGCCGTAGGCGCCCAGGCCGTAGAGGAAGCTGCGGCCGATCATCGTGCCATGGGCGCCCAGCGCGCGCGCCTTGAGCACGTCCTGGCCGCTGCGGATGCCGCCGTCCATCCAGACCTCGATCTCGGTGCCGACCGCCTCGGCGATCGCCGGCAGCGCCGCGATCGAGGAGGGGGCGCCGTCGAGCTGGCGGCCGCCGTGGTTCGAGACGATCAGCGCGTCGGCGCCGCTGGCCGCCGCCAGGCGCGCGTCCTCGACGTCCATGATGCCCTTGAGGATCAGCTTGCCGCCCCAGAGCTTCTTGATCCACTCGACGTCGGCCCAGCTCAGCGTGGGGTCGAACTGCTCGGCGGTCCATGACGACAGCGAGGACAGGTCCTTCACGCCCTTGGCATGGCCGGCGATGTTGCCGAAGGTGCGGCGCTTGGTGCCCAGCATGCCCATGCACCAGCGCGGCTTGGTGGCGAGGTTCATGAGGTTCTTGAGCGTCGGCTTGGGGGGCGCCGTGAGGCCGTTCTTGATGTCCTTGTGGCGCTGGCCGAGGATCTGGAGGTCGAGCGTGAGCTGCAGCGCGCTCACGTTGGCGGCGCGGGCGCGCTCGATCAGGCGCTCGATGAAGTCGCGGTCGCGCATCACGTAGAGCTGGAACCAGAACGGATGGCGGTCGGTTTTCTCGGCGATGTCTTCGAGCGAGCAGATGCTCATGGTCGAAAGCGTGAACGGGATGCCGAAGGCCTTGGCCGCGCGTGCGCCGTGGATCTCGCCGTCGGCGTGCTGCATGCCGGTGAGGCCGGTCGGGGCGATGGCCACCGGCATCGCGACCTCCTGGCCGATCATCGTGGTGCGGGTCGAGCGGCCTTCCATGTTGACCGCCACGCGCTGGCGCAGCTTGATCTTCTGGAAGTCGCTCTCGTTGGCGCGGTAGGTGCCTTCGGTCCAGGCGCCGGAGTCGGCGTAGTCGTAGAACATGCGCGGCACGCGGCGCTGGGCGATGACTCGCAGGTCTTCGATGGTCGTGATCTTGGACAGGTCTGGCACGGGAAAGGGCTCCTGGGTTCTGTTGGCGGCGCAATGCCTATTATCGGCGCGACGCCAAAGCCATCCGCTGCCCCCGCACCAGACAGGCACCGCAGTTGCCTTCATCTGGTGCATGGCCGCCTGCAGGTTCGCGGGCAACGGCGCAGAATCCCCGGTCCAATATCGACGAGGAACTATTCATGCGGATCCTGGTAGTGGGCGCCGGTGCGCTGGGCGGATATTTCGGTGGCCGGCTGCTCGAGGCGGGCAGGGACGTCACCTTCCTGCTGCGGCCGAAGCGCGCGGCGCAACTGGCGAAGACCGGCCTGGTGATCCGGAGTCCCAAAGGCGACCTCTCCCTGCCGGCGCCGCCTTCGGTGCAGGCGGACGGGATCGCCGGCCCGTACGACGTGGTCGTGGTGGGCTGCAAGGCCTACGACCTCGCCCAGACGATGGCGTCGTTCGCGCCGGCGGTGGGGCCCGACACGGCGATCCTGCCGTTGTTGAACGGCATGCGTCACCTGGACGACCTGGCGGACCGTTTCGGCGCAGAGCGCGTGCTTGGCGGCCTCTGCATGATCTCCGCCTCCCTCGACGAAGAAGGCCGGGTGCTGCACCACAACGACATGCACGGCCTGACGTTCGGCGAACGCACGGCCGGAGTCTCGCCGCGAGTGCAGGCCATCCAGGCGGCCTTTGCAGGGGCGAACTTCGACGCCCGCGCGTCCGCCAACATCCTGCAGGACATGTGGGAGAAGTGGATGTTCATCGCATCGGCCGCCAGCATGACCTGCCTGATGCGCGCGACGGTCGGCGACATTGTGGAGAGCGGCGGGACCGACATTGCGGATGCGATGGTGGACGAGTGCGCGGACATCCTGACCCACAACGGCTTCGCGCCGCGTGCCGAGTCGCTGGCCAGGGCGCACGCGATGCTGGGCGTCAAGGGTTCCTTGATGACGGCGTCGATGTTCAAGGACATCGAACGCGGCGCGGCCATCGAAGCCGAGCACATCGTGGGCGACCTGTTGCGGCGTGGTGCAACCGGCGGCGAGCGGGTCACGCCGCTGCGGATCGCCTACGCGCACCTGCTGGCCTACGAAGCCCGGCGAGCGCGGGAAGCGAACCGCGGCTGACGGGCTACTTCAGCGGGCAGAACGGCCAGCCTTCGACGCTGGCCCAGATGCAGGCGCGAATCCAGGCGACCACGATCTGCGGGTCTTGCGCTTGCGGCACGGTTGTCAACTTGATCAGCATCACGGCCTCCGTCGCGGTGTGGAGCGAACTCCCATGTGTGAAGGTATAGCGCCGCCGGGGCCGCTGCGGCAGCAGCCGACGGCCTGACCCGGCGTGGGCTGCGGCGCGGGCCGGCTGTACGCCGTTTGCCAGGGGCGTGCCGTCGGTTGCGGCTGACACGCGTCGGACGCCAGCGCCCGCTTCAGCGTTTCGCGCTCGCTACCACCCCTGCGCCGCGCACCTCGATCCTGATTTCGTCGGCCACCCGGCCGCGCGCGTCGATCAGCTGCACCTGGTGCCGGCCGGGCCAGGGCAGCCATTGCGCGCTGCTGCCGCGCGCGAAGGGCTTGCCGTCGATGCGCCATTGCACGCCGCGTCCCTCGGCCTCGAAGCGCACGCGCTGGCGATTCGGCGGGATGTCGGGGTCGAGCGCGAGGATCGTGCCGTCCGCCGGTGACGTGATGCGGGGCGCCGATTCGGCCGCCGATGCTTCGGGCGCGACCGCGAACAGCGGCTGCTCGGTGCCGGCAATGAACCATTCGCTGCGCGCCGCCTCGAGCTCGTCGCCGAAGCGCACGCGCACCGGCAGCACACCCGCAGGCGGCGCCGGCGCCCGGCTGGGTTCGCTGCGATGCAGGAAGCCCATGAGCTGGGCCCACACGGGTGCCGCGCCGCTGGTGCCGCTCACGTCCCACATCGGTGCGCCGCTGGCATTGCCGACCCAGACGCCGACCGTGTAGCGCTCGGACCAACCGACCGCCCAGTTGTCGCGCATGTCCTTGCTGGTGCCGGTCTTCACGGCGCTCCAGAAGCGGGTGCCGAGCACGCTGTCGAGGCCGAAGGTGCGGGCGCGGGCGTTCGAATCGGCCAGGATGTCGCCGACGATGAAGGCGGCGCGCGGATCGATCGCGTTCGCGTTGCCCTTGGCCGCGGGTGCCGGCCCGGGCAGGTCGCGCGTGTCGCCGTAGCGCCCGCCGTTGGCGAGCGTGCGGTAGGCGTTGGTGAGGGTCAGCAGCGAGACCTCGGCGCTGCCGAGCGCGAGGCTGTAGCCGTAGTAGTCGCCGCTCTGCGCGAGCGGCAGGCCGGCCGCGCGCAGCTGGCGCGCGAAGGCCTCGGGCGACACCATCTCCAGCGTGCGCACGGCCGGCACGTTGAGCGAGGCCGCGAGCGCGGTGCGCACCGAGATGTAGCCCTTGAATTGCCGGTCGTAGTTCTGCGGGATGTACAGGCCGCCGGCGGTGTTGATCTGGGCCGACGAGTCGTCCAGCAGCGAAGCGGCGGTCAGCCTGCGCTCGGCCAGCGCCTGCGCGTACAGGAAGGGCTTCAGGGTCGAGCCCGGCTGCCGTTGCGCGAGCACGCCGTCGACCTCGGCCGCGCGGCTCAGCGTGCCCGACGACCCCACCCACGCCAGCACCTCGCCGCTGGCGTTGTCGAGCACCACGAGCGCGCCGTCCTCGACGTTGCGTCCGCGCAGCTCGCGCAGCTGGCGCTGCAGCGCATCGAGCGCAAAACGCTGCAACGGCGCGCGCAGGGTGGTTCGCAGCGGCTGGGCCGGATGGCCGGCTTCTTTCAGCGCCCGGCGCGCCAGGTGCGGCGCGATCCCTTCGCTCGGATCGAAGGCGCGCCGCTGCAGTGCGGCGCTCGTGAACATGTCGAGCGCGGCGCAGTCGGGCCGGCTGGCCGGCTCCATCGCCCGCATCAGCTCGCAGGCCCGCTGCGCGACCAGCGCGGGCTTGGCGTTGGGCGCGCGCACCAGGGCAGCCGCCACCGCTGCCTCGCGGGCGTCGAGCCCGTGCGGCGCCTTGCCGAACAGCGTGCGCGACAGCGCATCGATGCCGACGATCTCTCCGCGGAACGGCACGGTGTTGAGGTACGCCTCGAGGATCTGGTCCTTGCGCCACTGGCGCTCGAGCTGCTGCGCCGCAACGGTCTGGCCCAGCTTCTGCGCCAGGCTGCGGCCATCGCCGCCGCGACGCAGATCCTCGTCGAGCAGGCCGGCAAGCTGCATCGTGATCGTCGACGCGCCGCGGGTGCGGGTGTTCCAGAGGTTGCCCCAGGCCGCCGCCGAGACCGCGCGCCAGTCGACGCCGCTGTGTTCGTAGAAGCGCTTGTCCTCGCTCAGCAGCATCGCGTTGCGCAGGGCCGGCGAGATGTCGGCAAGTGCGACCCAGTCGCCGCGCCGCACGCTGGCGTCGGTTCGCACGCGCTGCAGCAGCACGCCGTCGCGGTCCAGCACCCGGGTGTCGGAGGGACGGAAATCGCGGCGGACGTCGTCGAAGGAGGCGAGTGCGGCCCAGGCCGGCGCCGCGAGCAGGGCGGCCAGCGCGATGGCGAGTGGCTTGGTCACTGAATCGCCAGCGTGTCCATGTGTCGGCAGATATCGCCCGGCGTGGTGAACCACACGTCGCCTCGGTCGCGCATGCCGGCCAGGTGCGAAAGCGCGCGGCGCAGATGCCGCAGCCGATAGGGCTGGCCGACGATGTACGGATGCAGCGCGACGCCCATCACCAGCGGCTGATGGCGCGATTGTTCGAGCATCTCGTCGGCGTTGTCGATGACCATGCCGGCGAAGTCCTTGGCATCCATCTGGCGCGCGATGATCATCGGAATGTCGTTGAGCTCCTGCGGATAGGGCACCGACCACAGCGTGCGGCCGCTGCGCGTGCGCATCCGGATCGGCTGGTCGTCGTGGCACCAGTTGAGCGTGTAGCGGTAGCCGGCCTCAGCCAGCAGGTCGGGCGTGAGGTGGCTCTCCGAGATCCAGGGCGAGAGCCAGCCGGCCGGGGTCTGGCCGCTTTCGATGCGGATGCGCTCGCGGCAGTCGGCCAGCAGCGCTGCCTCGTCGGCCTCGGCCATGTCGGCCTGGCGCTCGGAGTTGCTGTGGCCGTGGCCGACGAGCTCGTCGCCGCGGGCGACCGAGGCCGCGACCAGTTCCGGGCAGTGGTCGTAGAGCGCGGTGTTGAGCAGCGTGCTCGAAGGCAGGCCCAGGCTGTCGAAGAGTTCGAGGCAGCGCCAGGCGCCGACCCGGTTGCCGTACTCGCGCCAGGAAAAGTTCAGCACGTCAGGATGCGGATGCACCGGACCGATGCAGGCCCCCATGCCTTCGCCGAAGGCGAAATGCTCCAGGTTGAAGCCCAGGTAGACCGCCAGCCGGGCACCGTTGGGCCATGCGTGGTCGACACGCCGCGTGATCGGCAGGTAGTCGAAGCGCTGGTGCGCCGGCAGCGGGCCGAGATAGCGGGTCGTCATTCTCTGGCGTCGCTCCGCTCAGGCCGGGCGCCGGGCCAGCAAGGCCCAGATGCCCGCGGCCGACAGCAGCGAGCCGCCGCCGAGATTGAAGCGCCGCTGCGCGCGCGGCGAGGCGAGCATGCGGCGGGCCTCGCCGGCGAACACCGCGTACAGCGTGGCGTTGAGCGCGGCCATCGCGACAAAGGTCAGTGCGAGCACCCACAGCTGCTGCGTCACGCCGGCACGCGGGTCGAGGAACTGCGGCAGGAAGGCGACGAAGAAGATGATGCCCTTCGGATTCAGGGCGGTCACGAGGTAGGTGTTGAGGAACAGCTTCCAGCGCGAGCCCGGCGCGGCAGGTGCCGCGAGCACCGCCGGCGAGATGCCCGCGCGCAGCAGCTTGATGCCGAGGTAGAGCAGGTAGAGGCCGCCGGCCCACTTGATGGCCGTGAACCAGACGGCCGAGGTGGCCAGCAGCGCGCCGAGTCCGAGCAGCGAGAAGACCAGCGCGGTCGAATCGCCGAGCGCCACCGCGGCGATCAAGGGCAGGTTGGCGCGCCTGCCGTGCGCCACCGAATAGCTGATGACCGTGAGGATGGTCGGGCCGGGAATGACCAGCAACACGGCCGAGGCGGCGACGAAGGCGAGCCAGAGTTGGAGCGACATGAGGGTGAATCCTTGTGGGGCGGGCCGCTGCGATCGGGGCCCGTCGTCGAATGTACTGCGAGAAGTGTGCGCGTCCGCCTCAGTCGAGGCGTTCGAGGACGGCCTCCCAGAGTGCCTTGGGTTGGGCATAGCGCTCGACGACATGGTGTTCCACGCTGATCGGCCGCCAGCCGGCAGCGAACAGGCGGTCGACCGCCGCGCGATCGAAGAAACGCTTCGGTATGCCATCGACGAGGTAGAAGGGGTCTTCCCCGGACCAGCCCGCGATCGCGCCATGATGGACATCCAGGGTCGAGTTGAGCCTGCACAGCAGCACGCCGCCGGGCCGCAGTTGCCGGCGGATGCGCTCGGCCAGTGCCGTGGTCTCGGCCCAGTCGAAATAGTGCAGGCAGAGACTCGCGAGCACGACGCCAGAGGTGCCGTCGGGGAGCGGAAAAGGCGCGCGGATGTCCTGGCAATGGAATTGCGCGGAAGGGACTCGCTCGCGTGCCGACGCGACGGCCGCGGCGTTGAGTTCGAGGCCGACCACCCGCAGCCCCGCGCCAGCCAGCGTCCCGGTGTCACGGCCGCTGCCGCAGCCCAGCTCCAGGATCGGCCCGCCGCCGGCGCGCTCGATCACGAGGGGCAGCCAGCGATCGAGCCAGGGGTCGGTGGGCGAGGCCTCGGCGACGCTAGGCATCCATCACCAGCTGTGTCTGCGTGACCACCGCGCACAGCTTGCCTTCGGCCGAACGGACCGTGGTCTGCCACACCATCGTGGTCCGTCCGCGGTGCAGCGCCACCGATTCGCCGACGACCGTGGTGTCGACGCGCGCCCCGCCGATGAACTTGGTGCTGGAGTCGGTGGTCGTGGTGCGCTTGCCTTTCGGCAGGTTGAGGATCGTGCCGACGGCGCCCAGCGTGTCGGCGAACGCCATGTAGGCGCCGCCGTGCAGGATGCCGCCGGCGGTGCAGAGGTCGGCGCGGACGGGCAGTTCGGCGACGACGCGGTCGGGCGCCAGCGTGACGAGGCGCACGCCCATCAGGCCGGGGAACAACGGCTCGATCACCTGCTGGATCTGTTCGAGGGTGGGCATCGGTGCTTCCGGATTCAACCCTTGGCGCCGAAGCGAACGGCGGTCCGAGCGCGGGCCCGTGCGGCCTCGATGTCCCGATCCCGCGGATCGGCCGTGGTGACCAGCGATTCGATCAACGCGCGCGCCGCGGCGGTGACGTCTTCGACCGCGCGATCGAAGGCTGCTTCGTTGGCCTTGGACGGGCGGGCGAAGCCGCTGAGCTTGCGCACGAACTGCAGCGACGCCGCGCGCATCTCTTCTTCGGTCGCGGGCGGCTCGAAGTTGAACAGGGTCTTGATACTTCTACACATCTTGTCTCCATGCGAAGTTCGGGGGGTGAGCCCGCAGTGTGCGCAAGTTCGCGCTCCGGCTCAACCCTGCTGCAGCAACGCTACTTCGCCGCCTCCACCTTCACCCGCGCATTGGGCATTTCGCCGAACATCTCGGGCGCATACAGGGCCTCGACCCGGCTCGGCGGCAGCGCGAAGTCGCCGACGTTGTTGAGGCGCAGCGTGTATTCCATCTTCACCACGCCCTTGGGCAGGTACTCGTAGTAGCTGCGGAAGGCCTCGAAACTGCGTTCCTCGAAAGCCGGCCAGCCGCTGCCCGAGCGCTTCTCGCCCTGTGTGGCGATCTGCGAGTCGCGGCCCAGGCCGCCGCCGAGGATGGTGGCGCCGCCCGGGATCGGATCGGTGATCGCGACCCAGGTCATGTCGGCGCTGGCGTTGACTTCGAGGCTCACGCGCAGCACGTCGCCCCGCGTGAAGACGCCCGGCACGGCCTGTTCGACCGGTGTCACGGTCTTCTTGATGGCGTAGCCGGCCGCGAAGGGTGCCTTGAGCGGCACCGCGGCCACCGACTGCAGCGTGAGCCAGGGCTTGCCGCTGCCGCTTTGGGTGACCAGCAGCGTGTCGTGCGCCGCGCCGGCCGGCCATGGCACGAACATCGTGTTCTTGCGCAGCATGCCCGGCGACGCCGGTGCACCGAAGGCGCTCGCCTGGTTCGGTGCGCCGCCGAGGTCGCTGGCCTTGACCGGTTCGACCTTGCGCCAGTCGACCTGCGCCTTGGCCGCGCCCAGGCTGGCCGCCGTGAGGCCCGTGACGGGCGCGCTCTCGAAGCGCCTGGAGAATTTCTCCAGCGCGAGGCCACCCCACAGGTTGGCCGTGGTCGTGCGCCAGGCCCCGTTCTGCTGGCGGCCGATGAAGCCGTTGGCCAGCTTGCCGATGTCGTCCTTCCAGGCCGGATCGTCCAGCACCGCCAGCAGCAGCCGCGCCGTGTTGACGTCGCCGTTGGCCATCAGCCACCACCAGTTGTCGTCCTGCTCGGTGCTGAACCCGACCCGCGTGCCTTGGTAATTCAGGCGCGCCTTGAGCACGTTGTTGGCCTCGTCGAGCCGCTGCTGGCGCTGCGGCACGTCCGCCACCCGGTGGAGGATCTGCAGCCAGTCGATCACGGCGCTGGTGGGCCACTGGTTGGGCGCGATCGTGAGGCTGCCGGTCATCCGGCCCTGGGCCTTGCCGTAGCGCGACAGGGCCTCGAGGGCGGCGAGCTTGCGCACGTCGAGGTCCTTGCGCGGGCTCCAGAACTCGCGCTGGATGCGGCCTTCGACGAAGGCGATCAGGCCCTGCACCATCGGGGCGGTCGCCGATTCGGGCAAGGCGAAGGCCGGGTCGAGCGCGGCTGCCTCGTGGGTCGATGCCAGCAGGTAGGCGGTCAGGATGTCGCTGCCACGGTTCGACTCGCCGTCGCGCGGCGGGAAGTAGCTGGCAAGGCCGTCGCCGTCGAGGTAGGTCGGCAGTTGCGCCACCACCGCCTGCCAGCCCTTGCCGTCGCGCAGGCCGATCGACTTGCTGGCCTTCTGCTCGAGGCAGATGTAGGGATAGGCGGCGAACCAGTCGCGCACGCCGGTCAGGCCTTCGGCCAGGCGCGGCTGGAGCGACATGCGCAGCCCGCCGCGGCCGGGCAGGGCGTCGGCCGGCGGGCCGACGTCGAGCGTGAACGGGCCGTCGAGCTGCACCAGCGTCGCCTGCTGCACCGTGAGCGGCACCGCCGGCAGGATGCGCTGGCGCACCTTGAGCGCGTCGCGCGCGCCACCCAGCGTGTCGCGGGCCTCGATCTCCCACAGGATCGCCTCGGCGCGCGTCTGCGCGAGCTGCGCCGGCGCGGTCACGGTCCAGGCCAGTTCGCGCGCTTCGCCGGCCGGGATATCGACCGTCTGAGCCTCGAGCGTGAGCAGGGTCGCGCGCGGCGTGGCCTCGACCTTCATCGCGCTGGCCGTGGTGTTGCGCAGCGTGATCTGGGCGCGGAACTGGTCGTCCTCGCGCACCAGCGGCGGCAGGCCGCTGATGATCTGCAGGTCTTGCGTCGCGCGGATCGAGGCCTGGCCGGTGCCGAAGAGGCCGGTGCCGGCATCGGCCACCGCGACGATCCGGAAGGTGGTCAGCGCATCGTTGAGCGGCACCGTCACCGTGGCCTGGCCGTTGGCGTCGAGCACCACCGCGGGTTTCCACAGCAGCAGGGTGTCGAGCAGTTCGCGCGTCGCGCTCTTGCCGCCGCCGCCGCCCGCGGGCACGGCCTTGCGGCCGTAGTGCCGCCGGCCGACGATCTCCATCTGCGCGGTCGAGGTACTGACGCCCCAGCTGCGCCGCTGCAGCATGGCTTCGAGCAGGTTCCAGCTGTCGTTGGGCAGCAGTTCGAGCAGGGCTTCATCGACTGCCGCCACCGCCACCTCGGCGCCGGCTGCGGGCTTGCCGTCCGGCAGCCGGCCGGTGATCGTGACCTGCGCCTGGCTGCGCACCGGGTAGGCCGGCTTGTCGGTCGCGACCTTGACGTCGATGCGGTGCGATTGGGTGTCGACGCGGATCTCGGCCAGTCCGAGCCGGTAGGCCGGTTTGCTCAGATCGACCAGCGCGGTCGGCGCCACGTATTCCTTGCCCTCGTACCAGAAGGCGGTCCACCACTCGCGCGGCGAGCGGAAGCCCCAGGTGAAAAAGCTGTACCACGGCACCTCGCGCAGCCGCCCGCGCAGCGCCAGCACGCTGACGTAGGCGTTGGGCCCCCACTCGGGCTTGACCTGCAGGGTCACGGTCGGGTCCTGGCCGTTGAGCTGCACCACGTGGGTCTCGATCACGCCTTCGCGCTCCACCGACACCAGCGCGGTGGCGAAGCGGAACGGGCTGCGGACCTGGAACCTGGCGACTTCGCCGGGCTGGTAGCTCTTCTTCTCGGGCAGCACGTCGATGCGGTCGTGGTCCTCGCCGCCGAACCAGAGCTCGCCCTGGCGCGTGACGTAGACCGAGCTCGCGGCGCGGCTGTCGCGGCCGTCCTTGTCGGTGGCGCTGGCGATCAGCTCGACCTCCCCCG
>Ga0265327_10004977_pt1 | contig 11409 bp, 8 predicted proteins | sample 41621metaG_FD_202089 | JGI IMG/M metagenome (GOLD analysis project Ga0265327, IMG submission 202089) | Rhizosphere microbial communities from Carex aquatilis grown in University of Washington, Seatle, WA, United States - 4-16-21 metaG | ecosystem: Host-associated > Plants > Roots > Rhizosphere >...
GTTTCAAAACCGTATTACGCATGAAACAGTAGAGTTGAGAAAAACGGAAATCATTCGCATTACTGAAGCAAAAGGGCGTGATCTTACCAGTGAAGTTTTGGGTGAAAACTTACACGCGAAAAATTACATGCTTTTAAGCAGCGCATTTATTTTTGAAAAAGGAAAGGTAAGTACCAACTCTCATTGGCTGTTATTAGAAAACATTGATTATGCTATAACCGACAATTGGGCCATAAGTCTGAATACACTTGCCTTTTATCCTATCACACTTGGCGTAAAATGTGCATACCAACTCAATGATGACAATTATGTTGGCGCAAATATTTTCGGTATTGCCAATATTACTTCAGGCAATAGCAGCTCGCTTCTATTTGGCTATGGGGCTCAGGGGAAATTCACAAAAGGAAATAGCAATAAAAATTTCACCATCTCCGGTGGGATATTAGGACTAAACTCTGATCTTTTCTACACCACCTCAACAGGTCCTTTTGTAAACCTGGGCTTTATTAGCGCAGCCTATTGTAACCGCTTTAGTAAAAAAGTCGCCTTAAATCTGGAAGGTTGGTACCTGCCCGCAACCAGTGCAGGCCTTGCTGGATTTGGCTTTAAATTCGTAGACGACGAAGTTACTTGTTGGACACTGGGTTGTTTCGCCTTGTTGAACAGTTATGATAATACCGTGAAATTAAATTTAAAAACACTTCCTATTCCTTATTTTGGGGTTTCGAAGAAATTTAATTGAGGACGAGGGCAGGATTGAAAGTGGAATTGTTCATGCGTGAAGCACGCGCCGGAGCCCAAATCAGCCAGGCCCTTGGGGGCACGCCCAAAATATTTCAAAAAAATTTATTTAATTCGATTCGATTTTTCGGAAAGAAATCTAATTCTCTTTCAATCCCCTACCCGTCTTGTTAATTCTGTTATCGCGTTTTAGTTCGGCAATAATTTTATCAAGAACGCCATTTACAAATGTTTTGCTGTTTGGCGTGCTGTATTCTTTGCTGATATCGATATATTCGTTTAAAGAGGCTTTTACAGGAACATTTGGAATGTATAAAATTTCAGACAAAGCCATTTCCATTAAAAGCATATCCATGTTGGCGATGCGTTCTACATCCCAGTTTTGGGTGTGTCTGCCAATTAATTCTTCAAATTGCTGGTGATAGATAATCGTTTTATTAAATAATAAACTCATAAACTCAAGATCGTCTTTTTCGTCTTTTAAAAGTGGCTGCATTTTAAACTCGCCATTAAAGTCTTCAAAATTTCTGATCACGGAATTAAATGCTACAAATGTATCGTCTGCCCAATGAATATTTTTTTCTTCAAACAAAGAAATCAATACTTCGTTCTCACTTAAATATTCAGTGATGATGGCAACAATAAAATCACGGTCATCTTTAATAGTAGCATTTTCAAGTGCAAGATAAGCTTTGTATTCTTCGCCATTCCTGATCTCATTAAAAATACGACGCACTACATCATGATCGTTTTGCCAAGAAATTTTCCTTTTTTCAATCTGATGTTTTAAGTCTACGCTATTGGCCATGCTCATAAGCAGAGTATTATTCACAAACTTTAAATTCGGATCCAGATCTTCTGCATTCGGACGGTGCTTGTTTTTACTCTCATCAATCACCATTAAGGCCATGTGATGAAGATCGTTTACCAGGGCTAAAATAGAAAGATATAACTCTTGTATTTTATCGAGACTTTTAAATAATTCTCTCTCGAAAAGTTCTGTATTTGCTTTTTCGTGTTGAAAAAACGAATACAAAGCCTGCATCACTTTTATTCTTAAAAATCTTCGGTTTAGCATTGTGGTTTTTTTTGACTCTAATTACACTAATTGTCACGAATTTTTAATCACCGATTCGTGTCATCTGTACAATGAGTGTCTTAATATTATAATACAGCATTAATTCTTGCTATCGCTTCAATACGCTGCTCACCCAAGCGGTTAGCGGCCATATATGTGGGAATGCCTTCTTTTTTTGCAAGTTGAAATAAATTGAAAGTAGTATCGTAAATTTTTTCTGCATGGGTCATTGCACGTTCACGGTTATATCCTTCTAGTTCATAATAAACATTGATGATACCACCGGCATTTACTACGAAATCAGGAGCATATAAAATCCCTTGTTTACCAACTGCTTCGCCGTGGTATTTTTCATCTGCTAATTGATTGTTAGCAGCACCACAAATAATTTTACATTTCAGTTTTCCTAAGGTATCGTCATTTACTGTTGCTCCCAAAGCACAGGGAGCATAAATATCGATATCCAGATCAAACATTTTATCGGTTGCAACAACCTCTGCTTTGTATTTAGCAGCAGCAGCTTTCAAACGTTCTTCGCTGATATCGTGAATATATACCTTAGCGCCTTCTTTAGTTAAGTGATCAACGAGAACTTCTCCAACATGACCAATTCCCTGCACCAATACTTTTTTTCCACTTAAGCTATCATTTCCCCAGACTTCTTTTGCGCTCGCTTTCATACTTACGTAAACGCCGTAGGCTGTAACGGGACTGGGATCTCCGCTTCCACCCATGTTTTCAGGAAGTCCACTTACATAATCCGTTTCCATTTTAATGATCTCCATGTCGCGGCTTGTCATTGCCACATCTTCAGCGGTAATGTATTTTCCACCAAGACTATCCACGAACTTTCCAAACCTGCGTAATAAAGCCTCACTTTTAATTTGTTTGTGATCGCCAATGATTACGGCCTTTCCACCACCAAGGTTTAAACCTGCAACCGAAGATTTGTAGGTCATACCGCGCGATAAACGCAGCACATCAGTCAGGGCTTCCATTTCGTTGTTGTAGTTCCACATGCGGGTACCACCTAAGGAGGGCCCCAGGACAGTATTGTGAATAGCAATAATGGCTTTCAGACCCGTTGCATTGTCATTACAGAATAAAATTTGTTCATGGTTATGCAGACTCATTTGAGCGATAACCGGATTTTTCATTAAATCAGAATTATTAAGTGTTTTTACTTCCATGATCGTTTTGTGCAAAGATTGGCAAATTTAGGGTTATTGAGACAATAAACAAAAGAATTTAAATGGGTTAAAAGCATTGCCTGTTGCTGCCGCGTGAAGGATGGAAGCGGAAATCCTTTTTTGTCCCGGAGGGCAAAAAAGATTGCAGCACGGCAAAAACCTCGCAGGTTTTTGAGCGAGATAGCACCTGGCATTAGCCTGACGCTTTTGCACCGGAGAAATGACCGAGGCAAAAGGGACACCCCCAAAAAATACTGATAAGTCAATTATACTACAATTGGATTCATCCCATGTAATTTATTAATCGTAAGTTTTTCCTGAAATGTTGTGTACTTAAGCAATCCGTTTAATTTTATGAATGCGAAAAACCACTACCTTTACGGCGTGAAGCACCTCAAAGTATTAAACGCGTATCTCCTCAAATACAAATGGCACTTTTTAGGAGGCTTATTATTTGTTTCTCTTTCCACCATTTTTGGAACCTATCAGGGAGTTATTGTAAGGAATGGTACCAACAAAATCATTGATATTATTAATAAAAACGCGGAAGTTGATTCCATGGTTTTCATTCAATACGGATTGGTAATTATTGGCCTCGCTCTCGTAAGTGGATTGTTTATGTTCCTGATGCGGCAAACTATTATTGTGATGAGCCGTCACATCGAATACGATCAGAAAAATGAAATTTACAATCACTATCAGAATTTAGATACAGGATTTTATAAACGCCACACAACGGGCGACCTTATGAACCGCATCAGTGAGGATGTCAGCCGGGTGCGGATGTATACAGGGCCTGCCATCATGTACATTGCAAATACTATTGTGACTACCGTAACGATTTTAATTTTTATGCTGCGCGTGAATGCAACTTTAACCTTGCTTGTATTTTTACCACTTCCAATTTTATCTTACATTATTTATAAAGTTTCAGACCTCATCAGCAAACAAAGTACAAAAGTGCAACAACAACTGAGTGGGCTCACAACACAGGCTCAGGAAACATTCAGTGCCATTCGTATTATTAAAGCCTATGCCCGTGAGAACTTTTTCAAAGGCCAGATGGAGAAAAAAAACGAAAACTACAAAAGCACCGCTTTAAAACTCGCTTCTATAGAATCCTTTTTTGCTCCTGTAATGGCTTTGATGATTGGACTGAGCGTGTTAATAACCGTTTGGTATGGCGGCAAACTTACTATAGAAAATAAAATTGAACCTGGAAATATCACCGAATTTATTTTGTACGTATTTCGCCTTACCTGGCCGTTTGCTTCTTTAGGTTGGGTGACCTCTCTTGTACAGCGTGCCTCAGCCTCACAGGAACGCATTAATGAATTTTTACAACAAGAACCCACTATTAAAAATAATAATTCTGAAGTATATAAAATTAACGGTGATCTCGAATTTAAAAATGTAAGTTTTACCTATCCTGAAAATAATATCACGGCGCTGAAAAATATTTCTTTTAAATTAAAACAAGGGCAATCCCTCGGCATCACCGGCCAGGTAGGCAGTGGAAAATCCAGCATTATTAACCTCATCACACGTCAATACGATACTACAGGTGGTGAAATTTTAATTGATAATAAAAATATTAAAAAACATAATCTCCATCTACTGCGCAAAAATTGTGGCGTCGTTCCACAAGAAGTTTTTTTATTCAGTGACACCGTAGCAAATAATATCTCTTTTGGAAGTCCAGATATAATTGTGGACAGAACTCTTGTTGAGCACGCCGCCAGACAAGCAGGTGTTTATGAAAATATTTTAGGTTTTGCTGAGAAATTTGAAACGGTAGTGGGAGAGCGCGGCGTTACTTTAAGTGGCGGACAAAAACAAAGGATCTCCATAGCGAGGGCCATTATTAATAAACCCCAATTATTAATTTTCGATGACTGTTTAAGTGCCGTAGATAGTGAGACCGAAGAATTAATTCTCGGCAATTTAAGAAACGAAATGAAAAACAAAACCAGTGTGATTGTCAGTCATCGGATCTCCAGCATTAAAAATGCAGATTTGATTTTGTATCTAAAAGACGGAGAGATCGCGGAAATGGGTACTCACGATGAATTACTCGCATTAGGAAAAAACTATTCGCATTTAAATCAGTTGCAAAGGCATTGAAGGAACAAAGGAACTAACGCATCCTAAACCAACCTATCCTTATCTTCTTTGCGACTTCTGAAAAAATGTGCCAGGTCAGCGATAAGAATTCCACTGAGCACTCCTATCGCCAGAATTGAAATAAAAAGCAGGGGACGAACCGTCTCGTGTCCTTCGATTCTTAAATAGTTTCCAATTGAAAGTGCTAAAAACAAAGCAACGATGGCTCTTCTTCTTTTCTTATCCATAATTTATTTTTTTATGAATACTAAGATAAGAAAAGCAGGATGCAATTACATTTTATTTTTGTAACGCTTCCAGAACATTTTTTTTTGGTAGGGATAGGTGCGGTGATTTGGGATATTGTTCACAATTAAAGCAACCGCAAATAGTATGAGTATGCCGGACATAACGGGTGAGAGAATATAAAAAAAACCAAGCGCTTTTATTTTTTCAGAACCTATGTTGGCAATCAATGCTGTGGCCCCGCCTGGCGGATGAAGTGTTTTGGTGATCTGCATACCTACTATTGCCAGTGAAACCGCTAGTGCTGAGGCAATCCATATCTGACCAGGCAAAAGTTTATGAACACATACCCCAACAATGGCCGAGACTAAATGACCACCTATTAGATTTCTTGGTTGTGCCAATGGACTGTTAGTGGCGCCGAAAATTAATACAGCACTTGCCCCGAAAGATCCGATTAAAAATATATTATCGAGTTCACCAAATTGTGTTCCTTGAATAAGGCCTACCCCGGCAATACCAATAAATGCGCCTAAAAATGTCCATAAATGGTCAATAGGTTCAACTATTGTTTGTTTATAAACAACATATTTAGCGATCCGGTAATTTCTTTTTATTTTTTCTTTCACCATAAATTTCCACAAAGATAAAAGATAGTTGTACTTCTATGTCTCGTTTTATTCAAGCTTATTACTTATAAAGAAAATACAGCACCGATTTCCGCAGCATGAAAACCACTTTCAATCACATGTTTTGTTTGTTTACTTTTTGAATCCAGCAAAGGGTTGGTGTGATTAAAATGAATAAAATAAATCTTGCTTCTTTCTTCTTTGGAGAGCGTTTTAAAAAGCTCCATACTTTCAATCACAAAAGGATGTGGGATCTGAGAAATGTCACGGCCCTGGATTTCACCGCCATCAAAAAAGGTGCCATTCAAAAAAGCGTAATCTACTTTTTTTATTTCTTCAACAATGTTCTTGTTCCATTTACCCCATTTATCAATATCAGGAATAAATAAAATCTTTTTTTTCGGTCCTTCGATCTTATATCCAACTGTTTCTGAAAACTCATCCCTGTGCGGCACAAGGAATGGTGTAATCGTTATAGTATTAGAAAGTTTAATTTTTTTATCTTCCAGCATTTCTAAAAGAAGAATATTATTCAACTTCACCAACTGACTCCAGGGTCCGTTGTTTTCTAAATAATTTTTCATGCGTGGCATCGCGTATACTTTAACGGAATCAGCATTTAGAGCTTCTTTTCCAAAATACATTAGGCCTGCATAATGACCAATGTGTGCGTGTGTCAAAAAGATCCCGTCCGGAACATCATTATTTTTGAATGTAGAATAATTTTTAAGTATTCGCACTTGTTCAGTAAGATCAGGCGTTGCTTCGATTAAAAAATTCTTTTTATTCTCCGGATCAACAATTCCAAGCGAAACCACTTTTCTTGTTTCATCGGGATCTGAAAACAGTTTTTCGCAACATTTCCTTTTGCAGCCAATGTGTGGAGAGCCTCCGTCCTGCATAGTACCGAGAACAATTAGTGAAATTTCGGAAATTTTTCTATTTGAAGAATTCACCCGCTCTTCGCTTTTCTCTTTGGAACTGCAGGAAAAAAGAAGCGTTAAGAATATACAGATGAAAGGCCTCATTTATAGAGTCCAATATTAATGAAAATCAGTTTGGAACACAATTAAATACACTATGGTTTTTTTCCACCAAAGTAAAAGTTAACTCCTAAATAAAAAGAATTTAACCCAAAATTGGTGTTCAGTGTATTTGTACTATTTTTTGAAGTTTTTTGACCATTAGAATAATTTTGTTGTGTTTGGTGGTTGTAGGATAAATTTCCGACCATTCCTTCTATTCCAATTCTCTTCGTAATAAAATAAACTACACCAGGTCTCAATCCCAGGTTAATTCCGGTAACATTCCCATTTGTATTTGAACTTTGTGATACGCCGCTTTGGTCATCTGTATAGGTCGTTTTAGAGTTGCCAATTTGATATACACCATCCAACTGACAAAAAAAACCAAATCTGTTTTCATTAAATAATTTATATGTCCTGGCAAAGAGACCGAAAGAACTAAGATTAATAGTTGAATTGGATTTCTGAACATATCCCGGATTTACGCTACTTGAATTTTTCGACTCCCCATTAGAAAATGAGGAACCATATCCACCCAGAACTCCTACCGCTATGTTATTTGTAACAAAATACCCTAACCTCAACGCGCTATTGAATGCTCCTGATTTACCAGACTGAGTGTAGGCCGTAGGATCCTCAGGTTGATTATTATTTCCGTTTTGCGAATAATTAAAACTTGGACCCAAAAGGAAAGTTCCTCTTTCTATTTGGCTATAAATAAGACCTGAAGAAAGTATACTAAAAATTAAAAAGGTTTTTTTCATTTTTTGGGGTTAATTGAATTACAACTATAACGCGTCAGTGATTGTTCTATTGTGTCATTACCTTTTTTTTCTGTTCAGCTTTAACTTTTCTTTTCTTCATTGTCCTTTTTGGTATTTCTCTCCATCATGCCGTCTAATAACTGCAAGCCGAGCAACCCGTTTATTGGACCATTGCTACCATCGCCACCTGCAATTAATATTTCCGGGATGATTTTTATTTTTTCTTTTCCGATCGCTTCAGTCACTTTTAATTTGGTAAAATTATCACCACCCATTGCGCTTACAGATAATTTGTAAGCTTCGGCATTGGATTTACCGATAGCAAGAATCTTTTGCGCTTCGGCATTTCCAGTTACTGAAATTTTTTCAGCTTCTGCATTTGCCAAAGCTTTTATTTTTTCTGCTTCTGCATTCGCTGTTACTTTTGTTTTTTCCGCATCGGCGGAAGCAATTATTTTTAAGCGATCTGCTTCGGCCACCGATGATATTTTTACACCACTTGCTTCTCCGGTTGCTTTCTTAACTGCTGCGTCGGCGATACGCTCGGCAATCAAAACACCCTGATCGGCTTTCACAATTTCCTTTTGCATATCTGCCACGGCAGTTTCCTTTTCTAAGGTCTGGCGGGTGACCTCTGCGCGTTTTTGCGTTTCAAAAGTTGTATTCTGTTCTTCGGCGATTTTACGATCGGTTAACGTTTTCATTAAACTGTCTGGCGGCACAATGTCACCAATCAACGTGTCAACCCCATTTACGTTATACTGATCAAGTACCTCGCTAATCCTCTTCTTAGCTGCATCTTGCCGTTCTTTACGGGTGCTCAAAAATGCAATTACATCGCTGTCCTGTGCGGAGTTTCTGAAATAATTTCCAATGGTTGGTTCCAGAACTTGTCCCACTAAATTCACCATGTTACCAAAACGCGCAATTACTTTTGGCGCTTCTTTTGTTGGAATATGAATGATTTGCGAAACATCTAAATTAAAAGGGAAACCATCTCTACTCCTCACCGTAATAGTAGACAAATGTTTATCGAGTTCATGTGCTTCACTTCGTGCATTGGCCCAGTTTAACACAAGATTGGTTGTTGGAACCAATTCCACCCGCATAATAAATGTGTTGATCGGGTATTTACCCGGACCCAAAGGCTCCGCCCAAACACCTTTCTCCCCTTTACTTACAATGTTACCATGTTTAAATTCAGCGCCACTCAAATCTTTCCCTTCACTTCCAACATAAGAAATAACAACACCTACATAACCGATAGGAATTTCCGTCATCTTTATTTGTTCAACGATTGCAAACCAGGGATTCAAATAATAAGACCCAGCCAGGATAACTTGCGGCTGTAGGCCCTTGTTTCCACCTCTCGATAAAAACGCATCACTGTCCTGGAAATTATTGTGGTCATCCATGTTCTTCCCAGCAATACTGCCTTCTTCAATTTGCGAACCATCGAGTGTCGTCACAACGCCAACCATATTATCTGTGACAGTAAACATATCGACAGAAAACACCTCAAACAAAAAAGTATTTATTCTGTAAGTACCTGCTGTGATATATGCAGATTGACGTCCTTTGCGCCCACCGCCATTTAAAAATCCAACAGCATCCTGGAAACCGTCGCATTCTACTTTACGCGCAAGAATATGTCCCGTTTCTAATTCTTTGCCATCTTTAGCTACTATTAAACCGATTTTGCCCTGAGGAATAATAGTTAATGACTGCAAAGTGATTTCGTATTGCCAGATCCATTTCCAGAAATAAATACCCGGAGCAAAGGTTTGCGCCTGGAAACCCGCTTCTCCTTGCACAGCAATGATTCTGCCTGGAGGCAATTCTGATTTACCAAAAAGAACGAATTTTTTAGTAACCAATCCGATTTTATCTTCCGGTACAATAATAATTCCAAACAGACGAAATACCAGTTTATAAAAAATCAACATTAATACGGGAATGATAACCCACCAAAATCTTGCAATAAATTCCATAGTTTATTTTTTAAGGTAAATGTATTTGTTTAGCTCGCGTTGCAATTTCAATCTTATAAACATTTGTTAGTGCTTTTTAACATTGCATCGTACACAAACTTTTAATTTGTGAGTAAATTCGTCTTAGCAATCTTTTACTTTTGTTCCAGGAAATTTTTATGACAAAACTTTTTTATATTTTTTCTTTTTTACTTTTCAGTACCTTTCTTGCAGCACAGGATGATGAGGATTCCAAAGCAGAAAAAAAATGGTGCACCGAAGGACTCGACAAAAAAGCAATATCCAATTACGAAAAAGGCGTTGACAAGAAAAAATACAAAAAGCCAGAACGTATGGAGTATTTAAAGAAGGCCGTTGACCTGGAACCGGATTTTGCGGAAGCCTTTCTGGCTGTGGGTTTGGAGTTCATTGCCACTGCCAAAGTGGATAACAAACCTTTCAGTATTGCGACTCCCTTTTTTTTAAAAGCAATTTCAAATTGTCCGCAAATTCACAGCGAGCCCTATTATTACATCGGCTTTAGTTATTACGAAAAACAAATGAACGATTCTGTAATTAAATATTTGCAAAAGTTTATCAGTTTTAAAGACGAAGATCAAAAAAAATTCGCGAAGCCCGAGATCTGGGATTTCGAAATGAGTCAGGCAAAAATGATGGTAAAAACCGCAAAGAAAGAAATGGCACTGAAAAAAAATGTTCCCTTTGATCCTAAAGTGGTTCTCGGTGTTTCAACAGAACGCGACGAATATTTGGCTTACATTTCTCCGGACGATAAAAGCTGTTATTTTGTGAGGAAACTTCCTGTAAAAAACATGGACCGGGTATCGGCCAGTGACGCGGAAAAAGAAGTATTCATGATAGCACAGCGTGATAAAACAGGCATGTTTAATAGCGGAGAGCCAATGGGCGTTCCCTTCAATACCACAAATGATAACCAGGGCGGCTGTAGTATTTCAATCGATAACAAATCTTTGTATTTTTCTATGTCGCGCGACGAAGGTGGTGCGCAGCCCAACTGCGATTTATATGTAAGCGATTTTTCAAACGGAGATTGGGGCGAGATCCGAAAATTAGGAGTGAATGTAAACGACCGTAAGTACTGGGACAGTCAGCCTAGCATTGCTGCCGACGGCCTTACACTTTATTTTGCCAGCGATCGTCCGGGCGGTTACGGTGGCATTGATCTTTATTATACTATGAAAGATCCGAAAACAGGACAATGGAGCGTGCCTCAAAATCTTGGGCCAACTGTAAATACAAGAGGCGACGAAAAAACTCCTTTCATTCACAGTGATAGCGAAACCCTATATTTCAGCAGCACGGGGCATTCAGGCTTTGGAGGTTACGACATTTTTTATGTGCGTAAAAATGAAAAAGGCGTATGGGAAGAACCCGAAAATATTGGTTCACCAATAAACGGGTTTACAGATGACACCGGATTTTTTGTAAGTACCGATGCTCTTACCGGCTATTTTTTTAGTTACGACGAAGGAAAAGTAAGGGGAAGAGGTATGGGACGTTATGATTTATATGGGTTTGATCTATACAAAGAAGCACGTCCCCAGGCTACAGCCTTTATGAAAGGAACCGTAAAGGATACTGCAGGTAACCAAGTCAGCGGTGCCACCATAGAAATTAAAGA
>Ga0265327_10004978_pt1 | contig 11408 bp, 11 predicted proteins | sample 41621metaG_FD_202089 | JGI IMG/M metagenome (GOLD analysis project Ga0265327, IMG submission 202089) | Rhizosphere microbial communities from Carex aquatilis grown in University of Washington, Seatle, WA, United States - 4-16-21 metaG | ecosystem: Host-associated > Plants > Roots > Rhizosphere...
ACCCGCCCGTCGCGCATGAGGACGATCCGGTCGCAGCGGTCGGCCTCGTCCATCACGTGGCTCGAGACAAGCAGGGTCACGCCGCGGTCGGCCAGCGATCTGAAGGTGCTCCACAGCTCCCCCCGCAACAGCGGGTCGAGGCCGACGGTCGGCTCGTCGAGCACCAGCAGCTCGGGGCTGTTGAGAAGCGCCGTGGCAAGCGACACGCGCGCCCGCTGGCCGCCTGAGAGCCGATCGACGCGCGACCCCGCGTACTCGCCGAGCGAGACGGTCTCGACCACCAGGTCGACCTCGCCGCGGCCGGCGCCGAGCACCCCGGCGAAGTAGCGGAGGTTCTGCTCGACCGTCAGGTCCTGGTACACGGACGGGGCCTGGGTCACGTAGCCGACGCGGGCACGCAGTCCCGGCGAGCCCGCCGGCTGGCCGAGCACGGTCACCGTCCCAGACTCGACGACCTGCACGCCCACGATCGAGCGCATCAGCGTCGACTTGCCGCAGCCGCTGGGGCCGAGCAGGCCGGTGATTCGGCCGGCCGGGACGTCCAGCGCTATCTCGTGCAGTACCGGCCGCCCGCTGCGGACGACGCGCAGCGCGTCGACTGCGATGGCGGCCCTGTCAGGCAATCATCGGAACCTGCACCTCGATCACCGGCTCGATGCGCTCGAAGATGTCCTCGAGGCTGGTGCCGGTGACCGTGACGCCATGGTTCTTGAGGCCGACCACCGTGTGGTCGGGGGTGTCCGACTCGCGGATGATGTCGGCGACCGCGACCGCCAGCTCCGCCGTGCCGCAGGGGTAGTTGAACTCGGTCGCGCGGATGCCGGGGATCCAGGCGTGGACGTGGACGATCGCGCCCACTTCCGGGTGCTCCTGGTAGATCATCCAGTGCTCGATGCAGTCGACCGACACGCGGTTGGGCTCGATGCCTGCGGGCACGGAGAGCACCATCGTGCCGGTGTCCTCCTCGTAGTCCTTGACCATCAGTATGTCTTTGCCGACCACGCGCAGGTTGGACTTGTCGACGCCGGACGCCGACATCCAGAAGCGGGTGTCGTCCTTGCGCACCGACAGGTTGCCATAGGACAGACCGCCGATGCCGTAGATCCGCTTGATCGCGCGCAGCTCCTTCTCGTCCACCAGCTCTTCGAGCGGGAACGGGGCCGGGAGCAGACCCAGGGCGTCGAGTCGACGGCCGGCGTCGAGCAGGCCGGCGGTCAGCTCGTCGCCGTCCCAGAGCTCGGGCTCCAGGTCGGGCTCGAAGCGGTTGTCGATTACCAGCCGCGAAGTCGCCAGCGGCATCATGCGGTCGACGATGTCCTTCACCCAGGTCTCGAGGTCACCGGTGTCGGGCACCGAGTAGAACCCACGCTCCGGCGTCACGAAGTGGCAGGCGTCGCCGGGGATGATCAACATGCCCAGGTTCGCCAGACCCCGCACCATCAGCGGGTACTCGTAGCGAAGCACGTCGTCCGGCGCCTGGGGCAGCGACGACACGATCGTCACGTAGGTCGAGCGCTGGCGGCGCCGGAAGGGCTTCGGCTTGGCCGTGTCGACGAAGTTGAAGACGATCGAGGCATCCGGGTTCTCGGACGGATCGAACTCGTAGCCCCGTCCCTCCCACTCGCGACGCAGGGCATCCCGGAATGCGTCCAGGTGCGGCTCCCGCACCGGCCCCCACCAGGCAACGCTATTCATGCCACCTCCACCACCTCATCGAGCTTGACCTCCATCATCACGTCGGCGCCCTCGATCTCGATCACGCACGCGTCGTTCAGCACCTCGTAGCTTCGTACCACTCCGTCACCGTGCGGGGTGGTGACGCGGCGCCCAACCGCCGGCGCACGGTCGCGAAACGACCGGTACACCGGGTGTTCGAACGCCAAACAGCAGCGTAGCCTTCCACACAGGCCGGTGATCCGCCCCGGGTTCATCGGCAAGTCCTGATCCTTGGCCATCTTCAGCGTGATCGGGCTTTCGTGGGAGGGGAAGCGGTTGCAGCACTTGACCGGCCCGCAGAGCCCTCCGCCACCGCACAGCCGGGCGCCCTCGCGGGGGCCGACCGACCGCAGCTCGACGCGGCGGCCGAGCCGCTCCGACAGGTCGGCCTGCAGCGCCTGCGTGTCCAGCCGCTCCTCGCTGGTGTACGAGAAGACCAGCCGGCTCTGGTCGTACACCATCTCCGCCGAGAGCGGCTTCATCGGCAGCGCGTGCCGCTTGCCCAGCTCCCGGAACAGCAGCATCGCCCGCCGGGCCTCCACTCGGTTTTGCTTCACCTGGTCGCCGTCCGCCGGCGTCGCCCGCCGCACGACCCGCTTCAGCGGCCCGGTCAGCTCCGCGGTCGGGATCTCGTGGTTCGCCTCCACCACCCGGCCGTGCTCGCGGCCGCGTGCGGTCTGGCAGATCACGTGTTCGTTCCAGTGCAGCTCCAGCCCGGCGGGGTCGAAGGAGTACACCTTTCCGCCTGGCTGGAACACGACGCCGACGACTGTCGCCATCCCGTCCTATCTTCCTGCCGCCACCTGCCGCAGGCGATGGAACATCGCCTCCACGGCAAGCGCCGGCTGAACGTTCAACTCGAGTGACCGCCGCACGTCGGACACGACTCCGAGCGCCCGCAGCGACTCTGCAACAGGGCTCGATCCCGCTTCCAGCGCCAAATCGGCGGCCTGGTCCGAGTGTACCACGACCCCTTCGGCACCCACCTGCGCCGCCAGGCGGTCGCGGTACCAGTACCCAACCGTGTCGACGGCCTCGCGCAGCTCGTCGGTCTCCGCTCGGCGGGCTGCGCGCTTGCTCCGCTCGGTGAAGCGGCGCTCCAGCGCGCGCTTCTCGCGGTCGTCGTCGATCTCGCGGAGGGCCTCTGCCCCCTCGCCGGCGATGCGCGTCGCCACCGCCTTGCCCAGCTCTGATGCGGCGGCGGTGACAGCGCCGGCAGCAGCTGCCGGGTCGAAGGCGGGGTCGGAGGCCGAGGTGCGGGCCAGCTCCAGGTAGGTGCGGCGGCGCTCCGCGGCGGCCGGGTCGGTGGCCAGCTGCTCGGCGCGGATCAGGTTGCCCAGCGCGGCGCGGGCGGCGACCGGGTCGCCGGTGTGCTCGAGGAGCTGGGCGCGGGAGAAGCGGTGGAAGGGGATCGTCGCCACCCGCGAGCGGATCGTCGGCAGCATCCGCTCCGCGTGGTCGGACACGAGGATGAAGACGCCGTAGCTGGGCGGCTCCTCCAGCGACTTGAGGAGCGCGTTCGCGCTCTCTGCCCGCAGCAGGTGGGCGTCGAGCACGAGGTAGACCCGGCGGGCGGCCTCGAACGGGCGCAGGTGGAGGTCGCGGCGCAGCTCGCGGGCGCGCTCCACCGGGATGCCCGCCCCCTCGGCCTCGACCACGAACAGATCGGGGTGCGTGCGCGAAGTGATTCGGCCGAGCCGGGAGTCGAGCAGCGCGGCGGCCATCCGCTCGGCGTAGCGGCGCTTGCCACTGCCGGGCGGTCCACTGAATAGATAGGCGTGGCCGGGATCGCCGGCCGCGGCCTCCAGCAGACGGTGGGCCTCGGGCTGGTCGGGAAGGTCGGTGAAGTCGATCACGCCGAGATCGCCTCCCGCACCCGGGCCAGCACCTCGTCGGGCGTGCCCGAGCCGTCGACCACCCGGATCCGGCCGGGGAAACGGGCCGCGGCTTCGGCGAATCCCTCGGCGACGCGTTCGTGGAAGGCCCCGTCCTCGGCCTCGATCCGGTCGGGCTCGGGCCCACGCCGCTCGCCGGCCGTCTCCGGCGGCAGCGTCAGGAGCAGCGTGCGGTCGGGCCGGATGCCGCCCAGCGCGAGCTCGTTGGCGGCCAGCACCTGGTCGACGCCCAGCCGGCGGGCGACTCCCTGGTAGGCCAGCGACGAGTCGATGAAGCGGTCGGCCACGACGTCGGAGCCCGCGTTCAGCGCCGGGCGGATCACCTCCGCCACGAGCTGGGCGCGGGCCGCGGCGTAGAGCAGCGCCTCGGCTGCCGGCGCGATCTGCGACGTGGGGTCGAGCAGGAGCTCCCGGATCCGCTCGCCGGTGACCGTGCCGCCGGGCTCGCGCACCCGGACGACCGAGCGTCCCTCAGCTTCGAGGGCATCCGCCAGCAGGCGGGCCTGGGTCGTCTTCCCGCACCCGTCCAGGCCCTCGAACGAGATAAACATGAACAGATGCTACAGAGGGCCGCTATCCCCATTGACAATCGCATGCATGCGATATAGCGTTTCAGCTATGGGAGGGATCGTTCCGATCGGACGCGCGCTCGTGGCTGTGGTCGTCGTCGCGATCGGCTCGACCATAGCGGGGTTTGCGTATCTGGCGATCGCGTTCTCGGGCTACTGCGAGACGTGCGACACATCGCCGCCGAGTACCGCGGGAATCGTCGCGCGCGACACGTCCTGCCTGCTGATCGTCTACTGCGCTTGCCTGCTTGCCACGGCGGTCCTGCTCCGCGGGTACGTAAACCACGGAGGCTCATACGGCCTTGGCCGGCTGCGCTTCGGAGTCATCGCGGTCCGCCTGGTAGGCGCTCCCCTGGCCGCAGGCTATGCGGCGTTCCGCGCCACCGATCTCAACACAGGCCTGGTGATCGGGGTCGGTGTCTTCGCGCTGTATGTCGCACTGTGGTCGGCGGCGACGATGGCCGCCTACCCGCGTCTCGCGCGTCAAACTCCCCCCGATGCGTGACAGCCGACCTGAAACGCTGGTCACCTCCTTCTTCGCCAGCATCCTGATCACGATCGCGGCGGGAGTCGGCAGCGCACTGTTCCTCTCCTACGACCTGCAGGGCTTCGCCGGCGATGAGGTCCCCGGCGCGTCGCCACACAGCGTCCACTTCGCCGGGCTGGCCGGGATTGCTATTCTCGTCGCCGGTTGCGTGGCGGCGGCGCTGCTACTGGCCGGCTCGGCCCGGCGGCCGCTGGGGTCGATGCGTTTCGCGACAGCAGTCCTCGGGCTAGTCCCGTTGCCAGCGCTCGTACTGCCCGCAATCGCGATCGGAGCCGGGGTCGGCCTGGTCGCCGATTCCGGCCTGGGATTGGCGGTTGCTGTGGTCACGTACGGCGTGCTGGCGACCTTCTACGCCAACGGTTGGGCCCGGCTGGTCGGACTCTGGGCGAAAGGGCGCTCAAGCCGCGCCTGACCTGTGTCGTACTTAAGCTGCACCCGTGACACGCCCCCTCCTCACCCTGGTTCTGACCGCCGCGCTGGCCGCAGGCTGTGGCAGCGGCAACAGCGCTCCCGCCAACGCCGGGTCGCAGACGACCCCCGCCACCACCGCGACCCAGGGGACGGGCCCGGCGACGACGGATACCCCGGCGCCGCCACCTCCTCCGCCGCCCACCAGCACAACGACCACCACCATGCCGGCCACCGCCGCCAAACCCAAGGCCGATCCGCCGAAGCCGCACATCGTCTGGAAGCCGATCCCCTTCAGCGCGCAGCGGCGGGCGGAGATGGCGGCGTACTCGAAGCGTCACTACGGGATCGACAGCTGGCAGCTCGTCCACCCGCACGTGATCGTCGAGCACTACACCGACAGCAGCACCTTCGAGTCCGCCTTCTCGACGTTCAGTGAGGACGTGCCGGACTCCGAGCTCCACGAGCTGCCGGGCACATGCGCCCACTTCATCGTCGACCACGACGGCACCATCTATCAGCTGGTGCCCCTGAACACGATGTGCCGCCACACCGTCGGCCTCAACTACACCGCGATCGGGATCGAGCACGTCGGCACCAGCGATGCCGAGATCCTGAACGACCCGGCCCAGCTGGACGCCTCGCTCAAGCTGACGCTGTGGCTGATGTGGCGCTACCACATCCCGCTGGGCGACGTGATCGGCCACAACGAGAGCCTGACCAGCCCGTACCACAAGGAGCTGTACCCGGCCTGGCGCTGCCAGACCCACAGCGACTGGCTGCCGGCCGACATCCACGTCTACAAGGTCAAGCTGACCGCGCTCGCCCACCGCTACCACGTCCCGATCGGCCCGTACGTGCGGCCGGTGGCCAGCCACTGCTAACCCACCTTAAGGTGGCCGTCCAGCCGCACTGTGACGGCCGAACCAAGGTGCTACCCTCCCGCCGCGATGGGCAAGACGCTCGTAATCGCAGAGAAGCCGTCGGTCGGAAAGGACTACGCGAAAGCGCTGCCCGGCAGCTTCCAGAACCATAAGGACTACCTCGAGTCGGACGACCATGTGATCTCGTGGGCGGTCGGCCATCTCGTCGAGCTCGCAGAGCCGGAGGACTACGACAGCAAGTACAAGCTGTGGTCCCTCAACCGGCTCCCCATCATTCCCGAGGAGTTCAAGCTGAAGCCCATCGACGGCCGCTCGGGGAAGCAGCTGGACGTGCTTCGGAAGCTCTTGCGGCGCAAGGACGTCGATCAGGTCGTGAACGGCTGCGACGCCGGGCGCGAGGGCGAGCTGATCTTCAGCTACATCAATCAGGAAGTGGGCGGCCAGAAGCCGGTGCAGCGGCTGTGGGTCTCGTCGATGACCTCGGGCGCGATCCGCGAGGGCTTTGACAACCTCCGCGACGGCGCCGAGATGAAGAACCTCGAGGCCGCCGCCCGCAGCCGCGGCGAGGCCGACTGGCTGGTGGGCATGAACGGCACCCGGGCGGCGACCAAGGTCGGTTGGCTGGAGGGCGTCGTCTCGCTGGGCCGGGTGCAGACGCCGACGCTGGCGCTGATCGTCCGCCGCGACCTCGAGATCGATGCCTTCGTCCCGGAGACCTACTTCCAGGTGGACGCCCGGTTCGCGCTCCCGGAGAGCCGTGAGTACACCGGCCGCTGGTTCGCGGGCAAGGACGACCGGCTCGCCGAGCGTGAGCGCGCCGACGAGATCGCAGCGGCCGCCTCCGGCGCCGACGCGCAGGTCGAGTCGGTCAAGCGCACCGAGCGCAAGTCGCGGCCGCCGCTGCTCTACGACCTGACCAGCCTTCAGCGCGACGCCAACATCCGCTTCGGCATGTCCGCCCAGCGCACGCTGGCAGCCGCGCAGCGGTTGTACGAGGGGTCGGCCCACGGCGCCGTCATCACCTACCCCCGCACGCGGTCGCAGTTCCTGCCGTCCGACCAGATCCCGACGCTGAAGCCGATCGCCGGACGCCTGGGAGCGTTGCCGGCGCTGGCGCCGCACGCCGCCTACGTCACGGGCCTCGACGTGCTGCCGCTGGCCCGCGTTGTCAACGACGGCAAGGTTGACGACCACCACGCGATCATCCCCACCGGCGAGCTGCCGCGCGGCGATCTCAGCGGCGACGACCTGCGCGTGTTCAACCTGGTCACCCGCCGCTTCCTCGCCGTCTTCCACCCGGAGGCTCGGTTCGAGGACACCGAGGTCGTCACCCTCGCCGGCGGCGAGCGGTTCCGCACCAAGGGCCGGCGTCTGCTCGAGGCCGGGTGGCGGGCTCCCGCGTTCGGCGACGAGCCGGTCGAGGACGAGCAGCGCGGCGAAGAGGAGAAGGAGCAGATGCTGCCCCGCATCGAGGACGGGGAGCGGGGCACCTGCGCCTCCGCCGAGGTGCTCGGGAAGCAGACCAAGCCGCCCGGCCGCTACACGGAGGCCTCGCTGCTCGGTGCGATGGAGACCGCCGGCAAGTCGATCGACGACGAGGAGCTGCGGGAGGCCATGAAGGAGGCCGGGCTGGGCACGCCCGCGACCCGCGCCGAGACGATCGAGCGGCTGCTCAAGGTGGGCTACATCCTGCGCGACGGCAAGGCGCTGGTCTCGACCACCAAGGGCAAGCGGACGATCGAGTTGCTGGGAACCCACCCGCTCACCTCCGCGGAGCTGACCGGGAGCTGGGAGAAGCGGCTGTCGGAGATCGAGCACGGCCAGGGCGACCGAAAGGCGTTCATGGCCGACATCGACAACTTCACCTCCCAGATCGTGGACTACTTCCGCGAGCTGCGGACGATGCCGATCGGCGCCTGTCCGAACGGCGACGGCGACGTGATCGAGAACCGCTCCGCCTACGGCTGCACGTCCTACAAGAGCAAGAGTGAGCCCGGCTGCGGGTTCACCATCTGGAAGAGCCAGGGCGGGTTCCACATCACCCGCGAGGACGTGCACGTCCTGCTCGAGCACGGAGCGGCGGTGCTCGAATCGGAAACGCCCGCCAAGCTCGTTCTCGGTGAAGGCAACGTCGCCGCGATCGTGGGCGAGGACGGCAAGCCCCTGACCTCATCCGCCACACTCGGCCCCTGCCCCAACGGCGACGGCGAGATCCGCGAGAACCGGGCCGGGTTCGGCTGCACCTCCTGGAAGTCGAAGGCCGAGCCGGGCTGCGGATTCACCATCTGGAAGAGCCAGGGCGCCTTCACGATCACCCGCGACGAGGTCCAGCGACTGCTGGAGACGGGCGAGGCGGCGCTGCCCGACTCCGACCCGCCGGCAAAGCTCGTTCTCGTTGAAGGCAACGTCCCTGCCGTCGTCGGCGCGGACGGCAAGCCCCTGACCGGCGGCGGCACGCTGGGGCCGTGCCCGAACGGCGACGGGGAGATCAAGGAAAACCGGCGCGGGTTCGGGTGCACGTCCTGGAAGTCGAAGAGCGACCCCGGCTGCGGGTTCACGATCTGGAAGAGCCAGCGCGGGTTCACGGTCACCGCCGGGCAGGTGCGGACGCTGCTGGAGACGGGCAGCGCCGACCTCGACGACGGGCCGCAGCCGGCCAAACTGGTGCTCGACGAGGGCAACCAACCGCAGATCGTCGGCGCCGACGGCGCGCCGCTGGTGCGTGCCGCGAGAGCCGCGGCGCCGAAGGAGAAGATCGCCACCTGCCCCCGCTGCGGCGGCGACATCCGCGAGAACACCCGGGCCTACGGCTGCTCGTCGTGGAAGAGCAAGAAGAACCCGGGCTGTGGCTTCGTGATCTGGAAGTCGACCAAGGGGCGCGAGATCCAGCCAGACGATGCGAAGGCTGTGATCGAGCACGGCCGGGTCGGACCGCTCGACTTCCGCGACCGCGAGGGCCCGTTCCAGGGCTACCTGGTGCTGACCGACGAGAAGGCGGTCGAGGTGCAGCGGGCCGATGAGGCCGGCTCCGAGGCTGCAGCCTAGGCTGCTCGCGCGACGCACCGGCTCCCGCCGCCGGTAAGCTCCGCCGCCATGGATGCCGTCGTCACCGGGGGAGCGGGGTTCATCGGCTCCCATGTCGCCGACGCGCTGCTGGCGCGCGGTGACCGCGTGCACGTGGTCGACAACCTGGCCGGGGGGCGGAGCGACCGGATCCCCGCCGGCGCGGAGTTCCACGAGCTGGACGTGCGCGAGGCCGGCGCGATCCGCAGCCTGTTCGAGCAGGTGCGGCCGGCGGCGGTGTTCCACCTGGCGGCGCAGATCGACGTCCGCGCCTCGGTCGAGAACCCCCGCTTCGACGCCGATGTCAACGTCGGCGGCACGATCGAGCTGATCGAGGCGGCACGGCCCGTGGGTGCCCGGATCGTGTTCTCCTCGACCGGCGGTGCGCTGTACGGCGAGGCGGACACCATCCCCTCGCCCGAGACGACGCCGTGCGCGCCGATGGCGCCCTACGGCACCTCGAAGCTGTGCGCGGAGCAGTACCTGGCGCTGTCCAACCGCCTCTACGGCACCCGGCACGTCGCGCTCCGCTACGGCAACGTCTACGGGCCGCGCCAGGACCCGCACGGCGAGGCCGGCGTGGTCGCGATCTTCTTCGGCCGGCTGGTCGCCGGTCAGGTACCGCTGATCTTCGGCGACGGCAAGCAGACCCGCGACTACGTGCACGTGGCCGACGTGGTGGCCGCCAACCTGACCGCCTCCGCCTACGAGGGTCCGGTCGAGGCGTTCAACGTCGGCACGAGCACCGAGACCAGCGTGATCGACCTGCTCGAGCGCTGCCAGTTGGCTGCCGGCACCGCCCTCACTCCGGAGCACCGTCCGCCGCGCCTCGGCGAGCTCGACCGCAGCTGCCTCGACACCGCGCTGGCGCAGCGTGAGCTGGGCTGGACCGCGGCGATGGCGATGGACGAGGGCCTGCGAGGGACGCTCGCGGCTCTCCACCCGTGACCACCGTCACCCACCGTCCTGAAGTCGCCCAACCGCTGCTCTGCGTCAGCTTCGACGACGGGCCCGGCCCGCAGACGCCGGCGATCCTGGATGTGCTTGGCGAGCACGGCGCGCGGGGCACGTTCTTCGTCCTCGGCGAGTCGATCGAGGGCCGCGAGGAGATCCTCGCGCGGACGATCGCGGAGGGCCACGAGATCGGCAACCACACCTTCTCGCACCCGCACGCCCTCGACCTCGACGAGCCCGAGCTGGAGCACGACATCGCCCGCTGCCAGCGGCTGCTGACGGCCGCCGAGCCGGTGCTGTTCCGGCCGCCCTACGGCGAGGATCCGCTGCGCTGCTCGCGGGTGGCCGGGCGGCGGGGGCTGCCGGTGACGGCGCTGTGGTCGATCGACCCCCGCGACTTTGCCGAGCGCGACCCGGATGCCATCGCCGACGTGATCGAGCGGGAGGCGGCGGCGGGGGCGATCGTCGACCTCCACGACGGGTGGCCGCGGGTGACGTCGACCGACCGCGACCGGACCCCGACTGTGCGGGCGCTGGAGCGCACGGTGCCCCGGCTGGTCGAGCGCGGATTCCGCCTCGTCACCGTCTCCGAGCTGCTCGCGGCGCCTGGCTCCTAGACGCCGATTCGGCTTCCAGAGCGGGCTTGCAAGTCCGTCCGAGCCGGGGAGCACAATACCTACCCCACCAACCCCCGGAACCCAAGATGTTGTGCTCCCGGTGGGTGGGGTACCACTAGATGTTGAACCTCAGGCAATGAACTGTCCCTTCTGCGAACACGGTGAAACCAAGGTCGTCGACTCCCGGGTCGCCGGCCGCGGCGCGATCCGCCGGCGGCGTGAGTGCCTGCTCTGCCAGCAGCGCTTCACGACCTTCGAACGGATCGAGGAGACACCGCTGTTCGTGGTCAAGCGGGACGGGGTGCGACAGCCGTTCGAGCGCTCCAAGCTGCTGGCCGGCCTGGTCCGTGCGTGCACCAAGCGGCCGGTACCGCTGGAGGAGATCGAGCGGGCCGCGGTGACGATCGAGGCGCGGTTGCGAAACGGCGTCCCCGACGAGGTGTCCACGAGCGTGATCGGGGATGAGGCTCTCGCCGTCCTGCGGGATCTCGACAGGGTCGCCTACGTGCGATTCGCGTCGGTCTACCGGGATTTCCAGGACGTCGAGGAGTTCGAGCGCGAGCTGGCCAGGCTGGAGGGGCGAAAGCCTCCGCGAAAACGTGCGAAGCGAACAGGCGTTCGCTAAAATCCACACAGTGGCAACACAGGAGGAGAAGGGCATGTCGACTACGGAGAAGCGGAGCGAAACCACCGTCGTGCAGGGTCGGGAGGACGTCGCCATCGGCGTGCCCCGCTACTTCACGGTGCCGGGGGTC
>Ga0265327_10004979_pt1 | contig 11407 bp, 8 predicted proteins | sample 41621metaG_FD_202089 | JGI IMG/M metagenome (GOLD analysis project Ga0265327, IMG submission 202089) | Rhizosphere microbial communities from Carex aquatilis grown in University of Washington, Seatle, WA, United States - 4-16-21 metaG | ecosystem: Host-associated > Plants > Roots > Rhizosphere >...
AATCTGTATAGTGTGGTATGTACACAGAAGGATTTTAACTTTCCGCAAGTCACTGTTAACGGTGTATTAGGCTGTGCTGGTCAATAGTGCTTTTTGAAAATCCAAATTCACCGAAGTGATTTTAAATTCCATTAGTTTATTATTATTCTTTGTTCATGAATAATTTGGGTTTATTTTTACCCGCCTGAACGTCTTAAAAAAAATACAGCTTTTTTTCATCCAACACTACAGGTTGGATTCAAGGGCTCTTTCGCTTATGCGTATTGGCATTGCCCTATTGGTTATTGTGGATTTAATGATCCGTTTCACTGACCTCAGAGCGCATTATACCGATGATGGACTATGGCCAACCAATCTTATCCGGAATTTTGGTTGGAACGCTGGTTACTGGAGCGTTCACGCAATTAATGGTACTTACACACTCGAACTCATTTTATTTACACTCCATTTTATCTGTGCTTTATTTTTGCTTATCGGATTTAAAACAAGGCTCTTTACGTTACTTGTCTGGCTGATGACCATTTCTCTTCACAACAGAAATATCTTTGTACTTCAGGCGGGTGATGATCTTTTAAGACTCGTTCTTTTGTGGGGATTATTCCTGCCTTGGAATGCCTATTATTCGATAGATGCGAAACTAAAACAGGTTAAATTAAAACAAAACATTGTTGCCAATCTTGGTTATTTTTTATTGCTGGCCTCTGTTTATTTTTTTTCAGCCAATCTGAAAAGCCGTGGGGAATGGCACGGAGAAGGTAGCGCTGTATACTATGCGTTAAGTCTTGAACAACTGCGGCTGCCTCCCGGTGATTGGATTTACCGTTTTCCCATTCTGTTAAAGGTGTTAACATGGTTAGTGCTCTACGGCGAATATTTAATTGCTCTCCTGATTTTATTACCTTCAAAAAAAGGAATTTACAGGCTCGTAGCTTTTATCCTACTACTGCTACTGCATCTGGGTATTGGCCTGACTTTATATGTAGGATTATTTTTTCTCATTGGTATTGTTTCCGCCATAGGCCTTTTGCCCTCAAGAGTGATGGACAAATTTGAAAAAACAGTTCACCTTAAAAAGCATCCTGCTTTGCTTTATAAACCAATAGGATATTTATTAAAATGCATAACAGCCGGTGTCTGTGCAACACTTATTTTCCTGTGCGTGCTGGTAAATCTGCGTGCAGTAAGCTGGTTCCCTTTTGAGTTACGTAATGAACTCAGTTATACATCAAATGTTTTAAGGCTTAACCAATATTGGGGCATGTTTGCTCCTGATGTATTAAAAAAAGACGGCTGGTTTGTTTACCATGGAATGGACTCTATTGGCCGCCAGTGGGATCTTCGGCGCAATGAAGATTATGTGGACTATAAAAAACCAAAAAGAATTGTAAGCATGTATAAAAATGACCGTTGGCGTAAGCTGGCCGAGAATATGCAAAGTGACACTTATACTTTTTTACGCCCCCTTTATTGCAGGTACATTATTCACGATTGGAACAAACGTCATCCAAAGAAAAAAATATTTTCTTTACGCATATTTTTTATGGAGAAAGAAAATTTACCACTATATAAAACCACTAAGCCTGTTAAAGTCTTACATTGTATGTGTTATGATCACTAAGCTGCACCCGGTGAAATATTTTATTTTACATTTTTTTTTCGCGAAAAGAAATGGCCATGGCATCCATTCTCCCTTTGCCTACAAGCTTTGCGAAGAGGTGTTTTATAATAAGAATGTTTTTTACGATTTTAAATATTTAAACGCTATACGAAATGGATTATTATGTAATGAAACAAAATTAAAAATTCAAGATTTTGGAGCTGGTTCTAAATCCTTTAAAAGCAACACGCGCAAAGTAAAAGACATCGCTTCAAAAGGGATCAGCACAGCTCAGCAATCTGAACTTCTTTATAAACTATTAAATTTTTTAAAATGCCGCAATGCGATGGAGTTGGGCACCTCGCTGGGACTGAATACACTTTACCTGGCAAAGGTCAATAAAGAAAGTAAGATCATCAGCATAGAAGGAAGTAAAGAGCTTTATGATTTTGCAGGCGATCTTGCGAAAAAAAATAAAGCAGCTAACATTCAATTTATCCATTCTGTTTTTGAAGAGGCCTTGCCTAAGGTGCTAGGGGAAATGAATGAACTTGATTTTTTGTATGTTGATGGCAATCACACTTACGAAGCAACCCTTACTTACTTTAAACAGGCATTAGAAAAGAGACAGCCTGGTTCGGTTTTCATTTTCGATGACATCTACTGGAGCAAAGGGATGACGCAGGCCTGGGAGGAAATAAAAAAACATCCTTCGGTAACATTAAGCATTGACACATTTTATTTTGGAATGGTGTTCTTTAAAGAAGAATTCAAAGAGAAAATTGATCTGAAATTTTATCTCTAAAAACAGCTAATAAAAATCTCCCAAACTTATTGTATCACTGAGTTCTCAAAACCACATGGTTTTACTATTTCAAGAGAAAAATTGGGTATCTTTGAATGCATGAAACTTAAACGTCCCAATAAAATCTTACAAGAGCAAATCAGGGTTGCCGTAAGGGGCCTCCTCTGCCCTGTGCACAATAAAGCCGCTAAAATAAGCATGGAGAGTGAGACGGAAGAAGTGGAAGTGGAAGCTTGTTGTCCATTTTTTAAAAAAGATGTTTTTATTATTGGTGAACGGATGCGAAAAGACTTTATTTATAAAGCGGAAAAAACAAGAGAGCGACTTGAGCGGGAAAGAAAAAAAGCGGGGAACAGACACACTGAAGATTAAAGAATTTTGTTTTTCTCATGATAGCTGGTGATAAAGGATAACATGCGATATTCCAGATAAACTACATGGTCCATAAATTTAAAAACCGCCAGTTTGCCGGGATTCCATTCGTGGTCTAAACTCATTTTATTTCAAACCAGAAATAGAGTAGATTGAAAAAACTGGCCATCATTAAAGCGAATATTAATTCTGCGAAAAAAGGCCTTGTGGTCAACAGATCATCATCAACCTATTCTGTCCATCTTTTTCCTTTGGAGCCCGGTGAAGACATGGTGGGACTATACTTTCAGGGTGATCAACCGCCAACTTCCATAAGTTACCAAGGCCTAAGCTTATTGGACGAACATTGGGCTTAGCTTGATAGTGTAAATCAAAAAAATTTTCGGTTAAGAAAGATTCAAAACCATGCTCTGCTCCTCGATAGCGTTTTTTGAGTTCGTTACGTATTTCTGGAATAAGAACTTTCTTTACGCCTTGTGCATTTGGCAATATTTCACTCGAGTCTCCGTAGTATGTGCATAGAAAAGTGTCGACTGGTATGGGAGAGCGATCCACATGAAAAGAATACACATCAGTGGGAAAAAACGTGTCGGCATCATCCCTGTCATAATGCTTGATCACATTAAGAATTGGCGATGCGCCATAAGCTTTCAATACTTTCAAGTCATTTAAAAGAACTTCACAGGCGAGTTGCCCCTGTTCACTCAAATTAAGTTCACGAAGTTCGTCTTCTTCTATTACTGCTATATTTCCATTTAACTCTACCCTTTTAACAATCTCAGAAAAATCACCTCTTAGTTTGCGCGTCCAACACATTGCATTAATTTCTCCATGAAATGGGGTAGAAACAAGGTCATGAAAACTCGTGACACAGTGAATTTGATTCTTAGCAGGAGACAAATCTATCATAACGGTTAATATAAGTGGATGAAAGAAACGTGAATTTACTCAAATAGCACTGGTTTTTGTGTTTGAAGTGACACTTTGTAATGATTATCAAAGCACAGAAATACCCGGGGGCCAATTCTTTGGTATAAATCAGAAATTCGTAATCTAAAATAAAAATTTGCATAATAGCAATAAAATTACTAATTTTTCAAAAAGTTTTAAACAATTTTATCATGAAGACAATTACCATCATGATCCTGATCGTCTGCATTTGTCAAAATTTTAAAGGGCAAACTGTCACGGATCAAAAAAAATCAGAGAATACGGCCGCCTGCCTCCTGAGCTATGAAGTTGGCGAGTGGACAATTGATCACAGCGATACAGGCAAACATAAATGCCAGACTTTTGTGATTGCAGAACTACCCCCTATGAGCCAGGCCAATACACCAATGAACCTGTTCATTACCACCATGGGTACATACTCACTGAAAAAAGCGCCTGGTTTGATTATCAGTGATGAGTATTCTGTTGCTGTGGAAGACCTGCTAACCGGTCAGTATTATAACCTGAAAACTCAGGAAGCTTATACCTTTAAAATGAACCGGGGATTTAACCAGACCCGCTTTGTGCTGGAGATCAGTAAGTCAAATTCCAAAGTAGTCTCTACGAGTAAATAACTGACTACCTGCCGAACGTCATTCGTAGCCTTCCGCTGTCTATTCCAACCGCCTTGCAGAATTGGACTGGAAAGTTTATGTAAAATCAAAAACTAGGGCAGGTAACTAATTAAATATTTGGATATTTTTTATTAGTCTAATTGTCGATTTAAATTAGAGTTCCAGAAAAACTCTATAGACAACATATATACAAGCTACAGTTGTTACAATTATACCTAATCTATTATGAAAGGATATTTTGGACTTCCATCTTATTTTATTATATAATACATCCATAAATACGTAGCTAACGTTGAACAAATGTAAAATAATGCAAGTGTATAGCATCATATTTAAATTTTTAAAAGACCAAAGAATTATCGGAAACAAGGTAATACAGACAAACGTAATGATTCCATGTTTTTCTTCAGATACATTAATTGTCGCAGATTTTTGTTTAAAATTTCGAGAGATAAAGAAAAAGTGGATCAAGTGATTAATCGTAAACAGGGTTATTAAAATAAGAAACATGTGCAATTTGGCTTTCTCGACATAAATTTGTTTAAGTCCAAAATAACCTATCATTGATAATATTATTAGGTTAAGTATTAAAGAAACTCTGCCTGAATTACGGGCACATTTTTGAAAAATTACTTTATGCGGAATGGCAAAAAAATTACCTTCTTTTAGCGTAGCCGTCCAGGCCGCCCAAAAGTAAATTCCAACTTCCAAACAAATAATTATAGCAATAAAAATTGGTAATTTAATTTCTGTAAACATAAAATCTTTAGTATTAGTAAAGTGTATTAACGAAATTTAAAAAATTTATTGTGTTGTGCGTTTAAAGTCATCTATTCGATCAATTAAAATTCTAATTTTCATAAATAGTCTTTGCCAAATTGCACCTCTATGATATTCATATATTCATTAGATTTTTTGCAACTTATAAAGATGTTTAACTCAGGCATTAAATAAACTATTTTTCAGAAAATCTTTTTCTATTTTAATACGGTCATCAATTTGTGCTTGAAATACCATTTTATTTTTTAGTAAATATTTTAATGTTGGATTACTAACTTCTAACATTTCAGCTATCACCAATTCCTCGTTATAGTTTCGTAATACCAAGATTTGTGCGTCCTCGATTGATAGGTTAGTCGCAAAAGACAAACATTGAATAAGTGCATCCAAGTCTGGCATATTTCTATAAATTATTGCATCCATAAATGAAGCTGAAACTATTTGCTTTAATTTATCATCTGTTTGTTCCCAAAGCCATTCGCCTAATGCTTGAAATTGCGAAGAATGAATAACTTCGTCAATTGAATGACTTAAACATATTTCTCTCACTGAATTTTCTAATTCAACATTTTTAGCAAATTGCCCAAGCTCAATTGATATTCTTGTTTCTGTTACTATCCCAAAGATTATTGGTAATAGTTCTTTTATAGGTTCATAGATTTGATTGTGTTTTTGCCACTCTAATTTTTGAACAAATTTCGGAGGTAACTTATCGTCTTCTAATTTGATCTGAAATTGTTCTACCAAACTGTTCAAATAAGCTAATGATTGTTCAGCGTGAAAACCTTCATCTGTTGCGATTTTATATAAATCTTCTTTCGCTTTATTTGGGATATAAAAGTTCAGTCTATTTAAACTAGCAATTGCGGGAATTACAAGAAAATGCTCTACTTCAATGGTGTCTTTTAAAAAAGTATAAAATTGTGCGATTTCAAATTTGCGTTCGGACTCAATTGAATTTAAATTAGTGTAAAGAAGATTATTTTTAGGAAAATATCTTTTGTCAGAGTTTGGAACCGGCAAAGGAAAAGTTTGTTTCAGAACAGAAGGTGTTCTATTTCGATCACTGAAAGTCAAATATTTTGGGTAATTTTTCATTGTGGTTTATTTAAATTTTGAACATAAAATCCAAGCAGAAAGCTGGTTCAAATAATTCTAAAACGCTCACATAATCTTCCACTTAATTGTCATCTGCTTTTCAGGTTTTTCTTCCCCGGTATTATTTCTCGATTTTGTTCTTTAAATTTTGTTTTACTGTTTCAAACCATTCATTTTTTATTATGCTCAGAACGGTTGCATCAATTCTATTTCCATTTGCGTCAGTTGAAAAGTTTCGTAAAACACCTTCTTCAATACAACCAATACTTTTCATTGCAGAAATACTGGGGACATTTAAACTGTTTGCTCTAAACCCTACTCTTTCCATATCTAGTTGTTCAAATGCAAATTCTAAAAGCAAAAATTTACAATTTTTATTCACGTACGTTCCATGATATTTTTTTCCATACCAGGTAAATCCAAGTTCAACGGTTTTATTAATAAGATTTATGGAATAAAAACGAGTGCTACCAATTACTTTGTTTTCAGTTTTATGAATGACTGTAAATGGGTAGTCTATTTTCATTTTCCTGTTGTATAATGCCTTATCAATATACCTTTTTAAATTTTCTGCATTATTTGGTTCATTGCCGTTAAATTTCCAAATATCAGGTTCGTTTGTTGAAAATTCTAAAAGCAAATCGAAGTCGCCTTCTACCATAGGTCTTAAAATGATTTTGTCATTTTTCAAAACATAATCTTCTTCAAAATTTATCATTTTCCTTTTTTTAGGTAATATCTTACAGTTCTTTGGAATCTCCATTAACGTTTCCACGGTTGACTGTTATTGCAAAAATGATTTTTAAACTTTTCATGATTGTCGGGGCTAAAGAGTTATTGTTTTTAATAACGCTAATTATTTAATATTAGTATGTTATCTTATGGGTCGATGCGGTAATTGGTGGTAATGCCAGATAAGACGGGATGTACATCCCGTATAATTGCGGTCTGATCTTTTAGAATAGAATCTGTAAACTGCAAATTCCATTAAACCAAAAACCCCAGCGATTGATGAGGGTTTTTCTTGGTAGTCCAAGCTGATTTTCTTTCCAACCAGTAAATGGAGGAATTGAAAAAATTGGCAATAATTAAAAGACAGATCGAGATTAATAAATGATGAAGTAGTCAGATACTCTTAACAATCTGTAACTCCGGCGAAAGTTATACAAACTCTCAAGTCGAGTTACAATTCTAACGAATCGGATGATCATGCAGTTAATTCTAACCCGGCTAAAACCCTTGAATACCCCATAAAACTTGGGGTTAACCCCAAACGGGAAAATATTCCGCATAGATTTTACTACTCAGAATGGGACATATTGAAGTACTGCTTTGCCCCACCGACCTGATCCAGGAGCAATCTATCGCACTCGCAAGACATCATCTGTATGCATTGCTAACATTGGGAAAAATCGAATCTATGCTTCATCCCCGCATAAAATAAAATCTCTATTAAATAAGACAGTGTACTGAAACGTCCAAGTGGCAAGGTATTCCCACCGAGTAGGTCCGTCCTTCTATGATCGTTTTTTAGAGCATTGTTAAAATTATGCAATTTCTAAAAGCCTGTACTGAGAAATGCGATCAAATCATAAAAACAAAAAAATGAAAATTAAATTTTTACGCACTGTAGCATTATGTGTACTTCTTGCAGAAACTACAGCTTATTTCGGGCAGACATCTGTACCAACCGCAATTACCAATGTATCTTCCTCCCAAACAGTTTGTGAAGGAAATACAGCCAGCTTCCAAGTGACTGCTACTGGAACCGGTCTCACCTATCAATGGAGAAAAGGAACTTTTAACCTTGCGAACGGGGGCTCTATTTCAGGAGTCACTTCCGCTACACTGCTCATCAGCTCTGCAAGCTCTACCGACGCCTCCACCAACTATAATGTTGTGGTATCAGGCTCCAGTGCACCATCTGCAACATCTTCCAATGTTTCACTTACTGTAGATACTGCGCCTGCTTTAATTACTGCGCCCTGTTCTCAGACAGTCTGCGAAGGGAATGCGATCAGTTTCCCCATAACAGCAACCGGTACTAGCTTAACGTATCAATGGCGAAAAGGCACTGTTAACCTCGTTAACGGCGGAGCCATCTCAGGTGCGACGTCCGCAACATTGGTGTTTAGCCCTGCAAGTTTTACAAACGCTTCCAATAACTATAACGTGATCGTTTCCGGCAGTTGCCCGCCAATTGTAGGGTCCGCATATATTTCATTAGTGGTGAAAACCCCACCGGTAATAACCAATACACCTTCCTCGCAAACCGTTTGCGCCGGGAACCCCGCAAGTTTCAGTGTTTCTGCAAGTGGCACGGGTCTTACCTATCAGTGGCGGAATGGAACGGCTAGTCTCAATAATGGCGGAACCATTTCAGGTGCTACTTCGGCAATCCTGATGATCAGTTCTACAAGTTTTACCGATACTTCAAACAACTACAATGTTGTCGTTTCGGGAGATTGTGCACCTGCTGTTACTTCTTCCAATTATTCCCTTATTATAAATACACAGCCCATAATTATAAATGCACCTACGTCGCAAACAGTTTGCGAAGGAAACGCTATCAGCTTCTCTGTAACCATTACAGGAAGCGGTTTAACCTATCAGTGGAGAAAAGGAACTGTTAACCTGGTAAATAACAGTACGATTTCAGGTGTTACTACCGCGACATTGGTTATCAGCGCAGCAAGCTTTACGGATGCTTCTAATAATTACAATGTGGTTATTTCCGGAGCCTGCCCGCCTGTTGTTGGTTCTGCTTACGTTACATTAGTAGTTAGCGGTTCTCCGACTATAACAACAGCATCTTCCTCTCAAACAATTTGTGAAGGCGACCCTGCAAGCTTTGTTACTTCTGCAACCGGAACTGGTTTAACCTATCAGTGGCGTAACGGAACTACAAATCTGGTGAATGGTGGAACTATTTCTGGTGTTAATACTCCTACACTTTTGCTCAGTTCCACAAGTGTTACTGATGCGTCCACGAATTATAATGTGGTCGTTTCCGGTGGCTGCGCACCTGCTGCAACATCTTCTAATTATTCACTTTTTATAAACACAGCTCCTGACATAATTATTGCGCCCTGCGGCCATTGTGGTCAAATCGTTTGTGCCGGCAGTCCTGTTAGTTTCGGGATAGTAGCAAGTGGAAGCGGCCTAACTTACCAGTGGAGAAAGGGTACCGTTAACCTGGTTAACGGCGGAACGATCTCGGGTGTAAACACGGCAACCCTGGTAATCAGCGCTGCAAGCTATACAGATGCTTCAAATAATTACAATGTGATCATTTCAGGAAACTGCCCACCGGTTATAGGCTCTGCCTACATGTCATTGGTAGTTAAGAGCACAGCAACTATTATAAGTACGTCTCCTTCCCAAACGGTATGTGCCGGAAGCCCTGTAAATTTTAGTGTTTCAGCAAGCGGGACTGGTTTAACTTATCAATGGAGAAATGGAACAACCAATCTTGTAAACGGTGGAACCATTTCAGGGGTTAATACCGCAAACTTAATGATAAGTGCTGCAAGCACCACAAACGCTTCAAACAATTACAACGTTCTTGTTTCAGGTTCATGTTCATCGACGGCAACTTCATCCAATATTACTTTAGCCGTTAATTCACAACCAACTATTACGGCAGTATCTCCTTCTCAAACAATATGTGCCGGAAGCTCTGCAAATTTCAACGTTTCTGCAAATGGAACCGGTCTGACGTATCAGTGGCGAAACGGAACAACCAATCTTGTGAATGGCGGTACCATTTCAGGCGTTAACAGTGCTACCTTGGTAATCAGTGCCGCAAGTTATACAGACACTTCAAATAATTACAATGTAGTTATTTCTGGAGATTGTCCGCCGGTAGTTGGCTCTGCTTATATTTCATTAGCGGTTAGTAACTCTCCCACAATTACAACTGCACCTACTTCTCAAACAGTTTGCGCAGGCAGTGCTGCAAGCTTTAGTACTTCTGCAACCGGAAACGGTCTGACATATCAATGGCGTAACGGAAGTGTTAACTTGGTAAATAGTGGGACTGTTTCTGGGGTTAATACAGCTACCCTGATGATCAGTTCAGTAAGCTTTACAGATGCGTCGAACAATTATAACGTTCTTGTTTCCGGCGGTTGTGCACCCACAGCAACATCTTCTAATGTATCGTTAGTCGTAAATACACCGCCTGCAATCACAAACGCACCTTCTTCACAAACTGTTTGCGAAGGAAACCCTGTTAGCTTTTCTATAATGGCAACCGGAACAGGCTTGACGTATCAATGGTGCAAAGGAATCGTTAACCTTGTGAATGGAGGTACAATTTCAGGCGTTAACACTGCCACTTTGGTAATCGGTGCTGTAAGCTACACAGATGCTTCCAATAATTACAATGTGATTATTTCCGGAGCCTGCTCACCTGCCATTGGCTCTGCTTATGTTTCGTTAACGGTTAGCAACTCTGCGACAATTATAGCTGTATCTCCATCTCAAACAGTATGCGCCGGAAGTCCTGTAAACTTTAGCGTTTCAGCGAGCGGAACCGGTTTAACGTATCAGTGGAGAAATGGAACAACGAACCTTGTAAACGGAGGAACAATTTCTGGTGTGAATACTTCAACTTTAATGATCAGCGCTGCAAGTTCTACAAATGCTTCCAATAATTATAATGTAATTGTTTCAGGAGCTTGTTCATCGACAGCAACTTCATCTAATATAACTTTAGTAGTTAATTCACAACCGACCATTACGGCTATATCGCCTTCTCAAACCGTATGTGCCGGAAGTCCTGTAAACTTTAGTGTTTCAGCAGGCGGAACAGGTTTAACGTATCAGTGGAGAAATGGAACAACAAATCTTGTAAACGGCGGAACAATTTCTGGTGCTACAACAGCAACTTTAATGATCAGCGCTGCAAGCTCTACAGATGCTTCCAATAATTATAATGTAATTGTTTCAGGTGCTTGTTCATCCACAACAACTTCATCCAATATGACTTTAGTAGTTAATTCACAACCGACCATTACGGCTATATCGCCTTCTCAAACCGTATGTGCCGGAAGCCCTGTTAACTTTAGTGTTTCAGCAGGCGGAACAGGTTTAACGTATCAGTGGAGAAATGGAACAACAAATCTTGTAAACGGCGGAACAATTTCTGGTGCTACAACAGCAACTTTAATGATCAGCGCTGCAAGC
>Ga0265327_10004980_pt1 | contig 11400 bp, 9 predicted proteins | sample 41621metaG_FD_202089 | JGI IMG/M metagenome (GOLD analysis project Ga0265327, IMG submission 202089) | Rhizosphere microbial communities from Carex aquatilis grown in University of Washington, Seatle, WA, United States - 4-16-21 metaG | ecosystem: Host-associated > Plants > Roots > Rhizosphere >...
CACCTGCTCGGTGCTGATCGCGAACGTCGGCATCTGCATCTCGGAGTTCGTCGGCATCGGCGCGGCGCTGGGGCTCGCCGGCGTGCGCCGCGAGGTGTCGGTGCCGATCGCCGCGATCGCGGTCTGGCTGCTTCTCATCCGCGGTTCCTACAAGGTCGCGGAGCGGATCTTCGTGCTGATGACGATCCCCTTCTTCGCCTACCCGATCGCGGCGATCCTGGCGCACCCCGACTGGGGCGACGTCGGACACTCGATCGTCCAGCCGACGATCTACCACACCCCGGCCTACCTGTTCCTGTTCATTGCCACCGCGGGCACCACGATCACGCCGTTCATGCAGCTCTACGTCCAGTCTGCCGTTGTCGAGCGTGGCGTCGGTGTGGACGAGCTGAACGCCGAGCGGACGGAGGTGATCTCGGGATCCATCTTCGCCAACGTGATCGCCTGCTTCATCATCATCGCCACCGGCGCCACCCTCTACGTCCACGGGGAGCACAACATCACCACGGCGGCGCAGGCGGCCAAGGCGCTGGAGCCCTTTGCCGGCACCTACGCCGAGCTGTTGTTCGGGATCGGGCTGCTGGGCGCCAGCCTGCTGGCGGCGGCGATCCTCCCCGTCACCGCGGCCTATGTGATCGCCGAGACGTTCGGCTTCGAGAAGGGCATCGGCAGGCGGCCACACGAGGCGCCCGTGTTCGTCACCGTGATCACCGTGCTGATCGTGATCGGCGCCGCGGCTGCGCTGATCCCTGGGATTCCCGTGATCCCCCTGCTGGTCGGCGTCCAGGTCGTGAACGGGGCGCTGCTGCCGATCCTGCTGGTCTTCATCTGGCGGCTGGCGGCAAGCCGCGAGCTGATGGGCGAGTATCGCAACGGCCCGGCGTTCAACGTCGTCGCCCTGCTGACCGTCGTCGCAACGTCCGGCCTCTCCATCCTCCTGCTCGGCGTCACCTTCTACGGATGGGCGTGACGGAGCGCCGCTTGCGAGGGCTGCGGCTGTCCGCGCAGATGCTGGCCGGGCGCCCCGGCGGAACAGCCGAGGACGTCGCCCGCCGCCTGCTCGCCGTGCAGGCGCAGAACCTGCGGTCGGCCCGGTTGGCCGTGCGCGCCCGCACCCGCGCGCTTGGCGTATCCGACGTGCATCGCGCGATCGAGGATCGCGATGTGGTGATCTCGTGGCTGATGCGGGGGACGCTCCATCTCGTCTGCCGGGACGACCTGTGGTGGCTCCACGGGCTGACCGCGCCGACGACGCGACAGGCGTGCACGCGGCGGCTGGCGGAGGAAGGGCTCCCACCCGCGCAGGCGGCTCGCGCCATCGCCGATGTCGAGGCGATGCTCGCCGACGGACCGCTCACGCGGCCCCAGATCGCCGAGCAGCTCGCGGCGCGCGGAACTCGGGTGCCCCCGGCCGCCCTGGTGCACGTGCTGTTCCTGGCCACCCTCGACGGTCTCACCGTCCGCGGCCCGCTGCAGGGGCTGCAGCAGTGCTTCGTCGCCACCGACCAGTGGCTCGGGGGGCAGCCGCCGACCGAGCTGAAGGGCGAGCGTCGCGAGACGGCTCTGGCCGAGCTGGCGCGGAGGTACATGACCGGTCACGGGCCGGCCACCGACGTCGACCTGGCTTACTGGGCCGGCCTCCCGCTGCGAGACGCGCGCTTCGGGCTCCGTGCGATCGGCGCCGAGCTGGACGAGCTCGGTGACGGCCTGGTGGCGTTGCGAGCCGCGCGCCGGCGCGCCCCGGCACGGGTGCCACCGAAGCTCCTGCCCTCGTTCGACCCCTACCTGGTCGGCTGGAAGGGCTACGCACACGCTGTGCCGCTCGAACGGATCGCCGACGTCGCCAAGGGCGGAATGATCGGGGCCATCGCCACCGTCGAGGGCAGCGCGGTCGGCACCTGGACCGCCCACCGCAGGGGGCGCAGCGCGAACGTCGACATCCGCTGGTGGCACGAGGTCGCGGAACCTGAGCGCGAGGCGCTGATCGCCGAGGCGGAGGATGTCGATCGCTTCGAGCGTTCCTGAGGAAGGCTTTCAAGCTAGAAGCGGGCAGATTCCCTCAACCGGGTGATGTCGTACTCACCATCCCGGGCGATCACGGGAAGCAGTGTGAGCGGGCAGCAACGTGCATTCTTCAGGATCGATGTCGCGATCCCGGTGACGGTCCATCGCCTGGATCAGGGCGGTCAGCGCTGGGACAGCTTCGACGCCGAGACGGTCGACCTCTCGGCCGGCGGCGCCATGCTGATCGGCTCCGAGCCGGTGCCGGTCACCGACCGGATCGAGATCGAGCTGAGCTCCGACGACCCCAAGATCGACCTCGTCTGCTCGGCCAGGGTCGTCCGCAGCCAGCGCACCGGCCAGGGTTCCTGGATCACCGCCTGCAGCTTCGAGCGCGTCGGCACCGCGACGGAGCGAGAGCTCGTGCAGTTCTGCTTCGCCGAGGAGCGGGCAATCGCGCAGCGGGTCAGCAACATCCGGGTCTCGCTCGAGATCCCGGTCATGATCGAGGACTCCGGCGGCAAGATCCACAAGGGCAACACGGTGGACATGTGCGCCGACGGTTCGCGCGTCGCCACCTCCGCCACGCTGAAGCGCGACGAGCAGGTCACCCTGATCTTCTCCGAGCTGTGGTTCAGCCGTCAGCTCTGCCTGCCTGCGCGCACCGGCAGCTACGACGGACGCGGCATCGACTTCGGCTTCGGCGAGCTCAGCCGCGCCGACCGGGCGGCGATCAACCGCGCGGTGATGGCCGAAGAGCGCCGCCGCCGGCGCCCCGCCGCGTAGCCTGACTCGCGCCCGAACCCTGAGCCACGCGAAGCCGGTGTACGGGTCGACCAGCCTCCCCTTGTCACGATCCTGGACGGAGCGGTGTCTTCAGAACAGGCGGTCACCGAACCGACGCGTTTCGGACGTCCGCTGCCGCTACGGTATGGCCTCAGTCTGAAGACCAGGGGGGTCCGAACCCATGTCAGAGCACACCACCTCACGTGAGGAAGAAGAACGCATCGCGCACTCCGGCGGCTTTGCGCGCTGGACGCGATTCTGTGCGAACCACCCATGGCGCGTTGTGTCGACCTGGATCGGCATCTTCATCGTCCTGATCGGGCTGAATGCCGCGTTCCACGGCACGCTCGTCAACACGTTCACGATCCCAGGCTCGGACGTCCAGAAGGCGACCGACCTGATCAACGCCAAGTTCGGCGGCCAGAAGGGCGCCGCGCTCCGCGTCGTCCTGGCGGCGCCTCCCGGCGAGCGGCTCGACACTCCCCAGCGGGTACAGGCCATGCAGCAGATGCTCGGCGAGGCGACCACCGCCCAGAAGCAGATCGACACCAGCCAGAAGGACGTCAACGCGGTGGCGAACCCGCTCGCACCCTCCTCGCACCAGCTCTCCAAGGACGGCCGGATCGCGTTCTACGACATCCAGTTCGACAAGACCGGGTTTGAGCTGCCGCGCTCGGCGGTCGTCCAGGTCGAGGACAAGCTCCGCGCCATCGGCGACCCGGTTGGGATCGACGTCCAGTTCACCGGTGAGGCCGAGAACCCGCCGCCCACGCAGGGCAAGAGCGACCTGATCGGCCTGATCGCCGCCTTCATCATTCTGCTGATCCTGTTCCGGGCGCTGGTGCCGACGTTCATCCCGCTGATCTTCGCGGTCGTGGCGGTGATCGGGGCCTTCCTGCTGCTGTATCTGGCCGCCCGGTTCACGAACTTCAACACGATTACCGAGATCCTGGTGCCGATGATCGGCCTCGGAGTCGGGATCGACTACACGCTGTTCATCGTCACCCGGTTCAAACAGTTCCTGCACGACGGCCTGTCGCCGCAGGACGCGGCGGCGGCCGCGGGAGCGACGGCGGGCCGGGCCGTGATCTTCGCGGGCACGACGGTGGCGATCTCGATCACCGGGCTGGCGCTGATCGGCCTCGACTTCATCACCAAGCTCGGCATCGGCAGCGCGCTCGGGGTGTTGACCGCGGTGCTGCTGGCCAACTCGATGCTGCCCGCCGTGCTCGCGCTGCTCGGCCACAAGATCGACAGCGGACGGCTGGGTATGCCGAGGCAAGACGACTCGCTCGAAGGCCGGAACCGCACGCCGGTAGCCGCCTGGGGCCGGTTCGTCACCCGCAACGCCAAGATCGTGCTTCCGATCTGCGTGGTGCTGCTGGTGCTGGCGGCCCTGCCTGTCCTCAGCGTCAGGCTCGGCCTGGCGGACGCCGGAACGGCACCGAAGAACCAGACCACGCGCCAGGCGTACGACCTCCTGAGCGAGGGGTTCGGCCCCGGATTCACGGAGCCGATCCCCGTCGTGATCGCGCTGAACGGCGACCACCAGGCGGCGGCGAAGCTGCAACAGGCTTTCAAGAGCGTGCCCGGCATCAGCGAGGTCGTAGCGCCGATCTACAACGCCAAGACGCCCGACCAGGCGTCGGTCGCGATCGTCAACACGTACTCGAAGTACGCGCCACAGGACTCACGGACTGACGACATCGTGTCCGACCTCCGGAAGAACGTGATCCCGTCGACGCTGAAGGGGTCGCCGGCCCACGCGTACGTCTCGGGCTCGAACGCCGCATTCACGGACATCGGCCACCAGATCTTCTCGCGGTCGCCGTGGTTCCTGTTGTGGATCATCGGCATCACCTTCCTGGTGCTGGCGATGGCGTTCCGCTCGGCGTTGATCGCGATCAAGGCCGCGCTGACCACGCTGGCGTCGGCCATGGTCGGGTTCGGAGCGTTGACGCTAATGGTGCAGCTAGGGCACGGTATCGGGCTGCTCGGGCTGGATCGCACCGGGCCGATCGAGAGCTTCGTGCCACCGATCGCGTTCGCGATCCTGTTCGGGCTCTCGATGGACTACGAGGTGTTCCTGATGAGCCGGATCCGCGAGGAGCACGTCCACGGGAGCGACACCGTTCAGGCGACCCGGGACGGCGTGGCCGGAGTCGGCCGAGTGATCATCGCCGCCGCGTTCATCATGGCGTCGGTGTTCTTCTCCTTCGTGTTCAACCCAGACCGGGTATCGAAGGAGTTCGGCCTGCTGCTGGGGATCGCGATCCTGACCGACGCCCTGGTCATCCGGCTGACGCTGGTGCCGGCGCTGCTGGCCTTGCTGAAGGAGCGCACCTGGTGGATCCCACGCTGGCTCGACCGCGCGCTGCCCAACGTCACCATCGAACCGCCGGTCATCTCCCAGGCGGAAGTGCCGCCGCTGCCCGAGCCGGCCGCGACGCACTAGACCAATCCACCGTCATCGCCGCCTCGGGGAGGTTCCCTCAGGCGGCGGTGACGGCGCGGATCCGCATCAGCGCGGCGGTCGTCACCACGACGACCGCGCAGCTGAAGACGACGGCGGCCTCGGTCAGCGTCACGCTCTGCGTCAGCAGGCCGACCCCGATCACCGGCAGGCAGAGGCCGACGTAACAGACCACGAAGTAGAGCGAGGCGACCTCACCCCGCCGCTCCGGCGAGGTGCGGCTGGTGACCGCGGGCAGGCCGGCACCGACCACCAGGCCCTGGCCCAGCCCCGTGATCAGCGCGCTGGCAATCAGCAGAGCGAGTGACGGCACCAGGACGGCGGCCGCCAGGACGACGACTCCCACGATCAGCGTGCCGCACCCGATTGGCAGCGTGGCGATCCCCGGTGTCACGCGCAGCATCACCTGGGCGACCGCCGAGGCCGCAAAGAGCAGGGCAACGACTCCGCCCGCAAGCAGCGGGCTGGTGTCGTGGAGCACCTCGCCGAGCATGCCAGGCCCGACCGATCCGAACAGCCCGGACACGGCGAACGCCGTGAATCCGGCCGTGGCGGCAGGCAGGAAGGCAGCCCGCGCCTCGGGTGGGAGACGCAGCCGGCGGTAGCTGAAGGCGCTGGCGCCGCCGGCCCCGCGCACGGTCTCGGGAGCCGCCCACACGAACGCGAGGGCGGGGACGACCAGGACGAGGTCGACGACGTAGGGCACGCGCAGCGGATCGCCCCACCCCGCCTCGGCGATGGCTCCCGAGAGCAGCGGTCCCAGACCGAGACCACCGATGTTCACTCCGACGGCGATCAACGCTGCCAGCGCCAGGTCGCCCGTCGGGGCGAGGTCGACCATGGCCGCCGTTGCCGTGCCGACAAACACGCCGGCGGAGACGCCCGAGAGCACGCGCCCCAGGAGGATCAGGCCGACGTCGTTCGCCGCGACGAAGCACACCGCGCTGGCGGCCGAGAATGCCAGGCCGGGCAACAGCAGGGTGCGCCGGCCGACGTGGTCGGACGCGGTTCCGACGGCCGCCAACGTCACCACCACGGCGGCCGCGTAGACCGCGAACACGACCGTGACCATCAGGGACGAGAGGCCGATCGACTGCTGGTAGAGCGGGTACAGCGGTGTCGGCAGGGTGGTGCCGAGCATCGTTACCAGGAATGCGAAGCCGAGGCCGTAGAACGCCCATCGGGACCGCCTGTCACCCTCCCGCGCCACGCGGGAACGCTAGTGGATAGGGCCGCTGGCATACTGTGCCGGTGAACTGGCCGGCCCGGATCGTGATCGGAACCATCCTCGCCCTCGCCGCCTGCGCGCTGCTCTCGTTTGGGCCCGCGACGAAGCCTGTCGCGGCGGCGCCGGGCGGGCTGACCGGGCCGGCGGCAACGGCCTATCTCCGCGCCCAGGCGATCTGCAAGGTGCTCGCCAAGGAGATGTTCGACGGCGCACCGCACAACCTGCTGCACCCCGACGACGGCCGCGCACCACAGTTCACCGGGCCCTACCAGTTCGCCCAGCGCACCGGCTGCCTGTCGGCCTTCCGCTCGCTCAGCCCCTACCCGAACATCGACGGCCCACCGTTCGCGTAGCGCCGCCCGGTGGGGCCGCGGAAGCGCGAGGAAGATGCGGTGTCGGGGTGGCAGACGAACGCCGCCCCCTCGATAGGGCGGGCATCGTCCACGCCGACTGCGGTCTGGGCCGCGAGGTCGAGGTTGACCAGGGGGTCAGGGCTTGAGTTCGGTATCTATTCGTGCGGTTCGGCTGGTCTTGGAAGGACTCGCGGGGTAATGCCACTTGGAGAATGCCGGTCTGCCAATCGTATTTCGCGAGCGTTCCCATACAGGTCATGACTAGATCCGTGACAGGAAGCTGCGATCTACTGACCGGCATGAGCTCCTACCTGCCTACTCTCTACAAGGCCCGGAACTTCCCCACCAAGCAGGTCGCCTGCTGCATCTGCGTCGACCGCACGCGGGGCAGGACGCAGAAGTTGGTGCTCGGCTATGGGGTTGAGATCTGGCTGTGCAAGGCGCATGCCAGCCCCGAGTTTCAGCGGCAGCGAAACGGTCGGGACTTTGAGCTCACCCTGATGCGGCTATGGCGCGCACATGGCTGCTGGACGCTCGCCAGGCAGAAGGCGCTGCGGGCGTTCGCCGCCGCGCGCGAAGGGGCGAAGAAGGTGCGTCACCGTCCAGGCAGCTACGCCTGGCCTGACCTCCGCCGGCGTGCTGAGCAGGCATTCGCCCAGGGTGCACCACCCGACCACGTACACGCCCAGATCGCACGCCGCTACCGGGACTGCCCCGCCCGTCCGCCCAGCCACCGCACCCTCCAACGCTGGCACGCCGAACGGCGGTGGATCGGGCCTGGCTAGCCGCCGCTGACGTCGCGGCGCAGGAAGATCAGATAGGCGCCCAGCAGGCAGGGCAGCCCGTAGAGCGCGCAGACCCAGACGGCGCGGATGATCGGCGTCCAGTCGGTGGGCGTCTGGAAGAACCCCTGCCAGGCCGAGAACTGGGTGGTCAGCAGGTACGGCTGGAGCGACCCCAGGCCGGGCAGGATGCCGATCAGCTGCATCAGCAGCGCGGTCATCAGCGTCCCCACCACCGCCGCGGCGCTGTTGCGGGTGAGCGCCGAGAGCAGCAGACCGATCGCCACGACCGAGGCGATCGGGATCAGGTAAACGGCGAAACTGGCCGCCACCAGCCCCAGGGCATGCGGCGCCGAGACCCGATCACCGGACAGGCTGACGAGGGAGTTGAAGCCCGACTTGAGGCTGCCCGCGACCACAGCCACGCTGCCCATCAGGAACAGTGCTGCCGCGGCGTAGGTGAGGGCGGCGAGTGCCTTGCCGGCAAAGATGTGGCCGCGGTCGAGCGACCGGGTGAAGATCGTCTTCAGGGTGCCGTTGTGATCCTCGGCCGCGATGATGTCGCCCGCCACCAGGGCGGTCACCAGCGGAAACAGCCAGATCGACGCGAACAGCAGCAGCACCAGCGGGATGGCGAGGCCCGACTCGCGGACGTACTTGCCGAAGGCCACGTCGTTCGGCGAGCCGCCCTGCAGCGTCAGCGCCGTGACGAAGATCAGCGGCACCGCCAGCGCCGCGCCCAGGCCCAGGAACGTCCGCTTCTGGTGTACCAGCTTGCGCAGCTCCCACGCGTAGGCCGTCAGCACCCCGGGCATCAGGTGACCGCCTCCAGGCCCGGCAGCGGAGCCAGCGGCTGGTGGCCGCCCGGCTCGGTGAGCTGGAAGAACAAATCCTCGAGCGTTGCCTGCTGCGGCACCAGCGCCCGGACGCCGATGCCCTCGCGGATCAGCTCCGCGACGAACCGCTCCACGGTCTCCTCGGACGCACCGAACCGCAGCTCGTCGCCACCACGGGCAACATCGTCAAGGCCCAGCCGGAGGCCGACGCGCTCGGCGGCTTCCGGATCAGACGTGCGCACCGTGTACCAGGTGCCCAGTGACTGCTTCAGAGTCGCCACCTGGCCCTCGTAGAGGATCCGGCCCCGATTGATGATGGCAACTCTGTTGCAGAGCTCCTCGACGTCGGCCATCTGGTGGCTCGAGAGGAGCACGGTGATGCCCTCGCTCGCCAGCCGCCGGATCAGCACCTTCATGTCGCGCATGCCGGCCGGGTCGAGGCCGGTGTTGGGCTCGTCCAGGATCAGCAGCCGGGGCCGCCGGATCAGCGACGCAGCGATCCCCAGCCGCTGCTTCATCCCGTGCGAATAGGTGCCCACGCGATCGCGCTGGCGGTCGGCCAGGTCGACAGCCTCGAGCATCTCGTCGATCAGCGAGGCGGCGTCACCGCCGTCGAACGCCGCCAGCAACTCCAGGTTCTTGCGGCCGGTCAGATACGGATAGAAGCGCGGCGCCTCGACGAACCCCGCGACCCCTTCCAGCGCGCGGCGGCCCATCACCATTGGATCGCGCCCGAACAGCTTTGCCACGCCGGCGGTGGGCGTGATCAGCCCCAGCAGCATCCGCAGCGACGTCGTCTTCCCCGCACCGTTGGGCCCGAGGTAGCCGTAGATGTCTCCGGTAGAGACGGTCAGGTCGACGCCGTCCACCGCGAGCACATGGCCGTACCTCTTGACCAGTCCGCGGGCTTCGACCGGGGGCGAGCCCGCGGACATGGTCGTTCGACCGGACGTGCCCAAACTCACCCGATTGCCCGTGCCGCTGCCTCGGCGGCCGGTGCCGGGAGGGATCCGATCAACGTGTAGCGGACACCGCCCCGATCCCACTGGATGGCGGTGCCAAGTGCGGTGGAAAGCTCGTGGGCGGCCGCGCCGTGCACGGCGACCGTCGGCAGCGACGACAACATGCTGTGACCGCCGAGCTCGCCGTTCAGGGGCTGCTCGAGCACGAGGATGGCGCCCAGGCCGCGTCCGTAGACCACCATCGCGCCCTTGCTCGACGACGACTCGACGAGACGCACCGTCTGGCGGGGGACGCCGACCAGCTGTGCCGGGGCCGAGAGCGGGAACGACAGCGCGTGCGCGACGGCGTCCACGCCGGACACCTCGGGATTGCCGTGGTCGTCGGAGTCGCCTGGCATGTGAGTGGGCGCCGTCACGTGGACGACCTTCGCCCCGGGCGCCAGCGATACACGCAGGTCGGATGCGGGCACCGACCCGAAGCTGATGCTCGTCGCCTTCAGAGACAGCACGGGAGTCGAGTCACCCTGGCTGTAGACCGCCACCTTGAGCGGCACGCCGTGGGCGGCGTCCCAGCCGAGCTCCACCGACCCCAGCAGTCCCGCGCTGTGCTTCGGCGAGATGCGCACGGTGTAGGCCGGCTGGCCACCGATGTTGGTGGGCACCGGACCGGCCAGCGACACGTGCTGCAGGAGCGGTTGCAGCGCCTGCCTGATCCCGGAGATGCTGGGCACCTGCCGCGCGCTCGTGCCGCCGGAGTACGGTCGCCAGCCGCCCTGGCGCAGCGCCATCATGTAGGCGGTGTTGGACGCCACGTCGTAGACCGTCAGGGCTCGCCCGTCGAACCCGATCTCGGTGTCGCCGGTCGATGCCTGCAGCTCGAGCCGGAGCCGTCCGCCGCCGGCCCACAGCCGTCCAGTCGCTCCCGTCACCAGCGGTGAGGAGGCTGCACCGGGAAGCCCGGTCTGGAGCAGGTGGTCGGTGAACGCGATCCGCGCCGTGACACCGCTGACCGGCCGGCCCGCGAGGGCGGAGTGGATGGCCGCAGCCAGCGATCGCGGAGGCGGCTTGGGACCGCTGCGCGTACTGACGGCATAGGCGGTCGCGCCGGACACGATCCCGATCACCAGGACCGCGATCACGAGCCGAAGAGTGGATGTCCGCCGCAGAATGTTCATTCGCCGCCCCCTGCCTCTGACAGGTCAGGTTCGGTTGTAGCCGGGCTTTCTGAGAGCGGTTTGAGAGCGGGAAGATGGATCGAGAACCGCGATCCATCGATGACGAGGCTGCCGCCGTGGCGCTCGGCCGTCGCCCGCACCAGGGCCAGGCCCAGCCCGGAACCGCCGCCGCCCTCCGCGCCGGGCCCTCGCCAGAAGCGCTCGGTCGCGAGATCCGCCTGGCCTTCGGCGATGCCGGGGCCGCTGTCGCTCGCCGTCAGCCATGCCTCCCCGCCTGCGCCGCCGCATTCCACCTCGACCCGCCCGCCGGGCGGCCCGTGGCGGCGCGCGTTGTCGACCAGGTTGGCGAGGGCGCGCTCCAGGGCGTCGCGATCTCCCCGCACCCAGGTGGCGCCGTTCGCCTCCACCGCGACGTCCGCATCGCCGTCATACGCGTGAGCCAGCTCGTCCAGGCGCACCGGCTCGGTGGGCAGCTCGGCGGCATCCTCGCGGGCCACGGCCAGCAGCTGGTCGACCAGCCGGCTCAGCCGCTCCGCATCTTCGCGCAGGTCGTGAAGTGCCGCGGGGTCGGCGCCGTTTCGCTCCAGGTAGGCGGCGTTGCCGCGGAGCGCGGTCAGCGGGTTTCGCAGCTCGTGCGAGGCATCGGCGATGAATCGCCGCTCCGAGTCGCGAGCGCGCTCCAGCGCGGACAGCATCCGGTTGAGCGTCTCGGCCAGACGCTGTACCTCGTCCGGTGTACTGCCCCGCCCGGTATCGACCGGCAGCCGCAACCGCGGGTCGCCGCGGACCTCGATCACCTCTGCG
>Ga0265327_10004981_pt1 | contig 11399 bp, 7 predicted proteins | sample 41621metaG_FD_202089 | JGI IMG/M metagenome (GOLD analysis project Ga0265327, IMG submission 202089) | Rhizosphere microbial communities from Carex aquatilis grown in University of Washington, Seatle, WA, United States - 4-16-21 metaG | ecosystem: Host-associated > Plants > Roots > Rhizosphere >...
AAACGCTCGATGACCCGATCGAATTGCACGACAACCAGCAGCAACGCCGACAGCATCAGCAGCAGTGATGTGAAAATCGCGGGACGGGTGAACAACCAGCGTGTCCTCTGCAGCAACCAATCAAGTATTCGATCCGGGTCGATCCCCTGGAACCGGATACTGAGCAGATTACTGAATCGGGAAAGCCGTCGTTGTGACAGGCTTTGATTCCGTCGCACTGCCAGGGCGCGGCCATAGCCGGGACCTTCGGCAACCAGCAATCCCTGTGAAATCAACTGGCCCACGAAACGTTGAAGCTCCTCAGGGGACAGCGTCAACGGCCTGAATCGCTGCTGGAATCTCGCACGGACTTCCGCGACGGACGCCTGCCCATCAATTTGCTGCAGCACAAAATACTCTTCGTCGCGAAGTTCAAAATAGGACAGTGCGACGGGATCTTTTACGCCCCAGGAACATTCCCCTCCAAATTCCAGCGGAACGATCTGCAGATCGGCACGCCGCTTCCAGGCAATCCTCTGAGGCGATGTGGATGGGGAATTCGACATGAATGGTTCGATTGAAGTGATTGGGCGACAGATCGATCAGAAGATCGTTCAATCGTTCGGATGGATCGTCATGGACGCGGCCAATCCCGGTCGTAACGCCAACGATCCATTCTCAATTTCGGCCCAGATGCGAACCTGGTCATTCACGGGATCAATCTCCGGGTCAACGAACGTCAGCTTTCCTTCGAAGCGGGATTTCGGCGCTCCCGCCAGATCGACGGTCAGTATCACCTTCCGTCCGATCGAATTCGGCGGGAGCCGTTTTGAATCGACGAATGCTTCGGCGCGCAGGCGGTTCAAGCGAATAATTCGGACCACGGGCGTCCCCGGTTCCACCCACTCGCCACGCTGCTTTTTCCACTGAACAATCATTCCTGGAAACGGGGCTTTGATCAGGCGACGATCCAGTTGCAGGCGGGCTCGATCCACATCGCTTTGCTTGAGCTGCTGTGTCAGGGTGGCTTGCGTCTGGTCCAGCGTGGCCTGCTCAATCTCGAGCGCCGATTTCTCGACGAGCAGTCGCAGTCGATCCAGTTCCGTCTGAGAAACGCTCTTGGGAAACTTTTCGACGGATTCCAGGGAACGCTTCAGTTCAGACTGAGCCACCTCCTGCGACTTTCGTGCGAAGCGAATCTTGATGTCGTTCTCGACAAGCATTTGAGCAATCTTCAGTTCGGTCCGAGCCCGCTCCAGGACCAACACCGCCTCGCGATCGTCGATCTTGCCAAGCACCGTATCAACGTCGACTGTCGTCCCTTCGACGATCTCCCGGTGAACCAGCGGTCCCCCTTCCAAGGCCGAAATTTCGGCCTGCTCGATCAAAGTCACCAGTACAGATTCGACGACGATCTCTTCGGCGGCGAATCCGCTTCGACCAAGTCGCCCGACAAGGATTAGAGAGACCAAAGCCATCCGGACAAGCGTCCACATTCGACGTGGCGGACGGTCTGGCAATGAAATCCATGGCGGCAGCCTCATAGGCAACGCCTTGTTCCTCTGTCCGGGTGACTGTCGGTGAGTCATTCCTGTTTCCATCGGAAGTGATCCATTGCAATTTCGACCTTCACGGAATCGCTGCGACCGCTGCGTGGAAGTCAAAACAAAACTCGCATGCGAATCGTATCAATCAAGTCGTGCAGCCAGACATACCCAAGCGATTGGCGACCGCAGCGAATGCGGGGAATTGCCGTGGCGCCGGGCCGCAATTGTTCCACCTGCGATTTGTCAAACTCCACGATCACACGCACCTGCCCCAGGCCGCGGTCGCTGGATTCCGATGCGGGGGCGATTTCAAGGACTCGACCGCGGTAGACCGTCCCCGGTTCGGCAGGAAGCTGAAAATCGACATCCAGTCCGGTGTCCGATTTTGAATGAGCACGGATGAGCGGCCCCGCATCCTTGTCTGCCACCTGGATCTCCACCACCCACGGCCCGCTGGTTTCGCCGATCGTCAACAACGATTGACCGCGCTCCACCGGTCGGGCCGACAGCAGTTGATGCACACTCCATGTCAGTACGCGTCCTGTCAGCGGACTGCGAAGTGTCAGCCCGTTCTGTCGCTGTTCAATCAGCGTCCGCTGACGTTCCAGTGTCTTCAAGCGTTCCTTCAACTCCTCCTCTTCTGCCGTCAATTGGCGCAGACGCTGGCTGGCTTCCGGGTTCGCTGTTCCAGCCAGTCGCGCCAGTTGTAGGCCCCGCAATCGTTCCTGTGTCGTGGCGATTTCTCCAGCCACCTTGGGAGCATCCTGATCCAGGTCCGGGTCCCGTACCACAAGCAGCGGTTGATCCGCCCGGACTTCGTCACCATGTTCGACCAGTACCTGATCGATGATTCCCGCTGTACGGGCGAAGACATCACGGCGCTGGCGCGGCCAGATTTCTCCGTGTCCGGTGACGGTGAATTCCGCAGGAATGCAGACCAGGGCTACCACGGCGATCACCAAACCCAACAGCACCGCCAGCGTGGTGGGGCGGCGCAGCACGCGCGGACCATGCTGCAGCGCCCGCCAGACGCCGGCCCATGGGATTTCATTTCGCTCGATCGAGGCGACCAGCACAGCCGATGATCGCTGCACGAGCCTGACGGCATTCGACTCTTGAGCCGACCAATCCTCACCGGGTTGGAATCGCTCGAAGGTCAGGATCGCAGCGGGAGCAGTCGGCGAGCCGTTTGCCATGACAGCAATCGCGCCAAAACAAGCAACTCCCGTGGATCGCGCATATCGATCCAGAGATTCAACAAGTGGATCGAACTTCTCGCTGTTGTTGATTGGTTCCGTCGGATCCAGTGTCCGCCAGATGGGGCCCGTGTGGCGAGCGATTTCCGCAGCAAGTGACTCCAGGGATCGAACGGAACCTGAGCGGGGATTTGCTCTCTCGGTCCCGCTGGCAGTCTGCAACTGAAATTGGTTGCCACGGCGCGTGAGCACACAGATGCGATCACACTCCACGACCCTCCGCCCATCGTTGGAAATGACCAGGCTGACATCTGTCAGTTCCAATGATTTACCAACCTGGAGTGAGAACTGATCCCATTTCAGCCACTGCGTCTTGGCGAGTCGAAGCTGCAGCAATTCCTGCTGAGAAAGGTAGTCCGCGGCGATTTCCCCGATGGCTGCGAAATACGGATCGTTCACCGGAGACAGGGACTTGCCCTGCAAATCCGAGTGCCGGATTTCCAGAATGCCAACGACCTGCCCCGCATGCCTCAGCGGAATATAAACCTGTGAGACATGCAGTGCCGGATCACTGTCTGCGCCCCGGGGGCCAATGACCGTTGACAGGTTGGATTGTGCGATTTCACAGAACAGAGTCTGTTGATCTTGCGGAATGTCGATGGCAGCCGGATCCGACGGCAAGGCTCCAGCAAGTTCCCAATCCCCGCTTGTCGCAAGTCGCCAGAGGACGGCACGGGACGCCCCACCCGGTTCCAATGCCCGCCGAAGCACCTCTGTAAAGAATTGCCGTGCCTCGACATCCGTCCGCGCCAGCATGGCCAATTCATCAATGCTGCGTTCCATCTGCTGTCGCAGCTGGTCCGCAGGGCTTCGCGTGGACGGGGGGGACGGGCGTTGTGACATGGGGCTCAATATACACATCCACAAGTCGTGACTTCACCGCTGCCGCAGTTGTATTCGAAAAATGCTCGTTGCGCGAAGCTGGGATAACTGGGGAGAGATCGCCGCGGACTCAGATGGAAGACTTTTCCGAAGGCGTCGAATTTGCCACGAATTCCTTTTTTCCCAGTTACAGAATTTGACGATGACTCTTACGACAGTGTCGCCGTGTCGCACTCCGTCCCCAGCGGAGGCGTGTCGGCAATTACTGCCGAATGTGGGAATGGTACCCGGACTGTCGTCGGGGAAATGTTGTCGATGCAACGGATGACTCCGCTCGCTGTGCTGTTTGTCGCGGCCTCACTGGTCTCCAGTGGGTGCTTGCGCCATGCCGCAACTCCGCCAGCCGGAATCGACACCGCTCACTATCAACAGCTTGCCAAACAGATCGAAATCCCGGATCACCAGGCTCCTTCCGACGACTTGCTCGCGGCAACGACACCTCCACTGTCTGTTGTGCAACAAGAATCCGGTGACTATCTCGAACTGTCGCTCGAAGAAACGATCCACCTTGCCCTGGCAAATTCATCGATTCTGCGCGACCTGGGGGGAACACTGCTGCGAACCCCGGATGCTTCGAAGAGCAAGTATGACCCGACCGTTGTCGAAGCCGATCCCAGGTTTGGTATTGAAGGTGCGCTCAGCGCATTCGACGCCACTTTCAAGACCACGCTGAACTACGAGAACAACGATCGCGCTCTGAACAACGTGTTCTTTGGTGGCGGTACTCGACTTTTGAAGCAGAACCTGGGGACATCCGAGACCTCGCTCAGCAAGATGGCGGCCACAGGGACTCAGTTCACCGTCCGGAATTTCACCCAGTACGACCGCAACAACGCCCCCGGTAACCTGTATCCCAGCGCGTTCACGACGTGGTATGACGTCGAAGCCCGGCACCCGCTGCTGCAGGGGGGCGGTGTCAACTTCAATCGAATCGCCGGCGCCAACGCCCAGCCCGGAATCATCAATGGAGTGGTCGTTGCCCGTATCAATTCCGATATCGCCATGTCGGAATTTGAACTGGGAGTTCGCAACTTCGTCAGCGATGTCGAAAACACGTATTGGGACCTGTATTTCGCCTACCGAGATGTGGCCGCCAAGGTTCGTGCCCGCGACGCGACCCTGAAAACCTGGCGTCGAATTCACACATTGAACGAGTTGGGAAAGAGTGGCGGTGAGGCTCAAAAGGAGGCGCAGGCCCGTGAGCAGTACTTCCGATTCGAAGAGGAAGCACAAAACGCACTCAATGGAAAAGTGATTGACGGAACCCGAACCAACAATGGCAGCACCGGCGGGACATTCCGAGGGTCCGGCGGCGTCTACGTTGTGGAACGACGGCTGCGTCTGATGATTGGATTGCCAATCAGCGACGGACGCCTGATTCGTCCCAGCGACGAACCGATCAAGGCCAAGATGTCTCATAACTGGGAGGTCTGCCTGGTCGAATCACTCAGCCGCCGGGTGGAACTTCGCAAACTGAAGTGGCAGATCAAGAAGCGCGAAGTGGAACTTGAGGCGAACCAGAATTTCCTGCTTCCCAAGCTGGATGTCATGGGCCGCTATCGATGGCGTGGGTTTGGGAACGATCTGTTCCCGATGGGAGGAACCGGCGAATTCAACAATGCCATGAGCAATCTGACCTCCGGTCAATTCCAGGAATGGCAGGCGGGTGTCGAACTGTCGTTCCCGATCGGATTTCGCAAGGCCTTTGCCGCAGTCCGGAATTCGGAAATGCGGTTGGCGCGCGAACGCGCACTTCTGCATGAAGCCGAACGATCGGTCGTGCACGACCTGAGCAATTCCTTCGCCGAAGCAGAGCGCGCCTACCTGCTTGTCGAAACGAACCTCAACCGTCGTATCGCGGCCGCGGAACAAGTCGCTGCGATTGAAGTGACGTATGAAGCCGAAACGGATACCGCCACACTTTATCAACTGCTGGAAGCACAACGTCGACTGGCTGAAGCCGAGACGTCCTATTTCCGCTCGCTCGTGGAATATCAGTTGGCGTTGAGGAACGTTCAATTCGAAAAGGGAACACTGCTGGATTACAACCAGGTTTTCCTGAACGAAGGGGCCTGGCCTGACAAGGCCGCTGAGGACGCCGAACATCGGGAACTCCATCGCGGACAACCCCTGCCGGACACCCCGGGGATTCAGTCCCAGTGGCTGAGCAATGGCCCGTTCCCGCAGCTGTCCCCGTCTGTTGCACCAGAAATGATGAAACCGACCGAATCTGAAGGAGATCTCCCGGCCGCTCGACCAGAGCCAACCCCTGTCGATGCGACAGAGGCAGACTCTGCCGGATTCTCAACCACGTCCACCGCTCCCACCACGACTGGAGAAGTCGAATTCCTGATGACGCCATAGCGAACTTCGGCAGGATCTGCCCCTGCGAAAGATTCCGCAAACTTCAATCAAATTGATTGCAGCCGCAAAGTCTGCCCAACCGATACCGTGAGAAGAAACTCGCGGTTGTTCGCGTTTCTTTGGATAACGTACCACCCATTGGCACTCTGTTGTGAACCCACTTGGTCCCGCCGCAGGAATGAATCCCGGGCGCCGCTGTGTGCTTTTCGCGGCAACCGTCATTCAGTTTGCGATCATCGGGTGTCATCACACGCCGCGACAGGCCATGTCGGAACTCTGGGGCGCCGTCCCCCAGGTTCGCTGGAGTGGATCTCGAGTCGATCCGACATCACAGCCTGAGAAGGCTGAACCCTCCGTCTCAGCCAACGTCGCGATGTCAGCCGGTTCTTCCAAGGTCGATTCTACTGATGATGAAATGATGTCGCCCGATTCCACCGCCCAGGTGGGCGGCAAAGACACTGAGAATTCGGGCAGCAATTCAATTCAACCCGCGGCCGGCTTCAATGATCGAGCGGGGTCTGAATTGTCCGCGTCAGACTTCAGCGATGCAGATCGTGGCGAGGAAAAACGAGATCTCTCTTCCGATCCTGCCATGGCAGACTCGTCGGCGGATCAAATTCAACGGTTGAAAGCCGCGTTGAACGACGACGCGGAACGGGCCAGGCTCCCCCCTACTCATGTCGGCGGAGCACATGATGTCCGCGTGCGGGTGGAGTCGATGCTGGCCAAGTCGCGTCGACTATTTGACCTGGGGCAACTTCGCGAGGCGCGTCATGCCGCCAAGATCGCTCACGACCTGGGTGATTCGGCTCGCCTGGACTATTCGCCCGATGAAGAACGTCCCATCGACCTGGTTCAGCGGATCGACGATCAGCTGCGGGAAGCGGAGGAATCCACCACGACACCCGACGAACCGACACGTCCTGACGATTCAGGAAGTCTCTCTGCAGCACCCGGTTCATTTCCGGACCGTTCAGCCAAGGGGCAGGAAAGTGACTCTCAGCGGCAAAAGCGAGACTGGGGCCTGAGCGTGTTTCGCCGCGACCGAAAATCCGCCGCCGACGGTGCTGCGGATGCCAGACCCGCGACTGTCCATCCTACTACGACATCTCGAGTCGAAACGGTCGCGAACACCGATCCTCAGACACAAAGCGATGTTGCCGAGGATGGGGGGAGCGCGGTCGTTCAGGCCAATCGAAGCCTGTCTCTGGCAAAAGCATCGCCCACGCGTGAAAGCTCAAGCCCCCGGCCCTCGTTCGAATCGTCAACGCCCATCGCCTATTCGCCCTATCAAAGGGGAGCACGTACGGACGACGCCACGGACACACCCCTGGATTCCGGCGACACTGATCGACCCGAGGTTGCCGCTGTTGAAGAGACAAATTCGCGGCCCTGGCATCTGGACGAACCGATCATTCCGATGAGCCCCCGCACCGACGAAACGACTCCACCTCCTGCCGATGTCGACGAAGTCAGCCCCGTGCTGCACTTTCATGATGTCGCAGGTCAGCCCGGTTCATCGGCGGCGAAATCCATTCCGGCGGACACTCATGTGCAGCAAGGTCACGGCTGGCCTGTCGGCGCGATCGTGTTTGGCATCTGCGCTGCCGTCGCCGTCTTCTGGTATCGCCGCGGAGCGACGTGATCGTCGCAGCACCTGAGTCGGCTGAATTCCCGTTGAATCCGTTCGACATGGGTTCAAGCGGCGTCAATCCGCCTTCATTCGATCACCTGATCGCAGACGCATCAGTCCCTGCTCGGCCAATTCCGGGACGCCCGGTTGATCGTCTCTCAGCAGTTGTTCCAAATCTGCCAGAACTGACAGGGGGGCCATTTCCGAAACCAGTCTCATGGCTCGAATCCGCAATTCCGGCTTCTCACGGGACTCAACCGACTTCACAAATGCGAGCAGGGGAATGGCGCCGTTGCTTCCCAGGCTGCGAATCTGGTCCTCGTAAAGGTACGAGGCCTTGCTTTCGCCAATGAAGGCCAGCATTCCGGTCAGACGTTCCTGAAGCTCGGCATTGACCGGACCGCGCAGTGCCAGCAACGGCAATTGCCAGGTCATCGCCTGTAATGGATTCATTCGATGGGATCCCTCCCGTTTCGGATTCCCTGACGCAAACGTCAGAGATTCGCCCGGTTGAATTGTACAGGTGAGTTCCAAGGCCTGGATTTCCAAAGGATCGGTGGAAGCATCCAGGCAGGACATTTCGTGATTGGGCAGAGCGCGCCATTGCATTTCCGTCGACGAGGGACAGGTGAAGACATTCAGTTGCGACGGTTTCGACGTCGAGGCTCCGCAGATTTGCATTCCCGCTTCGGCAGAGGCACGGCACCAAAGTTCTCCTGACACCAGTTCCACCCTGGCCGCACGGTGCATCACCAGTTCGGTTTCCTGATTGAGCCGGACCACAGCCGCCGATTTCGTATGGATCTCGCACAGCGATGATGCTCGGGTTCGAATGCGCGCATTGGCGGGGATCGCCACTCGTGATTTCCCGTCAACTGCGATCCAATCGCTTGAGCCGGAAGCCTTCATGTCCACCGGCCCGGTCGCCAGCGCAATCTCGGCGACGGCGACCGATGATGGCCACACCATGATCGAGCCCATCGCCAGAAGCAGCGTGCAGACAAGGGCGAACAGGACCATCCCCTGGTGATGCGGCGCACGGACTTCGCCATTGCGAACTGCAACCGCGGCATTCGGACCGCCCGTGGAGATCGGTCGAGTTGACGAGGCCGGCTCTTGATTGATTGACTCCATCAACTGTCGGACTGGCAAATCGACGGTGGGGATCTGCAGCGCCAGAGTCAGTTCCTGATCCAGAGCCTGCAACTCACGCCACTGCTCCTGGCAGGATGAGCATTCGGCGATGTGGCTTCGCACTTCAGACCACTCATCCGAGGAAAGCTCATCATCGAGAGCCGCATTGAGCAGCGATTGGACGGCTTTACAGTTCATGCGTCACTCCGAAGCGGCGCCAGTCGGATGCGAAGTATGGCCCGGGCCTTCGCCAGACGCTCGCTGACAGTCGCACGGGCGATTCCGAGCCAGTTAGCCATTTCATCGTAAGTCAGGTTTTCGTAGTAGCGAAGCAGGATCACCTCGCGAAGATCTTGGGGCATCGTCGAAATGTGATGCAGAATCAGTTTCCGCTCATCATTCGCGACGACGACATCTTTCGCATGCGCCAATACGGCGTGCAGTTCTGTTCCCGCAACTGTCGGGCGGCGCGTGCGATGTCGACGCCAGTCGATACAAATGTGCCCGGCAATTCCCCGCAACCAGGGGCCAAACTGCTCCGGATCAGCCAGTGTCGCAAGCTTGAGATAGCCCCGGCAAAAGACTTCCTGAGTCAGATCCTCGGCATCGTCGCGAAAGACGCGTGCCTGGCACATGGCCAGGATTCGTCGGTACCACCGGCGCGCAAGTTCACCGTAGGCTGCCGCCTCACCGGCAACAACACGGCGAACGAGCTCACCGTCGGTCATGACCTGCTCCTGAACGCAATGAAGACACCACCATGTCGTGCGGCAGGCTGATATGGGCTGGCTCTTTTTTTGTCCGGGCTCGATTTTCTGCCGACTCACGGCTTTCTGCCAGCCTGGTCCCCGGTAGGGAGCGACTCTGAATACAGATTACGAAGACTCAGGCGTGAGTCTGAACCTCATCCTTTCGAAGGAGCTTACCATGAAACGCTGGCGCATCGTGGGTTGGTTGGGAGCCCTGGCGGGATCAATGCTGACGCTGGGAATCTGTTTCTTCCTCAACACCAAATCCGGGGCGATCGATGAACCGCCACTCTCCGTCAGTCCCTCCGGAAAATTGATCATGCATGAGTGGGGAACATTCACATCGTTCTCAGGCTCCAACGGAGTTCAACTCGACTTTCGTCCCCTGATTAACGAGGACTTGCCGGGTTTTGTCATGGATCGGGAACAGCATTCCGGACAATTCCTGCTGACAAAAGGGAGAATTCGCGCCCGGATTCGAATGGAAACACCCGTCACTTACTTCTACACAGACAGAGAGCGAACGATTCGGGCCAAAGTGGAATTCCCGCAGGGACTGCTGACGGAATTCTATCCCCCCGTCGTCGCCATGGCCCCCTCATTCAATCCTGTGCTGGCAGGACGCGAACCGTTTGGCAACTCGATGCTGGACTGGGGCGAAATTCATTTGATCCCGACATCCCTGCTGGCGCCAAATGTGAAAGATCCTGCGACACGAAACTGGCTGCAACAGAGAATTGAGCAGCAGATCGTCCCAAGCGACGGGAGCGCATCCAACCATTACTACTACGCGCGAGCAACGGATTCTGCAATTGTTCACATCCATAAGCCGGAAGTTCCCGATCGCGGCAGGGCGGCGCAGGACCATCTCGAAAAGTTTCTTTTCTACCGAGGGCTTGGACGATTTGAGCAACCGCTCCGCGCCACAGTCAGTGACGACGGCAGGATTCAGGTCACGAATACCGGAGATCAACCAATTCGTTCGCTGTTTCGCGTGACAGTGACCAGCGGGGCACTGAGGTACTCGGTTTTGAATTCTGTCGCAGGTGGAGTGACAGCGGAATTCCCTGCCACCACCGCGGAAGTTTCGCGATCCGAAATCCTGGATGTCGTCGCAAAGGCCCTGGTTCGGGAAAACCTGTATGAACGTGAGGCCACAGCGATGGTCCACACCTGGGCGGACTCCTGGTTTGCCGAAGAAGGGACTCGAATTTTCTACATGATTCCTCAATCCTTGACTGACAAGTTGCTGCCGCTGACCATTTCGCCGCCACCTGACGAATCCGTACGAGTCCTGGTGGGACGACTTGAAGTCATGTCGCCAGCACTTGAGCGGAAACTGCTTGAGGTCGTCAGCGCGCGTGCCAAAGCGCGCGTCATCCATCAGCAGGAAAAGCTGACAACACCGCTGCCGATCCCAGAGGAATTTATCAAACTGGGTCGACTCGCCGAACCTGCCCTGGTCCGTCTGCAGGAACTTGCGGCTGAGGATGCCGTCAGTTATGAAGCCGGGCTTCTGCTGCGCGAATGTCGCGACGCTGCCGAGATTGAGACCGCGCCGAATTGAGGCGAGGATCGGCTGCGGAGACGTCGATTGGTCAATAGTTCAGACTGCCGCAGCGCACGAACTTGCACGTGCGCCGCGACCCGTCAATCGTGACGGTGATCAACCGGCCAGGAAGGCTTCGATGCGATCCAGACCCGCCTGGATCACATTCATGCCTGTCGCAAAGGAAAGCCTGACGTAGCCCGGCGCCCCGAACGCGTCGCCGGTGACCAGCGCCACATGGGATTGTTCCAGCAAGGCCGTGCAGAATTCCGTGGCGTTGTTCACGATTCGTCCCCCACCCAGGGG
>Ga0265327_10004982_pt1 | contig 11397 bp, 7 predicted proteins | sample 41621metaG_FD_202089 | JGI IMG/M metagenome (GOLD analysis project Ga0265327, IMG submission 202089) | Rhizosphere microbial communities from Carex aquatilis grown in University of Washington, Seatle, WA, United States - 4-16-21 metaG | ecosystem: Host-associated > Plants > Roots > Rhizosphere >...
GAGAAGGGTTTGATTTAGTCGAGAGTCTGAAATAAGTCGAGCAAGTTGTCTTTAGCGGGAGTGCGGGCTTAAGCACAACGATGCGGTATTCGACAAATTGGAACGGCAATTACGCGTTGCCCAGCCTCATCGTGACAGCAGCCCGCACCTACAGCATTTCATTTCTTTAAAACCGCATCGCATAGTCCGGGAAGCATGGGCGGTTCCGGCTTTTTTACGACCGGAGCCGGGGTTTTGGCTTCCTGAGAAAACCACCAAGTCAATGAAGCGTCGCAACCGTCGCTTGCCGGGAGCGGCTCTTGCCCCGTGCAATTTTTGCTAGTCAAGGGGCATTTCAGGCGCACATGAAAGTGATCGTCATGCTTCCACCAAGGCCGAATTTTCCTGAGCCAAGTTTGACCGGACTTATGCGTGCATAACAGGCGTTTAATGCTGGGGTTGACGAAAATGCGGTCCACTTCGGGCCTTAGCGCCGCCGTTTCAAGAATTTTCTCATGTACCGATGACCACTGGCTGTCATTGATAACATCCGATTGGGCGACAAGCACCGACGGAGCGCTCCAGGTTTCACGTTCGTTAAAGGCCAAGCTTCGGCTCGCGGCTTGTTCCGACAGTAAATACCAAATATCGACATCCAGTCCGGTTTGATGACTACGATGCCCGCTTAGGGTAGGGCCGCCGCGCGGTTGTCCCAAGTCGCCGATGAGCAAGACGCCCCAGTGCTGTAAATGCGCGGTTCTGGCGATATTTTCGATAAAGTTGATCAAGTCGGGGTGACCGTAAGAGCGTCCGCGCGTAGGCCGCATCAGTTGATAGCCGATGCCGTTCTGAGGCAGCGAAACCGCGCCGCTCAAGCAACCGGCTGTATAAGAACCAATGCTTTGGGCGCTGTCGCCGATTTGCGCGCTTTGTTTTACCGCCGCCCAATCGCTCGCAACAGAGGCTGAACAGCATTCGGAAAAAATACCCAATACTAAGATAAACGCGGAAAATTTCATTTTAAAAGCGAAGTGCTCACTGGGCATAAATTTAAAAACGGCGATTGAGCTATGAAAACCAAAAACAGGGGACGCGAAAAAAGGTAAGGAACGAGCATGAAATAACTTCGGCAACTGGCTCCCTCTCCTGCTGGAGAGGGTTGGGGTGAGGAGAATCAAATGCTCAAGTTATTTCATGCACGTTTCTAACTCATAAATACAACGAAACGCGGATAATTAAAAACCTGCGTTAATCATAACTATCCGCGTCATGCGTTCTATTTTTTGACCGGCGCCGACAAGTTCAGAAAATGTTTGGAAGGTGTCGCGGGCGTAGCTAAACCGGGGCTATTGGCGCCTTCCGCCGACCCGGCATCGTTTGCTTTAGCCGCGCCGCCTGTGCCTTCCGTGGCCGCTTCATCTTCCAGCTGGAGTTCTTCTTGTTCAGGAACATTGCCGTCGTGGAGCAGATATTCGCGGCGTTGCTGGTAAGCGTTTTTGATAAAAGAATAGCGATCGACGGAACCCTCATCGACGATTTTTTCAGTCGGTATTAAATCGGCGCGGGTATCGGTGACATCTACGGTTTTGGCCCCGGCATTGACCGCGCTGACGGCAGCGCCGCCGCCGGCAAAAACGAAAGTATAGGTGAGCGGATTGAACAAAGCATCGCCAACAGCGCCGGCAACTTCTCTAGGCGAACTGGATCCTAAAAACGGCATGACCAGATAATTGCCCGAAGGAACCCCCCAGGTGCCTAACGTTTGCCCGAAGTCCTCATTATGTTTGGGCAGATCAATCATTTTGGCGACATCGATAAAACCGCCAACGCCGGCCGTGGTGTTAATCAGGAAACGACTGGCGTCCATGCCGCCTTGCAGCATTTTAAACTGTAATAAATCGTTTACGGTGACGCCGATGTCGTTCATATTGCTGAAAAAATTGGTGACGCCGTCATTAACGAATTTTGGCGTTATCCAGGCATAGCCTTTTGCCAAAGGCTTTAAAATAGCCTTGTCGAGGTTGTCGTTAAAGTCCTGAGTACCCCGATTCCAGCCTTCCCAAGGGTCTTTTTCGTTGACTTTCGAGGTGCTTGCACATCCCCCCAGCATGCTTGATATAACCAAGCTACTCACGAATAAACGAGTGTTGATGATGGTTTTTTGCATGCTCATGGTTTATCTCTATTTGCTTGGCTGTTAAGGGGACTGAGGGGTGGTGCTGATTGGCGCGAAGTATAGCAGAATTGAGCGCCTAAAAACCTCACTGATTTTCCATTTGCCGGAGTATCCAGCGCTGTCTTTTGAGTAAATAAGCGGAGGGCTGTGCGGCTCGTAAAAGTATAGGGTTAGGTAGCGTTGCGGCTAATAATGCGGCCTGAGATCGATTGATCCGGTCGGCGTGGACGCCAAAGTAATACCGGCTTGCCGCTTCTATGCCGAACAGGTGGTCGCCGAATTCTGCGATATTCAGGTAAACCGTCAAAATGCGTTCTTTGCTCCACAGTAACTCGATCAATAAGGTGAACCAGACTTCCAGCCCTTTGCGGACAAAACTCTTTGAAGGCGTTAGAAATAAATTCTTGGCTACTTGCTGCGAGATAGTGCTTGCGCCTCTCAGCCGTCCGCCGTCCATGTACGCATCAATGGAGGATTGGATGGCGTCCAAGTCAAAGCCGGAGTGTTGAAAAAAGCGTTGGTCTTCAGCGGCAATCACCGCCGAAGAAGCATAGTCCGAGATTTTTTTCGCACTGACCCAGGAATAGTTAATCGCCTTGAACGAGCCGTCATCAATGAAGTCTTCAACATGCCGATACACCATAAACGCCGATGTCGGCACCGGCAGCCAGCGCAACACTAGACACAAGCCGAGCGATGAAGCCAGAAAGCTAAGCACTACATAAAGCGCCGCTTTACTCAGTATTTTCTTAACAGACAGTGAGCGAAAGTTGCTGTTGCCGGAGTGAGGAAATGATTTTGCCAAAGCACAAAAATGATGAATGAAGGGTGTCAGCCTGTGGAGCTGCGCTGTATGATATATATGATAAAGCCTTTATACAGGCTTGAATAGACGCTTTAGCCGCCTTCTGCGACTTTGTCGCCTCCTAATCAAAGCTCGTTGCACCGATATTAATCCGAATTTATGAAATTTCGCTACACACTGATTGCACTGTTGTTACTGATGACGCAAAACGGCTGCATGCCGAGAACGTATCCGCCCGCTGAGGGCGTGAATTTACGTCCTCAGCTTGACGAAAACGCATTTTTCACTGAAGACGGCGCCCGCTTGCCGTTACGTCACTGGCTGCCGAAAACCGAAACGCGCGCGGTCATTATCGCACTGCACGGGTTTAACGATTACAGCCGTTTTTTCGATGCGCCGGGAGACTATTTCAGCCGGCAGGGCATTGCCTGTTTCGCATATGATCAACGCGGCTTCGGCATGGCTCCGCAACGCGGATTATGGGCCGGCAGAGAAACCTATACTAAGGATTTGCAGATTTTGGCGCGACTGCTGAAACAACGCTACCCGGAGCGCCCGCTTTATCTGCTTGGCGAAAGCATGGGCGGCGCGATTGTGATCACCGCTATGAGTCAAACCGATATGCCTGATATTGCGGGTATTATTCTCGCCGCTCCGGCGTTATGGGCCCGCTCGACCATGCCTTGGTATCAAACCGGCTTGCTGTGGACGCTGGCGCACAGCCTGCCTTGGCTGACGTTGACCGGGAAGGGCGTTCATGTCGTGGCCTCGGACAATACCGCGATGCTCCGCAGCATGGGGCGAGACCCGTGGGTTATCAAGGCGACCCGCGTAGAGACCGTGTACGGATTAACCGATTTAATGGATGAGGCCTTTAACAGCGCCGGCTTATTACACGGCAATGTTCTGATGCTTTACGGCGAGAAAGATGAAATTATTCCCAAGGAACCCACCTATACCTTCTTGCAGCAGTTTTTACAGGCCGATGCATTGAAAAAAACCGTGGCGATTTACCAGGACGGCTATCACATGCTGTTACGCGATGTGCAAGCGCCCACCGCATGGAAAGACATCGCCGCCTGGATGAATGCGGGTTCCGACAAGCTTCCGTCGGGTGCGGACAATCGGGCGCGGCAATTGTTGAGTAGTCGGGTAGAGGGCTTTTAGAAAGTACCGATTCGCAACTGTACCCAATACCCCCGTAGGAGCGGGCCATGCCCGCGAGCTGCCAAATCATCGCCGCATGGCCCGCTTCTACCCGCAAAAGCGCGCACAACGTTAGAGCTTGCTATACAATCGGCTGACTTATAAACCTAAGGAAGCCGTTATGCCCCAGCAATTCATTCTCGATATAACCACTGATTTTAAAGACAGTTCCGCGCAATTCCGTCTGCTCGATGTAAAAACCGACGCACTGCTGGCGGCTCACGAAGTCCGTATCGACAACAGCAAAGCTTTCGATTGGGAAGGCATTTTCGACAGCCAAAACCATATCCACCGCTACGCAGGCGCACTGCGTCCCGCCAACGCCGAGCCTTATACCGAAGCGCAGTTACTGCTAAAAACCGGCGTGTTTATAGGTACGGAAGTTTTGGGCGCGGAGATTATCAAGGCCTTGCATCAAGGCATCAATGAACGCACCTTAATCATCCGCCTGCCCACTACCGACGACGACCCGCTGGCGGCGGCATTTGCACGGGTGCCGTGGGAAATCGCCCGTCCCGATGAAAACGCCGAACCGTTATTTGCGCGTAACATGGCAATTCAGGCGATCAGCGCAGGTTTTGCCGCGGAACGTCAACCATCCAGTCTAAGCCTGGAAGCCAATGAAGCCTTGCGGGTGCTGTTGATATTCGCCCACGCGCCCGATTCAACCCCGTTAAGCGCCAGACTGGAACGCGAGCAATTATTGGATATGTTTCACAACGACATATTCCCGCAAAATGGGGTGCAGGTCGACGTGCTTTGCTCCGGCGTGACCCGCCGCAGCATCCAAGAGCAAGTGCGCAAAGCCAAAGGCTACCACATCGTGCATTGGAGCGGCCACGGCCACCACGACCTGCTGGCGCTACAAAGCGAGGACGATCAGGCCGACACCCTAAGCGGTGCGGAACTGGTCGAGTTAATACAAAAAGGCGGCGGTTTCATCCCGGACCTGATGTTTTTAAGCGCCTGCCATTCCGGTTCGATGATTCCCGACCGGGTGTTCTATGACCTGACCGGCCAACTGTTAAAAGACAGCTCCAGACCGGAAAGCAAAACCCTGGCGGCGGCTTTAGAGCGCAAAGGCTACAGCGGCACCGCGCTGGAATTGTTGCGCATCGGCGTTAAGCAAGTGATCGGCATGCGTTACGCGGTCGGCGACAGCTACGCCCGGCGCTTGGCGCAGGAGTTTTACCGCTGTTTATTGGCCGAAGGCCATGCCGTCCATGTCGCCTTGGCCTTGGCGCGCACAGCCTTGGCAAACAGCCGGGACTGTCAGGCCGAACTGTCCGCCGTCGATCATGCCACGCCGTTGCTGTTCGGCGCAGAGCGCTTAAGCCTGAACCCGCATAAAAAACGCAGCGCCCAGCACGGCAAGCGCTATCCGCAACCGAGCCATCCCTTATTGGACAACGACTTAAAAGCCCCGGCCCATTTCATCGGCCGCGAACGCGAACTGACCCGCTTAAACCATCACTGGCTGCCGCGCGGCAAGCAGCCGGTGGCCGTGATCCAAGGCTTGGCGGGCTTGGGCAAAACCAGTCTGGCCGCAGAGTGCATCCTGCTTTGGCACCGGCGTTTCGATCAGGTCATCCCTGTTCAGGCGCGCGGCCAAGCCAAGAGCGCCGAACAATTCTACCGCCACCTGGATCTTTACTTAACCGACGCCAGCAAAGCCTACCGGGAAGCTTGCCGCGAGGACGATTACCTTAAAATCCATTTGCCAAGCTACCACGACGACAAAGGCCGTTATGAAAAAATGCGCGCCAATCTGATCGACTGGTTGCGCAACCATCCGATCTTGCTGGTCATCGACAACTTCGAGACCTGCCTGTTCGCGAATGGCGACTGCCAAGACCCGGAATGGGAGGCCTTATTGACCGCGCTATCCGGGCAATTAAGCCAAAGCGCCACGCGGGTATTGATCACCAGCCGCCATTATCCCAAAGCGCTGGAAAACCGGGCCTTATGGCTGGCCTTAGGCACCTTGCCGATGAACGAAGCCGTGTTGTTGTTATGGGGACACCCGAAATTACGCGACTTGTGGCACCAAGGCGACAGCGGCAAGGCCTTGGCCAAGGATTTGCTCAATATCAGCCGCGGCCATCCGTTGATTATGCAACGCTTGGCCGATTTGGCCGACGATCCGGCGCTATTGACTGCGGCATTGGCCGAATTGCGGCAAAAAGGCTTTAAGCACCTGCCCGAGCTGGTTAAAAGCGAAAGCGCCGAGGAGCGGGCTTACCTGGAAGACGTGGCGATAGGCGCGGTCGATTGGCTGTTGCAACAGATCGACGCCGAATCGCGCCGGCTGTTGTGGCTATTGACTCAGGCTTTGGAAGACGTGCCTGAAGCCTTACTGCAACAGGTCTATTCGGGCTTATCCGAACATGATGAAGCTTTGTTGCGACTCCGGCGGGTATTGACCAATAAAGCGCAGTTACCGGCAGAGGATCAAGAATGGTTGGCCGCTTTGCCGCCTGAACTCATAGCGCAAGCCACAGACTTTCAAGCCGATGCCAAGGCGCTAAACCCGGTAGCGCCGCTGTTGAACGAACTGCTGCAAAAAGGCTTGGTGCAACGTGAGGGCGATAGCGTTCATTTCCATGAACTGGTGAGCGAACGCTGCGACTGTTGGATGCGGCAATATCCCGAACAAACCGACGGCTTAAGCGCACGGCAGGTTTTTCAGCGTTATGGCGAACGCTATGCCGCGATATTCAACGCCTTGCGGAAAAACAACAAAATCGGCGAATCGATAGAAGCCGGGCGGCGGGCCTTGACTTATTTTTGCCGCGCAGAGGCGTTTGAGGCTTTGATGGGTTTTGCCGGCGGTTTAATTATTAATACTAGAGATCCGCAAACCTTGCAGGCGGTGATTGCGGAACTGCAAGCGCTGTTGCCGCTGGTCCCCGAAGGTGAAGCACGTTGGACACTCAACACCTATTTGGCCGATGCTTTAAGGCAATCGGGCCAAAGTAAAGCCGCGTTGCCGTTTTATCAACAGGCTGCCGGTGCCGCCGACTTAGCCGAACACGGGCCGGACTTGGCAGCGATTTGCCAAAATTGGGCGGGGGCTTTATTGATGTCTGGCGAGCTAACCCAAGCTGGTGAGACGTTTATGCGTTCTGCCGAAGCTAATCGCAAGGCGGGCGGTGCGGCAGTTACTATTATCGGCTCCGAATTGGAAGCCTACCGCATCGCGTTGTTTCAAGGCCATAGCGAACAGGCGTTGCCTGAAATTGACCGGCGTTTGCAGCAACTACGCGGCTGGTGGCGACAAAGCCAACAAGGGCAAACACCTGCCGAAGCTCTCGATAAAGAGGTCTTGCAACGGGTTTTAATCTGCGCTTTGGATATTGCTGAAAATGCGCAGCATATTTTAGGAAACTGGCAGGCGTGTTTAGACTTAATTCAAGAAATCGCCGACCTAAAGCAAGCTCGCGGCGACAGTGAATACGAACAGGCACAGACGCTGTTTAATAGCTACGGGTCTTTATTGCGTTTAGGGCGGTTCGATCAGGCGCAAGCGCTATTGGAGCGGTGTTTGCGGGTATTCAAACAAGCTGATGACTTAACTCACCAAGCAAAAACGCTTTCCGCTCTGGCGGCTGTCTGGGACGAACGCGGCCATCAATTGCAGGCCATCGCCTTAGCACGCCAGGCTTTGGCGCTACGCGAACGTTTAGAGGTCTCGCAAGACCGGGCGATTTCCCACGGTAATTTGGCGAATTATTTAGCTGAAGCCGACGACTATCCAGCCTGCGCCGCGCATCGATTGGCAGAGATCGTTTATCGTTTGGTGACCGGATACCGGCAAGACTTAAAAACCGCTTTAAGCAACCATGCCATACGCAGCAAACTAGCCGCCGAAGCGGGCATCAGCTATCGCTTACCGTTATTGCTGGATTTAGTCCGGCAGCCGGAATTTGCCGTGTTACGCGATTTCATCCAGGCTTCCGGGCAATCTCTTGCAGCCTTGCAAGCCGCCGTCGATGAACTCACAACGCTGTAGGAGCGGGCCATGCCCGCGATGGATAACGACTATGTCCACTAAATCGCCGTAAGCCATCGCGGGTATGCTAATACATCATCGTAGCTTATCGCGGGCGCGGCCCGCTCCTACATAGCCATAAGTATCTACACAACTATTTAACATTTAAAAACAATTGCTTGGGCTTACATTTCAGTAAAATCAGCTTGAAATTGAGCGTCAATTCCAAGCCGAGGTAGTTAATTTTTTGCACTAAAAACAACCATGTATTCGTAACAAATTGATTTAAATCGGAAAAAATATATTGATACTTATGCTACATAGCAGAGGAAATGACAATGCCTTATACAAAAAATAGCCCAGGACATCGGGCTTTACGCAAGGGACGGGTCTCTTTGCCAAATCAGCTTTATTTAATAACCACGACAACGCTTAACCGGCAATGCTTTTTTAATGAATTTTACGCCGGGTGCGCCGCTGCCCGGTGTTTTGAAAATAACGACGTGCTGGGCGATGCCCGAATGCTCGCTTGGGTTCTTATGCCGGATCATGCGCATTGGCTGGTTGGCTTGGGTAAGCAAGACCATCTAGGCTTGGTCGTCAATCGACTGAAGTCGTCCAGCGCAAGATTGGCAAACCGTATTCTTATCCGGTGCGGGACGCTTTGGGAGCCGGGATACCATGATCATGCCTTGCGCGCTGAGGAGGATGTGCTCAATATTGCCCGCTACATTATTGCCAATCCTTTACGGGCGGGGCTGGTTCAACGGATAGGAGACTATCCGTTTTGGAATGCCGTTTGGGTTTGAGTGATGCGGCTTTTTCGCGGGCATGGCCCGCTCCTACATGGTGTTATAAGGCTGGAGCGCTTGAGTTTCTGTATGATTCTTAAGCTTTTTCAGGTCCGGCAGGTCGGGTTAGCATCAGCGTAACCCGACATTTTATTGAAGGTTTGAATTCCGGCAAAATCAACCCTTATTTTCGTTCGACTTGTGAAACGTCCCTAATCGCCCCTTTAGCTGCCGACGTGGTCATCGCGGCATAAGCCCTGAGCGCGGCGGACACCGTCCTTTTACGGTCGACCGGCTTCCAGGCCTGCGCGCCTTTAGCTTCCATCCCAGCACGGCGTTGTTCCAGTTCTTCCACTGTGACTGCCAAGTGGATACGGCGGTTGGGAATATCGATCTCAATGGTGTCGCCTTCTTCTATCAAGCCAATCGCTCCGCCTTCGGCCGCTTCAGGCGAGGCGTGGCCGATAGAAAGCCCCGAGGTGCCGCCGGAGAAGCGGCCGTCGGTCAGCAGGGCGCAGGCTTTGCCCAGACCCTTGGACTTCAGGTAGCTGGTCGGGTACAGCATTTCCTGCATGCCCGGCCCGCCCTTGGGGCCTTCGTAGCGGATAACCACGACGTCACCGGCGACGATTCGGTCAGTCAAAATACCGGCCACCGCCGCATCCTGGCTTTCGAAAATGCGGGCGCGGCCGGTGAACTTGAGGGAGTTGTCGTCCACTCCGGCGGTTTTGACGATGCAACCGTCCAGCGCAATGTTGCCGTGCAATACCGCCAAGCCGCCGTCCTGCGAATAGGCATGCGCCTTGTCGCGGATGCAGCCCTCGGCGCGGTCGTCGTCCAGGGTCGGGTAGCGCAGCGATTGCGAGAAGGCAACGGTGGTCGGGATGCCGCCGGGCGCGGCACGGAAGAAGTCTTTGACCGTCTCGTCTTGGCTACGTTGGATGTCCCACAGGTCTAGCGCCGCCGCCATGCTCGGCGCATGCACCGTCGGCACATCGCGGTTGATTACGCCGGCGCGGTCCAGTTCGCCCAGAATAGCCATCACGCCACCGGCGCGGTGGACATCTTCCATATGGTATTTTTGGCTGGCCGGAGCTACCTTGGACAGGCAAGGCACGCGCCGCGAAATGGCGTCGATGTCGGCCATGGTGAAATCCACGCCGGCCTCGTGCGCTGCCGCCAGCAGATGCAATACCGTATTGGTGGAACCGCCCATCGCGACATCCAGACTCATCGCGTTTTGGAAGGCGTCGAAAGTGGCGATGGAGCGCGGCAGCACGGAACTGTCGTCCTGTTCATAATAACGCTTGGCCAATTCCACGATGATGCGGCCGGCGCGTAAAAACAGCTGTTCTCTATCGGCATGCGTAGCCACCAGCGAGCCGTTGCCCGGCAACGATAGGCCCAGCGCTTCGGTCAGACAGTTCATCGAGTTGGCGGTAAACATGCCGGAGCAGGAACCGCAGGTCGGACAGGCGGAGCGTTCCACTGCGGCCACTTGTTCGTCGCTGATTTTATCATCGGCGGCTTCCACCATCGCATCGACCAAATCCAGGGCGCGGGTTTGGCCGTTCCAGTTCACTTTACCGGCTTCCATCGGGCCGCCGGACACGAAGATCACCGGTATGTTCAGGCGCAAAGCGGCCATCAGCATACCGGGGGTAATCTTGTCGCAGTTGGAAATGCATACCAGAGCGTCGGCACAATGGGCATTGACCATGTATTCCACGCTGTCGGCGATCAAATCCCGGCTGGGCAGAGAATACAGCATGCCGGAATGGCCCATGGCGATACCGTCATCGACCGCGATGGTGTTGAATTCCTTAGCCACACCGCCGGCTTTTTCAATTTCACGAGCCACCAACTGGCCCATATCTTTCAGATGCACATGGCCGGGCACAAACTGGGTGAAGGAATTGGCCACAGCGATAATGGGCTTGGTGAAATCCTCTTCTTTCATGCCTGTGGCACGCCACAGTGATCTGGCTCCGGCCATGTTGCGGCCGTGGGTGGTGGTGCGGGAACGGTATTGGGGCATGGACAACCTCGAAGGAAACTTTCATTAAGGGAATGTGATAGCCGACAATTCTACTGTAATCAGGCACTCGGCTCCACAGGTATGGTGGCCGATGGGTTTCGTCAGCCGCAATAAGTCTGCCCTTGTGTAGAGTTTACCGCCACCGTAAAGCAATTCACCTCCTATGTGGGACACCGTACCGACGCTAAAAAATGTTTCCGGTAAAGTTTTTATTATCTTGGATTTGTCTTTAGACAGCCTGTTTGACTATAAGCCAACATCGTTCAAGCTATCCGCTGTTTTAGATAAGTACATGATCGTAGGATTGGAAGAATAAGGCCGATAGGGTTGCGCTTCGGTTTTTGGGAAAACCTCAATATGAAGGAGATGACTATGTCTATACGGTTACTGTTAATCACGTTCGCATTAGCA
>Ga0265327_10004983_pt1 | contig 11394 bp, 3 predicted proteins | sample 41621metaG_FD_202089 | JGI IMG/M metagenome (GOLD analysis project Ga0265327, IMG submission 202089) | Rhizosphere microbial communities from Carex aquatilis grown in University of Washington, Seatle, WA, United States - 4-16-21 metaG | ecosystem: Host-associated > Plants > Roots > Rhizosphere >...
CTGTTGGGACGACGGCCTATTACCCATCCGGCTTTACGAATACTGCAGCCATCAGCGGATCAAGTTATGTTCCGCCTCGCCCGAAGGACTCCAACCCGCCCAACTTCCGCACGCTCAACCTTTCCGCAGTCACAGTAACGATCGATGGCGGGAATATTTCCGCGCCCATCGCGCTCAGTGGCATTTACACGGGGACGAACACTGTATCGCTCAATTCACAGCCGAAATTCGCGCTCGCGATCAATCGTGTGAATGGATTTATGACGGGACAATTTGCGGATCCGGATCACGCGGGGAAGGTGACGAGGTTCGTCGGGGCGGTGTTGCAGAATCAAAATATTGCGAGGGGTTATTTCATTGGCGCGGTCGATTCTGATGGCTCGGTAGCGCTGGACCCTGCAACGGCGATTCCAACGACGGTCGAGGCGTCAGTCATCCCAACAAGCGGTGGCACGTTTTATTTGAGTGGCGGACCGTTTCGATCCAATGACACGGTTTTGGTCGACGGCAAAGCAGCGACGAATGTCGTGTTGATTGATTCGAACACGTTGCAGGTCACGTTCGGCGTACTTGCCGACGGAACACATACTGTCGTCTTGTCGAATACTGTTACGCACGCGGTCACGACGATTCCCAACGGGCTGACGGCGAATGGTTCCGGGCGCACTGATGAAGTGCCGCCGGGAATTGGAGGGAGCGGTCCGGTTATTTGTGGCAGAGTTTACAGAGTCTGCCAGCGAAGGGCGGGCAACGCGTCGTGGCGAACTACGGGGGAGGTGACGACCCAGCAGGTTGACCTTGATCTGCCTGGCGTTGGCCTGGACGTTACCATCGCACGCACTTACCGTTCTAAAAATTCACCGCAGAGCGCATTGGGAACTGGATGGGATTTCTCTTACAACGTGTATGTCGTCAGCAATGCGCAGGGTATGGTGGTTCACGATGGCGATGGCCGCGCGGACACTTTCGTGAAACAGAAAGATGGTTCTTACGCGCTGCCTGAATTCTTTCGTCGCGGCACGATCGACGCGAAGACGAAATCGTTTACGCTGGAATTCGCCGATCATGGCCGATGGGTTTTCAATTCGCTTGCTGCCGGTTCGAAGGCTGGAAAGCTCTCCCAGATTATTGACCGCAACTCAAACACCGTCGCGCTTGCCTACAGTTCGGTGGGGCGTCTCACGAATATCGTGGATACTCTGGGTCGCAGTATTTCGCTGGGCTATACGCCTAGCGGGGCTCTCGCCACGGTTACTGATTTCATTGGTCGCACCGTCCGCTACGAATACAATGTTAATGGCGATCTGGCACAAGTGGTTTCTCCATCTGTGACCGGTACTCCAACTGGCAATGATTTTCCGGGTGGCATCACCAATTCATACATATACACCAGCGGTTTTGCCGACGACCGGCTTAACCACAACCTTGAGAGTGTTGTGGATGGAAGCGGTGAACAGATCGTGAATATTGCCTACACCACGACGCAGAACCGGACGGATTCGGACTTCGACCGCGTGGCTTCTTTGGCTTTGGGAACAAATACTCCGACCATTTATACCTATGAAATACAGACGCCGTCGTCGACCAACCATTTCGCTACAACCAAAGCGATTGTAAATGACCCGGTGGGGAATGTTACTGAGGTTCTCTGCGATGCGAAGAACTGTCCTGTAAACGTCAGGAGGCTAGGCGGACGGTCGATACCTGAGAATAGCGTGACTTCAACGGATAACCGGCCCACGAACAAACTTCGCACAAGCGATCCTGATTATTTTGAGACTACCATCAGCTACAACGCCGATTCGTTGCCTGTCAAGGTGACGTACCCACGCAGTGGGACTGTGGAGTATGTTTACGAAGGAGACATCAATGCCGGAGCCAATCCGCGCGAACGCGGCAATTTGCGCGTTATGCGCCAGACAGCCGCGCCTGGTGTGCCGAGCGATCAGAAGGAAATTGTCGATCAGTGGGAATATGTTCCCGGGTTTGGAACATTGGAAACCTATCGTGAATCCGACGATGTTTATATGGACGTTGAGAACGCTCACTTCTACCGCGATAACGGCCGCTCGAGTGGTAACGGAACGCGGTTCGGAACGATTAAGAGCTGCCCGTCGGGTGCGACGATTACCTATCGAGTTGAAAAAGGTAAGAATATCCTATTGGGACAAATCCCGAATTGCCCAGCCGATGCGATCATCAGCAAGTACACTGACCCGCGCGGTAATGTCACGACAGCCAATTACGATGCAAACGGCAATTGCGTCCAGAAATCCGAACCTGTTGTTAGTGGTGGAGGATTTAAAATTTTGTATTTCACTTATAATTCTCACGGACAGTTAACTGCCATCACCAATGCCGTCGATGCCAATGGCGATCGTCGCGTGGATACCTACAATTATTTCACGAGTGGCTCGCAGCAGGGCTACCTGCAAAGCGCCGTCATTGATGCCAACGGACTTGCTCTCACCACTACGTATGCTTGCGATGCTGTTGGCAACGTCACACAAGTTACTGACCCGCGCGGCAACGACTCGCAGTTTGTTTACAATCAACTGGATGATGTTGTGCAGGCGAAGTCGGCGACGGGCGGAAGTGGCGTGCGCACGGTAACGAGCTATAAATATATTCCTCGATCGGGATGGATTGGTGTCCGGTCTTCTTTTAGCTGTGCTTCTTTGAGCAGCATTGACACCACCTATTTCGATAATGACGGCAAATCGATTGATGGCGGATTATTAACGACGAGTTTTGGCTACGATTCGATTGGTCAGCTTACCAGCGTGACCAATTCTGCCGGTGGCGTGATGGCGTACGCTTACAATGCAGCCGGAGAACTCGTGCTCGCGAGTTCGCCCGAAGCGGTCAACGGCAATCAGCCAGGCAACGTCATTTCCTACAGCTACGACGAGCGCGGCTTGCCATTCCAAACAATTGCAGCTCCAGGCACCGCCGACCAATCTACCACTCAGTACGATTATGATGCGGATGGAAACTTGCACCGCTTGAGCGAAGGGTTGGAACAGGCTGCGCGTATAACAACGATCGAAACTGACGGGTTTAGCGATGTGACTGATTGCGATGACAAGGATCCCAAAAGGCATCATCCAACGGCCCGTCTTAATGGTGGCGGCGGGAGCACCACTGCCTCGGGAGGATACCACGCGCATCTCGATGTGCTCGACTGTGCCGACGATCCGACCTCGATCATGGGTTGGAGTAGTTCCGCCGGCGGATGTAAAAACCAGACATCCGGAATTCGGGCCGTCTACAAACATATGAGCTGTCTAGCCGGAAGGAATTATCCCTCCTGTTCCGTGCAGAGACATTTCATCGGCCATCACCAAAACGCTCAATTCTCCTCTTCCCTCCACGTTTCGGGTTTGAAGGAAGAAATTCGTGAGAATGACGATGGCTCATGTCGCATTCATTCCATCACCGACCCGCTAGGCAACGTCGCCACCTTTCATTACGATGCCTCCGGCCATTGCATCAGCACAACGGTTACTGGTGACACCGGCGCGAAGAATCCTGATAGCACGCCGGTCATCGCGCAGCTCTCTTCCACGTCTGCGACGTACGATGCTCTCGGGCGATTGACCTCGGCAAAAAACAATCCGCTCTATGAGGACGGACAAGCCGGCTCCAATCCGTTTTACGAAGATAAGAACATTTTTGTCTACGATGATGCCGACAACACAACCGCCATCACCAACGGCATGGGTAATGCCACCACGTTTGGTTACGACACTGCTGGACGGCTCAGTTCGGTGACTGATCCGAAAGGTAATTCGAGCAGCTACACTTACGATCCCAACGGCAACGTCCTCACGGAAACGACCGTCCACAAATCCGACCTTGGCAATACCGATTTAGTCATCGCGACAACTAACATCTACGACAACCTTGATCGCTGCACCAATAGCAGCAGCAACATCGGTGGCCCAATCACTTCTCAATACGATTCTGTTGGCGATGTGACCCGCGTCACAGACGCGCTTGGTTATTCCACGGATTACGAATACGACGGCAATGGCTACTTGAAGCGAACGATTTGGGGCATTGGAGGGAACATCAGCTTCTCATCCATTGACCGCGATGGGAACTCACGCGTGACCACCACCACCGACGCGAATGGACATGCTACCGATTACTCTTACGACGCGTTTGACCGTCCGACCGGAATCACTTTCGCCGACGGCACAACGAGTTCATGCACGTACGACGTTCATGGCAACGTGATGTCGTCCACCGACCAAAATGGCACGACCATCACGAACACATACGATCTGCGAAACGGACTGGTCCATCGCGACGTGGCCGCGCGCAACATTCTCGTGGCTGATTCAACCACCTCGGAGCGATTCAGCTATGACGGTCTCGGTCGGACTGTTTTTGCCGCGAACGACGTGTCGACTAACATTTTCACTTACGACGCGCTCGGTCGTCTGGCGACGGAGAATCAGAATGGATTATTAATGTCGCACACTTACGACGCGATCGGGAATTGTCTGTCAGTCAGCTACCCAGGCGGACGGAAAATCGTTTACGCGTACGATGCCGCCAATTTCTGCCGCAGTGCCGGCGAAGAAACAGTCAATGCGGCCGACGGCACCATCCAGACAACTGTGCTCAGTTCCAATTTTTATAACGGCGGCTTACTGGAGAAAAAGACTCGACCGGGAGGCTACACCGCGATCGGTTACGGGATTAATGTGGGAGCGCAGGGCTTGAGCTGCAGCGTGAATCATTATTCCAATGGCGGCAGTCTGGGAGATGTTTTGATTGCCGGAAGTGTTGCGCAGTGGGACAGCGCCGGCAATCTGAGTATTCGCTCCAATACGCTCACTGGCGTCATTCAACAGTACGCCTATGACGAACTTTATCGTCTCACCAATTCGATCGTTACGTCCAATGCCGATGTCCTTCGCGATACCAGTTACTCCCTCGACGCTGGTGGTAATCGGCTTAACGTCACTGGCGACAATCATCCCGGCGCTTACACGCTCGACGCCTCCGAGGATGCGCTCACCGGTGAGCCTGGCGACGCGCAGATGAATCAATACACGACGACTCCGATAGGGGACTTGCAATACGATAAAAATGGAAATCGGCTCGCATTATCCAGCGGCGGCGTCCCTCAACAAGCCTACGTCTATGACTGTTTCAATCGACTGGTCGTATTCAGTAATTTTGTCAGCGGAGTCACTGCGTATTACGGCTACGACGCTTCAGGCCGCCGCCTTTGGAAAACCACGGTTGGAACCGACGCCATACCGCACTCCACGTGGTTCGTCTACGACGGCGCAGAGATTATTGAGGAATACGATGGCAACAGTAACCTCGCCGCGACGTATGTTTGTACCGAGCGAATTGTCGGTGGCGATCGCAGCCGTCCTGTCGATAACCCGATTCAATTGGGCTTGGTCGCACGGGAGATGGGGCACAACTGGGGAATGCAACACGACTCGACCGGAAACACGGCACACGAGTTAGGACATAATTGGGGAATGCAGCATGACTCCACCGGAAATCTGATGCGTGAATTCGGCCATAACTTTGGAATGAGTCATGACCCGGTCAGCGGCGGCAATTTCATGACGACCCGGGGCGTGGTTCCAAGGCGCGAAATTGTAACGTTAACTAATCTCCGCACGACTGGCAGTTCCTCGAACTACTGGCTGCTCACTGACGACCAGGGCAGCGCTGTCGCCCTCTCGCTCGATGACGGCTCAGTCGTTGAACGCTATAATTATGCGGACTGCGGCGAACCGCAGTTTCTCGACGGCAATGGCATTCTGCTTCTCGGTGCTGATGGAACAACTCCAGCGACCGAATCAGTCGTGGGCAACATTTTCCTATTTGGCGGGGTGGAGTATGATAGCGAAACAGGGCTTTACGCGCCGCAGGGTTCGGTCCTTGTCGATCCGGCTATCGGGACAACGCTTCAGGATGACACCGGGGACGCAGCGGCGAAAATTCAGGCGAGGGATGCCTGCAATAACAAGATACGGATCGGCGGCGAGGATGCCCTTCAACGTGTTGAAGGGGGGCCGAATTTGGATGGTGGGTTTTATACTCACCCCCGTTCCTATAGGGTCTGCCAACGACGCACGTCATCAGATTAATTCGATCGAAGGCATTCTGTAGAGTCGCGGATTTGACCACAGAGACGTTGACGTCGCGGTCGCCGTGCATACCCTAACAGCATGACGCCAACAAGGAGCGGGTCGGTTCGATTTTTTAAATTGTTCGGCATTACCGTGTTCATTCACTGGTCATGGTTCGTCATCGCCGTGATCGATATGCAGGATAACACCGGGCGATATACTGCGCCGCAATGGAAGGTTTGGGAGTATCTCGTCCTGTTCGGTCTCGTAACGATTCATGAATTCGGCCACGCGCTCGCATGTCGAAGCGTCGGCGGAAAAGCGGACACAATTGTATTGTGGCCGTTGGGAGGTGTGGCGTATGTCGATCCGCCGCAGCGTCCCGGAGCCACACTTTGGAGTATTGTCGCGGGTCCATTGGTGAACGTGATCTTCTTCCCGATATTCTCGTTGATTTACTTGTGGGCGCGGAACTCCGGGTTGGTTGCAACGGAACCAAACGCATATGCTTTCATTCGCTCGATTTGGTTCATCAACACGGCGCTGCTCGTGTTCAACATGATGCCGATTTATCCGTTGGATGGTGGACAGATTCTTCGATCGATCCTCTGGTTTATGCTCGGGAAAGCGCGCAGTCTTTTCGTTGCCACAATTATTGGCATGGGAGGAGTTGTCTTGCTCGTATTGGTCGCATTCGCTTTGCAATCGGTTTGGATCGGGATTATGTCGGCGTTCATCCTGATGAACTGTTGGTCGGGGCTAAAGCATGCCCGTGCCTTGACGAAGATTGCGAAACTTCCCAAACACACGGAGTACTCGTGTCCATCGTGCCACACCTCGCCGCCAGCAGCTCCTTTGTGGGTGTGCCGACAGTGTAATGTCGCGTTCGATATGTTTTCAACGAACTCGAGTTGCCCGAAGTGCGGTCAGATGTTTCAGGCCACGACATGTGTTGAATGCGGTGAGTCAGCCCCCATCGCACAATGGGCCGTGCATCGTCCGAGCTCCGGGACCGTATCCGGCAGTTGAGTGCGATGCTAACCGGAAGCGTGCGTCGTGGTTTTGTAGGCCAAACCGAGGGTGACAAACATCAAGCCGATGCCGCTGATTCCCCAGCCGGCGAAGAAATAGATAACGCGCATCCAGCCGTTCTCCTCTTCGACTTTATCAAGAGCTTTCTTTGAGGTCTGGACGACGTCAGGTTCTTCGACGAATTGTTTTTCGCCGCTCGCGAGTTTCTTGTATTCCGGCAACGTTTCGTTTTTGAACGCGGCGATTTCCTCGGCGGTCACGGCTTGTGGATCAGGTTTTTGACCGGGTTCTTCGACCGCTTCGGCAGCGAGATAGTCACGGATTTCCTTATCACTTTCGTGCGGCACAGATTCGATTGCAATTTTGGCATCGGCGACGCGCTCCTCGAATCCCCAACGCGCTATGGTTTTAGGATAATCCTTCGCACTTATTTTGCCGTCTGCCAGTTCTTTGTATTGCGCGAGTCGCACTTCGCGGAACATGCGGACCTCGTGTGCTTTGATGGCGGCTGGCGCTGTTTTGGAGTCGCCATCGGATTCTTCTTTGGCGAGAAATGCGCGGATCTCATCGTCTGTTCCAGAAGGGATGGCTTTGACCGCGCGTTTTGCGTAAGCGACTTGATCTTTGTAGAGTTCGCCAACGAAGCCCTGGGCGAGTCCATGGACGCGATCTTTTCCGATGGTGTAGGCGGTGAAGACAATTCCAGACAGGACGACGACGCAGGTAATCATGCCAAGCTGTGAGCTGCCTTCGTCCTTGCTCAAAATGCGCGCGCCGAATCCGCCTCCAGCACCTGCAAGGAGCGCGAAGATGCGCCAGGATTTTCCGGTGAAGTGGAAGATCAAATACCAAATGAGACAACCCAGCGCGGTGCCGAGAATCGCGCCGCAAACGCCGTAAAAGAATTTAGCCGTCAAACCTTCGTCTGGTGGCGTGAGATTCGAATACGCGCCGGACGTTGGCAAGATCGGCGCGGGCCTGGGTGCTGGCGCGGCAACGGGCGCGGCGATGGCCGCTTGCGGTCCCGCAATCGCAGGCGCCGGTGCGTGTGACGCACCACTGACGCGCAGCTTGGGTCGAACGGGTTCCCCTGCGGCTGTGACAGGAGCCGCTGCTACGGCCATCGGTGGCGATGTGGCGATGCCGAGTTGTTGAGCGACATAGGCGTTGGCGAATTCGGTTGCGTCGGCCTTGCACGTCGGACAAACGACGGCGAACGGCACGCGGCCGTCCACGGGTTCGAATTCGAACTTAAATTTAGTGCCGCAATTGCACTGTAGCTTTATTTCCACGGGGTATGTCGCCGACAATAAAGTTCACTTCAATGAAATCAAGAAAAATGGCGCCGTGGGCGCCATTGCTCAAAATTCTCCTGTGGGCCGCGGTCAGTCTTCCACGGGAACGACGAGGTTCTCCATGATGTAGTCTTTGCGTTCGGGCGTGTTTTTGCCCATGTAGAAACTCAGGATGCCGTTGGCGTCGCCTTTCGCGGCGTATTCGACCTGGCTCAGGCGCATTTCTTTTCCGATGAATTGTTTGAATTCTCCGGGGCTGATTTCTCCCAGGCCTTTGAAACGGGTAATCTCCGGCTTGCCGCCAAGTTTCGCTGAGGCGGCGTCGCGCTCGGCTTCGCTGTAACAATAGATGGTCTGCTCTTTGTTACGCACGCGGAACAAGGGCGTTTCCAAAACGTACAGATGACCGTCGTGCACGAGCTGGTCGAAGAAGCGATAGAAATAGGTGATCAGCAGATTGCGAATGTGCAGGCCGTCGACGTCGGCGTCGGTGGCGAGAATGACTTTTTCGTAGCGCAGACTTTCGATGTTGTTCTCGATGTCGAGGGCGCACATCAAGTTGAACATTTCGTCATTCTTGTAAACGATATCTCGCTTGAGGTCCCAGACGTTGAGCGGCTTGCCTTTCAACACGAAGATGGCCTGGGTGTTGACGTCGCGGGTGCTGACGATGGAACCAGCGGCGGATTGACCTTCGGTGATGAAGATCATCGAGCCTTTGCCTTTGCCCTTGGCGCTGTCGAAATGGACTTTGCAATCCTTTAGCTGCGGGATGCGAATGGTGATGGCCTTGGCGCGTTCGCGGGCGAGCTTCTTCACTTCCTGCAACTCTTTGCGGAGCTGCTGGGTGTCTTCGACTTTCGCGATGATCTTTGTCGCGACGTCTTTGTTGCGGTTGAAGAAGTGCAGGAGTTCTTCGCGGACGGTGTTGACCAGGTCCGTACGAATTTCGGTGTTGCCGAGTTTATTCTTGGTCTGGGACTCAAACATCGGGTCCTTCAACCGAATCGCGACGGCACCCACCATGGCTTCGCGGACGTCGTCGCCTTCGAATTTGCCCTTGGCATATTCATTGACGGCTTTTAACAAGCCTTCGCGGAATGCGCTGAGATGCGTGCCGCCGTCGCTGGTGTATTGGCCGTTGACGAACGAGAAGAATGTTTCGCCGTAGCGATTGTTGCTGTGGGTGAAACAGAACTCGAGCGTCTTGCTGGTATAATGGAGCGGCGCGTAAATGGGCTCGGCGTTGTCGGCCTTGAGGTCTTCCATGACGAGGTCGAGGAGACCGTTGCGCGAGACGAAAGTGGTGCCGTTGTAGATGAGCTTCAGGCCCGGATTCAGATACGTGTAATGGCGCAGACGGCGCTCGATGAATTCGGGTTTGAACTCGATATCTTTGAAGATTCCTTCGTCCGGCGTGAATTGGACGAATGTGCCGTCCGGTTCATTGGCGGCTTTGCCACCTTTTTGGCTCTTGAGCTTGCCGGCTTTGAAAGTGGCCTCGAAATATTCGCCATCGCGATGGCTGCGGACGAAGAATTCCTTGGAGAGCGCGTTGACGGCTTTGGTGCCGACACCGTTTAGGCCGACGCTGAATTGGAAGACGTCGTCGTTGTATTTGGCGCCGGTGTTGATTTGGGAAACGCAATCGATGACTTTGCCGAGAGGAATGCCGCGGCCAAAATCGCGAATCGTACAGGTGGTCCCTTCGACGGTGATCTCGACTTCTTTGCCGTGGCCCATGATGAATTCATCGATGGCGTTATCGATCACTTCCTTGAGCAGGATGTAACAACCGTCGTCTTGATGCGCGCCGCTGCCGATGCGCCCAATATACATACCGGTGCGCAAGCGAATGTGCTCGATGGACGAGAGGGTCTTGATCTTACTCTCGTCGTAAACCTGTTTCTTAGCGTCTGCCATAGAAGTTGAGCGACAACTATTGTGTTGAACGCGATTTTTGCAAGTTTTTACCTACCTCCAGCGGCAAGAATACGAAAAATCGCGCCGGGAGGGAATCTGAAAGTTCAAAATTCAGATGACAAACCTTGGTGCCCCGCGGCCGCACTCCGGACGAAATTTTTCTTTTTTCGGTTACGGGAGGTTGCGTGGACTTACGGCAGGTTACGTAGACCTCATTTTTACGAGGTGACGATGAAGTTGGGGTGAGGTCGAACTGGGCCGAGGCTGAGGCGCGGGAAAGTCCGAAATCCGGAAATGCGAAGGAAAGAACCGGGCATGAAATCTGTACAGGGGCGAGCGCGTTGAAATGGATGGGGACATGGTGTCGCATAGCTGTCCTTTCTTTTTCGCAATGAGCGTGATTGCGCATCGGCCCGAGTATCTGTCGGACGAGGGCTAGCTTACGTGAAGTCGCGGAACTGTCAAAAAATGTAGGGAAAGGAGGGAAGCCAGGGACAGGAGGGAAAGAAACAGCACTTTTTTCTGAAAGAATTTAACCGCCGAGATGCCGAGGCGCGAAGGTTGCTTACCAAGGTAGAGACGTTATTTCCGCAACGTTGGTCTCCGAAAACGTCGTTTAGCACTTGAGCGTGTTGCCGTGGTTATCCCGATGATGAGTGACATGGATGGCTGATGGCAGGGAAACGCAGGCGAGTCGATATAACCTTTCGAAAGAGAACCCAGCAAATACGAAAGGAAATCGGAATGAAGGCATTTTACGCGTTAACGATCAGCGCCACATTATTCGCGCTGGTTGTCGGCTGCAAATCGTCCAGTCAGGAGGTTTCGTCAGAATCAAGTGGTGCTGCCGTCGGAACGACCGTCGCCATCAGTTCGCCGGTCACTGTCAGTGAGCCCATCAATAGCACGGAAAACCAAAAGGTTGAGTTCCTTTTTGTACAAAACGCCAAAGATGTGAGCTTTGAGAACGGAACGATGACGCTGCACGGAGTCAATCCGGTCACTGTCTGCTTTGCCGACCGGCCCGAACGTAT
>Ga0265327_10004985_pt1 | contig 11392 bp, 7 predicted proteins | sample 41621metaG_FD_202089 | JGI IMG/M metagenome (GOLD analysis project Ga0265327, IMG submission 202089) | Rhizosphere microbial communities from Carex aquatilis grown in University of Washington, Seatle, WA, United States - 4-16-21 metaG | ecosystem: Host-associated > Plants > Roots > Rhizosphere >...
TTTGTGCCTTTCATGATCGAACCCATCCCCCTTCATCAGCGATGAAAATTCCTCTTCACTGACTTGGGAATTCACCTTGACAGCAACCCGCTCACCATCAACCGGATTGATGGTGTAGATCTCACTTCTGTCGGGGCCAATATACCGCTCACTCAGAAGAACAACGATCCTGAAGAGCCCGAAGTATTCAATGTAAGACCAAAGCCGCTTCCTATTCAGATCACCATGCAAGGACACGCAATGAAAGATCCGGTCCTTGGGTCTACCTTCAACAAGGTCGGACAGATATGCAAATCCAAACGGGATGGTTTTAGCCTCAGGATGCAGCAGGTATTCAAGGGCTTTCTCGCACTGGGCATGTGGCACACCACATTCCGATGCAAATGCAAAAGCGGTCTTGACCAGAGATCGTCCAGCATCGGCACCCCCAAAAGAAAGGCTGACATGAAGCGGTGAGTTCAGGTAGTTGGTTGTTACTTCCAACTCGCTGAGGGCCTTTCCAACATCAAACTTCGGATACTTTCTGGCGATACCTTTCAGCCGCTGCTTGGCTTCTTCAATGGTCTTGGCTGTCAGATTGATCTTGATCTTCCCACCAAGATCCTCTTCTGAATAAGACGACTTCTCTGGCGTGAAGGACCCGTCATTGTGCAGCCAATACTTATCGCCCTCGATTGTCTGCACAATCTGCTTAGGTGACTCGCCCCGTTCTCTGCTGATCCCGACTGCCAAGGAGAACCAATTCAGTTGCCTTGCAAGGTCGGCATCCCAGTCCTGGCCCAATTTGTTGTTGCAATCGTTGCAGATGAACCCCGTGGTCTTCTTTCGGCCACCAATCGCATTGGGAATGATGTGCTCTTTTGTCTTGTTCTTGCCCGACAACGTAACAGGGCAAAGCGCACACTTTTTAGAAGCAGTCATCTTCGTCCCGCCGGTCAGATTGACATCACATGAAGTTGAGCATGAGACGACCAACAGAGTTGGTCAGGTCACGAGCAAAGAGGGCAAGCCACCTCTGAGAGTCATCGCCGAAATGTGACTCACTGAAGCCGTTCCTTGAGTTCGCAATCGCATTGGTCAAGGTCGGCATGGCATTGACGATCTCAACAGGAAACGGCCCTTGGGCTTGAAGCTTCTTGCTGATGTCGTCCTTCACCACTTTGCACAGCGGCATGAGGTCTGTCAGCCCAGCCTGGTCAGGAACATGCTTGCGGACATATGTCTTGTAGAGCCCCTCAAGGCACGTGTAGCTCAGTGTCGTTGCCCGGTTGTAGTGGTGGGCATCGATAGCCTGGTCAATGTCCTTGAGGCTCTTGTTCAGCTTCTCCGAGTTCCAAAGATCAACAGGAACGACCGTGACAGGCACGGCCTGTCCACCGCCAAACACGATGTTCCGCACGTTGTCAGCCGCTGCCTTGTCGTGAGGCTCAACGTGGTCGACAAACACGCGGTACAGGCGGAAACGTTGCTCTTCTGGCAGGCCCTGAATCAAGTCCCAGTAGAAGTCTTTTCGCGAGGTGGACTTACCCAGCTGCTGTCTCAGCGCAATCAATTGCTGATAGCTCGGTGAGCCAGGATCGACCTGCTGCACCATGCGACAGAACGTGGAACCGCCGACATACAGCGCTTGGTTCTCGCTGTTGAAGGCCGTGAACAGATAGTTGTAGGCGGCGACCCAATTCACGGAGGCGTTCATTTTTCCACCACAGGCTCTGCCTCCAACAAATCAGGCTGCTGAACGACGATGGGCTCAATGAACTTGCTCAACTCTTCCTGCTGTGCCACAAGGAATGGAGCTTCTTTCACCTTGTCATAAAGCTTCAGAAGGCGCTGTTCGGCCCGGTTCAAGATGATGCTGTACAGCAAGGGTTGAATCTTCACCCTGTCGTTGTCTTCGGTGCGGGTGCCACCCTCTCCACTCTCAATCTGATCCCCAAGGACGAAGCCATCCACCCGCGTCTCTGGCTGGATGTACCCCTTCTGCTTCAATTCCTTCACATACTTCCAGATCTGTTCTTTTTCCTTGGACCCTAATGAAAGCTTGGTGGTCTTCAGATCAACAATGACAAGGTGGCCCACGCCCACCTCTTCATGTTCCTCGTTGTAAGAAGGCAGCGAGTAGAAGCCGATGCTGCCATCACCGCGGATCACAAAGTCTGGCCGGTTCAACGAAGCTTTTTCAGCCCTTCCATCAAACAGCTCTCGGATGACGGTCGTCATACCCTTGTTAGACGTGAAATGGATGGACTCAAACTTGTCTCCGAACATCCACAAACCCTTGGCAAAGAGCGGTTGAAGTTCCTTGACCTCATCGATTCCAGCAACCTGAATCTTGATCCGCAATTCGTTGATGACTTTCAGGCGGCCCTGAATTTCGTCAAGGACGACCTTCGCCATGCCAATGGTCCACTGGCTAAGCACTTCGTGGAGGGCATCCAGATCATTCGGATCTTGGTTGTGCAAGATTTCCAGCAAACCGTACTGCGATTTGCTCTTCTCCAGCTTCGCCAGAATGCCAGTCAGTTGCACGATCTCCTGCTCACCGAAATTCGGGCAGGTGTCCACAACCTCATTGACGAACGTGGTAACGCGATCCTTGCTCAGAAGAGGAAGAGCGTTGACCGACTGCCCGACCCGCTCAAGGACAGCACTACGTTTGTCTTCGCGTTCGACAGCACTGGTGTTGTCAATGATCTCCCGGATCTTGTCTTGGACGATTGGCCTGGTCGCCTCCCATGCCGGGTTCTTATCAATGAAGCCTGACCAGTCTTCCTTGACGGCGTTTTCCTTGTTCAGAAAGTCGGCTTGAACAATGAAGGTGAACCGCTTGGCCTTTTCGGTTCTGCCATCAAGAATGCGTTCAACGTCGGCACCGCGCCAACGGCACTCGCCCACCGCACGATTCATGACCCACCACGCGATGCCATGCTGCTTCGTCGTCTTGTCGGCCTTGCGAGTGTCAATGTGGTAGATCTTGACCGTACCGCAGCCGGGCACTTCAACATCCACGATAGACAGGGACGACTTGCTGATGTCGGAAAACGAAATCGGCGTTCCGTTCAAGATAACCTTGAAGGACGGATTGGCGAGGAACCGTCCGCCAAGAAGCTCTCTGGCCTGCTCCACAGAGAGGTTGACTTGACGGATCTCGCCGTCACCGACGATGGTCGTCCCGTGTCCCTCCACATCCTTCTCAATGAACTCCACGAGTTCAGTGATCAGCGGCTTGTTGGATGTTCTGCTGACCTTGTAGACAAACTTCTGACCATCTTTGATCGAGGTGATCTGGTAGTTCTTGGCTAGGCAAAAGCTGGCGAATCGGCCCTTGCCATTCTTGCCGAAGACGAAGCGCGGAAGACCTTCTACACCTGGTGGCGGTGTCGTTGTGGCACCACCCTTGGCGATACGGTCATAGGACATGGCACGCCAGATGTAATCGAACTCGGCCTTCGTCATGCCCTTACCGTTGTCCGAGATGGAGAACTGCTTGTGGGCCCTCGGATCAGGCCAGCTTATCTTGACTTCAGTGGCGTAGGCGTCCCAACAGTTGGCAACGAGTTCGACAATGGCCGTGCTGGGGTTGGTGACGATTGCACCCGCCCAGCTTTCAAGAAAACGGTCTTCATAGAAGAGGTCTTCTTGCTGCAAGTTTTCATTGTTTGATGAGTCAGACATCGCCCCTCCAGAAAGATCTTATTTTTCGCCAGCTTCCTCGTCCCACTTCTTCAACATGGTGAGCTTCTCACCTATCTTGATCTCCAAGCCCCTTGGCACTGGCTGATACCAACCAGGTTCTGCAATGCCGTCAGGAAGGTAGGTTTCGCCGGCTGCATAAGCATGGGGCTCGTCATGGGCATAGCGGTACTCGTGGCCGTAACCCAGCTCTTTCATGAGCTTGGTCGGCGCATTGCGCAAGTGCACCGGCACCTCACGCGATTTGTCCTGCTTCACAAAGGCCCTCGCCTGGTTGTAGGCCGTGTAACCCGCATTGCTCTTGGCGGCCACGGCCAGGTAGATCACAGCCTGCGCCAGGGCCAGCTCACCTTCAGGTGAGCCCAGGCGCTCGAACGTGGCTGCGGCATCGTTGGCGATCTGCATGGCGCGCGGGTCAGCCAGGCCGATGTCTTCCCAGGCCATGCGCACAATGCGCCGGGACAGATAACGCGGGTCCGCACCGCCATCCAGCATGCGGCACAACCAGTACAGCGCCCCGTCAGGGCTCGACCCGCGCACGGACTTGTGCAGGGCCGATATCTGGTCGTAGAAGTTGTCGCCACCCTTGTCAAAGCGACGGGCATTGAGCGTCAGGGCGTTCTGGATGAACTCGGCATCGATGTGCGTGATACCCGCCGCACCCGCCGCCGTGTTGCACTGCTCCAGCAAATTCAAAAAGCGCCGCGCATCGCCGTCGGCGTAGCCCACCAGCGTGTCCACGGCGAGCTCATCGAACTGCAGGTGCGACAAGGCTTTCGACTGGGCGCGTGCGAGCAACTGCTTGAGTTCATCCTCGGTCAGCGACTTGAGCACATAGACCTGCGCGCGCGACAACAAGGCCGAGTTGACCTCGAACGAAGGGTTCTCCGTGGTCGCGCCGATGAAGGTCACCAGACCGGATTCGGCATAAGGCAGGAGCGCATCCTGCTGCGACTTGTTGAAACGGTGGATTTCATCCACAAACAGGATCGTGTGCTTGCCACGGGCCAGGTTCTGCTCGGCCTGCTCCATCGCGGCGCGGATGTCCTTGACACCCGAGAACACCGCCGACAGCGCAATGAACTCGCAATCGAAAGACTGCGCTGTCAACCTTGCCAGGGTGGTCTTGCCCACGCCGGGTGGCCCCCACAAAATCATCGAATGCGGCTTGCCCGATTGAAAGGCCAGCCGCAGCGGTTTGCCCTCGCCCAGCAAATGGGTTTGCCCGATCACATCGGACAGTTGGTGCGGCCTGAGGGCCTCTGCCAGCGGCGGCGCCGGCTCCAGTTTGAACAGGTCGGACATAGGGTGATTGTCGCAGCCGCCAGGCCTGTCGTTTTCCAGGCGCCACAAAGCATCGAAATATGACGGTTTGATGAAGGTTAATACTGATTTGCAGATCGCGACACGGGCGCATGCTGTTCATTCGTACCCGGCGCTTGTTCAGGTCGGCCCTCCGTCGCAAAACGCTCAAGAAGAAAGCTGAGGTGCCCCATGTTGACCCTTGCGATCGTCAGCCTCGTGCTGGTACCCATTGCGCTGGATGTCGCCCTGCGCGGCCGCCACCAGACCATCGAACTCTCCCTGATCCGCCGGAAGTAAGCCTTTCAAAGCAGAGGGGCTGGACAAATCCGCAACATCATGGGATAATCCCCTACTTCGCTGAGTTGAAAGACCAAAGCCAAGCGTTCCACGAACGTCTGGGAAGGTCTGCAGCACAGAGAACTAAGTTCATCCCCTCTGACCTTTTTCAAGCCGGGTCGTCACAACGCAAGTTGCCTGTTTTGCAGTGCCAACAACGCGTCGGGTGCCGACCATGAGCGTGTCTTGAGTTCCGGTTGGCGGCGATGCCGTCGCTTATCAACCGACTCACCGTGGGCTCCTTTTGCGTCGAGCGTTTTTCGCCGAGTGCAAGCGCCACGAAGTACGGACACGAATCCATAGCGACTCCACCTTGGCTCAGGCCGTCTGACTGTTGTCAACGCCTGACCGTGGCGCTTTGTTGCTTGCCTTTTTCTGGCAAGTGGCAGCGCTTTGTCTTGCTTGAAAGAAGTTATGTCACAAGAAAATCAATTGCCCCAGGACAACCAGATCGAAGCATCTGTGGACGAGTCGCGTGTCGACGCCCACAGCGCTTCCCTGATTGATGCCCTGGCGCGCCGTCTGCACGCCGAAGAGTTCGGCGAAGAAGCCGATGAAGCTGGCGCAGAAGAAGGCGTGGAAGCCGCTGCCCAAGGCCCCCGTTTCGAAGACCTGGGCCTGAACCCCATGCTGTGCCGCTCGCTGGCTGACTCGGGCTACACCCAGCCCACGTCGGTTCAGATCGAAGCCATCCCCGCTGCCCTGAAGGGTGCCGACCTGCGCGTGGCGTCCAGCACCGGTAGCGGCAAGACCGCGGCCTTCATGCTGCCTTCGCTGGAGCGCATCATTGCCGCCCGTGGCGACGCCACCAAGCGCCGCGAAAAGGGCAAGACCTACGGCCCTCGCGTCCTGGTGCTGGCTCCCACGCGTGAACTGGCCATGCAGGTGGCCAAGGCTGCCGACACCTACGGCCGTCACATGCAAGGCCTGCGTGTGGCCACGATCGTGGGCGGCGTGCCTTACGCGGCTCAGCTCAAGGCCCTGCGTGGCCCGCTGGACGTGCTGATCGCCACCCCTGGCCGTCTGCTCGACCACCTGGGCACCGGTGCTTGCGTGCTGTCCAACCTGGAAGTGCTGATCCTGGACGAAGCCGACCGCATGCTGGACATGGGCTTCATCGAAGACATCGAAGCCATCGCCGACCAGACGCCTGAAAACCGCCAGACCATGATGTTCAGCGCGACCTTTGCCGGTCACGTTGGCCAACTGGCGCAGCGCCTGACGCGTGACCCCGTGAGCATCGAAGTGTCTTCGCACACCGACAGCCACGACAACATCGAGCAGCGCCTGCACCTGGCCGACTCGCTGTCGCACAAGAACGACCTGCTGGACCACCTGCTGACTTCCAAGGATGTCGACCAGGCTGTGATCTTCACCAGCACCCAGCGCGACGCCGACATCCTGGCTGACCGCCTGGCTGACGCTGGTCACGCTGTGGCCGCCCTGCACGGCGGCATGCCGCAAGGCCGCCGCAACCGCGTGCTGCAAGGCCTGCGCATGCGCCAGTTGCGCGTGCTGGTGGCCACCGACGTGGCCGCCCGCGGTATCGACGTGCCCACGATCACCCACGTGATCAACTACGGCATGCCCATGAAGCCTGAAGACTACGTGCACCGCATTGGCCGTACCGGTCGTGCTGGCCGCAGCGGTCTGGCTGTGACCCTGTGCGAGCGCCGTGACATCGGCATGATGCGCCGCATCGAGCGTTTCACCACGCAACGCATCCCTGAGTCCGTCATCGAAGGCCTGGAGCCCAAGATGAAGTCCGGCAGCGACAGCCGTGGCCCGCGTGCCGGCAAGCCCATGCCCGGCCATCGCAACCGTGAAGACCGTGGCGCACCGCGCTTTGGCGCCAACCGCGAAGGCGGTTTTGGTGACCGCGGCGGCTTCAATGATCGCGGCGGTGACCGTGGCGGCTTTGGCGGCGACCGCCCTGCCTTCGGTGGCAAGCGCGAAGGTGGCTTCGGCGGTGACCGTCCTGCTTTTGGCGGCAAGCGTGAAGGCGGCTTCGGCGGCGCACCTCGTGGTGACTTCGGTGGCGACCGTGGCGCCCCCCGTTTCAACAACGAAGAGCGTGGCGGTGACCGCGGCGGCTTCGGTGGTGATCGCGGTGGTTTTGGCGGTGGCGACCGTGGCGGCTTCAACAAGGGTGGCTTCAACGCCGACCGTGGTGACCGCAAGCCTTTCGGCGGCGACCGTCCCTCCTTCGGTGACCGCCCACGTGGTGACCGTCCGGCCTTTGGTGGCGACCGCCCTGCTTTCGGCGACCGTCCTCGCGGCGATCGCCCGTTTGGTGACCGCCCTGCTTTCGGTGATCGCCCGCAAGGTGACCGCCCGTTCGGCAAACCCGCCGGCAAGTCCTTTGGTGACAAGCCCGCAGGCAAGTCGTTTGGCGACAAGCCTGGCTTTGGCGGCAAGCCTTTCGGTGCCAAGCCTGGCTTCAAGTCGGGCCCCAAGCCTGGCTTTGGCGGCAAGCGCCCCGGCTTCGGCAAGCGTGAAGGCTGATCGCCTCTTGTTCTGATGTGCGGATGTTCAGGCCCGCAGCGTATGGGCCTGAACTTGCAAGAAAACACCAGGAAGAAGTCCGGATGCCTGGCTGAGCCAATCAGTCAGCGGCGTCCGGCACCTATACCCATCAGCCCATTCATCAACCCGATGGGGGCACCACGTGGTGCTCAGGGCTGATTCAGCACGTCTGCCCCCTTGGGCGGTGTGAATTGAAACCGGGTGGCCGGCAAGGCCACCTTGGACTCGAATTGAGCAAAGTCCAGCCGTGAGCGTTGGCCAAAGCTGTCCAGGATTTCCAGGGCAGCCAGTTGGCCATTCTTCTTGTTGAAGCCCACGCGAACGGACTGGAATTGCCCCTCTTTGTGGCGCGGCAAGGCCTCCACCCATTCGAGAGATGACGTTGCCTGTGAAGGCGTCGAGGTCGCGGTCGCCGCACTCGACGAGCCAGCAGTCACGTTGCTCAGGGTGAAGTCCTTGTCCAGCGACCCACCTGCCAGCAAAGCTGCAGGTGAGGCCCCGATCGTGTCGTTCATGGGGCGCACGGTGACCTGATTGAGGTCCGTGTCATACAGCCAGACCTGTTTGCCATCACCCACGATGAGCTGCTCGGTTGGCCCCGCATAAGCAAAACGGAATTTGTTCGGACGCTGGAATTCCAGCGTGCCGGTGGACTTGCGCGTCTTCTTGCCATCGGGCGAGGTGACGGTCTGCGTGAAGCTGGCCCGCCCCGTCTGCACGTCCTTGACGAAGGTGCGCAAGGTGGCCACGGCATCAGCGCGGGCCACACCCGTCGTGCTCAGCAGCGATGCCGCCAAGACACCAGACGCCATCAGGCGCCAGCTTGAATTCAATGTCATGTTCGTGTTGTTGTGAGCAGGATCAGGCATCCCACGGGGCCGCGGTCGCACCGCCCTCCCCACCTCGTGCAGGCGTGATGATCTCGCGGTTGCCATTGGTCGACATCGAGGACACCAGCCCCGACTTTTCCATCTGCTCCAGCAGGCGCGCCGCGCGGTTGTAGCCAATGCGCAGATGGCGTTGCACCAGCGAAATCGAGGCCTTGCGGTGCTGCAGCACGACGGACACGGCGTTGTCGTACATCGGGTCCTGCTCGCCGTCGCCACCACCTGATGGCGAGCCATCGAGGTTGCTGCCTTCGTCACTCAGATTGCCACCTTCCAGGATGCCTTCGATGTAGTTGGGCTCGCCCTGGGTCTTGAGGTACTGGACCACGCGGTGCACTTCTTCGTCACTCACAAAGGCGCCGTGCACACGCACAGGCAGACCGGTGCCCGAGGGCAGATACAGCATGTCACCCTGGCCCAGCAAGGCCTCGGCCCCCATCTGGTCGAGGATGGTGCGACTGTCGATCTTGCTGCTGACCTGGAAGGAAATGCGCGTCGGGATGTTGGCCTTGATCAGGCCGGTGATCACGTCCACCGAGGGGCGCTGCGTGGCCAGGATCAGGTGGATGCCAGCCGCACGGGCCTTCTGGGCCAGGCGCGCGATCAGCTCTTCGATCTTCTTGCCCACCACCATCATCAGGTCGGCCAACTCGTCGATCACGATGACGACATGCGGCAGGCGGTCCAGCGGCTCGGGCTCGTCCGGCGTGAGGCTGAAGGGGTTGGGGATCAACTCGCCACGCGCCTTGGCGTCGTCCATCTTCTTGTTGTAGCCGGCCAGGTTGCGCACGCCCATCTTGGACATGAGCTTGTAGCGGCGCTCCATCTCGCCCACCGCCCAGTTCAGCGCATTGCCAGCGAGCTTCATGTCGGTCACGACCGGGCACAGCAGGTGCGGGATGCCCTCGTAGACGCTCATTTCCAGCATCTTCGGGTCGATCAGGATCAGGCGCACATCGCGCGCTTCGGCCTTGTAGAGCAGGCTGAGAATCGTGGCGTTGATGCCCACGGATTTACCGGAGCCGGTCGTACCCGCCACCAGGCAGTGCGGCATCTTGGCCAGGTCGGCCACCACAGGCGCGCCCACGATGTCCTTGCCCAGGCCGATGGTCAGCATGGACTGGGCCTCGTGGTAGACCTGCGAGCCCAGGATCTCGGTCAGGCGGATCATCTGGCGCTTGGCGTTGGGCAACTCCAGCGCCATCAGGTTCTTGCCGGGAATGGTCTCGACCACACGGATGGACACGAGCGAGAGCGAGCGCGCCAGGTCCTTGGCCAGGTTGACGATCTGCGAGCCCTTCACGCCCGTAGCCGGCTCGATCTCATAGCGCGTGATGACGGGGCCCGGCGAGGCGGCGACCACGCGCACTTCCACGCCGAAGTCCTTGAGCTTCTTCTCGATCAGGCGGGAGGTCATCTCCAGCGTCTCGGGCGTGATGGTCTCCATGCGGCCTTGCGCGGAGTCCAGCAGGTCGATCTGGGGCAGCTTGTTGTCGCCCATCTCGGCGAACAGGGGCTTTTGCTTTTCCTTGACCACACGCTCGGACTTGGGCACCTCGACCACGGGCTGCTCGATGATCAGCGGGATGGGCTCGGCCGGCGCCTCATGCCGCACCTCTTCGACCACGCGTTCGCGCTCGATGGCGGCCTTCTCGCCAATGCGGATGTCTTGCGCCACTTCGCGTTTGGTCTCGCGCTTCTCGCGCAGGCGGTCCACCTGGGCACCAATGCGCTCGGCCAGGTCCAGCCAGGAGAACTTCAGGGCCATGGAGCTGCCCGCCACCAGCAAGGCGATCCACAGCACGCCCGAGCCATTGAAGCCCAACCATTTGCTGCTGAGTTGCCCCAGTGTCAAACCCAGGATGCCGCCAGCATGCTCGCCTGCCAGGCTGAGCTCATGGCGATACAGGCGCGTCCACTCCAGTGCGCAACTCGCCGACATCAGCAGGACCACGCCCAACCACAGGCGCCAGGGTGCAAACTCGTGGCCGTGTTCGAGCGGCGCCGGGTTGGCACCCATGGTCACGCTCACAGCCGAATCGCGGCGCAGCCAGCGCGCCAGGCCACCCAGCAGCACGCGCAGGCCCACCAGCAGCAACCACCAGGCCGATTGGCCAAACAGGAACTGCATCAAATCGGAGCCATAAGCCCCCAGATGCCCCACCCAGTTGCTGGGCTCCAGATGTTGACCCGATGTGGTGAAGGCGGGATCCTGGCGGTTATGGCTGAGCATGGCCAGCAAGGCCAGCAGCCAGAACACGCTGCCCAGCAAGAGCCCGGCCTGGAAACGCAAGGTGTTTTCGACAGGGGCAGCAGGCTCGACCAAGGGCGCAGCCGGCACCCGATGCAGACGCCCGCTCACACGCACGCCAGCGGCCGGCTCGGCCCTGTTGCGATCGCTGCCCTTGGCTGGCGCAGCACCTTCGGAACGGAGAGAACCCAGGGGAAATGTCATGCCCGCATTGTGGGGGAATTTCGCCCATGAAAAACGCCCCTCGCGACGAGCGCGAGAGGCGTCAATTCAGAGTCTGACTCAAAGAAACGGCAAAGAACAATCAGGCTGTGGCCGCCAGGCGATCCTTGAGCACCACACTGCCGGTGTCCTGGGTCTCGATCAGGCCACGCTCTTCCAGGTCCTTCATCAC
>Ga0265327_10004986_pt1 | contig 11392 bp, 9 predicted proteins | sample 41621metaG_FD_202089 | JGI IMG/M metagenome (GOLD analysis project Ga0265327, IMG submission 202089) | Rhizosphere microbial communities from Carex aquatilis grown in University of Washington, Seatle, WA, United States - 4-16-21 metaG | ecosystem: Host-associated > Plants > Roots > Rhizosphere >...
GTGCGCGTCGGAGCCACCGACCACCGGCCCGTCGAACCGACCGTGGCCTTCCGCATCGACGATGCCGGCACCTCCGTGGTCCTCGGCGGCGACGGCGTCCCCTGCACCGGGCTCGACGAGCTCTGCCGCGGCGCGACGGCCTACGTGCAGACAGCGATCCGCGACGACATCGTGCGCATGATCCCGAGCGCGCGCCTCCAGGACATCCTCGACTACCACTCCACGGTCGCGCAGGCCGCGCAGACCGCCGCACGCGCGGGCGTGCGCACGCTCGTGCTCACGCACTACGTGCCCGGGATCGCGCCCGGTCATGAGGACGAGTGGCGCGCGCTCGCCGCCACGCACTTCGACGGGGAGATCGTGCTGGGCGACGACCTCACGAGCGTCGACTGCTGATCGGCCGCGCGTGCTGATTCGGGACCGCGGCGACACCGTCGACCTCTCCCTGGCCATCGCCCTCGCCGCGATCACGGGCTACGTGGACGCGATCGGCTTCGTCCACCTCTTCGGGGTGTTCCCCGCCAACCAGAGCGGCAACGTCGTGCTGTTCGGCATCGCGCTCGGCAGTGACCACGTGAGCGATGCATGGCGGCCGGCCCTCGCGATGGCGGGCTTCGCCCTCGGGGTGCTGCTCGCCTACCGCGCGGGTCGGCGCCTCCCGCCACGCCACCGGCGCTGGACGCTGCTCGCGGTCGAGACGGTCGCACTGGGCGCGCTCGCCCTCGCCGCGGGCAACGTGATGCACGCGCGCGCGCCGATGGGCGGCGCCAACGAGGTGCTGGCGCTGGCCGTCGCCTCCGTCGCGATGGGCTTGCAGACCGTCGCGCTCGGTCGGGTCTCGGGAGTTTCCGTGTCGACCACCTACCAGACCGGCGCGATCGTGCGGCTCAGCGAATCGGCGGCCGACGCGGTGCCCGGCAGCGAGTCGGCCGTCGACTCCCGGCGGGCGCTCGTCGTGCTGGCCATCGTGATCGCGTGCTACGCCGGCGGCGCCGCGCTGGGCGCACTGGTGGCGCGGCACTGGGGCGGCGCGCTGTGGTTCGCGGTGCTGGCCGCCGCGGTGTGCAGCACCGTCGATCTCGTCCTCGGGAGCCGGCCGGCGCCACAGCCGGAGGCGGGGTGACCGCCGCGGCGCAGCCTCACGGCGAGCCCACGGACGAACGACGAGTGGAGGGTCTTCCCGGGTCGGACGAGCACCGGTGCGGTAGACAGGATGCATGGACCTCGACCTGCACGTGTTCCGCTTCGACTGGGCCGGCGGCGACGACCGCATCGGCGCCGGCCTCACCGACCTCGCGCGGCGCGCCGAGGCCCTCGGCGTGAAGACGCTCTCGGTGATGGACCACTTCTTCCAGATGGACTGGCTGGCCCCCGCCTCCGACCCGATGCTCGAGGGCTACAGCGCCCTGGCGTTCGTCGCCGGCGTCACCACCACGTTGCGACTGCGCACGTTGGTCACCGGCGTGACGTACCGCCACCCGGGCGTGCTCGCGAAGACGGTCACGACGATCGACGTGCTCTCCGGTGGGCGGGCGGAGCTCGGCATCGGCGCGGCGTGGTACGAGCGGGAGCACCTCGGCCTCGGGGTGCCGTTCCCGCCCACCGCCGAGCGGTTCGAGCGGCTCGAGGAGGCGCTGCAGATCTGCCTGCAGATGTGGAGCGACGACGACGGCGCGTACTCGGGGGAGCACTACCAGCTCGCCGAGACGCTGTGTCACCCTCGCCCGGTGAGCGCGCCGCGGCCGCGCATCATGATCGGCGGCAGCGGCGAGAAGAAGACGTTGCGTCTCGTCGCGCAGTACGCAGATGCGTGCAACATCTTCGGCGGCCCCGACGAGGTCGCGCACAAGCTCGACGTGCTGCGGCGCCACTGCGACGCCGTCGGGCGCGACCCGAACGAGATCGAGGTCACCGCGATGTTCCGTGACTTCCCGCCCGACGCCACCCCCGACGACCTCGTGCGCGCCGCGGAGCAGTACGCCACCGTCGGCGTGTCGACGTTGGTCACCGGGTCCGTCGGCGACGATCCCGGTGCGTGGCTCGAGAGCACCTTCGCGCCGATCGTCGACCGGCTGCACGCGATCGAACCCGCGCGCCTCTGACGCGAGGCCTACCGCGCGCGCACCAGCCGGCCAGGCCGGGCGCCGGTGTCGCGGTCGTCGCGCCGGGTCACCACGCCGCTCACCACTGTCGCGACGTAGCCGGTGGCGTCCTGCAGGATGCGCCGGCCACCGGCCGGGAGGTCGTCGACCGAGCGCGGCGGGTGCAACGCGAGGCGGTCGAGGTCGATCACGTTGAGGTCGGCCTTCTTGCCCACCTCGATCGTGCCGCGATCGTGGAGGCCCACGACCGCCGCGGTGCCGGCCGACTGTTTCGCGATCACCGTTTCGAGCGGCAGGCGTTCGCCGCGGGTGCGGTCGCGCACCCAGTGCGTGAGCAGGTAGGTCGGCGCCGACGCGTCGCAGATCATCTTCACGTGCGCGCCACCGTCGGAGAGCCCGATGACGGTGTCGGGGTGGCTGATCATCTCGGCGAGGTGGTCCTCGTTGCCGCGCGTGTAGTTGGTGAACGCGCCGAGCAGCAGTTCGCCCGCGGCGAGGTGGTCGTAGAACACGTCGTACGGGTCACGGCCCGTGGCCTCGGCGATCCCCCCGATGGAGCGGTCGGGTGTGGGCTCGTAGTCGGGCGGGTCACCGAGGACGAACACGTTGCCCCACAGGTGCGGGGCGTTGTCGGGGAGCATCTCGTACTGGCGGCGCGGGTCGGGCGGGAGGTCGTGCTCCGCGAGGATCGCGGCCTTCACCTCCGGCTTGCCCAGCTCCGCGAGCAACTCGTCGAACGGGAGCGAGTCCTCCAGGCGGCGGTAGGTGGGGCGGCGCATCAGCGGGTGATAGCTCGCGGCGCCGATCAGCATCCCGCCCGGGCGGGCGGCCACCTGCGGCGTCAGCTGCACGCCGTTCTCCCCGAGCTTCTCCACCAGCTCGAGCTGGCGTCGCCACAGGTCGGGGTCGAGGCGCGACTGCACGAGCAGGAACGACAGCGGCACGCCCGTGGCCTCGGCCACGCGGCCCATGAGCTCCACCTCGCCGAGCACGAGGTCGGCGTCGCCTTCGGTCTCGCCCTGCGGCACCACCTCGAACAATCCGCCGCCGGCGTCCACGACCGCATGGGCGAGGCCGATGAGCTCGTCGGCGGCGGCGAAGGTGCCCGGCACGTACTCGCCGTCGAGGTCCTTGTGGTTCAGCGAGCGCGACGACGAGAACCCGACCGCACCGGCCGCGATCGCCTCGCGCACGTGGCGCGCCATCTCCGCGATGTCGTCGGCGGTCGCGTCCTCGTTGTGCTCACCGCGCTCGCCCATCACGTACACGCGCAGCGGCGCGTGCGGCAGGAACGCGGCGACGTCCATCGAGTAGCTGCGCGCGTCGAGCGCGTCGAGGTATTCGGGGAAGGTCTCCCAGCTCCACTGGATGCCCTCGTGCAGCGCGGTGCCGGGGATGTCCTCGACGCCCTCCATCAGCTCGACGAGGCGCGCCTCCCCGCCCGGACGCACGGGCGCGAAGCCGACGCCGCAGTTGCCGAGCACGACCGTGGTGACGCCGTGGCTCGCCGACGGGTCGAGCACGCCGTCCCAGGTGGCCTGGCCGTCGTAGTGCGTGTGGATGTCGACGAAGCCTGGTGCGACGATGCAGCCGGCCGCGTCGATCACCTCCGTCGCGTCGCCGTCGACGTGCTCACCGACGGCGACGACCATGCCGTCCTCGATCGCGACGTCGCCCACGAACGCCGCACGGCCGGTGCCGTCGACGATGGTCCCACCGGTGATCTTCAGCCCGTACATGCTCCGAGCGTACCGACGCGGCGGACGGGCGACCATCGGGGGTCGGCGTGACCCACGACTACGTGTCGTGCGGCGGCGGGCGGCGGACCGCTTCGTAGTGGTCGACGTGCTCCCGTTCCAGCGCGAAGAGCTCCTCGTCGGCGGCCGCCTGCACCCGCACATAGCGGTCGTCCGCCTCGGGGGACGACCGCACCAACTCGTCGAGCTTGAGCTGGAGCGCGCCGAGCGATCGGCGCTGGTTGTGGTGGAGCACGAACACCATCACCAACGTCACTGCCGCCGCGGTCACCTCGAAGGTGGTCGCCCAATGGGTCGAGAACCCCGACACCGCCCACGCGACGACGAACAGGACGCACACCGCCGCGACCGCGAAGCCCGAGCTCGCGCGGGCGAGGCGGATGTCGGCGCGCTGGAACAGCCGGCTCGCCGGTGACTCTCCGGGCACGGTCTCGAGGTCCGGCCCCGCGTGACGTCGCCCAGCTTCGGCCATCCCGCACCAATACCCGCGAGCGCGGGCCGGGAACCTCCGGTGTCCGTCGAGCACGCGTCCCGGCGGCCCGTTCAGTGGTCGATCGCCACCGGCTCCCCGACCGCTTCGGGCGGAGCCGCCGCCGCGCCGGCCCCCGACGGGGGAGGGCCGAACCCGGCGAGCACACCCCCGAGCACCCCGAGCAGGACGAAGAGCATGACCGCGGGCACCGCGATGCCGGAGTCCTTGAAACCGTACCCCAGCACCAGCAGCACCCCGAGCGACCACACGGTGGCGCGCCACACCTCCGGGGACCAGGAGATCCGCTCCCGCAACCCACCGCGCAGGAGCAACCACGCGATGGTCCCCCCGCCGACGATCGTCAGCACGAGCCACGGGCGGACCGAGTAGCTGGCGAAGTTCTCGTCGAGCTTGCGGTGGATCACCGTGAAGAAGTCGCCCGAGCCCCGGCCGCCGACCTGCTGGAAGAAGAGGCCGATGTGGGTCTGGCTGCTGCTCGGACGAAGGAGGTCGACGAACCCGACGACCAGACCGCTGAGGAGCACCACGCATGCCAGCGCGAACACGTGGCGCACGCGCACCGACCGGCCGGACACGAGCCAGGCGAACAGCGCGAACGCCGGCGCGGTCGCGAGCGCGGCACCGAAGCTCTGCCCGAAGAACGGGGCCGCGAGCACCACGAACGTGACGACGAGGAGCGCGATCCCCCGACGCTTCCCGCGCCCCGGATCGCGCGCCGCGAGCATTCCGGCCAGCACCACTGCGGCCGTGGAGAGCTGGGCGAACGTCGGGTTGCCCAGTCCCGCGACGCGGATGCCGACCGTGGCGGAGTAGCCGAGTGGCGTGTTGAACTCGAAGCGGGTCCCCGACACCGCGTCGACGAGGTGCAACAGGACGATCGCGCCCAGGGCTGCTTCGACCGCCGACACCCGGGTCCAGCGGCCGATCGCGAGGAACACCCCGCCGAGCACCAGGGTGCCGACGACGAGGAACACCCGGAACGCGCCCGCGCCGCCGTGCGATGCGAAGTGCGCAGGCGCCGCGAGGTAGGTGACGGTCGGCAACGACAGCGCCAACACCGCGACGATCCCGACGACACGGCGCAGCCGACCGGTGACGACGAGGAGCAACACGCCGAGCGCGAGCACACAGCCGATCACCATGAGCGTGGTCTGCATCGGGTCGACGAGGCTGTCGCGGAAGCGACCGTCGACGTCGGCCCGCGCCAGCGAATCGAGACGCGTCCGGTACGAGGCGTCGTCTCCGGTGACGACCATCGGCCGACCCTCCATGACGCTCGGTCGGTCGATGCCCAGCTCCGACAGCACCGTGGGGGCAACGTCGACCAGCGCGGCGAAGCCGCTCCGCCGCATCGTGGGCGAGCGCAGGTACGCGGGGCGCGTCGTCGGCGTGTGCAGGGCCACGACACCGAGCGACGACGGACCGGACGGATGCGACGGGCTCACCATCAGCACCGTGTCGTGATCGAGGTCGACGCGCGCGAGCAACCGACCGACGAGCGCATCGGTCCACCGCAGCGCCCGATCGAGGAGCCGGGTGCGTTGCCCGGGCGTGGCGTACTGCGCGAAGAGGTCGGCACGCGCCAGGTCGGACGCCTCGACCAGGACGACGGAGTTGTCACGCCACTCGTGGTCGAAGGTCGCCGCGACCCGGTCGAGGTCCAGGCGCGTCGCGTACGCGGCGCGCACATCGGGGCGGCGGAGGTCCGCGCCGACCGCACCGCCGGGCACCGTGCCGGTCGAGGTGGCCAGTGCCGTCGCCAGCGCGCGGTCGACCTGCCCGGGGATCACGGGGTCGGGGACGGGGGCGTCGGCGTTCCCGATCACGCTGCGCCGGATCCCCGCACCCGCGAGCGCGTCCCCGAAGGCACCGACCACCGCGCCGTACAACTTCGACCCGTTGGCGCTCTCGAGGCTCTGCTGGCCGAGGTAGACCACCCCGCTGGTCGCGTGGAGGCCCGTCCGGCGCGTGAATTCCTCGCCGGCGGTTCCCGAGCCGTAGGGCTCCGCGACGCCGTAGGCGGAAGCCGCGGTGGTCGACGCGGACGCCGCGCGCGTCCCCGCGCCGATCGTGGCGTACCCGCCCCCCAGGGACGCCGGGCCGTCGGCGGTCCGCATGGCGAGGTCGCCCATGGCCGAACCGGCGAGCAGGCGCTCGAGGTTCGGAAGGTCGTGCCCCTGGAGGTCCTGCCACGTGAGGGCGGGCACGCTCAAGAGCAGGACCCGCCGGTGGTGCACACCCGCCGGTGCAGCCCCTGCGCCGGCAGCCCCGACCACGACCGTGCCGACCAGGGCCAGCGCGACTGCGGCCGCCCGGGTCACGCGCCACCGAATCCGCACGGGCGGAGGCTACCGGGATCGCGCGCCCGACGACCGTCCCCGGCTCTCATCACCTCCTCACGATCCGCCGGCTGAGATGGGGCAGCATGCGACCACTCTCGGTCCTGTGACCGACGCCGGCCCCGCCGCGCGTGCGGTCCCGAGCCAGATCACGCGCCGGATGACGAGCACGCGTGCCACGAGGCTGGGGCTCCTCGGGGGAAGCGTCGTCGCGACCGTCGTGCTCGTGACGGTCAGCGCGCGTCACTCCTCGATGTCGGTCGCGCTCACACTCGTCGCCGCCGCCTGCTCCGGTGCGCTCGCGTGGCTCGAGGCGCGCCAACGGGTCCTCGGGCTCCACCTCGTCGTCGGCGCGATCGCCGTCGTGTTCGTGGTCGCGGTGCTGGCACCGCCGTTGACCTCCAACGACCTGTGGTCGTACACCATGTACGGGCGCATGGTCACCGCGCACGGGGTGAGTCCCTATACGCACGTGCCGCGCGACTTCCCCGGTGATCCGTTCTTCACCCGCGTCAGTCCGCTGTGGCGCGGCCGGGCATCGGTCTTCGGGCCGCTCTGGGTCGGGTGGAGCTCGCTCGGCGCCGGGATCGCGGGCACCTCCGCACTGGCCGCCCGTCTGTTCTTCCAGCTCACCGCCGCCGCGGCCGTGACTGCGGCGCTGGTGCTCGTGTGGCGGCGCACCCGCAGCACCGCGGCGCTCGTCTTCCTCGGGTTGCAGCCGGCGTTCGGCGCGGTCGCGATCAACGGGGGCCACAGCGACGTGGTGATCGGGCTCGCGATCCTCGCGGCCGCGTTGGCCCTCGGGCGGCGCCGCGCCGTGTGGGCCGGCGTGCTCCTGGGCGCGGCGGTGTTGATCAAGATCACCGCGGGCCTCGCCCTCGTGGGGCTGGTGCTCTGGCTGTGGCACCGGTCCCGTGTGCGCGACGCTCTTGTCGTCGCCGCCGCGTGCGCCGCCACGGTCGTCGTCGGCTATCTCGCGTTCCTGCGCGACTCGGCTCATGTGTTGCAGAGCGCCGATCACACCGTCACCGTGGCCTCGCCGTGGAACGGCATCGCCGATCTCGTCCTCGGCAGCGACGCCGGACGCGCGTGGGCCCACCCGCTCGCGCCCAGCTCGTTCCTCGACGGGATCTGGCTCGGGGGGACGGTCACGGTGGTGGTGCTCGCGGTCGTGGCGGCCTGGTGCGTCGCCCGTCGCGCGACGGATGCCCGGTTGTCGACCGGCGTCAGCGCCGCCGCGTACCAGGTGGGCGCCGCCTACAGCTACCCCTGGTACGCCGCCTGGTCGCTGCCCTGCCTGGCCGACGGCCACCCGGACCCGATCGCGTGGGTCGTGTGGGCCCAGGCGACGGTGGCGCTGGCCGCGGTGAAGCTCGCCGCGCACCCGAACGGCACCTTCGGCGACGTCGTCTTCCGCTGGCCACTCACGTACCTGGCACCGCCACTGCTGCTGATCGCCTTCGTCGTGACCGCCGTCCGCCCCCGCCGGGTGACGCGCCGGAATTCCGGGACCGAACCGGCGCTCGGACGCGGCCCTACACTGGGAGGTTCATGAGCATCCTGCTCGGATCCGAGGCGACTCCCGGCTTCGAGCCCACCGAGATCCCGGGTTCGATCGACGAGTCGTCCGCCACCCCTCTCAGCCGGTATCGCTGGGTGGCGCTGTGGTGCGTCGCGCTCGTCGCCTTCACCCTCGTCATCGGTCTCCCGACCTCCCGCACCCAGATCTTCGTGTTCACCGCGCTGGGTCTGGTCGCGGTCAGCCAGGGCACGCGCTCGGCCACGTGGAAGCGGGTGCTGGTCGACTGGGTGCCCTTCTACCTGATCCTCACCGTGTACGACGCGCTCCGCGGCTCCGCGAACAAGTGGGTCATGCCCCACGCGCTCCCGCAGATCCACATCGACCGCACGCTGTTCGGCGGTGAGGTCCCGACGGTGCAGTTGCAGCACGCCCTGTACACGCCCGGTGTCGCGCACGTGTGGGACTACGCCGCGTTCGGCGTGTACATGTCGCACTTCGTCGCGTCGTTCGTGATCGCCGGCGTGCTGTGGCACTTCAACCACGAGCGCTTCCGACGCTTCGCGTTCCTCTTCCTCACGCTCACGTTCGCCGCGTTCACCACGTACGTGCTCTATCCCGCGGTGCCGCCGTGGCTGGCCGCGCAGAACGAGCAGATCAAGCCCACCGCGAAGATCATCGACGAGATGTGGGCCCACGTCGGCCTCGCGAACGGTTCGAGCGTCTTCTCCGCCACCGGTCACTTTGCCAACCCCGTCGCCGCGATGCCGTCGTTGCACGCGGCGTACCCGATGTTGATCACCCTGTTCTTCTGGCCGATGATCAAGCGGCGGTGGCGGCCGCTCCTCCTGCTGTACCCGCTCGCAATGGGCTTCACGCTCGTCTACACCGGTGAGCACTACGTGATCGACGTGCTCATCGGCTGGCTCTACGCGGCCACGGTGTACTTCGGAGGTTCCCGCGTCTACGCGTGGTGGCTCCGACGCCGTGAGCAACGGCGCGGCGCTCAGGTCGCGATCACGCCCGCGACCTGAGCCGGCCACCTTCTCACCGGCACCGGTCCGCAGCGGTCCGGAGCTCAGCAGTCGGGTGCGGCCGTGCTGCCGTCCGGCAGCACGGTGCGGCAGAGCGTCACCGTCGCGAGTTGGGCCGCGGTGACCTTCGCTCCGGTGAGGTCCGCGGCGGTCAGGTCCGCACCGCGCAGGTCGACGTCGGTCAGATCGGCCTGTGAGAAGTCGGTGTAGCTGAGGTCGGCGCCCGCCAGACGGGCACCGTGAAGGGTCGCGGCACGCAGGTTCGCGCCGCTGAGGTCGGCGCCACGCAGATCGACGTCGGACAGGTCGGCGTGGTCGAGCTGCGCGGTGAACAACCCGGCACCCGCCATGTGCGCGCCCTTCATGTAGTTGCCGTTGCACATCGATCCCGGTCGGATCTGGCAGGCACCGATCTGCGCGTTCTCACGGGTGTCGCACGCGGTCGTCGCGGTTGCGAAGACGACGAGCAGCAGGGCAACGGTCGCGGCGCGCCACCGCGTCGACTTCGTGACGCCCCGGATCATCGGTTCCCTCCGCCGGTGGCGCGCGTCGCGGGAGCGAGGATCGTCACCCCGTCGACCTCGGCCACGGGATGCCAGCCGCCATCTCGGAGGTAACGGGCGAAGCGCGGGTACCGCGACGGCGGGTAGTTGGACCCCTTGCGCTGGTTCGCCGTGGTCATGTCGGCGATGAGCGCAGGCGGGTGCGCGCGGAGATCAGCCATGAAGTCGTCCCACGCTCCGGGCACCGCGTACTGCGTCCCGACCCGCCACGGTGGCCGACCACCGCTGGTGCCCGTGACGAAGCCCGTGGTCGCGAAGCGCGTCGACGGCGTGCGATCGGCGACCCAGTAGGCCTCCGGCGCCTGGCCCCACACCAGCACCCGCTGCTCGGGAGTCGTGTGCGCGGCGAGGTAGTCGCCGGCCGCGAGCGCGAGCTTCGTGTCGCGGGTGTCGTGGAACGTGAACGCCGGCCGCAGGAAGTAGGCACCGGTGCAACAGGCGACCACCACGGCGACGACCGTCACCCGGCCGCGGATCGCCGCCGGGCGGGTCTGCAGCCCGGCGACCGCCAGCAGCACGAGCGGCGGCAGGAGTTGCAGGTAGTAGTGCGGGAAGAATCGCAGCCCGGCGACGACCGCGACCACACCCGAGGCGAGCCACATCCACAGGTCGAGATCATCGCGCCACCGCCGCCACGCGAGCACGGCGAGCAGCACGAGCGCGAGCTGGCCGAACAGGAACCAGCCGGTCTGGCGCGCGCCGAGCGACAGGACGTAGCCCCAGATCCCGCTGGCGTCCAGGTAGCCGCCGTTGCCGGTGAACACCCAGAAGACGAAGTCGTGGAAGCCGAGGATCGCGGCGACGACGAGGATGGGCACCGCGAACGCGAGGCCGAGCGTCACGAGGCCACGCCAGCCGCGTCGGCGCCACGCGAGCAAGGCGAGCGGCACCACCGCGATCGCGGCGGTCTGCTTGGTCAGGGTCGCCGCGGCGAGCGCGACGCCACTGGCGGCGGTGTGGCGACGAGTCGCGAGCACGAACGCCGCCGTCATCAGCGGCAGCATGAAGACCTCGAAGTTCGCCGCCAACGCGTCCTGTGGGAAGAAGGAGGAGGCGGCGAGCACGTAGAAGAGCGCGGCGAGCCAGGCCGCCCGCCGGCTCCCGAACCGCCGACGGGCCTCGGCGGCCAGGAGCAACGCCGTGGCCGCCTGGGCCAGCACCGCGAGGACCCGGACCGGCGCGAGGTCGTGCGTGCCCGTGACCGAGAAGACCGCGGCGTACAGCGCCGGCACGACCGGCGGCTTGCGGTCCACGGTGTCGACGTACAGCCGCCCGCCCGAGGTCAGGACCTCGGCCTGGGTGGCGAGGTACGCCTCGTCGGAGTTGAACACCTTCTCGGAGAACGTCGGGATCCGCAGCACCGCGACGAGGGCGACGACCGACACGACGAAGGCGACGAGTACCAGGGCGCGTCGGCTGGTCGTGGGCGGTGGCGTCGTCACCGCCGGGTCCGGCAACGGGGCACCCGTCGTGGCGGACGGTGCAGACATTCACCGGGGAGCGTACCGATCCCCTCGTGAATTCGGCGGCCGGGCCCGCGCCCGCCTCGGGAGCGGGCGGGTCCGTAAGCTCCTGGCTGATGGGG
>Ga0265327_10004987_pt1 | contig 11391 bp, 14 predicted proteins | sample 41621metaG_FD_202089 | JGI IMG/M metagenome (GOLD analysis project Ga0265327, IMG submission 202089) | Rhizosphere microbial communities from Carex aquatilis grown in University of Washington, Seatle, WA, United States - 4-16-21 metaG | ecosystem: Host-associated > Plants > Roots > Rhizosphere...
GCCCCCCCCCCCCCCGGCGGGCGCGGCCGCCCCCCCCCCCACCGAGACCCATGGCGTAGAGGATCAAAGAGGCCTCGAACGGCGTTGGTTCCGCTTCAGAAGCAATGCTGAGCGAAATATGGTGCTCTATGGCCCGCTTTACTCGCCGAACAGCTTCCGCCCGCTCCTCGTTGGATTGGCACGAGGGGCACACATCAGCGCCCTCAATGGCCTGCCAGGGAATGAGGACTGTTGAATCCCAGAAGGCTTGATCATCTTGAGCTTCTCGTGGGCCATGATCGTTCAACTGGGCAGGTCCAGGTCGATCGCAGCGGGCGCACCTCAATTCGGGCATCTGTGTCAGTATTGCAGCGATCGAGTCTTGAGGGAACAGGGCTAGGCCATTTCGGCCTGACCACATCTAACCGATTGCGAGCATGAGGAGAGTGTCTTGAGTAGCTACGATGCCTCAAGATACGGACGAATCCTGAATGACTCGTACGACACGCTCTACCCGCTTCCCGAGACTCCTGCCACGGTCGCGCTCGTGGCGGAACTCGCGTTAACCCATCCGGCGCGATCTGTCGTCGAGTTCGGGATTGGGACAGGTCGTGTGGCGCTGGCGCTGCGCGAGAAGGGACTGAGTGTCGCTGGAATTGATGGTTCCCAGTCGATGGTGGACCAGTTGCGCGAGAAACCCGGAGGGCAGACTATTCCGGTCACTATTGGCGATTTTCGCGAGGCCAGAGCCGTCGGTCAATTCGGGCTCGCCATGCTCATTTTCAACGGCATACTCGACCCCCGCGGTATGAGTGTCCAGCTCGAGATCTTCCGGAATGCGGCACGTCACCTCGCTCCGGGCGGATTCTTTGTCGTTGAGGCACTCGTCCTCTCCGACCAGCAGCGCAATGGCGGCTGGTTTGTAACGCCTCGATATGTTGGCGATCGACACGTGGAAATCCAATTGGCTCGGTATCATCTTGATACGAATCGCATTGAGAGAACGCTGCTGCATCTGAGAGACACTGGCCTCGATTTCATCTCAGTGACTGACGTGTACGCATCTCCCGGAGAGCTTGATGTGATGGCAGAGGCGACCGGATTCGAGCGCCACGCCCGATACGGCGACTGGTCACGGTCACCATTTTCAGCAAGCAGCCCGCTCCACGTGACGGTCTACCGACTCCGAACGCCTTAACGCGCCAAGCCCTGTCCAGCACACTCCTGGTTGAACGCCCAACTAGTTGTATCGAGCCCCCGTGGTCGGCAGGGTCTGCTGAAGGATCAGTTGCCACCGGTTCTGTCCTTTGGGCAGCTTGATGTGTCCGGTCGGTGAATGCCAGCTCGAATTCGACGGGCGTGAACTCCCCGAGTCCTCGCTGTCGGCGACGGTTGTTGTAGGTGTGCTCGATCCAGAACATGATCTCGGTGGCGACTTCGTCCCGGGTTTGCCCAGCGCTTCCGGTTGCGGACGATCTCCTGAAGCAGTGACTAGAACGACTCCATGGCCGCGTTGTCGCCGGCAGAAGAGACCCGGTCCATCGATCCGGTCAGGTAGTTGGCCTTCAGCATGGCGAGGTGGTCGCGAGAGCGAAATTGGCCGCCGCGACCCGAATGAACCACCACGGTTCCTGAGGGCTGTCCCTGGCCACTGCCTGGCGGAGGGCAGCGACGGCGATATGGCGCGTCATCCGGTCACTGGTCGCCCAGCTGACTATGCGGTTCGAGCAGACGTCTTGATGCAGCAGGCGTAAAGCTTGCCCTCGGCGGTCGGATGCTCAGTGATGTCGGTCAACCAGACCATGTCGGGGGCCGGCGCAGTGAAGTCCCGCTACACCAAGTCGTCATAGACCGGGGGCTCGGGGCGCTTGCCCGAGTGCTTTCGCCCCTGCTTGGTCGTCGTCGACCAGACGCGGTGCTCGGTGCACAGCCGCCAGATGCGCCGCTCCGTGGCGACGTGTCCGGCCTGCTCGAGCCCGTCGGAGATGAAGCGGTAGCCGAACTCAGGGTCGTTCGAATTCACGTCGAGGATGGCGTTGACCAGGTGGGCATCCTAGTAGTCCTCGGCCGAGCAGGGTTGACGCTGCCCCTTGCAGAAGGCCTGATAGGAGAAGTCCAGCACCCCGCAGGTCAGCCGCACCGGGAACCCCTCGGCGGCCAGGTCTTGGACCAAAGGGAACTTCTTTTTGGGGAGTGCATCCCTGGCGAAGCAGGCGGCGGCGCGGCGGACGATCTCGTTCTCCATCTCGAGCCGTCGAACCTCTCGGCGTAAGCGCACCGATTCGGCTTGCTGGGCGGTGGTCGGACCGTCCTTGATGCCGTCGTCGACGTCGGCCTGACGCATCCAGCGATAGATCTTCTTGGTCGACAGGTCGAAGCCCGACGCGATCTCGGCAACGGAGTGGTCACCCCTGCGGGCAACTGCGACGACATTACGCTCGAACTCCTCGGGACACTTGCGGGGCATGGCTCCATCCTCTCGGCACGGTCTCCCGCGTCACTAGAGGTGGCAACCAAAGCCTCAGCAGGCCCCATCGCGCGTTTATCGCGCGGTCGCTGACATTCGCAAAGGTTCACCTGGTCCGCCAGAACCGTCTGACCTGCGAATATCTTCGCCTGAGTTCGCCTAAGTCCGCCTCGATCGCCTTCACACGGCTGAGGTCGGAGGTTCGAGTCCTCTAGCGCCCACTCGGAAAGTCCCTGGCAGCAGCGCTGCCGGGGATTTGTTGTGTCCGGGCGCTAGTCATCGTTCGGGCCCGTGAGATCCGCCGTCGACGGTCAGAACGGATGCGCCGTCCCGTCCGCGGCGACCAAGGTGTGGCTCCGGCCGTCATTGGTGCGGAAGAGGCCCACGATGGCTCGGGTCGTGGTACGGGCTTTGATGGCGCAGACATGCCCCTCGCCGAGGCGATCAGTGGATCGATGCAGACACTCATGAGGATCGGTGTTGGCGTAGCGGACCTGCTGGCTGCGTTGACGACGGTCGCCCCGTCAGTTGACGCTGATCGCTACCGGCGGCTCGGCAACCCCTCGGCATCCTCCGACCACGGTCGCGGCGCTTCACCCTCGCACTGGCGGATGACCTCCCCGAACGTCCAGCGCCGGACGGCCGTCATCTCGTCCGTCGGGGCGACGTGGGGAAGATGGGTCCGGCACCAGCCCTCCGCCTGATCCAACGCCTCGCCGAACCGGGCGACGATCGATTCGGAGCCCCGCGGCAGGCGAAACCGGACGTCGACGTAGCTCTGATCGCGCTCCACCGCCGTTTCCCAGATGATCTCGGCCTCGCGGCCGAAGCCGAGGAATTCGGTGCCGAACTCGTCCAACATCCGGAGGAGCCTCACCACACCGGAGCGGTCGGGTGAGCTGGGTCCGTCGTCCCCACGGCGACGCAGCTCCCGGTACATGGCGTCGTAGCATTCGCCACCGCGCACCATCACCTCGACCGGGGCGCCCTTCAGGACGATCGGGACGCCGGCGGGATAGGGATCGACGGCAATGGGCTCACTCGGCCGCTGCATGGTCCGCAACCCGGCGGGTTGCCAACCCCGTTCCTTGGAGAGCTCGAACCAGAGGACCTTCCCCGACGGTGTGGGGTTCCAGCCCCATCCCTCGGTCAAGGACTCGAGGAGCCGGAGGCCGCGGCCCGTGGAACTGGTGGGGCCGTACCGCTTCACCTGCGGCGGCGTCGTTCCGGCGTCGCCGACCTCGATCCGGATGCAGGGGCCCTGTTGATCGATCGACATCGAGATGGGTGGCGCGGCGTGGAGGATCGCGTTGCCCAGGACTTCCGTCGTCAGGAGAGCGGCCACCTCCCGGACGTCGTCGGTGGCGTCACCGAGCGCCTCGAGGACCAGGCGCCGCGCCGTCGAAAGGGCTCCGGTGACGTCGGGATCATCGAAGGAGTCCAACGACCAACGGAGCGTGGCGCGTGACGCGCCGGATGGCGGCTCGACCGGCGCCCAGACCCCTTGCTCCTGCGGCGCCATTGCGCTCCTCGGGCTGCCGTTGGTTGCGACGCTGACCTGTACCCGTTCCAGGCTAGGTAACTGCCGGTGTCCGTGCCAGAACCGCGACCATCAGCGGCCGCCTGGTGGGGCTGAGGGCCCAGTGCTCCCTGCCCCGACCGATTGGCCGCCGGTCGGATGGTGCCGGGTGGCGGTACCGGCGGGGTGGGCCGTCGCGGCGGGCGGCCGGATCGTCAGCCCGTCCGTCGACGGGCCATGGTGACCCGCACCCGGTGGACGGCCCGTGCAGTTGGTCCGTCCTCTCCCGTGGGGGTCCCCAACGGCGGGCGGGCCAGCGCAGACGCCAGCAGGATGATCGCCAGGGCGGAGCACGTCCCGAGCGCCCACCCGGCGACGACGTCGGTCGGCCAGTGGACGCCGAGCACCAGCCGGCTCAGGCCGACGCAGGCGGTGGCGACGGCACCGACGGCCACGGTGATCCACCGGAGGAGGGGCCGGCGGAGCAGGAAGACGGCGAACGCCAAAGCGACGGCCAAGAGGGCCGCTGCGCTGTCGGTGGCATGACCGGAGGGGAACGAGGCGCTGGTCTCCGTGACCAGGTGCAGCGATACGGGAGGGCGCGGGCGGCTGAGGGCGCCCTTGATGACCACGACCGCGACCCCGGCGAGGGAGAGTGCGGTGACGGGTGCGACCGAGGCTCCCAACGGCGCCCTCCGCCACCAGAGGAACGCACCGGCGGCCAGTGCCAGCAGCGCCAGGACAGGAACCGCGCCGACGTCGGAGGCGATCCGGGCGGCGGCGTCGAGGGAGCCGGAGCGGTGCTGTGTGAAGAAGCGAAGGATCGACCAGTCGTCGCGGGTGACCCCGTCGTGCTCGCGGACGGCGTCCGTCAGTGTGCCGAACGCCATGGCCGAGACGACCAGGGTGACTAGGGCGCCAACTCCCGCCACGACGAGCTCGAGGCCCCGGACGGCCGGTCTCGCCCGGTCCGACGGCGTCAGGAGGGCGCCGGAGTCCATCCGGCGATCGTAGGTCGACCAGCGTCGGAAGCCTCGGCAGGACGGATGGTCACGCGGCGCGTTCACGGTCAATGGAGCGCCCGCTGAAACGCCCGGCACCCCTCCTGCGTTGTAGGGACTGGAGCCTCTCACGGCATCTCGTCCTGTCCTGGTTCCACTCGGGGGATTCGCGACCCGCACTCGTGCGGAGCAAGGATGTGGAGCCATGAAGCGAGCAGCACTGGTCCTGGCCGTCGGCCTGACCGTGGCGGGGGTCGGCGCCGTGGGCGCGGCCACCGCCGCCTCGGCGGCCAAGCCGAAGGTGTCGACCATCAGGTGGATCTCACCGGAGCACGGGCCGCTCGGCGGGGGCACCACGGTGGAGATCGTCGGGAAGAACCTCGGAGGTGTCACCGGCGTGACGTTCGGCGGCGTGCCGGCCACGCTCGTCACGCCGGTGGGTCAGAGCGAGGTCCTGGCCGTCACGCCGGCCGGTACCGGCACCGTCGACACCGTGGTGACCACCCCCCTCGGGAGCACTGCCGTCACCCCGGCCGACCAGTTCAGCTACGTCACGTCGCCGACCATCCAGAAGGTGTTCCCGGGGGGCGGCACGACCCTCGGCGGCAACCGGGTGACCATCTCGGGGGCCGGCTTCACGGGTGCCACCTCGGTGATGTTCGGGTCGGTGCCGGCGGCCAGCTTCACGGTCGAGTCCGACCAGGAGGTCGTGGCCTACACGCCGCCCGAGCCGGCCGGTGACGTCGACGTGGTCATCACCTCGCCCAGCGGCACGACGCCGATCGACCCGGCCGACAACTACGGGTTCTCGCTGAAGGTGCCGGTCGTCACCTCGGTGGCGCCCGACTTCGGCCCGACCTCGGGCGGTACCACGGTCACCATCAGCGGGAAGCGGTTCACCAAGGTGCAGGCGGTGGACTTCGGCTCGACGCCGGCGGTCAGCTACACGGTCACCAACTCGCACACCATCACCGCGGTGGCACCGGCCGGCACCGGCACGGTGGACGTCAACGTCACCAACCTCTCGGGCGAGAGTGCGGTGGGCAGCACGGTGGACCAGTTCACCTACCAGCCCTGACCGGCCAGACGTCACGCCGGTCGCCTCGCTGCTCGGCGTGACGCGGCCGACCATCCGTGGGAGCCTCGGGTGGCGGTCCGGAGGGGGTCCCATGACACACGACAGGGGAGCGGGGGAGCGCCGACCGGTGGTCCTGGCGCCGGGGGAGGGCCGCACCTACCCCATGGGCGGGATCTCGGCCGTGTTCAAGGTGGACGGCGACGAGAGCGCCCACCGGTACTCCATCTCCGAATGGTGGCTCGAGCCTTTCACCACCGGGCCGGGCACCCACGCCCACGACGAGGACGACGTGTTCTACGTCCTGGCCGGCACCATGAGCGTGCGGGTCGACGACGAGTGGATCGACGCGGCGGTCGGCTCCTTCGTGCTGGTGCCGGGCGGGACGCCCCACGACTTCGAGAACCGGGGACCGGAACGGGCCGGCCTGCTCAACGTCTCGGCCCCCGGCGACTTCGAGGTGCAGATGCCCGCCATCGCCCGGTGGTTCGCTGAGCACCCGCCGGGCGACACCCGCGACCCGTCCGGCCCGCCCCTATAGTGCCGCCATGTCCGTCCGACGGGGCCTGCTCGCACTCGCACTCCTGACCGCCGTGGCGGCGTCGCCCCTGGTGCCCTCCGGCGCTCCGGCCGGAGCCGCCACGGTGTCGACGGCGCCCTCGCCCGGCTGCCACGCCACCACGACGGCGGTCTCGAGCACCGCACCGGTCCCCTTCAGCGCCGCCGGCGACAGCGGCAGCTACCTGGTCGAGGGCACGGCGCACCCGTCGACCCACCCGCTGCCCCTGGTGGTGGACCTGCACGGCTACAGCGAGACGGCCGGCATCCAGGCGGTCATCACCCAGCTCGGCGCCTACGGGACCACCAACGGCTTCGTCACCGTGACCCCCCAGGTGGACGAGTCCGTGCAGCACTGGATCACGACGCCCGGCAGCGCCGACCAGAAGTTCCTGATCACCCTGATCCGCCACGTCCTGGCCACCGCCTGCGTGGACACCCACCGCGTCTTCGTGGCCGGCTACTCGAACGGGGCGTTCATGGCCTCGGCGTTGGCCTGCAGCGACGCCGGGACGATCGCGGCGGTGGCGACGGTGGCCGGCATCGAGACCGCTCCCGGCTGCCACCCGTCGCGGCGCGTACCGGTCATCGCCTTCCACGGGACGGCGGACCCGTTCGTGCCCTACAACGGGGGCATCGGACCGGCGGCCAAGAACCTGCCGGCGGTCAGCGGCAGCGGGACGATCGGCTCCAACCTCAACGCCAAGGCGGACGGCGGGATCGAGCAGAACGACCTGCCGGTACCGGTCAACCTGGCCCGATGGGCCGCCCGCAACGGCTGCGGCAAGACGCCGACCACGACGGTGGCCGCCACCGGGGTGACCCTCATCGCCTACCACTGCCCCGCCGGCGCCTCGGTCGAGCTGTACCGCGAGAACGGCGACGGTCACATCTGGCCGGGTAGTGCGGCCATGCGCCAGATCGCCTCGACCGTGGGTCCGACCACGTTCGCCATCTCGGCCAACCAGCTCATGTGGCGCTTCTTCCGGAACCACCCGCTGTGAGCGGGCGGCCGCCCGGGTGGCGGTCACGCAGAGTTCACCGAGTGTTCGGCTGTCCGTGACCGTCCCGTCACGCGCCCACGGGTAGACCATCCCGAGGGCGACGGGAGCCCGCGCCTCCACGCTCCGGCGTGGAGTGACGCCGATCCCGCCGGGGCCTCCCGCAGGGGGTGGTGCAGCCGGCGGCCCGCGCCCACGACGACGGGACGGTATGAGGCGATCTGTCGCAGTTGCGGTGTTCGGTCTCACCCTGGTGGGCTGCACCCTCGGAAGCGAGGCGCTGCGCTGGAGCGCGCCCGCCGCTGCGCCCCAGTCCTACGTGGTGAGCTGCACCCCGTACACGCCGAACGGCGCCACCCTGTACCCGGCCGGGTTCGGGTACTTCCCCCGCGCCTACGACGGCACGACGGCGGGGGCGACGGCGTTCGTCACCGCCAATCCCGGCTGCTGGCAGACGGTGCCCGACGGGTCGTCCCCGACGACGACGACCACCCATCCGGTCACCACGACCACGACGTCGCCCGCCACCACCACGACGACCAAGCCGGCCAAGAACCGGAAGGCCTGGTGCGCCAGACACCTGAAGTACGTCGGCCCGCGCTGTCCCGGCCACCACTGAGGAATTCCGCCCGGGCTGTCGATCCGGGGCCCGTTGGATCGTCACTACCGTGACATCTACCGGACTCGATCCGAAAGGACGGCAGTCATGCGCTACACCCTCCTCCTGCACTATCCCGAGCCGAGCGCCGAGGACCTCGGCCCCGAGGCCATCGCCCAGGGCATGGAGGCCTTCCGCTCCTATGCCCAGGCCCTCGACGACGCCGGCATCCTGGCCGCGGCCGAGGTCCTCCAGCGCTCGGAGGTGACCACCACCGTGTCGGGCATCACCGGTGAGCTGGTCGTCCAGGACGGGCCCTTCGCCGATACCAAGGAGCAGCTCGGCGGCACCTTCGTCATCGAGGTGCCGGACCTCGACGCCGCCATCGGATGGGCCGGCCGGGCGCCCTCGGTGTCCTGGGGCCACGTGGAGATCCGGCCCACGGCCACCCGCTTCGTCGACGGCGCATGGCAGGGCGACGCGCCGGTCGGGTGAGCGACGAGCACGTCCGGGCGGCGGCCGAGCACGCCGCCCGGACGTCCTACGGCCGGCTGGTGGCCCTGCTGGCCGCCTCCACCCGGGACATCGCCCTGGCCGAGGACGCGCTGGCCGACGCCTTCGAGCGGGCGCTGCGCACCTGGCCGTCGAGTGGTGTCCCCGACAACCCACCGGGGTGGCTGATGACCGTGGCCCGCAATCGCATCCGTGACCTCCTCCGGTCGGCCGCCGCCCGCACGTCGGTGCCGCTGGAGGCCGAGCTCGAGCAGGCCCTCGACGGTGGGGAGCCCCACGTCGTCCCCGACCGGCGCCTCGAGCTGCTGTTCGCCTGCGCCCACCCGGCCCTCGACCCGGCCGTGCGCACCCCGCTCATGCTGCAGGTGGTGCTGGGCTTCGACGCCGGCCGCATCGCCGACGTCTTCGGCCTGCCGTCGGCGGCCCTGTCCCAGCGCCTGGTCCGGGCCAAGCGCCGGATCCGTGACGCCGGCATCCCGTTCCGGACGCCGGACCGGGACGACCTCCCGGGCCGCCTGCCGGCCGTGCTCGAGGCCATCTACGGCGCCTACGCCATCGACTGGCTCGACGAGCACGATCGGCCCGACGAGTCGATGGCCGAGGAGGCGCGCTGGCTCGCCGCCCTCACGGCCCGGCTGCTCGACGACGAGCCCGAGGCGTGGGGTCTGGCCGCCCTGCTCACGCTGGCCCAGTCCCGGGCGCCGGCCCGGAAGGGAACGCCGTGGCCGGCACTCGACGACCAGGACACCGGCCTGTGGGATCGGGCGCTCATCGACGAGGGCGAGGCGATGCTGCAGCGGGCCCGGTCGCTCGGTGCCCCGCTCGGCCGCTTCCAGCTCGAGGCGGCCATCCAGTCGGCCCACTGCGACCGGGCCCGGACGGGGACCGTCGACCGCCAAGCGCTGGTGACGCTCTACCGGGGCCTCGTGGCCGTGGCACCCACCACCGGGGCGCTGGAGGCGCTGGCCGCCCTGACCGGCCCGCACTGAACGGCGTCCGTCACGTGGCGGCGGGCCGGCCCGTTCCCGTGACCAGCACCCAGCCGACGCCGGTCGCCACGACCACCAGCGCCACCACCCAGGTACCCCGCCGCATGCCGCCTCCGTCCCGCCTCGTCCGATCGCTGCGGGGGAGTCTCTCCGGCGGTCGCGCTGGTGGCAACCGAATTCTCGGTGACGTGCCGGTGACGGACTCCCGGTGGATGGCGGGTCGGTCGGGGGGGGGGGGGGTGGTCGGCGGGCCTCGGCTTTGCTATGACTGCGGGTGGCGGTGGTCGAGCTTGGCGGGCTTGGAGGGGGTATGCGGGTCAGCCGGGTCGTTGTCGTCGTCGTGGCCGTCGGGCTCATGGCGACCGCCTGCTCGAAGGCCGGCTCGGGATCGTCGGGGGCCTCCCTCCACTCCGCCGCCGCGGCGCTCCAGCAGCCGACCAACGGCACCGCCGCACCCGCCACCAAGAACCCGCTCGGCGGGGTCGGGTCGACGCTGGCGGACATGGCCTACATCCGCGGCCGGGCGCAGCCGGCGACGGGTCCGTGCGCAGCACCCGACACGTGCTTCGGCGGGCCCGTGACCAACACCCAGGCCGGCGCCACCTACGGCTTCACCGGCGTGACCACCGTGAACGACCTCGTGTCCGGCTACGACCAGAACTTCCCCACCGGGACGACCATCGCCGCGGCCCTCGGGGCCGTCGTCAGCGCACTGCCCGGTGACAGCCACGCGTCGGCCGTCACCCCGATCTACGGCGCAACCCTGTCGTGCGCCTTCGTGAACGTGTCGAGTCCGACCATCGCCGCGCTCTTCCCGTCCCAGTCGGCCCAGGCGGTCGGCGGGGGACTGTCGAACACGGTCGTCGGCGTCGAGTTCAGCGGTACCAACGCCACCGGATTCCAGATGTACGACCCGGCGAACGTCCAGGTGGCGAAGGTGTCGCTCGGGGCGGACTCGTCGTCGATGGCCTGCTGAGGGTCAGCGGAGCTTGGGGCCCCCGGAGCGGACCTCGGACACCCGCTCGATCGAGGTGCGCAGCTCCTCGAGCCACGCCGACTCCTTCTGCCCGACGAAACGGACGCACCAGGCCAGGGCGTCGCTGCGGCTGCGGGCCACACCGGCGGCCAGCAGGGTGTCGAGCACCTCGCGCTCGTTGATGCGGAGGCGGGTCATGACGGGTACGCCGAGGCTGGTGAACACGGTCGTCGTGTCCCCCGAGGTCACGCCCCACGCCACCGACCGGCCGGTAGCGGGTTGGACCCGGTCGGCGATCTCCATCCGGGCGGCACGGGTGGCCTCGCGGAAGGCGTCGACATCGCCGCCGCCGGGGCCGTCGACGGCCAGGGCGCCGACGGCCAGGATCTCGTCGTCGTCGACGGTCAGCCGGAGCGGCCCGTCGAACCACCCCCCCGGGATCATGGGGTCGATCAGCTCGTGCAACTTCTGCAGTTCAGTGGAAGTAATCATGATTACAACATTACCACTTGACTGGGCAGTCGGATCGGCCGACCCCCCGGCCGTCCGGAGGTACCGACCGGGTGCCGCCGGCGCCGGGTAGCGTCGGCCTGAGTGTCACGCTTTCACCGTCCGGCAGGTTGGCTCGTAGCGTCGTTGCCCACTTCACGTGTGGCTTTCATGGGTTTTGCCGCCTGCCGGACGCGCAGGACCGATCGGAGTGACTTGATAGGAG
>Ga0265327_10004988_pt1 | contig 11391 bp, 10 predicted proteins | sample 41621metaG_FD_202089 | JGI IMG/M metagenome (GOLD analysis project Ga0265327, IMG submission 202089) | Rhizosphere microbial communities from Carex aquatilis grown in University of Washington, Seatle, WA, United States - 4-16-21 metaG | ecosystem: Host-associated > Plants > Roots > Rhizosphere...
GGCCCTGTTCAGCCTGGCCCTGGCGTGGTCCGTCAGCCGGGGCATCACCAGGACCCTGGGATACGTGGCCGGCAATCTTGAGGATATGGCTCAGGGGGGTGGCGACCTGACCCGCCGCCTGGCGGTGGAACGGGAGGACGAGACCGGAACCCTGGCCAGGTCGTTCAACCGCTTCCTCGACAACATGAAGGAGATCGTGGTCAAGATCACCAATAATTCGCAGGACGTCTCCTCGGCAGCCTGCCAGCTGAAGAGTACGGCCGCCCAGATCGCCACTGGGACGGAGAGCGTCAGCGCCCAGGCGATCTCCATTGCCACCGCCGGCGAGGAGATGGCCTCAACATCGTCGGAGATCGCCCAAAGTTGCGTCATGGCCGTGGAAAATGCCAACCGGGCGGGCCAGACGGCCAAAAACGGTGCGGCAGTCGTAAATCGGGCCGTGGAGAGCATCCAGCGTATTGCCGTCAAGGTACAGGAGAGCGCCCGGACGGTGGAGTCGCTCGGCACCCGTTCGGAGCAGATCGGTGCCATCATCGGCACCATCGAGGACATCGCCGATCAGACCAACCTGCTGGCCCTGAATGCCGCCATAGAGGCGGCCCGTGCCGGTGAACAGGGCCGTGGTTTCGCCGTGGTTGCCGACGAGGTGCGCGCCCTTGCGGAACGCACCACCAAGGCCACCAGAGAGATCGGGGAGATGATCAAGACCATCCAGCAGGAGACCAAAACCGCCGTCACCGCCATGGAGGACGGGGTCAAGGAGGTCGAGCGTGGGACTGATGATGCGGCCCGTTCCGGCCAGGCGCTAAAAGATATTTTGGAACAGGTCGGCGATGTCACCCATCAGATCAACCAGATCGCTACGGCGGCCGAACAGCAGACCGCCACGACCAACGAGATCAGCAGCAGCATGCACGAGATCACGGACACGGTCCGCCATACGTCCAGCACCTCGCACGAAACAGCCTCGGCGGCCAGCCAATTGGCCAATATGGCCGAGGAGTTGAAGCATATTGTTGCCCAATTCAGGATGTAATGAGGGACTGGGGATTAGTGCCGGGGAAGTGGTACATTCCTGGTTCCCCGTCCCCGGATATCATTATGGCCATTGCCGAACATCTCGAACAAATCCATTGTCGTATCGCCGCAGCAGCCATTCAGGCTGGACGCTCTCCGGCCGATGTGCGTCTGGTGGCCGTCTCCAAGACCCGTCCCGCTGCCGATGTGAGCGCCGCTTTCCAGGCCGGGCAGATCATCTTCGGTGAGAATTATGTTCAGGAACTGAACGCTAAGGCCCCCCTTGTTCAGGAACCGGTGGAGTGGCATTTCATCGGCCACTTGCAAAGCAACAAGGTCAGGCAGATCGCCGGGCTGGTAACCGTGATCCACTCGGTGGACCGCCTCTCGCTGGCCGAGGAGATCAGCCGCCAATGGGCTAAGCTGGGCAAGGTCTGTGATGTGCTGATTCAGGTGAACGTCGCCTGCGAGGCGACCAAATCAGGAACCACCGAAGAGGGGGCTCTGGAGCTGGTCAGGGCGATATCCGGCCTGCCGGGCCTGCGTGTGCGGGGACTGATGACCATGCCGCCGTTCTTCGACGATCCCGAGGCGGCCCGTCCCTATTTCCGGGAACTGAAACGCCTTGCCGGATTGATCGCCAGCCAGGAGATTCCCGGTGTGGAGATGAACGAGTTGTCCATGGGCATGTCGGGCGACTTCGAGGCTGCCATCCAGGAAGGAGCCACCCTGGTGCGGGTGGGAACGGCCATTTTCGGGGAACGGCGCTACACGGAATAGGGTGCTCTGGGCGGGGTTGTTTGCCGTCGTGAAATCGTGCCTGATGGAACCGGTTGGTAGGTGTTTTAAACTGAGGCAGTAGTTATCCAGGTACCAGAATAGAAATAGTCAACAGCCCGCGACGGATACCCATGGACATCGATAAAAACACGGAAGATACCATCGAAGCTTACCGCACCGGCGCCATTGAGGCCTATGGCAACGGTACCATGAGCCTGTACAGGCTTGCCGAGGTACTTGGCGTCGATACGCTGGCTGCCCGTAACCTGTTGCATGAAAGTGGCGTCCAGCTCCACGAGCAGGACATCACCGAGGTATCGGTACACGGGACCAATAACGACGACCAACAAGGGAACGAAGAGCTTAGCGTCGCACGGGCGTTCGCTCCCCGGGAATGGACCATCCAGACGTATCGCGTTGATCGCTGGGTTGACGACACCCAACAGGACAGGCCCTTTACCTTTGAAGAGATGAAGGACGCACTTGCCCGCTGTGAACTGCTCCATTTCGATGTCCGGCACCGGGGCTACAATCATGCCCGCAAAAAAAGCTATGAGCCGATGTGATTCCCGACAAACGGTCATTCCCGGCCAATGTTGGGACCTGCCCCTGTGAAGAAATGACAGCGGTTCGTATCAAAAGTGCTTGACAGTCACGGCGCACTTCCCTAGTATAAATCCTCCCACGGGCCTATAGCTCAGTTGGCTAGAGCCACCGGCTCATAACCGGTTGGTCCCAGGTTCGAGTCCTGGTGGGCCCACCAATTCACGCCAAGGAAGAGTCAGCCGGATGCCGGCAATATTACGATCGGGGCAACCCCTCATAACAATTTCCAGAGAGTGCACACCGATAGGTTGCACTCTTTTTGTTTGTGTCCGATGAAAAACGCAAAACTATCTGACATACTTGGAATCATTAACAAAATTGCGCCACCTGGCCTGGCGGAATCGTGGGACAACTCCGGTTTGCAGCTGGGTGACCCGGCCGCCAACGTCAGCGCGATCATGGTTGCCCTGGATGCCACCCCGGCTGTTGTCGCCAGTGCCCTTGCCTCGTCCTGCCACCTTCTTGTCACCCATCATCCACTGATCTTCAAACCGCTGAAATCCATCTCCACCGCCACGCCTCAGGGAAGATTGATCCATGCTGCCATCAGTGGTGGTCTGGGAATTATCAGCATACACACCAGCTATGATATCGCCCCGGGAGGGCTGAACGATCTGCTGGCGCAGCGGTTGGGGATAGGCGGTTGCACGCCACTCAAGACCACGTCGTCACAGGAACTGGTCAAGTTGGTGGTGTTCGTGCCGGAGGAACATCTGGACCGGGTGCGTACCGCCCTGCTCACCCACGCCCAGGTAATGGGCGCCTATGGCGACTGCTCCTTTGCGGCGGCTGGCGAGGGAACCTTTACGCCATTGCAGGGTGCAGCCCCGTTCATCGGCAGCATCGGTTCGCAGGAGCATGTCCGGGAACAGCGTCTGGAACTGCTGGTCAGCCGCCCCAACCTGGGCCGGGCCGTCAAGACGCTGCTGGCCAGCCACCCCTACGAGGAGCCGGCCTTCGACATCTATCCGCTGCTCAATGATGGTGATACACAGGGATTGGGAAGGATCGGACGGCTTGGGGCTCCCTCTACGCTGGCTGATTTTGCCGGCCGGGTGGGAGAACTGCTGGGCGCACCAGGGTTGCGGTATGTGGGCGACCCCGGCGCCATGGTGCACAAGGTGGCCTTGTGCAGCGGCAGCGGCGCATCCCTGCTGCGTGATGCGGTCCGCAGCGGTGCGGATTGCCTGGTCACGGGTGATGTGAAATACCACGATGCCCGCGATGCCGAAGATTTGGGTATCGCCCTGATCGACGCCGGCCACTTTCCCACTGAACAGATCATGGTGGCCGATGTCAGCGAACAGTTGCGGCGGATGCTCGACGCGGCGGGATACCAGGAGTGCCGGGTGATCCCGTGCGATCTGGAGCAGGAGCCATTCAGATATTGTCGGCAAAAATAAACAACACTCATATCATCAGCACCGGGAGGAAGCAGATTTGAAAAAGAGACTTGAGATGCTCGAACAACTGCAGGAAATCGACCTTCGGATCGATTCGTTGAAAAACTCCCAAAACAGCCTGCATGGCGAGTTGAACGGGATCGAACAGGGATTGGTCGCGGCTCGCGAGGAGATGGCCGCCCTGGATAGCCGCATCGCCCAGGTGGAGCAGGAAAAAGAGGAACGGGAGGGGTTGCTCGCCACGGAGCAGGAGAATATCCGCCGCTCCGAGTCTCACATGAAGGAGATCAAGACCAACAAGGAATTCCAGGCCATCGGGCGTGAAATTGCCGCGGCACGCAAACAGACGGCCGAACTGGAAGAACAGATCCTCCAGAAGATCGGGCAGATCGAGGAACTGAAGGGTGAGAGCGCCAACAGAGCGGCCAGCCTGGAGGAACTCGAGCAGAATACGGCGCAGCGCAGCGAGGAAAAGCTGGCCGAGATCGCCGCCATACAGCAGGATCTGGACACCGATCTGGCCCAGCGTGAAGATATCACCAAACACCTGCCCGCCAGCCTGCTCAAACGCTACAACAGCCTGCGCGAGCAGCGCCGCGGCCAGGCCGTTGCCATTGCCCGCGACGGCTACTGCCTGGGGTGCAACATGAACCTCCCGCCGCAACTCTACAACAGCCTGTTCCGGGGCGACGAGATGATCTGTTGCCCCCATTGCCAGCGGGTACTTATTTTGAAGCAACAGGCAGGCTAGCAGGTTCAGTCAGACCGGTCCGACGAGTCAGACTGGTCCGACAACGCTGCAAAGAGTTTGGTTGAAGTAGTCCAGATGGCCGCCCCCGGTTTACCGGGAGAGGAAAGTCCGGGCTCCACAGGGCATGATGCTGGATAACATCCAGCGGGGGCGACCCCAGGGACAGTGCCACAGAGAGAAGTCCGCCTGCCAAGGCAGGTAAGGGTGAAAGGGTGAGGTAAGAGCTCACCGGGTCCGTCGGTGACGGCGGATGCCAGGTAAACCCCATCAGGAGCAAGACCTAATAGGGAGGCGTCAAGGGTGGCCCGCCCGTGCCTCCGGGTTGGTCGCTTGAGGCTGCCGGTAACGGCAGACCCAGATGAATGGCCATCGCCCGGGAAGGGGTAACCCGACCCGGGAACAGAACCCGGCTTACGGACTGCTTCAGCCAATTTTATCGAACGGAATCATGTGAACGACCAGCAGCGATGGGACCGGGCCGTCAAGGCCGCCGACAGTGACTACGAACATTTGACCCCTGAAACCAGGCTGCAGCTTGATGCGTTGCTCGGACAGATCATGCGGTTCAAGGAAGATCTGGTCGAACGGACGCGTGCTGCAGGCAGTGCCTCCATCTGCCGTACCTGTGCCGGCCAGTGCTGCCGGAACGGCAAATACCACGTCAGTGTGTTGGACCTGCTGGCTTACCGCAGCAGCGGGACCGAACCGGTGGTGCCTGACTTCAGCGCACACCCGGCCTGTCCCTATTCAGGGGAGAGCGGTTGCCGTATGCCCCCGCGCTTCAGACCCATGACCTGTGTGGTATTCAACTGCGAACCGGTCGAGGAGAGAATGGACCAGGACGGGCGCACGGCCCTGTACGCTGAAGAAAAGCTGTTGCGGGACGCCATCGTCCGGGCGAACCGGGTGAGCGGTCGCCGTCTCGACCGGGCACTTCTGCTCTGGTGCGACACGTAACAAATTCCCCCAGTGAGGATATACCATGGCAACGACCCACGACATCGTTCTGATCCATGTGGATAAGAAACCGGGCTTCTACGCCCGCATCGAAGAGATCACCCCCGACGTCAAGCCGGGCTGGTGGCAGGTGAAACTGATGGTGTTCACCTTTCCCTTGCAGGTTTTTACCTGGATTCTGGATGAATACCAGCTGGAAGGCGCCGATTTCACCATGGGAGGTACGCCGATCCGAATGGAACCGGTCGTGTCGCCGGTGGAGGAGGAGCGCCTCAAGAAGGAACAGGAGGAAAAGGAACTGCAAGACCGCTCGCGCCGGGACACCAGCACCTCGAAGGTGGTCTCGCTCCTGGATCGCCGCAAGAAATAGGCCTCATCATCGCAAATCGGCAGCGTGAACCTCCCCTGGAAACGGGGGAGGTTTTTTTGTGCACTTTTTCTAAGAAACACTTGATTTATCTTGACACACCCCTTGACCGGCGCTATATATTCCCGCACAGTGGTAAAAAGTGGAATTTAGTGGTAATGAATGGAAGGGGCGCCATGTTCGGGGGAGAGAACCTGAGCACAATCGATAGCAAGGGGAGAACCAGTATTCCGGCCAAGTTCCGGGATACCCTGGCGGAGGTCTGTGGTGACGAGCGTTTCGTCATCACCAAGGCTACCCCGGTTGATTTCGGCGATGGCTCCTACGGCCGTGGTCTGTCGGTCTATCCCGTTGCCGAATGGCGCCAGCTTGAACAGAAGATCCTGGCCAACGAAGGAGGTTTTACCTCGGTCCAGTTGAACAGCATCAAGCGCCAGGTCCTGGCCCCGGCCGTCGAGTGCAGCGCCGACAAGTTGGGCCGGGTGCTGATCCCTCCGGCGTTGCGCGTGCACGCCGGCCTGGAGCGTGATATCTGGTTTGTCGGCATGGGCAGGCGCTTTGACGTTTGGAGCAAGGAGGCCTACGGCCGGGTCAATGCCCAGGACGAAAAGAACTTCCCGCAGGAATCCGAAGCGCTGGCCAGCCTGGGGATCTGAGTGTCTCGCTTCAGCCATATCTCCGTCATGCCGGAGGAGGTCATCCGCTTTTTGGCACCCAGGCCCGGCGGTACCTACCTGGACGGCACCCTGGGGGGAGGCGGCCATGCCGGCCTGATCGCCGAGCTCTGCACCCCCGGCAACGGCATCCTGATCGGCATTGATCAGGATCAAGAGGCGCTGGAGGCGGCAGGGGAGCGCTTGAGCGGATATGGAAACGGCGTCAGACTGGTACACGGCAATTTTTCCGAGCTTGAGCAGCATCTGGCCCTCCTCGGAATTGGGCAACTCGACGGCTTCCTGCTCGACCTGGGGGTTTCATCGCACCAGTTGGATAGCGGGGGCCGCGGTTTCAGCTTCCAGCAGGACGCACCGCTGGACATGCGGATGGACACGAGCAAAGGCGACACGGCGGCAGACCTGGTGAACAACCTGCCGGAAACGGATCTGGAGCGGATCATCAAGGAGTATGGCGAGGAACGCTGGGCCAGGCGCATCGCGGCCTTCATCGTCAAGGCCCGTGACGAGGCGCCGATTGAACGGACGTTGCATTTGACGGATATCGTCAAGGGGGCCATCCCCAAGGCCAAGTGGGAGGAACGCATCCACCCCGCTACGCGCACCTTCCAGGCCCTGCGGATTGCCGTCAACAGGGAGTTGGAGAGCCTGGAGCAGGGGTTGCGGGGAGCCATCGACCATCTGAAGCCGGGCGGCCGGGGCGTGGTCATCTCATTCCACTCGCTGGAGGACCGCATTGTCAAGCATATCTTCCGCGAGTACGCCACCGGCTGTACCTGTCCGCGCCAGCTCCCGGTCTGCGTGTGCGGCAACCAGCCCAAGGTACGGGTGCTGACGGGCAGGCCGGTGATGGCTACGGATGAAGAAACAGGGCACAACCCGCGGGCGCGCAGCGCCAAACTGCGGGCGGTGGAGAAGTTGTAGAAATCTAAACCAAATGGCCACAACGTGAGGAGGCAACACAGCAAAAAGCTCCAGATGCACGGCGCGAATGCCTGGAGGAGTGAGGCGTAGCAGCGCTACGCCGCAGCGACGAAAGGCGTGAGCAACACAGCAGATGGACTTTTGGCGAAGTTGCCGGAGGAGGCACCATATGGCACAGGCAAGAACCGACTACGGCAAGGTCATTATCCAGCGCCCCATAAGCGGGGTGGAACTGCCGGTCCACCGGCTCGATATCTTCAAATACCTGATGATTTGCATGATCCTGTTCACCATAGTGTCCGTGTTCCACGTCTGGTCGCGCTTCAAGCTGATCGACCTGAACCTGAAGATATCGGAGTCGAGCCGATTGCTGAAGGAGGCGGAACAGGAACAGAAACGGCTCAAGCTTGAGGCCGCGTCCCTCAAGTCACCGGCACGGGTGGAGACCATCGCCAAGGGAGAGTTGGGCATGGCGCTGCCGAACGAACGGCAAATGGTTCTGGTGAAATGAAGGACGAACGGGAAAAATGGGCCCGAGTCCGGATCGTCATGATCGGGACGTTCTTCGGTCTGTTGTTCCTGGCGGTCGCCAGCCGTTCGTTCTATCTCCAGATTCTCCAGCACGAGGAACTGGTCAAAAAGGCCGAGAAACAGCACCAGCGGCTTGTTCAACTCACCCCGGCCCGGGGCGCCATCATGGACCGCAACGGCACACCCCTGGCGGTCTCGGTGAATATGGACTCCTGTTTTGCCGAGCCGCGCCACATCCAGGATGTGGAGGGAACGGCGGCGGTGCTGGCCCCGTTCCTGGGCACCTCGAAACAAGAACTCGTCAGGAAATTTGCCGGCAACCGGAATTTTGTCTGGCTGGAGCGCCGCCTCCCGCCGGAACAGGCCAGCCGCATCAAGAACCTGAAACTGCGCGGCATCGGATTTCTATCCGAATCCAAACGCTTTTATCCCAACATGGAGGTGGCAGCCCATGTGATCGGTTTCACCGGTGTCGACCCTGCCGGTCTGGAAGGTGTTGAACTCAAGTACGACTCGGTGATCCTCGGCAACACCGGGTATGTGATCACCGAGCGGGACGCCCTGGGGCGCGATATCGCCTTCAAAAGCGCGATGGTTAAAAATTCCGAGCCGGGGAAGAATATCATCCTCACCCTGGACAAAAACATCCAGTACAGCGCCGAAAAGGAGCTGGCCAAGGCGGTCACCGCCAGCGGCGCCAAGGCTGGTATCGCCGTAGTGATGGAATCGGACACCGGGCGGGTCCTGGCCATGGCCAACTATCCGACCTTCAACCCCAACGCCTATTTCCGCTACTCCCAGCCGCAACTGCGCAACCGGGCCGTGTCCGACAGTTTTGAGCCGGGCTCGACCTTCAAGATATTCCTGGTCGCGGGGGCCATGGAGGAGAAGCTCATTAAGCCCACCGATACCTTCAACTGCGAGAACGGCAGCTATACCATCGCCGACCGTACCATACACGACGACACCCATAACTATGCCCGACTGTCGGTGGCCGATATCATCAAGCACTCCAGCAACATCGGGGCGGCAAAGATCGGCATGAAACTGGGCGACGAACGGTTGTACCAGTATCTGCGGAGCTTCGGTTTTGGTGAGCGAACCGGTATCGACCTGCCCGGCGAATCTCCCGGCAATCTCCGCAGCAAACGTCGCTGGTACGGGGTGGACCTGGCCACCATCTCCTTTGGCCAGGGGGTTTCGGCCTCGGCCATCCAACTGACGGCAGCTGTCTCGGCCGTGGCCAACGGCGGTATGCTGATGAAGCCGTATATCGTCGAGCGGATACTGGACGACAGTGGCCGCGAGGTGCAGCGCTTCGAGCCCCACCCCCTGCATCGTGTCATCTCCGAGGATACGGCCAGGAAACTTACCAGCATGCTGGAAGGGGTCACCACCAGCGGCGGCACCGGCATGAACGCGGCTGTCAATGGTTTCCGCGTGGCAGGCAAGACCGGTACCGCACAGAAGGTAGACCCGGTTACCCACGGCTATTCCGACACCAAGCGGACCGCCTCGTTTGTCGGCTTTATCCCGGCCGACAAGCCCAAACTTACCATCTTGGTGGTGATAGACGAGCCCAAGAAAAGTCCCTATGGCGGAGTCGTGGCAGCCCCGGCCTTTCGTTCCATTGCCCTCGATGCCCTGGGTGCCCTCAAGATCACACCTCGCGGATTCAGCGACAAGGGACCCAAGGTCATTGAGGCCAGCACCGGCCAGCCGCCTCCCCAGGAGGCAGTTGCGGAAGCGGCCTCACTGGACATGCCCAGCGAGGGCGAGATCATGCCGAATTTTCGCGGCATGAGCATGCGCAGGGTGCTTCGGGTGATGGAAAAACAGAATATCAACATCAGGCTGATGGGGAGCGGCCGCGCCATGGAGCAGAATCCGCCGCCCGGCCAAAAGATCAGGGGAACCGACGAGGTCTGGATAAAATTCAGCCCGTCCGCATGACCAGCGCAACCTGTCCGGCTATGGACAGGTTGCGCCATTTTAGTACGTTACACATTGTGTTCAGCGCAAAAAAATAAATGTGGTTATCGCACGATCCTATGTATCGGGGTCCGGAGAGCGCATGAAACTTGTACAGCTGCTTGGCCCACTTTCGGGCGCTGAACTGCATGGTAACGGGACCATGGAGATCACGGCCCTAGCCTGCGACTCACGCATGGTGCGGCCGGGCACGCTCTTTTTTGCCCTGGCCGGTACCACCACCGACGGCCATTGTTTCATCGGTCAGGCGCTCGCCGCAGGTGCCGTCGCCGTGGTGCTTGAAGACGCCGCCTGTGCGCCAGCCGGCATCCCCTGGGTCAGGGTCGGCGACTGCCGGCTGGCCATGGCCCGCATGGCGGCCGCCTTCCACGGCGATCCCACCCTGCATCTGCCGTTGATCGGGATAACCGGTACCAACGGCAAGACCACTACGACCTATCTGATCGAGGCCATCCTGGCCAGCGTCGGCATGCCGGCAGCTGTGCTGGGTACCATCAGTTACCGTTTCGGCGCCATTACCATTGCGGCTTCCCATACCACGCCGGAATCCACGGAGCTGCAGGCCGCCTTCCGGCACCTAGCCGACGCCGGGGCCAAGGCATTCGTGATGGAGGTATCCTCCCACGCCCTGGAACAGCGACGGGTTGACGGCTGCCATTTCGACGTGGCTATCTTCAGCAACCTGACCCGCGACCACCTGGATTACCACGGCACCATGGAGCAGTACCTGAAATCCAAACAGAGGCTCTTCAGCGAACTGCTGGCCCCCACGGCGGGCAAGCCCCGGCGTTGTGCGGCGATCAACATGGACGACTCGTACGGCCGGCAAGTGGCCGAACGCTGCGCCTGTCCGGTCATCACCTACGGTGTCGACTTCAGCGGCGATGTGCGGGCCGTGGATATCGTCTCCACCGTCGCCGGCATTCGGGCTACACTGCGTACCCCCAAGGGGGAGATCGCCTTTGCCTCGCACCTGCTGGGGCGTTTCAATCTCTCCAACATCCTGGCCGCTGCCAGCGCCGGCATAGCCCTGGATCTGGATCTGACAGCGATCAAGGCCGGCATCGAGGGGCATGCCGTTGTGCCTGGCCGGATGGAGCGGGTGGAGAACAGTGCCGGCGTCACCTGTCTGGTGGATTATGCCCATACCGGCGATGCCCTGGAGAACGTGCTTACCACCCTGAAGGAGCTCGCCACAGGCCGGATCATCACCGTTTTCGGCTGCGGGGGAGACCGGGACCCGGGCAAACGCCCCATCATGGGGAGGATTGCGACCGAGCTGTCCGACCTGGCCGTCGTGACCTCGGACAACCCCAGGACCGAGGAGCCGCTGGCGATCCTAGGGCAGATCCGGGACGGCATTATAACAGATCCCCCTCTCCTTCAGGC
>Ga0265327_10004989_pt1 | contig 11387 bp, 10 predicted proteins | sample 41621metaG_FD_202089 | JGI IMG/M metagenome (GOLD analysis project Ga0265327, IMG submission 202089) | Rhizosphere microbial communities from Carex aquatilis grown in University of Washington, Seatle, WA, United States - 4-16-21 metaG | ecosystem: Host-associated > Plants > Roots > Rhizosphere...
GGGAATGTGGCAGCAGCACTCCAGCAGACCGCCGGTCTCCCATACCGCCACCCGGCTCAGCCACGACGATGACGTGCGTCCTGCGCCGGAACCGGATCGACGCTTCCACGTCTCGCTCGCCACACCACGGGCCCGAAAGGCCCGGTCCGAGAGCCGCCCGTTGTCGAGATGATCGTCGAACACACCTCGCCATCTGAATCCCATTGCCTGTCAACCATGTTCAGGACAAAACGAGTAGTCAAACGCCATGAAGGGAGCACACCGATGCCGCTACCGTACAGGCCCGGAGCCCACGGAACAGAAATCGAATACTGGCAAGCGTGGTTCCGGCGTGAATACCGCGCTTTCGCGCCGGCCAAGGATCGGGTTTACGGCGACAGTGATGTCGCCGCGGTCAGCGAAATGCAACGGCGCCTCGGGTTGCCCCAGACCGGCATCTTCGACGACACGACCGCGCAGGCCGCCCACTACACTCCCCCGCCACCGAATCTGCGTCCGATCATGTTCACGGTCGAGGGGCACCTGTCGGACATGTTCAGGGGGCCGGTGGCCGACACCGCGACAACCCTTGAGACGGAAGGCCTTTGCCATCATCAACCCGTCGGCTACAACAACGGGGCGCTGCCGTTCGACAACGACAGCGGAGTCAACGAACTCGCCCGACTGCTCGGCGCCACCCAGATGGACAACGGCGTGCCGTTCCCGGAGGGCACACCCTGGTCGCTCGGCATCTACTCCCAGGGCGCGATCGTCGGATCGTACTTCTACTTCCGGTTCCTACAGCCCGGACAACCGCTGGCCTGGCGCACCCCGGATCTCAAAGGCGTTCTGGCGTACGCCAACCCGTGCCGACAGACCGATTCCATCGCGCCGTGGGCCAGATCCGGAGTGACCGCGACGGGTACGCACGGCCTGGACCCGCTCCAGCGGTTCGGCTTGCCCGGTTTCCCCGCTAAGTCCGACAACTGGATGGACGTCTACCGCGAAGGCGACATCTTCGCCGAGAACAAAGACGACCAGGCAAGTGCGGTCAAAGCCGCCGTCTACGAGGCGGTGATGAACGACTGGATCAGCAACCCGTTCTCCCTCGCCGGGCAGATCGCGTTCACGCTCCACGCGCCCTTCGACGAGGTGTTCGCCGTGATCGAGGCGATGATCAGCGGCGCGGTGTTCCTGGCCAGTAACCCGAACCCGCACTATGCGCCGTTCGAGCTCAAGGGCGGCGAGCGGTGGATGCGGGAACGACTCATCAGCGGATCGGTTCCGGTTCCGCGGGCCAGGCCGGTAGTCGTCTGAAGAAACTCTCTAGGTGCGGACTTGGATCACTGCGTGCCCGCCACTGGTCCGCCAACCCTGTCCGGTGGCATCGAGTTCTGCGAGCTGCTCAGACGTCAGGCCCACGACAACTTCCGATTTCAGCGTCCGCAGTGCCGTGACCGGAGACGGAAAATAGTCGACGGTTTCGTCGAACGGTGTTGTGGCGGGCCAGTGTCGGTCTCCGACGAGGCGCCGATAGTTGAGGTCGCCTTTCATCACCGTCATCGTGGCGGTCGCGAATTCCGCAGCCAGGTCGTCAGGCATGTCGTGGAACGCCAGTGGCGCACAGAAGAACTTGTGTGTGCGGACCTTGAGTCGGCCAGTGCGCACGGCGTCCCAGAGTCGGTCGCCGATGCCGCCGATCTGTGGACGTGGGTCGGCCCTCACGCGCCGGATGACCGCCAGTACGTCGGCCATGGTCGCATCCGAGACGTAGTAGGGGTACGGCTTGACGTACAGCACGATCTCGGCCGCCAAGTGCCGACTGAGCACACTGTCGGCCAGGACGAGATCCGCCAGCAACTCGCGTCCGGCGTTGTCGGCGACAACGCAGACGATCGGGTTGCCCTGCGACCTCAGAGCAGACCACAGCAGCGCGCTGTCGTCGACGAGGATGCCCTCCGACCGGGCTTCTGCGGCGCCAGCGTTCCGTTGGAGTTGGAAGCTGAGGTCCGCGCGGTTACCCCAGAGTGCGGCCACCAGCAGCGCCTCGTGCTGCCGGTCCTCCGGACCGTCGGCCAAGTCGGCGAACGCCCGCAGTTCCTGGTCGGCTTCTGGTCCCGTCAACTCGGCGTTCTTGACCGGCGCGAACGGGTCGATTCCCGACCAGGCGCCCGCCCCGAAGTAGCCGACAGCCTCGAGCAATCGCCGGTAGAAATAGCTTTCGCTCCAGAGGAACGGCACCTCACCCCACGGCCGTCCGTACTTCTGGTCGCCCCAGGCAAGCCAATCCGCGCGGTCATGAGCTGTCTCGGGCAGCTGCTCGATGACGCCAGTGGTGCTCTCGGCGAGAAGCTGTTGCAGCTTCGACTCTTCGGTCGAGGTGTACGGCGAAGAGTCGAGGACCTGACGAATCAGCTTTGGGTGCCGGCCATGGAACACATCCCATTCGAAGGAGCCAGGCACCGCTGCGGTGATCGTGGGCGCTGCAGAGGTATCCACAAAGGTTCCGCTAGTTGCTAGGTGCGGAAATAGGGTTCAACCGTGCCGGTGAGCTTGACGACCATCGGGTTTCCGCGGCGGTCCTTGGCGGTGGGGACTTCGACACGCACCCAGCCCTCGGCGACGTCGTATTCGACCACGTTGGTCTTCTCGGCTTCGTTGAAGCGGATACCCACGCCACGGATGAGCGCCTCTTCGTCATAGAAGGGGCTGCGCGGATCGATGGAGAGGTGATTCGGGGGAACGTCGGTGTTCTGATCCTGAGACATGATGGCTTTCGTCGAGTGCTGCGTGGGTTCTTGGCTGCAATTCTCTAGGAACGTACGCGACCCGGCGGTAGCGGGTTCCGTGTAGGTCGTGGCGGGCGGCGCCACCGAAGCGCTCACCTGATCGTGCGGCACACCCCGCCGCGGCGAAACCTAGTGGCGGCGTAGGTAATTGCCCGCTAGCTGCGTGCACAACATGCCCATCTACCTCATACGTCACACCCGTCTCGGAAGTCCGCCGGGACGGCTGTTCGCCTGCGCACATAACGATGCCAGCGCTCGAGAAGTCGGCCTACCATCGAGATTTATAGGCCTGGTGAGGGCAACCCACCGGTGCCGCGCGACAGATCAAACCTCATGACAGAAGGAGGGATGGGCTGATGAAAATCGCACTGGCAATTGCCGCCGCCGCGCTCGCGTTCAGTCCCATCGGCGTAGCCCACGCCACGCCAGGACAGTGCATCAACACCCCCTGGGGCGGATTCTGCGACGGGCAACCCGACAACAACGGCATCTTCAACCATTGCGAAGGTGCACTGGGCTTCAGCAACTGTTACTACGTCCGCGCCGTCCCCACGGACGTTGACCCGCGTGGATGGGTGCCACTGACCTGACGCTGCGCTCCCCCTGCCTCGACTGCGGCAGGCGGCGTTCAGTCCGGTATCAGCTTGAGTTGACGCGCCTTCTCCAGAATGATCCGGGCGCGGTTCAATCGCGGTAAGTCGCTGCCGTCCTTGGGTTTTCCGCCGCGGACATTGAACTGCTCGACGAACTCGCGCGCCCAGCTGATGTCGGACTCGGATGGGCTCAGCCCAGCGTTGATGGCCTCGGCGTCGGCCGAACGCAGCGCGAGCTTGCCCGTCATACCCATCTGACGGGTGAGCGCCACGCCCTCGGCCAGCTGATCGGGATCGCGGGTTGGCCCGTCGATCGGCCCTGGGATGTGCGCCGCGCGCGACGCGACGACCAGCTGGGAACGGCTGTAGGCGAGAGCCAAGGGGTCCTGCTCCACCCCGATGTCCAGCGTGTAGTCATTGACGCCGAACGCGATGCGAAAGCACGGTCGCGCGGCAGCGATGTCATGCACGCGCGCCAGCCCGCGCGCGGTCTCGATCAACGCGATCACCGGCGACTCACCACCGAGCCGGTTTGCGGTGTCCCACATGTGATTACCGCCCTCCGTCTTGGCCAGCACGACGCCCTTCAGGCCGTGACACTCGGCCAGGGCACGGCAGTCGGCGGACCAGAAATCACTGGAGGCGTCGTTGACCCGGACCCACGCCCGGGCCCCGGAGTTCAGGAATTCGATGACTCGATCCCGGGCCCCCTCCTTCTCGTCGGGAGCGACCGCGTCTTCGAGATCCAGAATCACCTCGTCGGAACTTGTGGATGACAGGAGTGCCCCGAGATCAGGCTCGCGGGACGGATTGACGAGGAGCCAGGAGCGCGAAACCTTCGAGTTCACGGTCATGGCGCCAGGCTAGACGTTCTGAGTACGCCGCACCCGCTGGAAAAGCTGCGCGTCCGCTGGCGGAGGACGGGACGTCGCAGGCGACACCGGGTAGGTGTTCTCCCCCGAGGTTCCACCGAGTTCGGTCGCCTTTTCGGCGACGTGGACGTTAACGGCGGACCAACGGTCGGCAGGCTCTGGCCTGGAGTGCACCGTCGAGGCTAGTCTGGTCACGCACGTGACCAGAACGTCTTGGAGGCCTGATGACAGCCCTTGACATGCCCATGCCCGGAGTACGCGGCAGTGCGGACGAAACGGCAAGCGCCACGTACGTCAGCCAGTGCACGCTGTGCGAGGCGCACTGCGGCATCCATGTCACGGTCACCGGCGGCAAGGTCAGCCGCATCGAGGGCAATCCGGACGACGTCTTCTCGAAGGGCTACATCTGTCCGAAAGCCACGGCCATGGGAGCCCTGCACCACGATCCGGACAGGTTGCGCACCCCGATGCGCCGGGTCGGTGACAACTTCGAGCCGGTCGGCTGGGACGAGGCGTTCACCGAGATCGGAGCCCGGCTGCGTCGCATCCGCAGCGAGCACGGATCACGATCGCTCGGGATGTACCTGGGGAACCCGGCAGCGCACAGTTCCGGCGCGTTCTACGGCCTGATGCTGCGGGCGGCCTTGCTCACGCCCAACTTCTTCTCGGCGTCCACGATCGACCAGATGCCTCACGAGTACGCGGCATGGCGGGTTTTCGGCTCCAACGTGCTGGTGCCGATCACCGACATCGACCGCACCCAGCGGCTGGTGATCATCGGCGCCAATCCCGCGGTGTCGAACGGTTCGTTGTCGATCATGCCGGGCGCCAAACGCCGAATCAAAGCGATCCGCGAGCGCGGCGGGAAAGTCGTCGTCATCGACCCGCGCCGGACCGAGACCGCCCGGATGGCCGATCAGCATGTGTCGGTGCGTCCCGGCGGGGACGTGTACCTACTACTGGGCATGCTGCACGTGCTGCTCAACGAAAGCCTCTGCGACACAGCTACTCTCGACCAGTTGGCGACCGGCCGACAGGAGCTTGTCAACTTGGTCGCCGACGCCACGCCGGAGGCCGTCGCGCAGCGCGCCGGTGTGGACGCCGAGACGATTCGCACCCTGGCCCGCGAGCACGCGGCCGCTGAATCGGCGGCCATCTACGCCCGGATCGGGATCTGCCAGCAGCAGACCGGAACCCTGGTGAGCTGGCTGGTCATGGTGCTCAACACGGTAACCGGCAACTTGGACCGCGCCGGCGGCACCATGTTCTCCACCCCGATCATCGACCTGCCGCGGATGGCCAAACATGTCCCGGTCGGACACGGAGCGTGGACCGACCGGTCCGGCCGCTACAAGTCCTTCCGCGCCGAGCTGCCCGCCGTCGCGATGGCCGACGAAATCCTGACCCCCGGCGACGGCCAGATCCGGGCCATGATCACCTACGCCGGCAATCCCGTGTCCTCGATCCCCCAGAAGGGCCGGCTGGCCCAGGCGCTGGCATCGCTGGATCTGTATGTGGCGGTGGACATGTACGTCACCGAGACCACCCGGCACGCGGACTTCATCCTGCCGCCGGTGTCGCCGCTGGAACGCGAAGACGTCGGATTGCTGACCACGATCTTCAGCGTGCGCAACAACATTCGCTATCAACACCGATCCTTCGACCCGCCCGCCGGCGCGCTGGAGGACTGGGAGATCCTCAGCCGCCTGACCTTCGAGCTGCTCCCGGCTCCACTGCGACAGCTGACCGCACCGCTCCGCAGCCCGCTGATCCAGTTCGCCAACCCATTGCGGATGGCCGCAGCTGCGCTGGCGACGGGACCCTACGGCCGAATCCGCAAGGGCCGCAAGGGAAAGACGATAAACGACCTACGCTCCAGCGTAGGTGGCCTCGACCTGGGCCCGCTCGAACCGCGGCTGGACAAGGTGATCGCCACCGACGACCGCAAGGTTGCGCTGGCGCCTGCCGAGTTCCTCGCAGCCGCCCGCCGGCTGCTCGACACTGCCGCCGAGGAGTCCGACCGCGAGTTCGATTTGCAGCTCATCGGGCGGCGGCAGTTGCGCAGCAACAACTCGTGGCTGCACAACGTGCCATCGATGACCAGCGGGTCCAACAAGTGCACGGTGCTGATGCATCCAGCCGATGCCGATGCTCGCCGACTCGCCCAAGGCGACATGGTTCAGGTCACCTCTGCCGTCGGGTCCATCGAGCTGCCGCTGGACATCAGCGACGACATCCGGTCAGGCACCGTCGCAGTGCCCCATGGCTGGGGCCACACGAACACCGGCTGGCGCCATGCCAACACCCTGCCCGGCGCGAATGTGAATGACCTGCATGATCCGGCACTGGTCGATTCGTTCACCGGGACAGCGGCGGTCAACAACACCTGGGTCCACGTCAGCGCCTGCTGACCTGGCCTCAGCTGGCCGCTGCTGATGCCCCCGAAAACGAAAAATCCCGGACCTAAAGTAGGTCCGGGACTATTCGTATGTCCTGCGACATCACAGGTGTGATGGTTCATGACATCCGCATAGCGTGTCTCAAGACATCGGCATAGCCCGATCCGCCAGTTTCAGCTGGTGTCGAAGGCTCGTCTGGTAATCACCGCAGTCCGAATCGAAGGCCGGTCCCAGTCCCAAGTCGCACGCAATTACGTTGTCTCCCAAAGCTGGATCTCCCGACTGGCCGCCCGCTATACCCGCGTCCGTGAGGCCGCGTTCGAACCACGCTCACTACCCACACACAGCAGCCCGACACGGCTGCCCCAGACCACCATCGTTGCCATCCGCATTGCTATCAACTCGGTCCACAGTCGGATGCGACGGGGCCAGCTACCTGCCGCTAGGAAACAAAGCAGTCGTCTACTAACCGCGCCGCCGCCCCACGCGCAGGAGCCAGTCAGGCACCGCCAGCCCGTGGATGATCCTTTGCGTCCGAAAGTACTGGCGCGGAAGCGATGCGGTGTTGTAAGGCAGGTCGTACTTCTCGCACAGTTCCCGCACCCGGACGCTCACTTCAGGCAATCGATTGCTCGGCAGATCAGGGAACAGGTGATGCTCGATCTGGTAGCACAGGTGCCCACCCGAGAAGGCCAGCAGCGGGTTTGCGTTGAAGTTCGCGGTCCCGAGAATTTGTCGCAGATACCATTCGCCGCGAGTTTCGTCCTTGACCACCGCGGGGTCGAACGTCTCGGCCCCGTCGGGGATGTGCCCGCAAATGATGTTCACGTACACCCACAGGTTCCGGAGCACATTCGCGCTGGCATTGGCCGCCAGCGTGCGACGCCACCGGCGCAGGCTCAGCGCCGGGAAGAACACATAGTCCTTGCCCAACTGGCGCGCGCTCTTGGCGAGAAATTTCCGCTTCTCCACCGCGACAGCGTCTGGCGTCTCGCCCCGGAGCCGCTCCGAGTGCAGGCCGTGCAGGGCGATGCCCCATTCGAACGTCGCTGCCAGCAGCAGGTTTCGGAGCGGTGTCAACAAATACGCCCACCGCCACGGCTGGTCGGTCGTCACTCGTAGCAAGCGGTACCCGATGTCCTCGTCCATGCCGAGCACATTGGTGTAGATGTGATGCCGATAGTTGTGCGAGTACCGCCACTGCGCGGAATGCCCCACCATGTCCCACTCCCAGGTATTGGAGTGGATTTCCGGGTCGTTCATCCAATCCCACTGGCCGTGGGAGATGTTGTGGCCGAGCTCCATGTTCTCGATGGACTTCGCATACGCCAGCGCGCACGTGCCGGCGACCCAGCCAACCTTGGACCGGCTCCCGGCGATCATCAGCCGCGCCGCGACATCGAGCGCCCGCTGAAAATGGATCACTTGCCGGATGTAGGCCGAGTCCTTCGTCCCCAGCGACTCCTCGACGTCCCGGCGGATCACGTCGAGTTCGTAGCCGATCTCTTCGACGTCCTCACTGCTGAGGTGCACGTAGGCAGAGACATCGGCGATCGCCATCAAGGGTTCCTCGGGTGGGTACGGCAGTAAGACGGCGCCATCGAGACCACCGCGAGGCCTTTGACCTGCAAAAACTTTGTCGGGCTGACAGGATTTGAACCTGCGACCACTTGACCCCCAGTCAAGTGCGCTACCAAGCTGCGCCACAGCCCGCGGCGCTACCGGACGAACCGGCAACGGTTGGAAAGCCTACCTCAGACCTCCCGCCGGACCCTAAACGGGTCCGGCGGCGCGGCGGCGATCAGCGCTTGGTCCCGCGCTTCTCGCGCACCCGCACATTGATCTTGATCGGGCTGCCTTCGAAGCCGAACTCTTCACGCAGTCGGCGCTCCAGGAATCGGCGGTAGCCGGCCTCCAGGAAGCCCGTGGTGAACAGCACGAAGGTCGGCGGGCGCGAGGCCGCCTGGGTGGCGAACAGGATGCGTGGCTGCTTGCCACCGCGCACCGGCGGCGGCGTGGCGGCCACGATCTCCTTGAGGAAGGTGTTGAGCCGTCCGGTCGGGATGCGGGCGTCCCACGACGCCAGCGAGGTCTCCAGCGCCGGCACCAACTTCTGCACGGCCCGACCGGTTTTCGCGGAGATGTTCACGCGCGGCGCCCACTGCACCTGCACCAGCTCGCGCTCGATCTCCTTGTCCAGCAGGTAGCGCCGGTCTTCGTCGACCAGGTCCCACTTGTTGAACGCGATGACGAGCGCGCGCCCGGCCTCGATCACCATCGACAGCACCCGCAAGTCCTGTTCGGTCAGCGGTTGGGACGCATCGACGAGCATGACCGCGACCTCGGCAGCGTCGATCGCGCCGTGCGTGCGCACCGAGGCGTAGAACTCGTGACCGCTGGCCTGGCCGACCTTCCGGCGCAGACCGGCGGTGTCGACGAAACGCCAAGTCTTGCCGTCCAATTCGATCAGCGAGTCGACCGGGTCCACTGTGGTGCCGGCGACGTCATGCACGACGGACCGCTCGTCGCCAGTCAGTTTGTTCAGCAGCGAGCTCTTGCCGACGTTGGGCTTGCCGACCAACGCGACGCGGCGCGGGCCGCCCGTCCCGCCGGACATCTCGGACACCGTCGGCAGCACTTCGAGCACGGCGTCGAGCAGATCTGCCACGCCGCGGCCGTGCATGGCGCTGATCGAATGCGGCTGTCCCAATCCCAGTGACCACAGCGCGGCGGCGTCGGATTCCACCTTCTCGTTGTCAACCTTGTTGGCCGCCAGGAAAACCGGCTTGCCGGAGCGCTGCAGGCGCTTGGCTGCGGCCTCGTCGGCCGAGGTCGCCCCGACCACCGCATCGACCACCAGGATGATCGCGTCGGCGGTGCGCATGGCAACGGTGGCCTGCTCGGCGACCAGCATCTGCAGACCCTTGGCATCGGGTTCCCACCCGCCGGTGTCCTGCACCATGAACCGGCGCCCGACCCACTGGGCGTCGTACGACACGCGGTCGCGGGTCACGCCGGGGATGTCTTGGACCACCGCTTCACGGCGGCCCAGAATCCGGTTCACCAGAGTCGATTTGCCGACATTGGGACGCCCGACGACAGCCACCACCGGCGGCGGTCCCGCGTACTCCTCGAGCTCGGCCTCGAATCCCTCCGAGCCGACCTCCCAGTCACCTTCGTCGAACCACACACCATCGTCGTCGCTCATTGACGCACACCTACCTTCTGCTGCACGAGATCCAGCAGATGTGCCACCACACCAGCCTGGGTCATATCGCTGGAATCGACCACGACCGCATCATCAGCGGCCCGCAGCGGCGACACCGCGCGCGTCGAGTCCAGATTGTCCCGGCGCTGCACATCGGCCAGCACCGCTTCATAGTTGTCGCCCAGGCCATTTGCGACGTTCTGCGCATTGCGCCGACGGGCGCGCTCCTCGGCCGAGGCGGTCAGGAAGATTTTCAGATCGGCGTCGGGCTTCACGACGGTGCCGATGTCACGGCCCTCGACGACAACCGAACCGGCCTCCGCGATCAGCTCACGCTGGCGCTGCACCAGCAGGGTCCGCACGGCCGGAATCGCCGATACGGCCGACACCGCCAGGGTTACCGCGTCGCCACGGATCTCGTCCGAAACGTCTTCGCCCGCAAGGTACGACGTGTCGTGGTCCGGGTCGAAGCTGACGGAGAAGTCGGTCTTCTCACACACCGAGACGACCGCGTCGGCGTCGGCAGGGTCGATACCCGCTCGCAGCACCGCCAGCGTGACGATCCGGTACATCGCACCGGTGTTGATGTGGTTGGCGCCCAGCGCGTGCGCCAAACCCGTTGACACCGAAGATTTTCCGGTACCCGCCGGGCCATCGATGGCAATGACGAGGGCGTTCACAGGCCCACCGCCTGGTACAACTCGCCGACTTCCTTGCGCGTCAGCGCCCGCAGGCTGTTGACGCGCTGGTCCCCCAGCGCCACCGTGCCGATGTGCGTGCGCACCAGTTCCTTGACGGGGAAACCGACCTCGGCCATCAGGCGGCGCACAATGCGATTGCGGCCCTCGTGCAGCACGATCTTCACCAACGACCTGCCGGCGGCCATGTCGACCACCGCGAACTCGTCGACATAGGCCGGGCCGTCGTCCAGTTCCACACCCTCGCGCATCTTCTTGCTCAACCCACGGGGCACGGTCCCTTGCACGGTGGCCAGATAGGTCTTGGACACCTCGTACCGCGGGTGCATCAGCCGGTGCGCCAGCTCGCCGTCGTTGGTGAGCAGGATCAGGCCTTCGGTGTCGGCATCGAGCCGACCCACATGAAAGAGCTTCTTGTTGCCGCGCACCCGGTGCTCGACCAGGTCGCCGATACAGGGCCGGCCCTGATCGTCAGACATGGTGGAGTGCATACCTTTTGGCTTGTTCAACGCCAGGTACACCAGGTCCTCGTCGACGAGCACGCGGGAACCGTCCACGCGGACGACCTGCCGATCCGTGTGCACGCGGGTGCCGAGTTCGGTGACGATCTGGCCGTCGACCTCCACCCGGCCGTCCATGATCATCCGCTCGGCGACCCGGCGGGAGGCGATTCCCGCCTGCGACAACACCTTCTGTAGGCGCACGCCTTCGGCTTCGTTTTCGTTGGCCACCATGTTCAGTCCCGATCTACGTCGAATTTGGCCGGCTCCGACGCCGGCGCAGGGGTTCCGCCAAGTTTGGCGAAACGCGGCTCCTCAGAGAGCGTTTCAGTGATGTCGTCGATGACGT
>Ga0265327_10004990_pt1 | contig 11386 bp, 11 predicted proteins | sample 41621metaG_FD_202089 | JGI IMG/M metagenome (GOLD analysis project Ga0265327, IMG submission 202089) | Rhizosphere microbial communities from Carex aquatilis grown in University of Washington, Seatle, WA, United States - 4-16-21 metaG | ecosystem: Host-associated > Plants > Roots > Rhizosphere...
TACCAGGAGAAGTCCTCGCCACCGCCGGACTGCGTGGTCTCCGCGAGTGCATCCAGCCCGATGTCCTCGATGGCCCGCACGAAGATATGCGTCGAGTCGGACTCGTTGATGACGGGTGGAACACCACGCCGGTAGTTGAGCGTGTAGTCGATACGCAGCGGGGCCAGCAGTCCCTCGATCACGTCGCGGACGGTGTCCTCCAGGGTGATCCACACATCCCGGCTACCGGTGCGCACCGTGCCCGCCAGCGAGCCGATCTGCGGAATGGCGTTGGCCGCCTGCCCTGCGTTGACGGCTCCCCACACCATGACGGTGCCGGCGCGCGGATCGATCCGGCGACTCAACATCCCCGGTAATCCGGTGATGACGGTGCCGAGCCCATACACCAGGTCGGCCGTCAGATGCGGCCGCGAAGTATGCCCTCCCGGGGAATGCAGCGTGACTTCGACCGTGTCCGCGGCCGAGGTGATTGCCCCCGCACGGATTGCCACCTTGCCCACCTCCAGGCGTGGATCACAGTGCAGCGCAAAAATCCTCGTCACACCGGCCATCGCCCCGGTGGCCACCACGTCGATCGCGCCGCCCGGCATGACCTCTTCGGCGGGCTGGAAGATGAGCCGCACGCCCGAGGGCAGCGAGGGAGCCGAATTCAGGGCCATGGCCGCGCCCAGCAGGATGGCGGTGTGTGCGTCATGCCCGCAGGCATGCGCGACATTGGGCACCGTCGAGGAGTAGGGCGCGCCGGTGCGTTCCTGCATCGGCAGGGCGTCCATATCCGCGCGCAATGCCACACGTGGACCGTCCTCGGGCCCGAAGTCGCAGGTGATTCCCGTCCCGCCGGGCAGCACCTTCGGGTTGAGTCCGGCCTCGGCCAGCCGCGCGGCCACGTACTCGGTAGTGGCGTGCTCCTGGCGTGCCAGTTCGGGATGCGCGTGAATGTGGCGCCGCCACCGGATTAGCGTCTCGGAATTCTCCGCGAGCCAACGCTCCGCGACGGCGGACAGGGATTCGCTCACACTGTCACCGTCCTGCGCGCCAGCCGATCCAGCACCCTGGATCGCTCTGTCTCATTCTCAGCAAGCCGTATCACGGTGCGCGCCAACATCTTCGCTCCTTCAACCACAGCTCGGTCGGCGCCCGGTTCCCGGGCCGCCTTTTCGAAATCGGGCTGATGAATGACCGCTCCGCCCGAATCGATGCCGATGACCGGGTGGATACCGGGCAGCACTTGCGTCACGTTGCCCATATCGGTGCTACCCAGGGGCACCGCTGCCTCGAACTCGGCGGGCACCGGCGTGCGGCCGAAGGACTCCATCTCCTCGCGGAACACTCCGACCAGCCAGGGATCGGGCGTCAGCTCCAGGTATGGCGGCGACGACTCGACCAGTTCATGGCTGCATCCGGTGGCCACCGCACCAGCGGCGAAGCAGGCGTACACCTTCTCCTCCAGTTCGCGCAGGGACGACGATTCGACGGCGCGCATCGTGTACTGCATCGCCGCACGAGCCGGAATGATGTTGGCCGCTTCTCCCCCCTCCGTGACGATGCCGTGGATCAGCTGTCCGGGTGACAGATGCTGACGCAACAGACCGATCGAGACCTGAGCCACCGTCACCGCATCGGCGGCGTTGATTCCCAGGTGCGGCGCGACCGCCGCGTGTGATTCCTTGCCGTGATAGGTGACCATCACGTCGGTCAGCGCGAGTGACCGCGCTCCGGCGATATCGATCGGCCCGGGGTGCAACATCACCGCGGCCGCGATGTCGTCGAAAGCACCCGCCTTGAGCAGAAGTGCCTTGCCGCCCCCGTATTCCTCCGCTGGAGTGCCGATAACCACCACGGTGAGTCCGAGTGCGTCAGCAACCTCGGCGAGAGCCAGCCCGGTGCCCACCGCGGAGGCGGCGATGATGTTGTGCCCGCACGCATGTCCGATGCCGGGCAGCGCGTCGTACTCGGCGCAAACACCGATGACCAGCGGACCGTCCCCGAAGGTGGCACGGAATGCGGTGTCCAAACCGCCTTGACCGGTCACGATCTCGAATCCGCGCTCGGCTAGCAGCCGCTGGGTTTTCACAGCACTGCGAACCTCGTGGAAGGCCAACTCAGGTTCGCCGTGAATATCGTGCGATAACGCCACCAGATCCGTTGCCGCGGCGTCCACGACCGTGCAAGCGGCCTGGGCATGCGCGGCGGACGACGCTCCGGTGCTCAAGGGCATTAGATGAGTATCCCATCATGGTTAGGCTGCGTAGCTGTGACCGATGAGCCACTTGGGCGAAGAGGCAACAGCACCGACGAGACTCCGGCCGACGAGGCAGCGCGTGCCGCGGCGGAGATCGCCGCGCGCACCGGCGTCGCGTCCCACCCCGTCGCGGTGGTTCTCGGGTCCGGCTGGGCTCCGGCGGCCGCGGCGCTCGGCACCCCCGCCACCACGATCCCGATGGCAGACCTGCCCGGATTCAGCCCGCCGAGCGCTGCCGGACACGGCGGATCGGTGCTGTCGGTACCCATTGGCGACAGCGGCGAGCGGATGCTGGTCCTGCTGGGCCGGATCCACGCGTACGAGGGTCACGACCTGCGCCACGTCGTGCACCCGGTGCGCACCGCCTGCGCCGCCGGTGCGCGCACCATCGTGCTCACTAACGCCGCCGGAGGATTGCGCGACGAGTACACGGTGGGTCAGCCGGTGCTGATCAGCGACCACCTCAACCTCACGGCCCGCTCACCGTTGGTGGGTGCGCAGTTCGTCGACCTCGTCGATGCGTACGCAACGCGATTACGGGCACTCGCACGGGAAATCGATGACAGCCTCGCCGAGGGGGTGTACGCGGGCCTTCCCGGTCCGCACTATGAGACCCCCGCGGAGATCCGGATGCTGCGCACGTTGGGGGCAGACCTGGTGGGCATGTCGACGGTGCACGAGACGATCGCGGCCCGCGCGGCCGGTGCCGAGGTGCTGGGGGTGTCACTGGTGACCAACCTTGCGGCCGGCATGACGGGAGAGTCTCTCAACCATGACGAGGTACTGGCCGCCGGGCGCGCGTCGGCCACTCGCATGGGCCAACTTCTCAGCTCGGTGATTGGCCGGTTATGACCGTCGCGGGGCAGACGATCCAGGACTGGATCGACCATGACCCCGACCCCGAGACGGCAGCCGAGCTACGCGCCTGCTCCGAGGAGGAGCTCGCGCAACGATTCTCGGAGCCATTGGTGTTCGGCACGGCGGGCCTGCGCGGCGCCGTCCGGGGCGGCCCGAACGGCATGAACCTGGCGGTGGTGTTGCGCACCACCTACGCACTGGCCAAGGTCCTCAAGGATCGGTGCCTCGGCGGCTCGACCGTGGTGGTGGGTCGCGATGCGCGACACGGATCCGAGCAGTTCGCACAGGGCGCGGCGGAAGTCCTTGCTGCCGAGGGGTTCAAGGTCGTACTGCTCCCCCGCCCGCTGCCCACGCCGGTGCTGGCATTCGCGGTACGTCATCTGGATGCGGCGGCAGGCATTCAGATCACCGCATCCCACAACCCTCCCGCCGACAATGGCTACAAGGTGTACTGGTCGGGAGGAGCTCAGATCATCTCCCCAACCGATCGTGATATCGAATCAACAACAAAGGCAGCCCCTTTCGCTGATCAGATTCCCCGCACCCCCGTCACCCCCGCCGATGACACCTTGGTGGTTGCCTACGTCCAGCGTGCCGCCACGGTGCGGCGGGGCTCCGGCGGTGTCCGCATCGCCCTCACCGCATTGCATGGAGTCGGCGGCGCCACCGCCGTGGCCGTGCTGAATGCCGCGGGTATCACCGATATTCATGTGGTGGACGAGCAGTTCCAGCCGGATCCGGACTTTCCGACGGTCGCTTTTCCGAATCCCGAAGAGCCGGGAGCCGCGGACGCGGTACTGACCCGGGCCGCCGAGATCGATGCGGATCTGGCCATCGCGCTGGACCCGGACGCCGACCGCTGTGCCATCGGAATTCCCACCACGACCGGTTGGCGCATGCTGTCCGGCGATGAAACCGGTTGGCTGCTTGGTGATTACATCCTCTCAACGCAGCCACCATCGCCCACTCCGCCGGTGGTAGCCAGCACGGTGGTCTCCTCCCGCATGCTCGCGCGCATCGCGGCATCCCTCGGCGCACGGCATGTGGAAACCCTCACCGGCTTCAAATGGCTTGTCCGAGCGGCAGATTTTGACCTGGTCTACGCGTACGAGGAAGCCATTGGGCATTGCGTCGATCCGGCCGCCGTGCGGGACAAGGACGGTATCTCCGCGGCGGTGCTCGCATGCGACCTCGTGACACATCTGCGTGAGCTCGGATCGAGTGTGGAGGAAAAGCTCGAGAACCTGGCGATCAGGCACGGTATCCATGTCACCTCGCAGGTCTCGTTGCGCATGGACTCTCTCGCCGACATCACGGCGATGATGACGCGCCTGCGGGCGAACCTGCCCACTGCGCTGTCCGGGTTCCCGATCACCGTCGAAGACCTACGGGAACGACGGGGTCAGCAGCGCACCGACGCGGTGATACTGTCCGGCGAAATCGGGGGATCGTCCATCCGGCTGGTGATCCGCCCCTCGGGAACCGAACCAAAGGTCAAGTGCTACATCGAGGTCCGCGAGCCGGTCATCACCGATGCGACCGTCGCTCGGATCTGGGCGGGCGTGGTGGTCTCCGAGCTGGAGGCGTACGCCCGCAACATCTGACTCGGCCCGACTTATCTGGGACCGAACTGACGATCGCCGGCATCGCCCAGGCCCGGCACGATGTATGCGGCGTCGTTCAGACCCTCGTCGATGGTGGCGGTGAACAACCGCGCGGATGTCGACGGGCCGTAGCGCGCAACGCCCTCCTGGACCGCCTCGACCCCCTGCGGCGCCGCGACCACACACAACATCGTGATGTCGGAGGCACCGCGGGAATGCAACAGATCGAGCGTATGGACCATCGAACCACCGGTGGCCAGCATCGGATCCAGGACGAACACCGGTTGTGTCGACAAGTCGGCCGGAAGAGATTCCAGATACGGGGTGGGCTGCCATGTCTGCTCGTCGCGCGCCATGCCGACGAACCCGACGCGCGCCTCGGGAATGAGGGCATGTGCCTGATCCACCATCCCCAACCCCGCCCGCAGGACCGGGACCAGCAACGGCGGATTGGCCAAACGGAACCCCGTCGTCACCGCCACCGGTGTGTGCACCGCGGAGGACTCCACCGGTGCCGAGCGGGTCGCCTCATAGACCAGCATCAGGGTGAGATCCCGCAGCGCAGCGCGGAAGGCCGCGTTGTCCGTGCCTGCATCGCGAAGAGTGGTCAACCGGGCCGCGGCAAGCGGATGCTCGACTACGTGCACATGCATGCTCCAGACCCTAGAACAGCAAGCTTCGATCCAGCCGATCCCGGGGGCGGGAGGCATGTGATGGGCGTCACTTTCGGCACAGTACGGCTCTATGCCTCTTTATCGTTCCTGGCAAAGCCAAGCCAGCTATGCTGAGCAGGTAATACAACGGGGTGGCCACGTTGCCAAAAAATCTTTCAAAAAGTTTGAGAAAGATGGAACCGAATCGCGACCACCCCCGTCGTATCCAAGTACAAGGCGGAAACTGCCCGAAAATAGGCGGTAGCCGAACCACCGGAGAGATGGAGGGGACATGGCAGACGGATTAGCAGCCGACACAGACATTCTGCGTGGCGTTGGCGGAGCTCAGCTGGGTATGGGCGGAACGCTCGCGGCGGTAGGCACCGCAGTCAGCATTTTCCCGGTCGCCGCACTGGCGCCGATTTTCGGTCCGATTGGCGCGCACTACCTGGGCGCATTCGCCGCAACCTCCGCAAAGCAAGGGCTGGACGTCGGTCAGCTCGCCATGAGCGTCACCGAGTCCGGTGTCACCACCAATGTGGCGAGCAAGGGCTACGACGACGATGACGACAACATCGGCCAGAACATCAGCGCCACCGTCGAAGGAATCGAGGCGTAACCATGGTTGAGACAAGTCCAATCTCGCCCAGCCGTCTGTCCGAGGCCGTCAACACGAACTATCCGAGCTTCGAGAACAACCCCTTCTCCGCGGGGCTGATCGGGCCGGCCATGGACATGGCGGGCACCGTCGGTAACGGCCAGTTCAAGGAGGGCCAGGACCCCAGCAAGATGCTGGAGGGCGGCATGCAGGTCATGCAGCAGGTCATGCAACAGGGCATGCAGGCAGGAAGCCAGCTCATCGGCACCTTCGCCGGTGCGGCGGCCCAGGCTCTGGGGCAGTTCGCTGGCATGGCCGGTCAGGCGCTCAGCAGCATGGCCACCCGCAGCGGCGCCATGGGCGCCAATGTCGGACAGGCATCAGAATCCACCGGCCGGGCCAGCGCCCTGATCGGTGAAGCCCTCCAGGAGTTCCAACACACCTCCGAGGCATTGACACCATTGCTCTGGGTTCCTGGGGTTGCCGCGGAGTTGGCAGAAGCCGCCAGCCGATGCACAGCGCGAGTCGCCGAGCACACCGCACAGCTTGAAGGAGAGCTGGCCGGACAGGCTGGCGAACTCACGGGGATGGCGGGTGCCGATATGGGCAACCCCTCCACCCCCGCGTCCGGGAGCGTCCAGCCCGCGATGTCGGCCATGCAGGGCGGCCTCCAAGCAGGCACGCAGGCGATGTCGGGCGTCGCGAGCGGCGTCACCCAGACCATGAGCTCCATGGGTCAGGGCCTTGGTCAGATTCCGCAGGCCCTCACCGGCATGCTCAGCGGTGGTGGCGCCAGTGGCGCAAGTAGCGCCCTGGGCGGCGCCAACATGAGCGGCATTGCCGCCGGTGCGCTGGCCAACCCATTCGGTGCCGGTGGCGGCCACGCCTCCTCCACCGCGGGCGGGACCAGCAGCGGACTGGGCAGCTCCAACGCAAGTGCGGCCAAGATGCTGCTTGACCCGCGCAGCATGGGCAAGGGCGCGCAGCTGTTCCTGCCCGATGGCAGCACCAGCCAGGCCCCGAACGCGGCCGCGGCGGAAGCCGTGCGCAAAGCGCTCAGCCAGGTCGGTGTGCCCTACGAGTGGGGTGGCACCAAGCCGGGCGTCGGTCTGGACTGCAGTGGCCTGACCCAGTGGGCCTATGGCGAGTCCGGCGTCGACATCCCCCGCCTTGCTCAGGAGCAGGGTGTGGGTGTCCGGGTGGATCAGGGATCTGTGATGCCGGGCGACCTGGCGGTGTGGGATGGCCACGTCGCCATGGTGATCGGCAACGGCATGATGGTCGAGGCCGGTGATCCGGTGCAGATCTCCCCGATCCGCACCACCAACGCCGGGCAGGGATTCCATGGATTCTACCGACCCACTTCCTAGTTCAGGGGTGCCGCGGCCCGAACCGCGTGCGAGCATTGATATGACAAATCGTGCTCGCACGCTGCGGGTCAAGGTCTCAGAATTCGGGTTGCCGCTTGAGGTTCACATCGAACCCGACATGCTTAGTCGTGGTGCGTCGGCACTGGCACAGGAGATCAAAAACCTGTGCGAGCTCGGTGCGGCGCGCTGCGGTGCGGCACGGCGCGAGGAGCTTGCCGAAAGCGGCATCCCCGAATACCTCCTCGACAAGATCGGTCTCGCGACGCCCGCTCAAGTCGCCGACATCGAGCTGCGGCAGTCCGAAGAGCAGCTGGAAAGGAGATCCTGATGACCGAGCCTGACCTCACCTTCTTCCGGGCACTCGAACAGCAGTATCAGGAGACCATGACGCGGGCCCGTGCCGGGGGCCACATTCTGAACAGCGCCGTCGAGGAATTGAAAGGCCTTCGCGGATGGGCACGTTCGGCGCAGGGGCATGTCGAGGCGGAAGCCAACGGCAATGGTGCGCTGACCAACCTGCGACTCGACGACTCTGTCACCAAACTGTCGCCCAAGATCGTCGGACAGATCGTGGTGGCCACCGCGGCCGCCGCCGCGGGCCAGGCCTTCGATCACCGCGAACGCGTGCTAGCGCAACTCTTGGCGGATCTCAAGAATCCGCAGCCGTAACGGTTTTCGAGCTACAAATCCCCGCGGTCTCGGTGTGAATCGGTCAGAAAGACCGCATTTTTGGTGTCCCGCCAGTGTTGGCTGAGCCGTCCGTCTCGATAGGCGTACGGCCTCAGCCCGGCTGGCTGCAGCAGGGACACCACTTCATCCGACGGCGTCTCGATGATCATCACCGGACGTGATGCGGCGATCGTGGCTAGCCCGCCACGAATGACCGCGGCCTCCAGACCCTGTACATCGATCTTGATCACCTGAGGGTCCAGGCCAAAGTCGTCAAGCCGCCGAACCTGTACGGGATGGCGCTCGATCGTCAGTTTGGATGCGTCGAACCCCGCCAGGGTGTCCGGGTTGAGCCAGCCGCGCGCCTCGTTCTCATCGAGGGAGGCCAGACCGTCGTAAACAAAGTTCCGGTATCGGGGAACGAACAGATCGAAGGTACCGTCCGCGTCGGAGAGTCCACAGGCATGCACGTGTACGGTCTTGCTTTCATATCGGTGTCTAAGCCGCTGAGCCAGAACGGCATTAGGCTCGAAACTAACGATCCGCTCCGGCGCCGCCGTGCGCTGCAGGGCACAGATGCTCTGACCCCAGTTGCCGCCGATGTCCACCGCCTCCGAGATGGGCCCCAAGCGGCCCAGGAGGCGGAATTCGGGATCGATGCGCCACCCGAATAGCCGAGTGCCCATGTTGTACGCGCCGAACTTGAGCGGCCGCAGAAACGGCAGATAGGTTTGCGCCATTCTCAGCGCCGGCATGCTCACGTGGGCACATTAGCGGAAAAGACGAAGGCGGATCTGCGCCAAGGAATCACACGTCACCCGACCCGATGAGGCGCCGGGGGTCACCGTCACACCTACCGACCCCTCATATGTGCACCGGTAGGTGCTCGCGGCGACCAAAATGCACGCGTGTGATCGGCCGAACGGCCGCCACACAGAGCGCATCCACGCTGCGGGCGCGGCCCGAAGAGACAGGGTCCGCACTTAGCCCGCCGATCGCGGGAGCCAGCAGAAAATATCGCGTCTGACCTGCCCAGCGCAACCTTTTCGGAATACTCGCGGCCCTGCTCAACACCGAGCGCTGATCGATCGCCGGCATGTGCTCCGCTGATAACATCCGAAGGTGGCACGCGAGTGGCTTCTGCTGGAGACACTTGGCGACGAGCCCACCGTCATCGCCTCCGGCAGTCAGCCGCGGAACATGATTCCGCTCAGCGCGTTCCTGCGCCGTAATCGAAATCTCGGTCTGATTCGCCGAGTCATCACTGCGGCGACAAAGGCAAACAAGGCCGCGAGCATCGGGCCACCCGATTCGGATTCGGTGATCGACATCCGGCCGATCGCCATGCCCGACGGTCGCGTGCACGGGGTCTGGCTGTGGACGGGCGCAGCACGCCCCTCCGCCGATCCCCCGCGCGAGGGCGGTGCGGTGGTGCTCAACGCCGATACCGGCGCCCTACACATCAGTGACGGTGCCGCCCTGGCCATGGGAATGGCTCCCACCGAGCCGCATGCCCACATCAGCATGCCCGAGCTGTATCGCTACCTGGCGCCTAATCCGGGCGAAACAGATGTCCTGGGGCTCATCGTGACGGCGACCGAAGGCATGACCTACAGCGCCACCTGGCCCGGTGTGGACAGCGAGGGCAATCCCACGCTGTGCCATTTCGCCAGCCGACTGGTTCTGGAACCCAACCAGCAGGGCGTCCCCGAGCGTTTGGGGCGCGCGATCAACCTGCGAGTCGGCCAGCCGGCGCCGCCGGTCCCGCTGCTGGAGCAGCAGATCCTCGAGGCCACCGCCGAACCCGGCATGTATCGCGCGTTAGTCATGATCGCTTCGCGGAAATTGATCAAGTGGATCGATCCTCCTGCCCCGGAATGGCATTGGGAATTTGACCCGCTGGGTCGCCCCAAGATTCACCCGGACGACCAGGCGAACCTGAACTTCATGATCGATAACGCCGTGTTTGGTGCGACCGAGGCGGTAATCCGGTTCCGCTGCCACGACGACAGCTGGGAACCGCTGCACTGCTCTACCCAACTCGTTCGGCTCAATGAGGATGCGACCGTCGCACTCATCACTCATCGGCGCCGGTAGCGGGGCCGGACGCACCCACCGGATCTTCGCTCAAAAATTGCTAACATCCCGGCATGGCCGGCGATTGGATGCTGCTAGAGACCCTGAGTGACGTGCCCACGGTCATAGCTATCGGACCGCAGGCCCGCAACATGACTCCGCTCGAATCGGTGCTGGGCCGCAACCGGCACCGCCCATTGATCGAGGCGGCGATCGCCGACTGCCGTCGCACGGGTGATCCCGCAGAGGCCCTCACGCCGGCACGGGATCGCATCGTGCGCGTGCATCCGATAGCGATGGGACAGGTGCATGTTCACGGCGTCCAGGTGTGGTTTGGACCGGCAGACCTCGAGCCGCCGCCGCGTCCCGTTGCGGGGGCGTGCCTGGGCGATCTGGACACCTCGGTCACAACGCTCACCGAGGGGTACTTCGACGTGATGGGTTTCGACCCACAGAACAGATCCGAGAAACAAGCCATTGCCGAAGGCCTTGCCCCCGTCTTGCCGAGTCCACACAACATCGAGTTGATGGCCAACGCCGTCAACCCCGAACTCGAGTCGACGTTCTGCGGAACATGCCTGGCCGCCGACCACCAGGGAAACACCCTTCAAGTCCACTACGCCGGGCGGGCATCCAAGGAAACCGATGCGACAGGGACCGTGGCGCGCATCAACAGGATCGTGTGCACACGGGTGCAGAACAGTCCCGCTGAACCTCGGGTGGGACTGGCGCAGCAGATCCTGGATGCGGTCGCGATCCCTGGAGCACATCGGGTGCTGATCAACGTCGACACCTTCGCCGTCCTCAAATGGATCGACACGCCCTACCCCGACCTGGCATGGCGCTACGACCCCGATCGGCCCGAGAGCATCCATCCCGAGGACGCCGCGGTGGCGAGGAACATGCGCGAAGAGCTGCGGACAGGGTCGACCACCGGGGTGCTCCGGGTGCGCGCTGTCTCCGGCGGGTGGCTGCAACTGCACGCCTCGGCCACAAGATTCGCGTTGCGTGACAATGCTTTTGCGGCTCTTGTCACCCTGACGGCCGCGCCGCGGCCGAATGCCCAGTCGTAGACCACCGGGGTCCGGGCAGCTCTGTTCGCCGCGCGTGTGCCAGCTCTCGCGGTGGGTCTTTCGCTCAACTCAGCCGTTCTGGCTAGGCTTGCCGCATGGCTGCTGACATCGTTCCCATCGAACTCGGGCTCACAGAGGGTGACGTGGTCACCCTGTGGGCCCCGCGGTGGCGCGACGCCGGAGACGAGTGGGAAGCGTTTCTCGGCAAGGACGACGATCTGTACGTGTTCGAGTCGGTGGCCG
>Ga0265327_10004991_pt1 | contig 11383 bp, 8 predicted proteins | sample 41621metaG_FD_202089 | JGI IMG/M metagenome (GOLD analysis project Ga0265327, IMG submission 202089) | Rhizosphere microbial communities from Carex aquatilis grown in University of Washington, Seatle, WA, United States - 4-16-21 metaG | ecosystem: Host-associated > Plants > Roots > Rhizosphere >...
GGCCGGTGCGGTGAGGAACGAACCGCACCGTTCACGTCGTCTTCGATTGATGCGGTTCACTGCGTTCACCCCGTCCTACGTTACTAGCGCTAACCCAGCCCGCTTGAGGGCTATGGTATGATTTAAGCCGGTTCAACCCGGAGAAACCCGATGATTAGCAAATACTTCAACCCCTACACCGATTTCGGTTTTAAAAAACTGTTCGGCGAAGAAGCGAGCAAAGACTTGCTGATCGATTTTTTGAACCTGCTGTTGCCGCCGCAGCATCAAATCGCCGAATTGAGTTTTAAAAATCCCGAAGCGCTATCGGACACGATTGAAGAACGTAAATCCATTTTCGATATTTATTGCCAGAGCAGCACTGGCGAACGCTTCATTGTGGAAATGCAAAAAGCCAAAATGCAGTTTTTCAAGGACCGCTCCTTGTTTTATTCGACCTTCCCTATTCGCGAGCAAAGCCAAAAAGGTCTCTGGAATTTTCATTTGCTGCCGGTGTATTTTATTGCGATTTTGGATTTTAAATACGACGAAAAAGAAGAAGAGCGTAAATTCCGCCGCGATGTCTGTTTAAAAGACCAGGACGGCGATGTGTTTTACCACAAACTGCATTTCAAATTCCTGCAAATGCCGTTGTTTAACAAGCAGGAACATGAGCTGGAAACGCATTTCGATAAGTGGGTGTATTTCCTGAAACACTTGGAAGATTTCGACCATATTCCGGCGATTTTGAACGAGCCGATCTTTCAAAAAGGCTTCGACATCGCCGAAGTGTCGCACCTGAGCAGCGACCAATACGACGCTTACCTGAAAAGCATTTTGGAATACAACGAAGCCAAGGCCGCGCTGGATACGGCTTTTATCGAGGGTAAAACCGAAGGCAAAATTGAAGTCGCCAAAACCATGCTGGCCGAAGGTTTTGAGGTCAGTGTGATCGCAAAAATAACCCAATTAACGCCCGAGGACATCGAAAGTTTACAGTAGCTTCCAGGTTCGTCGTTCCGGCAGGGATGCCGGAACCCAGAGCCATGGACGGTAACTTTTTGACTTTTAAGGTATTTAATAAAAGAGGGGTGTATTTTAAAGCTTCACATCCATGTGACTGGATACCGGCATCCCTGCCGGCATGACGACTTTCCGGCTATGTTGCAGATATTGACTACCCACTTAAGCCGGGACAGTTTTAAGCGAGTGACTGGGAACGCCAAGCCCCTGCTTGGCGAGCATCCACAATGATCAACATTGCCGAGCTGGGGCTCGGCGTTCCCGGTGTGTGTCGCTTGTCCCGTCTTAAGTGGGTAGCCCAGATATTGACCACGCAAAATATCAAGTAACTTATCGTCCACATGCTTCAACATTAACAATAACCCCCGCCGCATCTTCGCAAACCGTACCCAACCAAAACAGCACTTAAACAAAAATCCCCTTGGTTTTAGACAATGCTTTACCAAAGACGGCTGTTCTGAGACTATAACCGGGACGTGGTTGAGAGGTGATGAGAACACTTAATCATCGTCTTCCAAATACGCTCACTTTTAAAACACTTTCTACGGTGTTTTAGGCTGAGTCATTACAAGAAGCGGTATAAAGACCAAGATTGTACTTCGGAATTGAATCCGCCATTTTCTATTCAACGGAGCAAACATGACATCTCAGTATATATATTCCTTTCATGAAGGCGACGGCAAAAACAAGGTTTTGCTGGGCGGTAAAGGCGCCAATCTTTGTGAAATGACCCAAATAGGTTTAAACGTTCCTCCAGGCTTTGTGATCAGCACCGAAGCCTGTCTCGATTATTTACAGCACAAACAATTGCCCGACCGCTTAATGGACGCTGTTAAGCAACAAATTAACGCAATCGAACAGGAAACCGGCAAGCAATTCGGCGGCGCAACTAATCCTTTATTGGTTTCGGTGCGCTCCGGTTCGGCGATTTCGATGCCCGGCATGATGGACACTATTTTAAACCTAGGCTTGAACCAAGTGACCTTGCAAGCTTTGATTGAGCAAACCCAAGACCCTCGCTTCGCCTACGATGCTTACCGGCGTTTTATCCAGTTATTCGGCAAAGTCGCGTTAGGCATTAGCGACGAAAAATTCGATGTGCATTTTGCTGAAATCAAAAAACAAGCGGGCATTAAAGCCGACGTTGCGCTGGATGCCGAGCAGCTCAAACAAATCAGCGAACTGTTTTTACACGTCGTTAACGACGAAACCGGCCGACCGTTTCCTGAGGATGTCTATGAGCAACTGGAAATCTCGATCAAGGCGGTATTTAACTCATGGATGGGTAAACGCGCGGTCGATTATCGCCGCGAATTTCATATTACCCCTGAAATGGCTAACGGCACCGCGGTTAATGTAGTGACGATGGTATTCGGCAATATGGGCAACGACTGCGCCACCGGCGTCGGCTTTACCCGCAACCCCGGCACCGGCGTCAATGAAATGTACGGCGAATATTTGGTTAATGCTCAAGGCGAGGATGTCGTCGCCGGTATCCGCACGCCCAAGCCGGTGCAAGAATTGGCGACCGAAATGCCCGATTTATATCGCCAACTGGTTGAACTGCGCAACAAACTCGAAGGCCATTATCACGAAGTGCAAGATTACGAATACACCATTGAGCGCGACGTGTTGTACTGTTTACAAACCCGTTCCGGCAAAATGAACGCCACCGCTATGGTCAAAACGTCGGTGGACATGGTGCAGGAAGGGCTGATCAGCAAAGAACGCGGCTTGCTGCGCATCGATCCGGAAATACTTGAACAGTTGCTGCATCCGCAATTGGACCCGCATCATAAAGTCCCGCCCATCGCGCAAGGTTTGCCGGCATCGCCGGGAGCGGCGTCCGGCAAATGCGTGTTCGATGCCGATACCGCCGAATTAATGGGCCATGCCGGCGAAAAAGTGATTTTGCTGCGCGAGGAAACCAAGCCCGAGGATATTCACGGTTTTTTTGCCGCGCAAGGTATTTTAACCAGCCGTGGCGGTAAAACCTCTCATGCGGCGGTCGTCGCGCGCGGCATGGGTAAAGCCTGCGTCGCCGGCGCCGAAGACATTAAAGTCGATGTCTCCTCGCGCATTGCCTTGGTCGGCGATTTGCGCATTCAAGAAGGCAATATCATCACCATTGACGGCTCCAGCGGAAAAATTTATTTAGGCGCGATTGCGACGATTACGCCGAAAGTATCCGAAGAATTGCAAACCTTGTTAGGCTGGGCCGATGAATTCGCCACTTTAAAAGTACATGCCAATGTCGATACCCCGGAAACCGCCCGCTTGGCCGCCAATTACGGCGCTACCGGTATCGGCCTGTGCCGCACCGAACGCATGTTTAATGCTAAAGAACGCTTGCCCTTAGTGATCGACATGATTTTGGCGGACGATAAAGAAAGCCGCCAAGCCGCGTTGGAAAAGCTGTCTCCGATTCAACGCGAAGACTTCGTCAAGTTGTTTACGGCGATGTCGCCTCATGCGGTAACGGTGCGTTTGCTGGACCCGCCGATGCACGAATTCCTGCCCGGCGAACACCAACTTGAAGAAGAAATTCGCGCATTACAACAATACGAGACCATTATTAAAGGCCAACGCGTCACCCTGGAAACCCTGGGCGGCGATTTGACGTTACCGTCTCCGTTTAATCAGCTCAATGAAGAAGTCATTAGCAAAGCTATCGCTAAAAAACAGCTGATGCTGAAAAAAGTGCGCGATTTGTACGAGGTCAATCCGATGCTCGGACACCGCGGCGTAAGGCTGGGCATGACTTATCCGGAAATTTACAAAATGCAGATCCGCTCCATTCTGGAAGCCGCCGCCATTTGCGAACGCCAAGGCCTGGTGGTGTTGCCGGAAATCATGGTGCCGCAAGTCATTACCTTGCAGGAGCTGAAAAAGGTCAAAGAGTATGTGCTGGAAATGCAGGAGTTGGTGGAAAGCCAGTATCAAATTCGGGTTAATTATAAATTCGGTACGATGGTTGAAACCGTTAGGGCTTGCACTCGGGCCGGGCATCTGGCGGAAGTGGCGGAATTTTTCTCTTTCGGTACTAACGATTTAACCCAAGCGACTTTTTCATTCTCGCGGGAAGATGCGGAAAATAAATTTTTGCCGCTGTATAACGAGGTAGGCCTGCTTCATGACAATCCGTTTGAAGTGCTGGACGTTAAAGGCGTCGGCCAGTTAATGAAAATGACGGTGGAGCTCGGGCGGCAAACGCGCCCCGATATTAAGATCGGTATTTGCGGTGAACAAGGCGGCCATCCGCAATCGATTCGCTTCTGCCATCATATCAAGCTTGATTATGTGTCTTGTTCGGCGCCGCGTATTCCGATTGCCCGACTGGCGGCGGCCCATGCCAAGCTGCTTGAGAACAGCTATAATCATCCCGCTTAATGTTCGCAACCGTCCGTCATAGCGAGTCTTCATCGTTTTTATGCGGCGGCGCTCGGTTGTATATATCTTGAAATAGGCCGGAATACCCCCAGCCTGTCCGGGCCTTGCCTACAGGGATGTAGGCAAGGCGCGTAGCGGAAGCTTTTCCGGCGTCAACGCTTTCTCCTTATTTTTCACCCAGTAATCCGGTTGTGTCGCGCTTGTCCAACTCCAACGTTGGCGTCGAGGTTTTAACGCGCTTTTCGACTTCCTTGATATGTTCGGCGGGTAAGATATGCTCGGGCAGAGTGCCGCCGATGCGTTTAATCGCATCGCGCACTTCTTTCCCGACCTGTTCGTGAGTTTGGATAGCCAGACTTTGGTTGCGCACGCCGTCGCGCGCGAGTTTGTCGCGGGTTTGGGTCATGCGGAACTGGTTGGCGGCCAATTCGGTGGCATTCATCCGGTCCATGAGTTGTTCTTTGGCGGGAATTCCTTTTTTCTCCTTGATCGCGTCATTGCCCAAGCCGCCGTATAAGCCTTTATATCCCGCATCATGAAATATCCCGAACATACGGCTTTGCACCCCGGCTTGCAGCGCCGCGCCTGAAAGCGCTTTGAACTCTTCGGAGGTTTGTTTACGCAGTTCCAGGCGTTCCAAATCCGCGGCCAATTGCTCGGGAAGCTCTTGTTTACGGGTCTGAATGGCAAAATATTGTTGCGCTCGGGCGATTTCAGGTTTGCGGGGGTCGCCGTTCTGGGCGATAAGGTAACAAGCGAAACGGGAAAGTTGATAGTCCTCTACATTACGTTGCCCGCGCTTACCGAGCGCGACCGTTTTGCCGGTGCTGGCAAAATGATATTCCGAGGTATTTCCCGACTCCTTGCAAGACGTTACGGCTCGCTCAATGGCCTGTTCAAAGCGCCGCCATTGGCTGTAACCCAGTAAAGGTTGCAGGGAGCGGGCGCTCCAGAATTCGGCCCCATGTTCATTGACCTGTTTCAAATCTTCAAACGATTGACCCGCTATGGTGACCTGATTTTCTTTTGCCATTTATTTCAATTCCATTTAATAGTGAATAAGGTTTTGTTCACCGGCCTGATCAGCTTTGGCTGATGCAAAAATCTCCGGTACATTTATTGACTTCAATGGTGATATGCGACAGCTTATTCATGCCGCCGAGGCCGCGGAACTCTTTCAGAAGATCCTTGTAATATTCCGGCGCTTTGGGGTTATGGGACACCAAGGAAATAATAATCGCAAAATGGCCCGGACTCACCCGCCAAATATGCAAGTCTGAAATACGATTGTCCGCATCGCTTTCTATTTTTTCCTTAATCGCCAATTTATATTTCAAGGCTATGCTTTCGTCCAGTAACAATGGACTGGTTTCTTTTACTAAAGAATAGGACCACTGCGTGATAATCAACGCTCCCACGATTCCCATAACCGGATCCAGCCAATTCCAACCGTAATATTTACCCAAAACCAGCGCGACAATCGCCAACACCGAAGTCAACGCATCGGCAAGAACATGCAGATACGCCGCTTTAAGATTATGGTCATGGTGGTGAGCGTGGTCATGGTCATGATCATCGTGGTGGTGATGATGGTGATCTCTAAGCAACAGCGCACAAATTAAATTAATAAATAAACCGAAACCGGCAACGGCGATGGCCTCATCAAAATGGATGAGGTGGGGATTAACGATGCGTTGCCCCGATTCGATCAACATAATCAAAGCCACCACGCCCAAAACAACGGAGCTGGTATAGCCGCCTAAAACGCCGACTTTTCCGGAGCTAAAAGCAAAGGTTTGATCATGCGCATGAATGCGAGAATAACGGTAAGCAATAATGGTGATCATAAAGGCGGCAACATGCGTTCCCATGTGCCAACCATCGGCAAGCAGCGCCATTGATCCGAACAAAATACCGGCCGTTATTTCCAGCGCCATCGTTAAAAAGGTCAGAACAAGAACCTGTTTGGTGCGTCGTTCGCCTTTTCGGTTAATAGCGGAAAAATCGTGCTCGTGCTTTAGAAGGCTTAATGTGTGAGTGTGCATAAACAAACAGCAATAATGACTAAAATTCTATTTTATAGAATTATTATCTTTTTGATAATGATTATTGCGGTTTCTCTTCGCCACGGGCGACATCAGCATTAAATCGTTAACTTACCAGCACCCAGCTCATACCATAAAGAAAATAAAACCTCGCGCTCTTCGTGGTGAAGCTTTGAATGTCGTCCTGCTTGATGCCGAAACCAAACCGACAGCCATAAAAAAAGGGTTATCACATTGATAACCCTTAATATATTGGCGTCCCCAGGGGGGTTCGAACCCCCGTTACCGCCGTGAAAGGGCGGTGTCCTAGGCCACTAGACGATGGGGACTAAAACCGGTTTAGTCAGCCTGTACTGAAACTGCTGTTTTTATGCTTGGTTAATCATAAAAAAGGCCTATAAACATAGGCCTTAATATATGGCGTCCCCAGGGGGGTTCGAACCCCCGTTACCGCCGTGAAAGGGCGGTGTCCTAGGCCACTAGACGATGGGGACTAGAACTGTTTCAATCAACTTGTTGGTGGAGCCAAGCGGGATCGAACCGCTGACCTCAACACTGCCAGTGTTGCGCTCTCCCAATTGAGCTATGGCCCCTAAGTCGAGAACCGGTATTGTACAGTAATTTCCGGTTATGTCCAAAACTAATTTAAATTTTTTATATGGCTTATGGCTCGCCGTATTCTAGCCAAGGTTTTTTCCTTGCCTAATAATGACAAAGTGACATCAATTGCCGGCGAAACCGCTGAACCGCAAACCGCAACACGCAACGGCTGAGCGACCTTGCCCAAACCCAGCGCCAAGGTTTCGGCCACATTCAGTACAATCTGATGCAAGGCCTCGCCCTGCCATTCCGCCACCACAGCAAATTCATCATGCAAGCGTGCCAAAACCTCATCCGAGCCTGGAGTAAAATTCTTTTTAGCCGCTTTTTCATCGTATGCGTCAAAATCTTTATAGAAGTATACGCTGGCAGCGGCTATTTCAACCAAGGTTTTGCAACGTTCCCGTTGCGCTTTGACCATTTCGACAAGGCTGGGCCCTTCGGCAGGATCGATGCCCAACTCGCCCATATGCCAGCTTAAATGACGCGCCACATGAGCCGGATCGCTGTTCATAATGTACTGGTGATTCAGCCATAGTAGCTTGTCGGTATTAAAAGCGGATGCCGATACATTGACATTTTCCAACGCAAAATGCTCAACCATTTCATCAATGGAAAATATTTCCTGATCGCCATGCGACCAGCCCAGACGCACCAGATAATTCAGCAACGCTTCAGGCAAATAACCGTCGTCGCGAAATTGCATCACGCTGACCGCGCCGTGACGCTTCGATAACCTCGCCCCATCGGGCCCCAGTATCATCGGCAAATGCGCGTATTTAGGCAATTTTGCGCCCAAAGCTTTAAGAATATTCATCTGCCTGGGCGTATTATTGATATGATCGTCGCCGCGAATGACATGGGTAACCTTCATATCCATATCGTCAACCACTACCGTTAAATTGTAGGTCGGCGTACCATCGCCTCTGGCGATAATCAGATCGTCCAGTTCTTTATTGGCGACAACAATGTCGCCTTTAATCAAGTCGGGAATGGTTACCGCGCCGTCAATCGGGTTTTTAAAGCGGATCACCGCTTCGCGGTCGCCTTTCGGCTCCGTCAACCCCCTGCATTTGCCGTTATAACGCGGCTTTTCCTTATTAGCCATTTGTTCGTTGCGCAGTTGCTCCAACTCTTCTTTGCTGCAATAACAATAATAAGCATCGCCCTGATCCAGCAACTGTTGAATAACTTCTTTATACCGGTCGAAATGATGAGTTTGGTAAAAAGGCCCTTCATCGTATTCCAGCCCTAACCAAGTCATACCTTCTAAAATAGCATCGACCGATTCCTGGGTGGACCGTTCCAAATCGGTATCTTCGATTCTTAAAATAAACTTTCCGCCGTGCTTACGCGCATAAAGCCAGGAAAACAAAGCCGTGCGGGCGCCGCCCACATGCAGATAACCGGTGGGACTCGGGGCAAAACGTGTTTTTATGCTCATGATATTATTTCGTTAGTAAAATTTTGTTAGCGTATTCTGCCGGGATTTGCTTAGACGCGCTTAAACGCATCGCTTGATAATTAAAGGCAACGGCTCCCTTGGCTGCGGCGTTTTTGCCTAAAATAGCCAATGACGGACCGTGTCCTTGAGCGGCGGCTTTTTCGTACCAGGCCGTCGCCATTTTAACATCGTTTTTGCCCCCCATGCCGCGGTCATACAGCGCCGCCATAATCACCTCGGCTTCAATAAAGCCCTGATTCGCCGACTTTAACATCCATTCCGCGGCTTTTTGTTCATCGACTTCGACACCGTCGCGGCCTAATAAATACATCGCGCCCAATTTAGCTTGAGCCTCGGCGCTGCCCTGCGTTGCCGATTGACGGACATCATCCGCCGATAATGGCGACTCGGCCCGCAGCCCCGAACAAAACAACAAAAAAGCCAAAACAGATAATTTGAACATCAACGTAACTCCCTTTTACCTTAATTTAAAAAGCCGCATTATTTCACGCCAAAGGTTAAAGATAAAATGTGCTCGGTACTACCGAAAAATAATATCAATACTATTGACTTTATCCGCCGATTGCATTGCGTAGGTGTTTCAACCTATTTTATAAGCAACTTGTTTCTTATATCCTGTGTTTGTCACTACCATCCCAATTGATTATTTTAGGATTATTCACTCGCCTAAAACACCACCAGGATCAACACCGATGGCTACTGTATAACATTACGTTATCTTAAACGATTTGGTCATAAGGAGATATTTCATGAAAAAAGCCTCTATTATTGCAGTAGCTATTGCAAACTCACTTATTTCGGGTTGCGCCTCACAAACGCAACCTTCCAGCAGTTTCGAAACCTTTCATGCTCAAGATTTAAACGCTTTGCTTGCTTCAGGACAGTATGTGCAAAAAATCGATAACTTCTTTGTCATTAATGACTCCTCATTGTCAATGGCGGACAATTATCAGGGCGCGGGCTACCCGGCTCAACCCTCGCCGACCAAGCTTTCCGTTGAAAAAGAAATCCTGAACAGAATAAACCAGACTATTCCCGACCTAAAGCTGACCTCCAGCATCCGCAGTTTCGGTTTCGGTCATTGTCTGTCTTGGTCATTCACCCAGCTTAACCAGCCTCCAACCGACTACTCAAAAATGTCTTTCGCTAACGGTATAAGCTCATTAACCTGTGGAAGCGGAGGCTCACCGCTGGATAGCGCACTTGAAGAAACCAATAAAGACTTATCATCCACGACAGGCAACACCGCCGTACTGATTCTCAGCGATGGCCAAGTAGATACCGATCCGGTTCCCGCCGTTAAAGTCTTAAGGCAGCGTTACGGCAACAACTTATGCGTTTATAACGTCTGGGTCGGCAATAATCAGGACGAATACGGACGAGCGGTATTAAATCAACTTTCCGACATTGGCGGTTGCGGTTTCGGCACCACCGCCGAACGGATTTCCAGCCCCGAAGACATGACCCGATTTGTGCGAACCGTCTTCTTAAAAGCCGGTACGCCGGTTGCCGACTGCTCAACTCAGGATGACGATGGCGACGGCGTCAACAATTGCACCGATAAATGCCCGGATACCTTAAAAGGCGCGCCTGTTAATCCCTTGGGCTGCTGGGTTGTCGACGTCAAATTCGACAACGATAAAAGCAATATCAAACCTGAATATTATCCTGAGCTGGATAAAGCGGTAGCCGTCATTCAACAAAATCCCGGCGTCAATATTGAAGTTCAAGGCCACACCAGCAGCACCGGCACCATAATTTACAACCAAAGATTATCCGAGCGCCGGGCTCAAGCGGTTAAAAACTATTTAAGCGGCCACACGCAAACCGGCGGAGCGTTGACTGCGCGCGGATACGGTTTGACCCGCCCTATCGACACCAATGAAACCGAAGCGGGCCGGGCCAACAACCGCAGAGTACAACTGGAAGTACTTAAATAAGCTCAGTTACGGAAACTAAAAAGGGCGGAAATACCCGCCCTTTTTTATTGCCCAACGACGGCTGTGTCGGAGAAAAATAGCCGCTGATATTTTTATGGACGCTTAATCTGGAATTGCCGATTTTGATAGACCACGACCAAACTGTCAGGGCGGATTTCTTGCAGTTCCATTACATCTTTTATGCGCTGTCCCGTTTTATATTTGACCATATCGATCAACACAAAACGCTCCTCAGCTGACTGGGAATAGACAAAAACATTGATAGTAAATTTGGGCACGGTCTGACGAAAGTCAAAAGGCAAATCGCTTAAAAAAGGGATGTCTTTTAATGCAGGCGTTGTTTCCGATCTATCCGATTGCTCTTCGTCAGCGCCGGGTATTGAGGGTTCGGCGTTCTTGTCGGCAGCGGGTTGCTTAAGAGCGTCGCTTACAGGCGGTTTTTTTGTAATAACCGGCTTAACCGGTTCCGGCTTTTCCCGATCGATCAATTCGGCAATAGAGGCGGCTTCGGATTTCGCTTTTTGCGCCGGTTTTTTCGGCTGCGTGGATTTAGCCGTCGCTTCAGGCTCGGGCTTTTCTTGTAGCGATTGTTCGGGTGAAATAGCCGACTCCGCCGTATCGGGCGGCGCTATCAAATTAAAACGGATGAAGCAGACGAAACCGGTAATCATCAACACATTGGCAAGAGCAAGAAAAATCAGGAGCTTTGTACTCGCGCTGTCCTTTTGTTGCGGCTGAACGGGAAGGATTTTGCTCTTTACGGTCTCATCCTGAAGAGCTTGTCTTTCCTGTTCAGATTTACGTAAGGCATTTAGAATAAAAGACATGATTAATCGGTCACTTCTAAGCGGGGAAAATCAAGTGTACGCGCTCTATTTTTAAGATAAGGCAGGGTCTTGTCGCCTACCTTGGCGTCTTCCGGTAAGTGGTGCCGACGCTGA
>Ga0265327_10004992_pt1 | contig 11381 bp, 13 predicted proteins | sample 41621metaG_FD_202089 | JGI IMG/M metagenome (GOLD analysis project Ga0265327, IMG submission 202089) | Rhizosphere microbial communities from Carex aquatilis grown in University of Washington, Seatle, WA, United States - 4-16-21 metaG | ecosystem: Host-associated > Plants > Roots > Rhizosphere...
CGCCTCGGCCGGCTGGAACCTCGGCATGCCGAAGCCTTCGAGGTTGACCGCCCGGCGCACCCGCTGCGGCCGTACGCCGCAGTAGTGCATCAGCACGTTGCCGCCCATGCTGTGGCCGACCAGGTCGATCTGCGTGTCGCCGACATAGTGGTCGAGCAGGCAGTCGAGATCGGCCAGGTAGTCGGGCATCCAGTAGTTGTCGACGCCGCCGCCCTCGGTCAGGCCGAAACCCCGCCAGTCGGGCGCGATCACGAAGCGGGCGTCGGCCAGCGCGTCCACCACGAACTGCCATGAGGCGGCCACGTCCATCCAGCCATGCAGCAGCACCAGCGGGGGCTTGCGGGTCGACGGCTCGCCCCAGAGCCGGACGTGGTAGCTGAGCGTGCGAACCGGAACGAATTCGCTGCGGGAGACTCGGGTGGCTTGGTACATCGCGCCAAATCATAGTGAGCCGGGCAGCTCGGCGCAGTCCGCTGCACGACAGGCGCGGCCGCCTGCGCGGCGTGCGGCGGCAGGGCCCGGCGTGGTTCGGCGTGAGCGGGTAGCATTTCGCGCATGCAAAAACTCCAGCTCGAAAAAATCCGCCTCGGCCGCAGCGACCTCCAGGTGACGCCGATCTGCCTCGGCACCATGACCTTCGGCGAACAGGTCAGCGAAGAGGCCGCCCATGCGGTGCTCGACCGCTCTCTCGAGCGCGGCATCGACTTCATCGACACCGCCGAGATGTATTCGGTGCCGACCCGCAAGGAGACCTTCGGCGCCACCGAAGCCATCATCGGCCGCTGGTTCGCCAAGCATCCGGGCGCGCGGCAGAAGATCACGCTGGCATCGAAGGTCGCCGGTCCGTCGCGCGGCATGCCCTGGGTCCGCGCAGGCGGCGGCATGACGGCGACCGACATCGTCGCCTCCTGCGATGCCAGCCTGAAGCGCCTGCAGACCGACGTCATCGACCTCTACCAGATCCACTGGCCGGAACGCCACACGCCGGCCTTCGGCCAGCTCTACTACGACCCGAAGAAGGAAACCTCGGCCACGCCGATCCACGAGCAGCTCGAAGCGCTCGCCGGGCTGGTCAAGGCCGGCAAGGTCCGCGAGATCGGCCTTTCCAACGAGACCCCCTACGGCGTGCACGAATTCGTGCGACTGGCCGAGCAGCACGGCCTGCCGCGCGTCGCCTCGGTGCAGAACGTCTATTGCCTGGTCAGCCGCGGATTGGAGAACGGCCTCGACGAGACCATGCACCGGCTCGGCGTCTCGCTGCTGGCCTATTCGCCGCTGGCCTTCGGCCTCCTGACCGGCAAGTACGACCAGAGCGGCATCGACGGCCCCGATGCACCCAAGGGCGCGCGCATCTCCGGCTACGAATCGGTGCGCAAGCAGCGCTGGGGCCGGCCCGATGCGCTGCGCGCCGCGCGCCGCTACAACGAGCTGGCCCAGGCCCACGGCATGACGCCGACCCGCATGGCGCTGGCCTTCTGCTACACCAAGTGGCAGGTGGCGAGCACGATCATCGGCGTGACCTCGGTGGCCCAGCTCGACGAGGACCTCGACGCCTGGGGCACCACGCTCTCGCCCGAGCTGCTGGCCGAGATCGACAAGATCCGCTGGGACATCCGCGACCCGGCCTGCTGAGCGGCCTTGGCCAGGAAACCCCACGTCTCCGAAACGCCCGCGACCCAGTGGCTGCGGGCGCGGCAGATCGCCTTCACCGAGCATCCCTACGACTACCTGGAGCACGGAGGTGCGCAGCACAGCGCCCGGGTGCTGGGCCTCGACCCCTTCAGCGTCGTCAAGACGCTGGTCATGCAGGACCAGGACGCCCGGCCGGTGGTCGTGCTGATGCACGGCAACCGCACTGTCTCGACCAAGAACCTGGCGCGCCAGATCGGCGCCAAGTCGGTCGAGCCCTGCAAGCCCGAGGTCGCGAACCGGCACAGCGGCTATCTGGTCGGGGGCACCTCGCCCTTCGGCCTGCGCCGCGAGATGGCCGTGTACGTGGAGGCCAGCATCCTCGAACTGCCGCGCATCGCGATCAACGGCGGCCGGCGCGGCTACCTGGTCGGGCTCGAGCCGCGGCCCTGCCTGGAACTGCTCGGCGCGAAGCCGGTGCAGTGCGCGCTGGCAGAATAGCCGGGCCTCGCTTCGAAGGCCTGCCGCCGGCCCCGCCGGCCCGAAAGACATTGTGAGTTTCGACATTCCCACCCTGATCGCGATCGTCCTGTCCTACCTGCTGGGCTCGCTGTCCTTCGCGGTGATCGTGAGCCGGGTGCTCGGCATGTCCGACCCGCGCAGCTACGGCAGCAAGAACCCGGGCGCGACCAACGTGCTGCGCTCCGGCCGCAAGGGCGCGGCCCTGGCGACGCTGCTGCTCGATGCCCTCAAGGGCTGGCTGCCGGTGTTCCTGATCCGGCAATTCGGCGCCCGCTGGGGACTGGACGATTCGGCCGCGGCGCTGGCCGGCCTGGCCGCCTTCCTGGGTCATCTCTACCCGGTCTTCTTCGGCTTCCGGGGCGGCAAGGGCGTGGCGACCGCGGCCGGCGTGCTGGTCGGCGTTGCGCCGCTGCTGGGGCTGGCCACCGGGCTGACCTGGCTGATCATCGCGGTCTTCTTCCGCTACTCGTCGCTGGCCTCGATCGTCTCGGCGTTCTTCGCGCCGGCCTACTACCTGATCGGCGGCCGCATCGCCTGGCCGCTCGCGCTGCCGGTGCTGCTGTCGCTGGTGGCGATGAGCCTGCTGCTGGTCTGGCGCCATCGCGAGAACATCCGCCGCCTGGCGGCCGGCACCGAGTCCAGGCTCGGCGCGAAGAAGAAGTAGCAAGGAGCAAGCATCCATGGGAACCGTCCAACGCTTTCACGTCGGCCCGCGCCTCAGCGAGACCGCGGTCCACAACGGCACCGTCTACCTCGCCGGGCAGGTGCCCGACGACTTGTCGCAGGACATCCGCGGCCAGACCGCGCAGGTGCTGGCGATGGTCGACCGCCTGCTGGCCGAGGCGGGCAGCGACAAGTCGCGCCTGCTGATGGTGCAGATCTTCCTGTCCGACATCACCGACATCGATTCGATGAACGAGGTCTGGGACGCCTGGATCCCGGCCGGCCAGACCCCGCCGCGCGCCACGGTGCAGGCCGCGATGGCCAAGCAGGGCTACAAGATCGAGATCGTCGTTACCGCCGCGCAAGCGTAGACAAGCGAGCCTGCGGCTCCTCGCGCAGCGAGCGCCCTTCGTGGGCAGGCGCGGAACCGGCTTCGCCGGGCCGCTGCCTGCGCCCCCGGCAGGGGGTTGGCGGCTACACGAAGTGAGCAAGCCTGGGGGCGAGCAGCCTAGAACCTTTTCTCGAGCACCATCTGATCGGCGTCGCGGCGCATCGAGAAGTGGTTGATGAAGCTGTTGCCCAGGAGGATGTAGGGCATCGGCTGCTGCGCCACGATGGCGTCGATGTCGTAGACCTCGACATCGCCCACCCGCACCGAATCGAGCTTGATCCTGTAGCCCGGCGCGTTGCCGTTGGCGGTATTGAGCATGACCGGCTGGCCCTTGCTGAAATCGAGTCCGATGCGCTGGGCGTCAGCCGCCGACATCGCGACCATGGTGGCACCGGTATCGAGGATGAAGCTCACAGCGCGTCCGTTGATCGCGCCCTGGGTCAGGAAGTGGCCGCCGCTGGAAGCCGACAGCACGATGCGCGTGCCGCCGCCGCCACCACCCGATGCGCCGCCGATGCTGACCGGCGTGTCCATGCGTAGGGCCAGGCGCTTGCCGCCGGCCTCGATGGTGGCCTGCTCGCCCTGCAGCGACACCAGCTTGACGCCCTGCCAGGTCTCGCCGACCGCGACCGTCTTTGGCGCGGCGCCATCCACGATGAGGATCGCGCGGCTGCCGATGGTGCCGGTGAGCGTGACCGACTGTGCATGCGCGAAGGCGCAGCCCGCGGCCAGCAGCAGGGCGATGAGCGCCTTCATCGGGCGCGCTTCAGTCGCGGAAGTTGTTGAAGGACAGCGGCATGTCCGGCACGTCCTTCTTGATCAGCGCCATGGCCGCCTGAAGGTCGTCGCGCTTGGCGCCGGTGACGCGCACCGCATCGCCCTGGATCGCGGCCTGCACCTTGAGCTTGCTGTCCTTGATGAGGCGCTGGATCTTCTTGCTGGTCTCGGTCTCGATGCCGCTGCGCACCTTGATCACCTGCTTGACCTTGTCGCCGCCGATCTTCTGCACCGCGCCCTTGTCGAGGAAGCGCACGTCGACGCTGCGCTTGGTGAGCTTGCTGCGAAGGATTTCCTCGACCTGCACGAGCTGGAACTCGGCATCGCCGGTCATGGTGATTTCCTTGTCCTTGAGATCGACCGCGGCGGCGGTGCCCTTGAAGTCGAAGCGGGTGGCGATCTCCTTGGCGGTGTTCTCGACCGCGTTCTTGACCTCGGGAAGGTTGGGTTCGCAGACGGTATCGAAAGACGGCATGGAGGCTCCGGAAACTGGCAGGGGATTGAGACCGCGACCATGGTGTCCGCGCGGCCTTCGAATGCGACAATTCTCCCATGATCGTGGAGCACAACGTAGCACTGCAGCAGCACAACAGCTTCGGCATCGTCGCGCGCGCCCAGCACCTGGTGCGCATCGCCGGCGAGGCCGACGTCGCCGCCCTGCTGGCCGACGCCCACTGGCGGGACGCGCCCAAGTTCGTGCTCGGCGGCGGCAGCAACATCGTGCTGACCGGCGACGTCAAGCCGCTGGTGCTCAAGGTGGAGATCAAGGGATTGCGGCTGGTCGACGAAAGCCCCAAGGCCTGGATCGTCGAGGCCGGCAGCGGCGAGAACTGGCACGAGACGGTGCGCTGGACACTGGCCCAGGGCTATCCCGGCCTGGAGAACCTGGCGATGATCCCGGGCACGGTGGGCGGCTCGCCGGTGCAGAACATCGGCGCCTACGGCGTCGAGCTGCAGGACCGCTTCGAATCGCTCGACGCCATCGACCTCGAGACCGGCCGCGGCTTCACGCTCGACGCCGCGCAATGCGCCTTCGGCTATCGCGACTCGGTCTTCAAGCATGCGGCCAGCGGCGACAACGACTTCGGCCTGGCCGGCCGGGCGTTGATCACCCGGGTGAGGTTCCGGCTGCCCCGGCCCTGGAAGGCGGTGGCCGGGTATGTCGACCTCGAGCGCAAGATGGCCGAGACCGGCAACTTCACGCCCACCCCGCAGGAAATTTTCGACTGGGTCTGCGCGATCCGCCGCGCCAAGCTGCCGGACTGGCGGGTGCTCGGCAATGCCGGCAGCTTCTTCAAGAACCCGACGGTCACGGCCGAGCAGTGCGCCGACATCATCGCGCGCGACCCGAAGATCGTTCACTACCCGATGGCCGACGGCAGCATCAAGCTTGCCGCCGGCTGGCTCATCGACGCCTGCGGCTGGAAGGGCAAGTCGGTGGGCAATGCCGGCGTCTACGAGCGCCAGGCGCTGGTGCTGGTCAACCGCGGCGGAACGGCCGATCCGGTGACCGGCGGCGAGGTGATGACGCTGGCGAAGGCGATTCAGACCAGCGTCTACGAGCGCTTCGGCATCCGGTTGGAGCCCGAGCCGGTAGTGGTCTAGCTCGCCCCCCAGCCTTCTCACTTCGCTTCGCTGCGTGTAGTTCGGGCACCCCCCTGCCGGGGGGCAATGCCTGCGGCCCGGCAGAGCCGGTTCCGCGGCATTTCCCGAAGGGGCCTGGCTGCGCCGGCCGGAGGGGGAGCGGCGCTTGTGCAGGGCTGGTTTACTTCTGCTTCTGGTCGCTCAGCTGGGGGACGGCGGCGCCCTGGGGGGACGACAGCAGGCCGGTCTTGGTGTAGATGCCGAGCTTGTCGCGGGTGTCGCTGATGTCGAGGTTGCGCATGGTCAGCTGGCCGATGCGGTCGAGCGGGCTGAAGGGGGCGTCCTCGACCTTTTCCATCGACAGGCGCTCGGGCGCATAGGTGAGGTTGGGGCTCTGGGTGTCGAGGATCGAGTAGTCGTTGCCGCGGCGCAGCTCGAGCGTGACTTCGCCCGTCACCGCGCGTGCGACCCAGCGCTGGGCCGTCTCGCGCAGCATGATCGCCTGCGGGTCGAACCAGCGTCCCTGGTAGAGCAGCCGGCCCAGGCGGCGGCCGTGGTCGCGGTACTGCTCGATGGTGTCCTCGTTGTGGATGCCGGTCACCAGCCGCTCGTAGGCGATGAACAGCAGCGCCAGGCCGGGCGCCTCGTAGATGCCGCGGCTCTTGGCCTCGATGATGCGATTCTCGATCTGGTCGCTCATGCCCAGGCCGTGGCGGCCGCCGATCGTGTTGGCTTCGAGGATCAGCTCGACCAGGTCGGCGAACTCGACCCCATTGATCGCCACCGGACGACCTTCCTCGAAGCGCACAGTGACTTCTTCGCGCTTGACGGCGACCTCGTCCTTCCAGAAAGCGACGCCCATGATCGGGTTGACGATGCGCATGCCGCTGTTGAGGAATTCGAGGTCCTTGGCCTCGTGCGTCGCGCCGAGCATGTTGGAGTCGGTCGAATAGGCCTTCTCGGTCGACATCTTGTAGGCGAAGCCGGCCTTGTGCATGAATTCGGACATCTCCTTGCGGCCGCCGAGTTCGTCGATGAAGGTCTGGTCGAGCCAGGGCTTGTAGATCTTCAGCGCCGGGTTGGTCAACAGGCCGTAGCGGTAGAAGCGCTCGATGTCGTTGCCCTTGAAGGTGCTGCCGTCGCCCCAGATGTTGACGTCGTCCTCCTTCATGGCCGAGACCAGCATGGTGCCGGTCACGGCGCGGCCGAGCGGCGTGGTGTTGAAGTAGGTGAGGCCGGCGGTGGTCACGTGGAAGGCGCCGGCCTGCAGCGCGGCCAGGCCTTCGGCGGCCAGCTGCGAACGGCAGTCGATCAGCCGGGCCTTCTCGGCGCCGTAGAGCATCGCCTTGCGCGGGATCTCGTCGTAGTCGGGCTCGTCGGGCTGGCCCAGGTTGGCGGTGTAGGCATAGGGCACGGCGCCCTTGTTGCGCATCCAGTGCAGCGCTGCGCTGGTGTCGAGGCCGCCCGAGAAGGCGATGCCGACCTTCTGGCCGGCCGGGACGTTCTGGAGGATGGTGTTGGACATATGCGGTCGCTCCTGCCGATCAGCCGAAGCTGCAGATGTAGCTGTAGGGCTCGCCGCTCACGCGGATCTGGAAGCTGGCGTTGCCCGGCACGCTGAACTTCTCGCCCGCGCCAGACTTCTTCCATTCGGTGCTGCCGGCCAGCAGGTATTCGCACTGGCCGCCGACGCCTTCCATGACTTCCGGCGCGCCGGTGTTGAAGGTGAGTGTCGAAGGCAGGATCACGCCCACCGACTTCTTGCTGCCGTCGGCCAGCGTCAGGTTGTGGCTGACGCATTTGCCGTCGAAATACACGTTGGCCTTGGTCGCGACCAAGGCGTTGTTGATGGTTTCGGTAGTGCTCATGGATTGGAAGGCGGGCATTGCCTGCAGCGGGGCAGGCAAAAAGGCGCGTGCATGCCGCGAACGCGCCCAGGTTGGCAAAAGCGCCGATTTTAGGCGCCGCGGCCGGCCTTCCGGAACCGTACCGGACCGCGCTCAGCGCCAGCCGCGGCCGTAGTAGCCGCCGCCCCAGCCGCGCGAATAGCCGAAGCCCAGCGAGATGCCGATGGGCGGATAGGCGTAGGGGGCGGCCACCGCGTAGCCCGGGTAGTAGGCGGGGGCAGGGTAGTACACCGGCGCCGGCTGCACGTACACCGGGGCCGGCTGCGCATAGACCGGTGCCGGGGCGTACGCCGGCGCCGGCGCGCCGCCGCCCGAGACCACGACGCCCTGCTCGGGCACGACGTTGGGGAAGGCCTGGGCACCGCCGCCCTGCGGGCCGCCGGCCTGGTAGTCGAGATTGGAAGCCGTCAGCTGCGGCTGCGGAGCGACCGGCGAGGTGGTCGCGACGCCGTAGTCGCCGGCGTTGACCATGATGCTGGCGCCGGGCGGCGTGTTGGTGCGGGTGTTGTACTGGCGGCCGGCGTATTCGTAGGTCACGTTGTAGCTGATGCCGCCATTCGGCAGGGTCACCGGCGAGGTCGAGATGACGCGGGCCTGCACTTGCTGCTGCTGGGCCTGCGCCAGCGTGGCGCCGCCGGCGAGAAGTGCGACCAGCGAAAGGGCTGCGAGGCTGCGGATCTTGTGGGTGTGCATGTCGGATCTCCTGGAATGTCCTTGGCCGGGGTCGGCCGCCGAGGTTGGATGCGCCATCGCGCCGAGGGGTTCCTCGGTTTACAAAACGAGTCTTTTCCAGTCTTCGGCGTCGAAACCGGTACTAACGCCGGTCTTGCCGCCCCAGTTGACCACGGGCCGCTTGATCAGGCTGGGGTTGGCCAGCAGTGCCGCGCGGGCGCTGGCCGCGTCGACGACGCCCGCGCGGGTGGCGTCGTCCAGGCGGCGCCAGGTGGTGCCGCGGCGGTTGACCAGCGCCTCCCAGCCCGGCGCGACCAGCCAGCGGTCGAGTTCTGCCTCGGGCACGCCCTCTTTCTTGAAGTCATGGAAGCGGTAGTCCACGCCGTGTTCGGTCAGCCAGGCGCGGGCGCGCTTGACGGTGTCGCAATTGGTGATGCCATACAGGGTCGTCATTTGCGGATGATGCGCCCGGCGCGCGTCGGCGACAATTCCGGGCCTGATGAAAACCCTTGAAGACTGGCTCGCCCACGCCGAGCGCCTGCACCCGAAGAACATCGAGCTCGGCCTCGACCGGCTGCGCGTGGTCGCCGCCCGGCTCGACCTGCGCTTCGAATGCCCGGTCATCACCGTGGCCGGTACCAACGGCAAGGGCTCGACCTGCGCGATGCTCGAGTCGATCCTGACCCACGCCGGCTATCGCACCGCGGTGTTCACCTCGCCGCACCTGGTCCGCTTCGAGGAGCGCCTGCGCCTGTCCTCGCAGGCGGTCGACGGCGCCGAGCTGTCGCGCTTCTTCGAGATCGTCGAAGCCGGGCGCGGCGAGACCACGCTGACGTATTTCGAATTCACCACGCTGGCGATCCTGCTCTGCGTCGCGGCGGCCCGGCCGGACGTGGCGATCCTGGAGGTCGGCCTGGGCGGGCGGCTCGATGCGGTCAACATCGTCGATGCCGATTGCGTGGTCATCACCAGCATCGACCTCGACCACATGGATTTCCTCGGGCCGGATCGCGAGAGCATCGGCTTCGAGAAGGCCGGCGTGATGCGCGCCGGGCGCCCGGCAGTGGTGAGCGACCCGGTGCCGCCGCGCAGCGTGGTCGCGCATGCCGAGGCCATCGGCGCCGACCTGTGGCTCTCGGGGCGCGACTTCAACGTCTCCGGCGACCAGCAGCAGTGGGGCTGGAGCGGGCGCGGGCGGCGCTACAGCGGCCTGGCCTATCCGGCCCTGCGCGGCGCCAATCAGTTGATCAATGCCGCCGGCGTGCTGGCGGCGCTGGAGGCGCTGCGCCCGCGCCTGCCGATCACCGCCCAGGCGGTGCGCACCGGCCTGGCGACGGTCGAGCTGCCGGGCCGCTTCCAGATCGTGCCGGGCGAGCCCACGCTGGTGCTCGATGTGGCGCACAACCCGCACGCGGTCGCCGCGTTGGCCGAGAACCTCGATGCGATGGGTTTCTACCCGACCACCCATGGCGTCTTCGGCGTCATGGCCGACAAGGACGTGGCGCCGATGTTTGCCCGCATCGGGCCGATGATCGACCGCTGGTACTTCTGCGACCTGCCGACCGCGCGGGCCGCTTCGGCGGCCGATCTGCAGGCCCGCTGGCAGGCGCAGAACCAGCGTCCGGACGCCGCCGCCAACAGCTTCGGCGGCCCCATGGAGGCCCTCCAGGCGGCCATCGATCGCGCGGACCCCGCTGATAGAATCGTCGTCTTTGGATCGTTCTTCACCGTGGGTGGTGTGCTCGAGCACGGAACGCCCCGTCTGCGAGCCAGGCACCTGCCGAACGGCGACTGAAGCCGCCCAGATTCCCGCGCCAATTCCCTCAGGAAAACGAATTTCATGGCCTTCTTCAAGTTCCGCAGAGGCGGACAGCTTGGCAACGAAGGGCGCGGCAGCGTCGCCGCGGCGCCGACGGAAAGCGTCGAGGCGATGCGCCGGCGGGCCCGCCACCGGCTGCTCGGCGCGGCGGTGCTGGTGTTGATCGGCGTGATCGGCTTCCCGCTCCTGTTCGACACCCAGCCGCGGCCGATTTCGGTCGACATCCCGATCGAGATTCCCGATCGCAACAAGGCCAAGCCGCTGGCGCTGCCGGCCACGCCGCCGGCGACCAGCACGTCGTCGGCCAAGCCGGCGGGCAAATCGGATCCCGATCCGGTCACGGCGCCGGCCGGCGACGGCATGATCACCGAAGCCGCCGACGGCAGCGAGATTTCGCCCGGCAAGGTGGCTGCCGCCACCGGCGCCGCTGCGGCCGCTGCCATGGCCAAGCCGGAGGCCGATGCCAGGCCGCAGGCCAAGGCGGACAGCAAGCCGGACGCCAAGCCCAAGGCCGACGCCAAGCCCGAGACGAAGGCCGCCGCCAAGCCGGACGCCAAGGCCGACACCAAGGTCGCCGCCGCCAAGCCGAGCGCCGCCGACGATGGCGTGCGCGCCCGGGCGCTGCTCGATGGCAAGCCGCCCTCAGCCGCTCCTGCCGCGGTCGCCGCCAGCCCGGCTGCCGACGACAACGGCCGCTTCGTGATCCAGGTCGGCGCTTTTGCCGATGCCGACAAGGCCAGGGAAGTGCGCCAGAAGCTCGAGAAGGCCGGCTTGAAGACCTACACCAATGTCGCTAAGACCGCCGACGGCGAGCGCACCCGCGTGCGGGTCGGCCCCTTTGCTTCGCGCGCCGAGGCCGACCGTGCGGCGGGCAAGGTCAAGGGCTTGTCTTTGCCGGCTGCCGTCCTCAGCTTGTAGGCCTCGCGCAGCGACGTGGCCCCGTTCGACTGGATCGCCATCGCCCTGCTCGTGGTGTCGATGCTGCTGGGGCTGCTGCGCGGGCTGGTGTTCGAGGTGATCTCGCTGGTCGGCTGGGTCGTCGCCTTCGTCGCGGCGCAGTGGCTGGCCGACGATGTGGGGCGTTGGCTGCCGATGGGCGACCCGACCGGCAGCTGGCGCTACGCGGCGGGCTTCGTGCTGGTGTTCGTCGGCATCGCGTTCGCGATCGGCCTGGTGGCCGCGCTGACGCGCAAGCTGGTGGCGGCGATCGGGCTGCGGCCGGTCGACCGCATCCTGGGCGGCGTCTTCGGCGTGGCACGCGGGGCGGTGGTGCTGCTTGCCGTGGCGGTGGTTGTTCATTTGCTGGCGTTGAGCGAGAGTGCCTGGTGGCACGGAACGCGCAGCGCCTATGTTCTCGATGCGGCGTTGCAGGGCCTGAAGCCCGCGCTGCCTGTTAAGTTGGCAAGCTACCTGCCCT